>Ga0105047_10016539_pt1 | contig 11556 bp, 11 predicted proteins | sample MAT04_FD_78384 | JGI IMG/M metagenome (GOLD analysis project Ga0105047, IMG submission 78384) | Freshwater microbial communities from Lake Fryxell liftoff mats and glacier meltwater in Antarctica - MAT-04 (megahit assembly) | ecosystem: Environmental > Aquatic > Freshwater > Ice > Liftoff... | reverse complement strand
TTTTTGTATGTTTGTAGTTTTAGAGAGTCGAGTGCTTCTTCAAATATACCTATACCGTTATAGTTTAGGACTATACATGTAACTTTTGGTTGTGTTTTTTGAGACATAATAGATATTAGCAAAATTTACCTCTGGGAACTAATATTTATTTTGCACTTGACTAGATTAACTGCTTTGCGTATTATCGCCTCAAATGGGTTTTTTAATTAAAAAATAATATGTCTTCTTATTTGGTAACTGGAGGTGCTGGGTGTGTAGGTAGTCATTTGGTGGAATATCTCATAAAAAACAATCATAAGATTACTATTATTGATACTTTGGTTTATGAAAAACAATCAAAAATAATTTTGTCTGAGTTGCTTGATAAACATCCAGAGATTGGTTTTTATAAAATTGACTTAGTAGATAAAGATTTGGTCATGGATTTTTTTGTAAATCATTCTTTTGATGGTATTTTTCATTTGGCGGCTTTGCCGAGCCATAGGGTTTCCTTGTCTTTTCCTTATGAATATTTTCAAAATGATTTAAAGGCCACTGTTAATATTTTAGAGGCTATACGTTGTGTATGTCCTAATGTTCCAATACTTTTTACTTCAACGAATAAAGTATATAGTGATAAAGAAACTTTTGTTTCTGAGGAGTCACAACTAGATGCCAAAGGACCTTACGCTATTTCCAAGTTGCAATCTGAAGAGTGGTGCAAATTTTATGCTAATAAGTTTGGATTAAAAGTTATAGTCACTAGATTGTTTCATGTGGTTGGTTCTAGGATGCAACCCAAAAGAGAAATTCCTGTTTTCCTAAAGACTATTATTGAAAAAGGTACAATCCATCTGCATGGTAAATTTGATTTGAAAAACGAGTTTGTATCTGCATATTTTGGATATACAAATGTATACGATACTGTGAGTGGAATATATTTGTTGATGAGTAAAAGAGATGAACTTCCTGACTTTTCTATTTTTAATATAGGTAGTGACCAGAAATTTCCAGTCTCTGAAGTTTTAAAAAATATTTTCAGGTTTTATGGCTCAGAATGTCCCGTAATAAATACGCCTTTAATGGAACATGAAACCATAGGCTGTGTAGCTAAGTCTGAGAAATTGTTAAAACTTGGATGGAAAATAGAATATAATGTGCAGGATGCAATCTCTGACTATGTAAATTGGTATATAAACTTTTTTACAGAGAATAAAGCGGATAAAAAGAGATTTAGAGGAGATTTATTTTAATTTTTTTGTAAAAAAATCCAACACACAGAGATTTGCATTTTGCTAGCGTTTTGTTGTGAAACTTTTATTGAGAATTAACCCAATTTTGCCAGAAGACAATTGTCTCAGTCTGACACTGTACCTAGTTAGAGTATTTTTTTACTCTTTTATCTGTTTTATATTGAGACTGGACTAACTTTTTGCATTAAATATCTCATACTCTTTTTGAGCTATTTTGTCCCAATTAAACTGTTGCAAGAAATTAGTTTTAATATTATTGTTTAAATTACTCTTTAACTGAGCTAAAACTGTTTTTGCCATTGTCTCTGGGCTGTGTTTAACTTGTATAATATTTTTTTTAAAAATAGAGGTGTATACAGGTAGCTTGAATGCTATTACCCATAGTTTATGGGCTAAGGCTTCTAATATGGAAATATTGAAACCTTCCTCGGTTGAACATGATAAAAAAATCCTTGATTTAGATATTTGTTGTTGCTTTAGTTTTTCAGCAACATAGCCCTTCATAGTAATATTTTTTGTAAGTTTATTTACTTTTATAAATTTTTGTAATTCTAGATAATAGCTATCTTTTTGAAACCCACCAATTATTATCAATTTAGCATTTTTTCTTTTCTGGACAACTAGATACCATGTTTTAATAATATTATGAATACCTTTTGATGGTTGTATTCTGGAGATTGAAATGGCATCAATAGTTTTTGTTGTAGGTTTGTAATTTATTGAGTCAAATCCACAGTAATTTAAGTATATTTTTCTAGAGTCAAACCCTAATTTAATTAATGTTTGTTTTGTCAGGGGATTTATTACAACTACAGTATCGGCAAAGTGTTTTATAAAAAAATGTGATATTTTTTGAATTGTAAATCCGAAAAAATTTATAAGCATATTACCTGATCTTTTTTTCCAATTTGGGTAAACATGAAAAATGCATTGCACATAATTATCTTTTGGATAGAATATTTTTCTCAACATGCAGGGAAAAGTTTCCCAAAATAAGTCAGAGGATGGATATAACACATATTTTTTGTCATTCAAGAGAAAAATTTTTCTTAGATGAATTATAATTAGGAGTATTGACTTGAGAAATAGATCTATTTGATTTTTATAGGTGAGATTAGTATGCAAAGGTATCCAGTGGTGTTTTATATTGTTTGCGTTCAATCTCGTATTCCAAATTTTAGTTCCTAGACATGTTATATCTAGCTTTTTGCTATTTTTATTGAGTATTTTAAAAAACCTAACTTCTCCTCCGCTTAAGCCAAGATTTGTAGCAGAAGCTATATTTGGTGTAAAACCAAAAAATAATATGTTAATTTTGGCAGACATATATAGATATTTCAGGGTGTAAAAAAGGCTGTTTTATGTTTATTGAAAAAATATTAACATCAACATCTGCTTCTCTCTGTAGTTTTCCAATTTCTTTGTAGATAGATAAGTGTTCAATTTTCTGCAGTAAATGAAGATATTTTAGATCATATATATATATACTTTTAAACACTAACTGAATAATTTTTTTTACCAAGCCTGCTTGGTTTATTTTTTTATTTGAGAGTTGCTGTGATTCTAGTTGACCATACACCTCTATTTTTTTAAAATATTTTTTTAGCAAATGATGTAGTTCAAGTATTTCAAATTCGTATAAGTGAAATGTATTTTTAGAAGGATGTATGGATTTGTAATTGTTTGGGGTTGAGAGAATTAGGGTCCCTTTTTTGTTTAGTAGATTACTTATTGATTTTATGAGTTGTTTTGGATTCTCAGCATGTTCTATTACTTCAAAGCAAGTAATAAACTGAAACTTGTGATTTGTATTAACTTTTGTTAGAAAAATAATATTTTTATATTTTTTTTTATTTGACAATATTGTTTCTTTGTCTATGTCAAAACCTGTTATTTTTTTGGTAATCTTGGATAACAAAAAAGTGCCTTGGCCTGATCCACAACCATAGTCAAGGGTGGAATAATTTGACTTAATTATTTTTTTTGCAAAAAAATATCTAGCAATGCTTACTTTGTATAAAAAAGAATCTGGGTGATTGTCCATTCGTTCTCCTGTAAATGTCATTTTAGCTTGTGTTTGATGTAAATTAAAAAAATAGATTTAAGCACGTGAGGTATTTTTTGATATTTATTTTCTTGGCTACCCCCTCCGTAGTGCCAAACACTAGTTGTGTCTATAACTTTATTTGTTTTGTTTAGCTTGAGTGTTTTTAGTGCCAAGTCAGTATCTTCACCATACACAAAAAAATTCTTAGAAAATCCACCTAATGTAGAAAAAATATTTTTACTACAAAAAACTGTACATCCGTTTACCAACTGGTTGTCATTTTTTGAACACCTGATTGGTCTACCTAGATTGTCTACTTTTCCAAAGTCATTTGTAATAGTTTTGCCGTCATAAGTTTTAACAAAACAACTAACTAAACCTGTGCTATGTGTATAGCTTTTGGCTAGTTTTTCGAGCAAGTTATCTTGTAAAATTAAATCCGGGTTTAAAAATAGTAGGTAGTCGCCCTTTGCATTTTTGGCGCCATAATTGCAAGCTTGGCCGTAGCCTATATTACCGGTTGAAAAGTAGACTAGTTTATTTTTTTTGCAAAAGTTTTGGGTTTCCAATGATCCCTCGTTGTCGATAAAAATTATTTCAAATGGTTTTTGTGTTTGCTGATATAAACTCTTTAGTAAGGCCTGGTGAAAACGAGATGACTTGTAGGCAATTATTATGCAACTTACTTTTTTCATCTGTTTATTAGTTTTGCTGGACTACCAGCAATCATGCTAAATGGGGGGAAAGATTTTGTGACAACACTATTTGCGCCAACTATACAGCCATCTCCTAGTATTACTCCTTTTAGAACAAAACTATGTGCACCTATAAAACACTTGTCCCCTATTTTTATTTCAGTGCCTGTTGTGGTTCCTGTTTCCAGTGGTGATATCCCTTTTGAAAAGACATGGTCGTGATCGATGATGGACACATTGTAAGAAAACAAACATTTTTTACCAATTTTAACTGACTTTTTACTGTGAATAACGCAATTTCTACCCACATGGGTTCCTGAATCTATTTCTATTTTCCCATTTTCAATGGTGTTTATCCAGGCATTTTTACCAATATAAACTTCATCTTTTATATAAGTATTATTTAAAGTTGCTCCCCAAAAATCGTATCCTGGAGACAAGTAACTATTTACTGCTATTTTCATACCCTTTAGTCTGGCTGGTAATGTCGATATTTGTAGAAATATTCTAAATAATGGGTTGTACATTTATTTTTTTTGATAATAATTTTTCTTTATAACTGTCAACTAGTTTAATACAAAGTGTTCTAGGTAGTAAGGCACATGTAATATTTATGGCCCAGAAGTTTGGATAAAAAATATTTTTCCATCTATATTTTATAAGAAGAAAGGCTTCTCTTATAAAATATAGATAACTTCCATAGTTTCTTATTTGAAATTGTCCAACATAGTTTTTTGCAACAAATTCTTGGATAATAAAATTTTGAAGTCTATTGTATTTATTTTTTGGAAAAATATTTTGAATCATTTCTACCCAACTTTGCAATGGTGATTTTTCATATATTGATTTTAGCCACCTAGATTGGCTACTGGCTATTCTGACTGCTATTGTAATATCTTTTTGAAATACGACTGGATGTTTCTTTAATATTTCTAAAAATGGATAAATGTGACATGGGAAAATATCTGAATGAAAGCCTATGGTCATAAATGAAGTTCTGTAAGCAAGACCAGAAAGTTGATCAAGGCTGTCTATTGCTTTTATTATGTCACTGAAAGGCGACTTTATTGTTATCATTGTATTTTTTTTGTAGTTAATTCCATTTTTTAATCTAATAGGTTTTTTAGTTTTATCGTCCTGAAACCAATAGTAAGGTCTTGTAATCGCTCCCACATTTTTATTTTCCACAAAGATTTTGTGGACATCTTTTAGTGTATTTTGTCTTAAAATATCGTCTTGTCCCATTAAAAAAATAATATCACCTTTGGATCTTTTTCTGGCTAATTCTAAGTTTTTGGGATAGCCTAAGTTGTTTTTATTTTTATGTATTTTTAAAAGACTACTTTTGTAATCTTTGAGTATTTTGATTGTGTTGTCGGTAGAACAATCGTCCTGGATGATAATTTCATAGTTTTTAAAATTTTGTCTTAAGATACTGTCGATTGTTTCTCTTATATATTTACTTCCGTTGTATGTAGGTAATAAAATGCTAATTTTCATTGTGACCAACTTTTCCTATCGTTGTTTTGTAAAATTTTAAATTTATATTTGACTGTTTGATATAGATATATTATAGATGTTATCCAACATGCAATGGGATGAAAAAACCAGGCAAAGTCTTTTTTTTTGACAAAGCCTTTTATTGAGGTAATGAGACTGGGTATTATTAGTAGGCTATATATCAGAAATTTTAGATTTTCTAAGCTAGTTTTTGTATCCCAGTTTGTTTTTCTATTTTTTTTGTAAAAATAAAAATCAGTAATTCTCCTAGATTGTTTTCTAATAAATTTGGAAACTGAGCTTTCAGAGTAAGTGTGGATTATTCCGATTTTGGTTTTTGCAAAAAGAAAACTTTTTTCTTGGATAGCTCTATTTATGATATCTATATCAAACAAATAATCGCCATTGTTAAATTTTTTTAAAAAGTCAGCTCTAAAAATTGTTCCGTTTGCTCCAATTGTTGGAATTTTATTTCTTTTTGATAGTTTTAAAAGTAAAAAATCTTTATTATTCTGTTCTATTAACTCCGGGAATGGCCATGTATTATTCAGATGGTTTATTTTATCTACGTTGCCGGTAAACCATGCATAAGGATCGTTGGCACCCATTAAAGCTGAATATCTTTCTATGAAGCCAGAGTTTTTTCTATATGTAAATTTCCATGGTTCTGAACCAATTATTTCCTTGTTTGCAAGAAGGGGTGCTAGCATTTTAGTAATCCAGTATTTATTTGGAAGTATGTTGTCAGAATCGAGAAGTAACACATATGCTCCTTTTGCATTTTTTAACCCCAATGACTTACCGCTTTCAGCAGTTTTTAGCTTATTATTTAGAATTTTAGCTTTATATTTTTTTGCAATTTCCAGTGTACTGTCTGTTGATCCTCCATCGGAAATTATAATTTGAATTTTCTTGTAACCTTGTGAACTTAAAGATCCCAAGCAATTTTCAAGGACCTTTTGAGAATTAAGGGTTGGTGTGACTACCGACAGGAGCGGTTGTGCCGACTGGGAAATCCGAGAGTTTTTTGATGAATTTGTATGCATAGCTTCCTAGATGTTTTACATCATCTACTGATCGTATAGAGCTAACCTTTTTAGTTAAAAATTTTGGAGTTAATACTCCCTTGAATAGACTTTGAACAAGTGCTTTTAGTTCTTCGGTGTCCATATCGCATTTCATAATCGCTTGACGCATATCAAAATCATTCCAATCTTCAGTTAGTAACCAATTGTTTTCTTGGCATTGTTTGAAAAGCGGTGTTCCTGGATATGGAATAACAATGGTAGCTTGCATTGAATCGGCCAAACAGTCTCTAAAAAGTCTTCTTGCTTCTTCTAGTGTGTTTTCAGCATCTTGTCGTGTTTCCCATGGATAACCAATCATAATAGTCAAATGTGGTTCCATGCCGTATTTTTTGGCTAAAATTAAGGATTTACGTGCATCTTCTGTTTTTGTTCCCTTTTCAAGCATATCGAGTGTTTTTTGATTGGAAGATTCTAGTCCATACAACATAAACCTGAACCTGGCTTCTCCCATTGCTGCATATTCTCTTTCACCAACAGCATTGAAACGCATGTTGGCTCCGTAGCGGACTTGTTTGTTCAATCCTGTGTCTACGAGTCCTTTTGTAAATTCATGGATCCACGCACCTGGCGTAAGAGTTCCTGCGTCGTCAAAAATTTCTCTTATACCGTAGTTTTCTACGACATGTTTGACTTCTGCCAAAGTACGCTTGGGTGTAAAAAATCTAAAGGCCTTTCCTGGAAAAATTGTTGTCCATGAGCAAAAAGTACATTTACCCCACCAGCAGTCACGGCCGGTCATAAGATATGTTGCGGGAGTATATTTATAATTACCATTGTTGTAGGCATATAGCTTCCATTGAGTAAGGTCTCTGTCTATAAAAGGTAATGTGTCTAAATTATGATGTTTTAAGGCATATAAACCAGTATTTTTAATGTTTCCCGAGTTGTCCCTGTAGTAAAAACCTGGTTCAAGTGCTGTACCTTTACTAAGATGCTCCATAAGGTTTAAAAGCATAAAATCGTAGTCTCCTCCTGTTAATACAATGTCTACTTTACAATTTTCCATGGATTCTTGTGGAAGTCCAGTTAGATGGTCTCCCATGAGTACGATAGTTGGTTGCCATGATTTAGTTTCGTATTCGCGTATCCTGTCGATAAGTTTCCAATAGCCTTTTATTGTCGGGGTTTTTGATTCGATAACTATGACATCTGGTTTTCTGTCAAGAATTCTTTGAATCCACTGTTCTGTACTAAGTTTTTCCGCTATTCCATCGTCCCAGAAAACTTTGTATCCATGTTCTTGTAGTAGAGATGCAGCATAGGCAGGAATTACTGGATAAATGCAATTTCCTGTATTTGTCCATTGAAATTGTCTATTTTGCGATAAGAAAGCTGTACCTTTATGGGTGTCTAGAGGCGGATAGCTAATACTGATTGATAATTTATTTTTTACCACTTATTTACTATATCAGTATTATGTACTAATACAAAGTCTTATTTTATCCTCCAATGTAATTTCCTTTTTTGTCCACTTTGTGTGGTTGAAAATCTAATTTTTTTGAGAAAAATCCGATTATAAAACAGATACCATAAACTATGTGGATTATTGGTGTAAAAATTGCAGATAAAATAGAAGAAAGTAAGTTTTTTCTTGAAGATATATCTAAGAATATTTGAAAAAGTAGAATTAGGCCATATATAAAAATGGGGATTGCAATAAGAGGCTTTGGAAAAAATATAAAAAATAGGATATATATTGAAAAAAGAGATGGCAATACATATCCTATTTTTCTACTGTTTTCTGGATATATTCTTGCAAAATACCCCCTATGTAAACCATATCGAATATGTTGTTTTATGAAAGCTAGACCGATTGGTCTTCTGTGGTGGTTTACTACAAGTTTTGGTGTATATAAAATTCTATGGCCGGACTTTATTATTTTTCTACAAAATAAAGTGTCTTCTCCTGGCCAGTGTTTTTCATCAAAGCCGCCTAGTTTTAGAAATAGTTTTTTTCTTGTACAAAAATTAACCGAAGGGTAGTCATCTACAAAGCGTTTTTTTGAGATATTATTTCGATAGTATCCGGCACCACCACTACCTAAAAATGAAGAAAGAAATATACCAGAAGCCTTTTGATATATAGAATCTGTTTCAGGTGTAAGTTGCGGACCGCAGGCTACTTCTGTTCCACTCTCAAAGATTTTTTTTGCTTGTATAAAATAGTCTTTGTTTGGATAAGAGTCATCATCAAAAAAAACTAACACTTTTCCTTTTGCTTTTCTGGCACCCAAATTTCTTTTTACTGCTGGGTTTGGTGTCTTACTTGTAGAGTCTGTTATGACAATTACTTCAAAAGATTTGTCGTACATGCATTTTAATCTTTTTAAATTTTCCTTTAAATAGGTAGTATGATTTCTGACTGGTATTATGATCGAAAAATATGGATTCTTAGCCTGTATTGATACGTATTTTGAGTTCTTGGTCATATTTCCATTTTCTTTTGTTTTTATCATCATAATAACGAAGTATCCTGAGTCTATAAAATACGGCAAGGGCATCTTTTAGGCAGCTTAGTATCACATTGGTACCAATAGCGTGTGTCTGAGCACCAAAGTCATAGCTAAGTTTTATAGGTGCTTCATAGATCCTATGGTATCCCAAATAATTTGCTACTGATAATATTTCCAAGTCAAAAGCGTACTGTTTTACCAGAAGTCTGGGTAGTACTTTTTCCAATACTTTTCTTTTAAATATTTTCAAACCGGCTTGAGTGTCTTTGATAGGAATACCTAGCAAAATCTTTGCCACTAATTGTCCACCAAAACTAATTATTCTTCTGTTTAAAGGATACTTAACCATAGATGCCGGATGTCTTTTGCTAGAACAGATAATATCTGCGTTGTACCATTCCAAGTGTTCTATTAACATAGATATTCCGTTTGGGTCTATTTCCATACCTGAATCTATGAATGCTATATAATCTCCTACTGTTTTAGACATACCATACCTAACAGCATAACCCTTACCTCTGTTTGTGTTGTATCCAATTGTTATTAGTTTAGGATGTTTTATTTTTTTTAGAATTCTGTATGAGTTATCGGTTTTTTTGCCATCAATTACACAAATAACTTCATAGTCGTACCTTATTTGTTCAAGAGTTTCTAAAATTTTTAAAACATCTTTTTTGATTGTTTTCTCTTGTTTAAAAATAGGTATTACAAGAGATAAGAAATGTTCACTTTTAATCATGCATCTTTAAGGCAACTTTATAAGCATCCAGGGTCTTTTCTGCTGTTTTTTTCCAGGAAAAACTTTTAGATATTTTTAGACCATCTTGTATCGACTTTTCTCTTATCTCTTTTGAGTTAATCATCTTAGATATGCTTTTCTCAATATCTATCGGGTCATTTGAGTTAAAAGATCTTCCGGTATTGTTTGCAATCTCGGGCAAGGAGGTAGAATTTGACCATACAATGGGACAACCTGCTTGCATGGCTTCAAGTAAAGGTAAACCAAATCCCTCCGCATGGCTTGGTTGGCAATACATTGTGGCTAGATTGTAAAGTGCATTTAGAGTTGTATTGTCCACAAATCCAAGACTAATTATTAAGTCGGGATTACTTTTTTGTAAATCCTTGAAAGATAATAGGTCCTGGGTCCATGGATGTTTTGGGATAGATGAGACTTCTTCATTTGCTGACTTCCCCACTACAACTAAAGGTATTTTTAATTTAATACATACTTTTGTTAAGTTTGGTATATTTTTATTCCAATTTATATCGCCCACATATAAGATAAATTTTTTAGGAATATTTAATAATTTAGTTTTATCGATAGCTTCTTTTTTTGTAATTGACATAAAGTCTGAATCTGCAGCCAAAGGAATGGAAATAATTTTGTCTGAACTAAGACCTGTATGTTTTTCAATATTAGTTTTTGACGATATGGAATCTGTCAGTATTAAATTGACGCTTTTTAGTTTTATTTTTTGATATGCCCAAATTAGCTCACCTTTAATTCCGACTGGAAAATGTTTTTTATACTCAATTGGTATAAGATCATGGATAGTAACAACCGTAGTTAAGGGTGTTTTATTCAGAGTATTTTTGAAACAATCAAAAAAAGGATAATGCACAATGTCGAATTTATGTAAAATAGCATTTTTATTGCTTACTAAATCTATTTCAAAATTTTGATACTTTTTGTTTTCTTTTACAGTATTTTTTAGTGCTGATATTAGTCTGGTTGTGTAAAATCCAACACCTCTTTGTGAATTTCCATCCAGTGTCGGACTTATGTCAATTGCTACTTTTATGTTTTTGTTCATAGTGTTTTACATATGCGGCGGGAAACCTAAGAGCTGAAAAGTAGCTAAAAACAAAGCCTGGAAAACCATCTTGAAAACCTTTGTGTCTAATGTAGGTCAATAAAAACCATGAGATTGGTTTTGTAAAAAAATAGTCAAAAAAAGATGGATTTTTGAGTTGGTTGGCAATTATTGATGTGTACCTGTTGTTTCTCAGCATATATCTTGAAAAAGAACTGTCCGCATAATGTAATAAGTCTGATGTTAAGTTGCCTACTGTTCCGTTTACTATCGCTTGTTCATGCACGTCTTTGCAGGGCAAGCGTCCATCTCCATTTTTATACAATCTTAGAGTTGAATCTGGATACTGACCACCCTTTTTTAAAAATTTACCTAAAAAGTAATTCGATCTGTTTATCCAATAGCCATTGTCTTTGATTTCAGCCTGAGATAAAAGTTCGTTTATTTCTTTTGCCAAACTTTTGGAAACAACTTCGTCTGTGTCTAATTGTAAGATCCAGTCTTTTGTGCATATATCAATGGCTTTCTGTTTGTTTATATGGAATATTTCATTATTGGGACCAGAGATTATTTTTACTTTTTTATATTCTTTGATGATATCAAGGGTATTGTCCGTTGAAGATGCATTGTAAACTACTATTTCGTCTGCAATAGTTTTAATTGAATCTAGGCACCTTTTTATAAACTCTGCGTCATTGTATGTTGCTATTGCAATAGATAGTGT
>Ga0105047_10016537_pt1 | contig 11557 bp, 6 predicted proteins | sample MAT04_FD_78384 | JGI IMG/M metagenome (GOLD analysis project Ga0105047, IMG submission 78384) | Freshwater microbial communities from Lake Fryxell liftoff mats and glacier meltwater in Antarctica - MAT-04 (megahit assembly) | ecosystem: Environmental > Aquatic > Freshwater > Ice > Liftoff... | reverse complement strand
TATGTTACAAGTATTTTATATTTATTAGCATTAAATGCTCTACCTAATCCCACTTGAAAACCATCTGATTGGCCACCATACAATATTGAATATGGAATTACTTCACAGTAGAATGTGTATTTTGTACTTAAGGGCTTTTGAGCCAAGATTCCATGAGTAATACATGTAAATAGAAAAGAAAGCACAAAAATCAAAAGAAAAGTGTATTGCTTCATGATGAAATGCATTTAAAACTGGACGGCAGCCTGTTTTTTTAGAGTGGCTTTCGGCATTTTCCACCAATGGTTCAAAATTGCTTTTCTGCTTACCAAATCTGCGCGTTTGTACCTTCCCGAAAAGCGGCGACTTGTGCCGTTGGTTATTATTTCAATTTCTGCTATCGTGAGCATGGACGAAGGTTGCGCGTTTAGCGCAACTTTCCGACCACGCATTGTGTGTGCCCAGAATGGGCACGTCGGTATCCCCAAGCAAATATATATTTCATAATTGAAAGGGAGCCTGAAAACTTGGAGGTGAGAGTCCTCTACTGGCGAGTTGCCGAAGCCAGTTAGCAAGCCGCAAGGGCGCCGCAGGCGACTGTGGGTCTGAAGTAAGCGGGACTGCAAAGGTCGGTACGGACGAACAGGAACCGCATAAGAGGCTGTGCAGGGAGGGTAAGGCAGCACAACATGCCATGGGTATGTCCGTCACGGAGGATCGTTTGCGTGAACGCGGCTATAGGCCATTTCTGGAGTACTATCTTGCCTTAAAGTACGGAAAAGCCCCGAAAAAGGGCTGATACTTGTTCGATGAACCGCCGTATACGCGATCCGTACGTACGGTGGTGTGAGAGGGCTGCGGTGGGTCGAATGGGCTCACCGCTCCCTACTCGATTAGTGCCAAATGTCCCCTTGAGCATAGCAATAATAGAAAGTTAATGGGGGGAGCAGGTAAAACTGCCCCCCATATTTTGGATAAAATAAGCACCAAGCAACTTATAGTTTTTGACAGTTGGACTGTACGTTAGAAACTATGCTTATTTTTACACGTTTCTTCAAAATGAAGGAGTATGAAGCAATACGGAGTAGGCACACCTAAAATTATGGAGGTTGTAGATACCCATGATTCCGATCAAATAATAGAAGTTGATCTCCGCGATTTTAAAACAATATAAATACGGGCCCGGTTTTATTTTTTTACTAAACACCCATATTTTAAGATACCGCCTTGGCTGCCTTCTATCACCCGGTAGGGGTAAACCCCTGCGGGAAGCTGTTCCAGCGACATAAACTGCGGCAGCCCTACCAGTTCTTGCCGTGCGCAGAGTCGACCTAAGTTGTCGAATACCTGAAGCTGGGCGCCTGGCCCTCGTAGCGCGCCATTTACCCAGATGCCGGTTTGGAAGGGGTTTGGGTATAGGGAAAGCGTGTTGTTCAGTTCTGTCTCTTGAGTGGCCACAGGGGCGTTGATGCCCAGCGTGTCACAAGGACTGCCAGGTAGGTCGTATAGGCGGAAGTTGGGGAAATTGGGGAGGGTGCGGATGTTGTACACAGGCAGCGAGAGGCCACGAAATTGAAATTCTAGTGAGGCTTGATTGGTTGTTTTTAGCAGGTGAATGCCCGATGTTCTGCCTTGGTTAGCAAAATAAACCCTCCCATCAGGGCCATATTGCATCCATAATATGCTGGTATTATTTAGCGTATGAGGGATTATCAAAGTATCTAAAACTGGTGAAGAGCTATTCAAATCGGCCTCATAAATGACCCTGTGCGCGTTTGTCCATATTTTTGACAAGTCCTTACTAAAGGCAACGCCGCCGCCCATGTTTGCATTCGCGGGGAGGGGTAAATATTCAGGGTTGGAGAACTGCCCATTACAACGGTCGAAATCCATAACAACCACTCCAATATCCTGTTGTCTGGCGTATTTGCTCCCATCTAAAGAAAAGGTCGAGCTGCCTATGTATTGTCCAAGAAGCGGGCTGCCTATCATTTGAGTCTCAAAGAATTGTACCCCTTTAGCAGAAAGATAAAACTTATGGTATTTATTGCTGCCATATTCTGGAACTACTAACCACCAATCTCGACCATTGGCATGCCGCACAGCAGTAAACGGTTCCAACGCTCCCCCAACAAGCGGTATGTTTTTCCCAACTACAGCGCCCATGCCGTCGTCCAGCGACATATCTATTTCTGAGTAATAGAGAGGGCCATAGTCCAGCCTTCCCTTTGGGTCATATCGAACTCCCATGTGGAAAAGAATATATCGCCCCAAATTGTCGGGTATTTTAAGCGCCATGGCGCCTAAGGGAGCTACGTACCCAATAGTTGGGCAAGTCCAGTCGGCCATCTCGCCTGGGTTAAGGCTGGCACCATTAGCCATGGTATCGCCTATGCTGTTGGCGATATAGCAACCATTTGTGTAAAAAAGAATATTACCCAAGCTGTCCGGCATGGCAGCCGTGGTGGCCTCAAAGTTCATTTTCAAGTCAGCTGCAAATGCATTGACCTGTCCGGCCTCAAATTTTACCACAGCATTGCCGTGCAGCGGCTGGCCTGGTATGTCGTTCGACCCCAAGAGCCAAATTTGGTCTGGGAGCACTTGAGCGACGGCCAGCGTTTGAAAAAACATAAAATAGAAAGCGATGGAAGTATTTTTCATGTTTATAATTTTTATGTGATCATTCTTTCTGAGCGTTTTGCGCTTTCTTCCTTTCCTCGAGCCTTTTTCTGAATAAAGACTTTATATTCAATGGGTTATAATCCTCAGGCAAGGCTCCGGGCATGGATTTGGGCATGGAAAAGCCCTCGGGCAAGCGCAGCACCTTGGGCTGCTCTTCGGAGCGGATGAACCTTGGCGGCGGCAGCGGCCTTTGGCCAATTGGGGTTGAGGCAAGCCCTTCCAGGGTGTCGCACACCGCGCTTTGGAGCGCGCCAAGCCGATAATGGGGGAACTGCCAGCGGGTCTCTGCATTGTGTTGGGGCAGGGTTATTTGACGCTGGGAGAAATCGCTGGCGAACAAGGGTAGTTTGGGGCGGTTCATCACATGGACGGCACGGGAATCGTTGAACGTGCCGTAGTACACCTTGCCGTCTGGGGCTAGTTCTGGGAGAAAAAAATGGGTATAAAACGGTGGGGCGGGCACCGAGCCAAACTCGTAGCGCGCAACGGTGTCGAAGGCAATTTTGGCGCTGTCAATGGTCTGCATATCCAACTGGAAAATGTTCAAATGCGTGCAGGGGTATAAGAACCGCCCATCGGGCGAAAAAGCAAGCGAGGCAGTGAAAAACTGGGGTGGCGAATAGGGCAATACGCGTGTGTTGGACAAAAGGCCCGTGCAGCGGTCAAAATCGAAGACCCAAAGCCCCGTATTATCGTCGTTTACAACGATGAATTTTCCATCAGGCGAGACATCTGCGTAACTCTGATTAGTAAGAGAAGGTGCCGCGATAGATTGTTGGTGGGATTGATGGATACCCGTCGGGTCAATGAGGTAGATTAAATATGTTTTAGACACATAATCCCCCACTACTACCCACCAATCGCGCCCGTTGCCGTGCTTCACCAGTACTGGGCTGGGCAAGTCGCCCGTACCAAGTACTTGGTTTACCTCTACCACCTTCCCAAGCCCTCCATTAGCGTTCATGTCAATGAGGCTGTATAACAATTCCGGACAAAAAACCCCAGGCAGGTTACCGTCTCCTAAAGTTGTGTGAATCATGTAATAAAAATTGTGATGCCCAGGGGCAGGTACAGCCATGCCACCTGTGACCGTAGGATATCCGTCCTGCTGAAAATCTTCCCATATTTCGCCCGGATTAATCACTTCACCATTTTCCATAACCGTGTGCTGCCAGTTTCTAAGCCGGATACCATTGGTGTGGAAGAGCAGCTTGCCCATTGAATCGCTGCAAGTTATGGCGTAATAATCATAGTCCTGCACCAGGTTTTGGGCACTGAATTCGGGGTACCCGTGCTCGAAATGTATGAGCGTGCCGCTGGTGTTCCCAGGCACCGAAAAGGTGTGGCCAAATACCCAGTTATTGTCGTGCATGGCACCCTGAGCGGGCAGTATGGTCGGGAATAGGAGGAATAGAAGATATTTCATGGCAATGGATCAGAATGACAATTTACAAGCGAACAGTTCGGCGCTAACCTAGGCGCCAGCACCGAACTGTTTATTTTACCTATCGGGCAAGCACTATTTTTTTTCTTTCAACCGTGCGTCCTTCTTCCAGGATTTCCAGGTAATATATACCCGAAGAAAGCCCTTCAAGCGGATACGTTTCGCCGGTTCCCGATATAACCCATGTACGGGCAACTTGCCCTTGGGCATTTCTCAACAAAACGGTGGCCTCTTTTATGAAGGCTGCCGTTCGGATGTTTAGACGATCGCTGGCAGGGTTGGGGAAGATTTCAAAAGCATTGGCTTGTTGCGACTTTTTAGAGGAGCGGTCGTTGCCGCCTGATTGGAGTTGCAAGCTGGAGCAATCACCAGGGCCTGTGCTCGGTAAACCCAATGCCAACCTCGCCATTACTACCCCCAATCCACCTGTGGCGCGGCACTGGCCAGCAATGGCGGCGAGGTCTGCCTGTTGCTGGGTGTTGTAGGCCGAAACCTCGTTGATATAAACTTGAATAAAAATCCCCAACACCGTTTTTAGGTTTTGCTCATACACCGTGCTGGTGCTTATGGCATTCCAGTCAGAAAGTAATTGCGTTGTCGTTGTTGTAGGTTGCTCCTCGAACAAGCTTAGGAACCCTTTATGCAGTCGCTGAAATTTCCCGATATTGCTATTGTATTTGGCCAAAAACCAATTGTGTTCCAAACTGCCGAGCGGTGCTGCGGTTAAGCCTTCTGCAATTCGCTGGTACAGGTAAAAAGAAGTTTCCCAAGTATCAGCCTCCAAACCCATCCAAGGCAGGAAGGTGCCATTAATAATTGCCAAGTCAATTTCTGTTGAAGGTTCCCCTCCCGGAGGGATAGGATAGGGGGGCGTGCCACAAAAACTGGCAGGAATAGACTGGGTTGGTTTGTATCTAAACCACAATGGGTCATTAGGGTCGTCATCCACCCCATCTAAAAGGATGGGGTCGGCCCACCAGAAGGCGTTCATATTATTATGATGTATCCAGAATCGAGATCTAGCGATATTTGAGCCATACTGAGGATTTGATGGGTTATACGCTCCCGGCGTATTAAAATCTGCTCCAGAGGCAGTCCAAACATTGAATTTTCTGTCTTGTACTCCGATAACAGTGAGGATTGGTACGAGTTCTTCGTTTGCCAGGTGTATCCCATGATGGACGGAATTGTTAAAAGTATTTTGGAACAACGAGGAGCCATCACAGTTTTCCAAGAACATTAGACCAACTTGGAAATTGTGAGTGGTATTGCAGTTATAAATACAATTGGTGGAATTGAATGATTGGATGCCAACTTCTGGGTCAAATAACGGATTTGTCTGTAGCCCCACACTGGAGCCTGCGCCGAAAAATGAGTTAAAGCGCCAGTTAAAGCCTGTGCACGCCTCCATTTTGCCCCCAATAAAACTGTCGCCTAAAGCGTCCATTGCTTCATTATAAAACTCATTGTTTTCTGCCATACCTTTGGCTAGATTGATTACGGTAATTGCCGTGGCTCCAAACGATCCATTTCGGAACCTGCAATAGAATTTATTGCCAGAAATAGTATACTTACTTGCATTGGTCAGCATCCCGGGTTCAACAAGAAGGTATGCTCTATTGGCCGAGGTCGGGTTATTATCGTTGAAACGAGAATCTTTTACCTCAAACGTAGTCAGTGAGATAGCTCCAAACGACTTCAGGTAAACAGCATTTTCCTTAAAACTATCAAAATTGCAAGTATTGATGAACAGATTATTGATGGCCGGTTGCACTGGTGGTCCATCATTGACAACATCATACTTGTTGTTCAAAAATTTTGAAAAGGAAATGTTCCCGCTAGAGTTGCTGAAATACATCCCCACATGACAGTCTTCAAAGACTGTCTGTCCATCCATACCTAAGCCTGTAAACGTCGTACTCCCCTTGTTTTCAGTTGTAATGGCAGCGTCTTTCAAGAAAGGTACGGTAGAGTAACCGTTCCCAATAAATCTCGAGTTTGCAATGTTCACGCTAGAGTTGTTGACGTAAACCCCAGCACTTGCTTGGGTAAGGTCAGGGGGGAATCCATGCCCCTTCATATTTGAAATAACATTTTGGTTTTGTGCCACATTCCCAATTTGAATTTGGGTTACGCTACTTACAACGATTCCCCTGAATGAATGATAAGGGCTCAGTGGAGCGAGCATTGCTCCGCCAGTAATTTGGTTGCCCCAAATTCCGCCATTTGGGGTAAAAAAAATGGGGCGCCTTACCCCTGTTAAATCAACCCCGTTTAGGGTTATCGCTGTGCCATTGTTGTTGAAAAAGCAATCAGTAATCGAAACATAGGCTTCTTTGTCCACAAATATAGCCTCCTTGCCATCTGAAATAGCACAACTATTCATGCAAACCAGGGTTGAATTTTCCTTAGCGTAAATACTTTTCCAGATAGTCGAGCACCCTCTGACCGTAACTCGTTCTAAAGTAAGTTTACACCCTCCGTTTACTTCAATTCCGCTAGATTGATCAGCAAAGATAATTGTTGACCCTGCGCCAAAAGTGAACCCGCCTTGCGAGGTGGCGATATCATCCTTTATGACACCTTTGATTACAACATTTTGCGCAACATTGTTTGTTAAAAGCCCAGCAGTGATTAAGTTGGAAAACGTCTCCCCGTTAGCATCAATACATTTAAAAGATGCCTAAACTAGAGGGTCGTTGGAGCCAGAGCATTCCGTTGATACACCAAGGCAGGGCAAACCTTGAGAAAAACATGGTTTTCCAAAAAAGATGAAGAAACCAATAAGAAAAAGCGAGATTAACCGAACCTGTTGCTTTTTAGCAGAAGGGTGGTTAAAAAACTGGGAGAAGAAACATCTCAAATGTTTCAAGTTTGGAAGAACACAATTGTGTTTCATACCTTTGTAAATGTTTTATGACCTTACTCTGATTGTTAACCCGGCCATTTCAGGATGAGAACCGGGGGCTTTTGGGGACTGATCAGGAGGTGGCGGCGGCAACCGCTGCCTCTTTTTCTTTTAGGCGAGTTTGGTGTGCTATCTGGCTAATTTATTATAGTTTATTATATTTATCATTGGCACTAAACTATTAGCAATGCATCCGCCAGCAAGCCCCGTCCAAATCTGCCCCTGTTCGGATGCCGAGGGGCTTGGTTGCGGATGCATTAAGTTGAACGAAGCCGCAGCTCTAGAACGGATGCCAGGAAACCTATGGGGATTTCATCGGGGCAGTCCTTTGGGCACTTGGCTTTTGCGTTGGCAAATGTAGGGTGGGGCTTTGTAAAAAAGAGTCCTCGGTCATTTTATTTACAACAATATTTTGAATGTGTGCCTTAATAGCCAGATTGGGGCAATGCATTGCCATGCCGTGGTGGGGTGCCATCGGCATTGTTTGAGGCTTTTTAGCAGTTGGGCAGCGGGGCAGGTCGTTCCGGCGGGGCTCTTGCGGCGGGGCGCAACATATTGGCCCTAAAGACTTTGGATGGTAAAGTTTCCATTATTGCCCGTTCGTTCGAGCCGCAGACCGGGCAGCAGGGCCTCGCGGTTTGCTGCTCTGTCACGACAAGGCCGGAGTCCGGCAATTGGCAATGCGGCTCTGGCGCAAGGCGGAGTTGGGCGGCCAGCAGTTTGGTCTTCCGGTTTCGGGCGGCCAGCAGCCCATAGTGCCGGATCTTGTGGAACCCAGCCGGCAGCACGTGCAGCAGGAAGCGCCTGACGAACTCTTCCACGTCTAAGGTCAGCACTTTTTCCTGGTCGTTTTTCTGGCGGTCTTTGTAGCTGAACGTGACCCTGCCGTCGGCAATGCCCAGGATTCGCCGGTTGCTGATGGCGATGCGGTGGGTGTACCTGCCGAGGTACTTGAGCACTTGTGCCGGGCCGCCCATCGGGGCCTTGGCGTAGACTACCCAGCCTGTTTTGTACAGGCCGCCGATCAGGGACTTGAACACCCCGTCGTCGGCAAGTGCCGCTGCGCTGCCGTGATATTCCAGGCTGCCCGATTGCCTCAGTTGTTTGATCGCAGCAAGGAATTTGCCCCGGAACAGGGCCGACATCACCCGAACTGGAATAAAAAAACCTTTTTGGGCGGGCTTCCAGTTCCCGTCGGGCAACACCCCGCCGCCAGGTACAACACAGTGGACGTGCGGGTGGAAGTCAATCTTTTGCCCCCAAGTGTGGAGCACTGCGAGCATCCCGGGCCTGGCGCCGAGCCATTGGGGCTGCCGGGCCAACTGGTCGAGCGTTTCCCAGGCGCAGCGCATGAGCAGGTTGTAGAGGGCCGTGTCGTTGCTCAGGAACAGGGGGGTGAGCGCGTGGGGGACGGTGAATACAACATGGAAGTAGGTCGTGTTGAGCAGTTCGCCCATGCGCTTTTGCACCCACCTGACTTGCGCCGGCCATTGGCACTCCCGCCTGCCAAAGTCTTGTACGGCGGGCAGGTTGGACAGGCCCGGTGCCGGCAAGAATTGTACGATACAGAAAGTGTCCCACAACCGGTGCAGACTTCCAGGTGCCCGCCCAGCGCAGCGGTCCGGCAGTTGAGTATGGCGTTGCAGGCCTTTCGCTGCACGTCCGACAGCGGTCGCCGGGCCTCGTGTCTTGCCAGTCCGGCGCGCAGCACGTCGGCGACCTCAAAAATGGGCCGCACCGCGGTGTTCCAGGTCGAGGCCCTCGAGCAGGTCCCTTGCGCCCTGCCCGCCCGACTTCAGGTGCAGGTAAACGGTCGTGGTCGCTATGTTGCTGTGTCCCAACTGGTTGCGGATGGAGACCAGGTCGGTGCCGGCCTCCAGCAGGTGGGTGGCATAACTGTGTCGGAGCGTGTGGCAGGAGACCTTTTTCTTGATCCCAGAGGCTTTCTTGGCGTGTGCAAAAACGGCCTGAATGGTACGTTCGCTCATCTGAGCGCCGCTGCGCTCGCCCTCGAAGAGGAATTCTGCAGGCCGGTAAATCTTCCAGTATTCCCGCAGCAACTGTAGGAGCGTGGGCGATAGGGGGACCTGGCGGTCTTTTGCCCCCTTTCCGTGGCGGACGGTGATGGTGTTGCGGCCAGAATCTATGTCGCCGATGCGCAGCCCGACCAGTTCCGAGACGCGCAGCCCGGTACTGTACAGCACCTGCAACATGGTGCGGTGCTTGACGTTGGCCAGGCTGCGGACCAGCCGCTCGACCTCCTCCACGCTCATCACGACGGGCAGGGTCTTGGCGCGTTTTGGCCTCGGGATCTTGTCCGCACAGCCCTCGCGGCCCAGCACCTGCACGAACAACAATTTGATCGCGCTGTAAGCCTGGCTCAGGTGGGAGGTGGAGGAGCCCCGCTCCACCAGATGGACCATGAACGCCCGGGCGTCTTCGCAACCGGTCAGTTCCGGGCTTTTGCCGACGTGGCGGGCATAGACAGCAACCATGTTGACATAACTTTTGACCGTTCTGTGGCTGTAGCCCTTGAGCCGCATGTGCTCGGTCATGCGCTTCCTTAATGGTGTCATACGTTGAAAGTTTTGGTGAAAAGATCACCAAAATTCCAACTAAAACGCTGATGGTCAAAATGTTGAGAGGAAGGAAGTGCTGCTTGGGAATTCGGATGCCAAGAGCGGAGACGGGGGCTACCGCGCAGCGGTTTTGTTCAACATGAGCGTGGGCTACGTGGCCGCGCTTAGCCGGCCATGTGAGACCACGCATTGATGGCGGGTTTATAATTTACTATTGATTAATTTAAACAATTTTTCTGCGTTTTCAACAGAATCTTTTGGGATATCTTCAATATTGGCGTTAATAAGTTTCTTCTTTATGTGGTTGGCAACACTCCCCTTATTGAATTTTACTGCACTTATATTATCTTCAAAATATCGTTCAATTCGATTACACAACAGTCCTTTGCCGATTATTTTCATTTCCCCATGCACCAGTTTTTTATATACTTCCTTTACGTTCTCTATATAATATTTTTCAGTCAATAAGTCTTCGATCGCAAAATCTTCCTTCTTTTCCAGTGCTTCGGCAAGGGTCATTACACTAGTGGAGGTGTCATTATATCTTAATAACCAGTTCTTTAGAAGTTTCTCCTTTGCAATAGTGCCTGCATTGTCCGCGTCAAAAAGTGCAAAGACATCTAGTTTTTGACCAATCATAAATGTACTAATATATACTGCTTCTGATGCTCCTCCTGCTGGAGTAATAAATATATCTTCTCTTAATCCTTCGCGTTTATTTCTGTGTAAAATATTTGAGAGTTCTGTTAATATCCAGTAATCATCGACACCCTCCACTACTAAATTTTTTTGAGACACAGATAACTATTGCTTCCGCTCATACCTAGTGCTGCTTGCAATACAAATTTAGATGAAGGGTCTGTGTTGATAAACTCATCGGTAACTTTTGTACCATCATCAGTTTCATTGACTATTTTTATTGCACTTGGATTATTCAAGTCAATCATAAATGGCAAATGAGTCGAATAAATTAGGCAATTTTCTCTTGAATAACTTTTTAGTCTTTCAAGCAAGTCTCTTTGGCCATCAGGATGAAGGTGTAAACCTGGCTCATCTAAGAGTATTACACAATCTTTAAAGGTGCCTTTGCTTTCATACATAAACATAAGGTCAAAAGAAAAGAACCATTGAAACCCTTTTGAACGCTCTTCTAGCTTTAATAAATCCCGACTTTTTTCATCTTTAACAAAAGTATAGAACTCTTGTCCATCTGTGCGAAATTCAATTTCATATTTACGCTGCCGCCAACGATTTTCAATTTCATTTGTAAGAGTTTTAGATGCGTCATCCAAGTCATACTGCCGTTGTTCTCTCTGAGCCGTATTCCCTTTTTGAACTTCTTCTGCCAAATTGAGTCCAGAAAGTTCTAAAAGTATCTGAATAGTCTTATCTTCTTCAGTTGCTTGGTTTCGACTTAAGCGTTGTTGGAGTTGGTCTAATTGTGCGGATCCCTTAAAGTCCCTATAATCAGACATATAAATAAATGTTGGCAACTGCTTTGTCAGTAAGTCCTTTATTTTTGATTTGTTTTCATCTTCCTCAGAGATAGTTGAATACCAAGGTTCTTCCAAATCTAATGTCAGTTCGTTTTTGTAATTTCTCTTAACAGTAATATTAAATTTTTCTACCTTAATTTTATTGTGCAATAGCACTTCTAATTCTGGAGATCCTTCTACTTCAAATATTGCCCAACAAACCACTTGACTATCAACCCTACTTTTTCTTTCGCCTCTAGGCCATTCTTCATTTATAATATAAGGTTCTGTTTTAAATGGATTAAGCTTGTGAAGCGCCTTCAAAATTGTAGTTTTTCCGGCTTCATTTTTGCCAACTATTGCCGTTAAAGATTCAGCATCTATCCAGCCTGTATCATTGATACATTTATATTTTTGAATTCTAAATTTGATCAATTTCATATTCATTGATATTTATTTTGTTTCCGCCATCGTTTGGATGTACGAATGG
>Ga0105047_10016536_pt1 | contig 11558 bp, 8 predicted proteins | sample MAT04_FD_78384 | JGI IMG/M metagenome (GOLD analysis project Ga0105047, IMG submission 78384) | Freshwater microbial communities from Lake Fryxell liftoff mats and glacier meltwater in Antarctica - MAT-04 (megahit assembly) | ecosystem: Environmental > Aquatic > Freshwater > Ice > Liftoff... | reverse complement strand
TGCTGCCAGCCAGTCAAGGCGCCGCCCCAACTCCGCGACGGTGGCGTCCACGTCGCGCTGCGGGAAGTCTGCCGTCCCGCGAAAATGGCCGGCCAGCGATTGTCCGTCCTCGCCCAGCCAGTAGAACCAGCCATCGGTGCCGGGCAGGACTGTACCGAGGGCTGACACGCCGAAGGTACGCAGCAACGTCCCGTGATGCAGGCGCACGAGAAAGTCGCGGCCGCCGAAGCGATCGGCGAAGGCGCGTTCGAAACCGGGTGCGAAGTTGCGCGCGAATGCCGGTGCCGGCCACGGCGCCATCGCGCGATTCTCGAAGCGCGTGGTGGTGGCCTTCCACGTGGACAGCAATGCCAACCCCGGTAGTACCAACCCCAGCGCGAAGACGGCCGCCATCGCGCGATCACGCCACGGATGATCGGCGGCTGCTGGTGGTGGAACGGGCGGAAGGGCGAGCGGGTCGGCCACCATCGTCAGAACCGGAAGTAGATGAAGGGATTGTAGGTGCCGGCCGCCAGCATGGCGCATGCGGCGACGTAGACGATAATGGTCCACCCGATGTCGGCCGTGAGGACGCTGCGGCCGGTGAATCCGCCGCCCATGGCCACGCGATCGCGCCAGCGGCCAAGAGTCCGCGCTGCAGGCGTTGCGAAAATCACGCCGATGACAAGGGTCAGTGCCACCTGTGGATCAAGGAATTCCGCGAGCGGATGCCGCAGGGCATCGCCTTGCGCGAACCCGGCAAGGGCTGCGTACCATGCGCCCGCCTGCGGCAAGGTCTCGCAGCGGAACAGCACCCAGCCGCCCATCACCGCCAGCATCGCGTACACGTGCGCCAATGGGCCCACGCGCACCAGCGCGCGATCGAGCCACGCCCGTTCGACGACCAGGAAGAGGCCGTGCCAGACGCCCCATAGCACGAAGGGCCAGCTTGCCCCATGCCAGAGGCCGCACAGCACGAACACGAGGACCAGATTGCCGTACGCGCGCGTCTCGCCGCGCCGGTTGCCGCCTAGCGGGATGTAGAGATAATCGCGGAACCAGTTCGACAGCGAGATGTGCCAGCGCCGCCAGAACTCGCGCACGCTGCGGGCGATGTACGGATAGTTGAAGTTCTCGAGGATGCGAAAGCCGAGCATGCGCATCAGGCCGATGGCCATGTCGGAGTACCCTGAGAAATCAAAATAGATTTGCAGCGTGTAGCAGACGAGGCCCAGCCACGCGAGCGGCGTGGTGAGTTCGGCGGCGGGCAGCGCGAAGATCCGGTCGGCGACCTGCCCCAGCGTGTTGGCGATCAGCACCTTCTTGCCGAGGCCGAGGACGAAGCGGCGCACGCCCACGCTGAAGTCGGCCAGCCGGTGCTCACGCGAGCGCAGCTGCGCGGCAATGTCGCGCCAGCGGATGATCGGCCCCGCGATCAGTTGTGGAAAGAGCAGGATGTAGAGCGCGAAGCGCGGTACGTTACGCTCGGCGTCGGCGTTGCGTTTGTACACGTCGACCACATACGAAATCGCGTGGAACGTGAAGAACGAAATGCCGAGCGGCAACGGGATCGCGGCCAATGCCAGCGGCGTGATCGCCAGTACCGGCGCCAGCGCGTTGACGTTGGCGACGGCGAAGTTCGCGTATTTGAAAATTGCGAGCAGCGCGAGGTTGCCGGTGATGGCCACCGCCAGCCAGCCACGGCGGCGTGACGGTGATGCTGCGTTGCTGATCGCGCCACCCAGCACATAGTTGAACGCGATGGATCCGAGTACCAGCAACAGGTAGCCCGCCTCGCCCCATGCGTAGAACGCCAGGCTTGCCACCAGCAACACGCCGTTGCGCCACGCGCGCGGCAGCACGAAGTACGCCGCCAGCGTCAGCGGCAGGAACAGGAACAGGAAGATCGGGGAAGCGAAGACCATAAGACGCGGAGAAAAACATACGGTGAAAAAATGTCCAGTGGTCCCCGTAGATGCTATGGCTCGCGCAGTTCCACCAGCACCGGGGCGTGATCGGAAGGTTTCTCGCCCTTGCGCGCACTGCGGTCGATGCGGCTGCCGGTACAGCGCGCAGCCAGCGCCTGCGACAGCAGGATGAGATCGATGCGCAGGCCACGGTTCTTGGGAAACGCTAGCATCCGGTAGTCCCACCACGAGAACGTGTTGGGGGGCTGCTTGAACAGGCGGAAGCTATCGGTGAGGCCGGCGTCGAGCAACACTTGCAGCGCTGCGCGTTCAGGTGGCGACACCAGCACCTGGCCGACCCACGCCGCCGGATCGTGCACATCGCGGTCGTCCGGCGCGACGTTGAAATCGCCCAGCACCGCGAGTTGTGGATGCGCGGCCAACTCTGCCTGCAGCATCGCCGCCAGTGCCTTCAGCCATGTCAACTTGTACGGGTACTTGTCCGAATCGAGCGCCTGCCCGTTGGGCACATAGACACCGATGATGCGGATGCCCGCCACCGTCGCGGCGATCACGCGCTGCTGCGGATCGTCGAAGCCAGGCAGGCCCATGGCGACGTCGTGCACCTCGAGACCTTGCCGTACCAGGATCGCAACGCCGTTGTACGTTTTCTGCCCGGTGTAGTGCGCGACGTAGCCGGAGGCCTCAAGGTCGGCCACTGGAAACTTGTGGTCCTCGAGCTTGGTTTCCTGCAGGCACACGACATCAGGGCGCGTGGCGGCGAGCCAGCCGAGCAGGCGCGGCAGCCGGACATTCAGGGAATTGACGTTCCAGGCACTGATGATCATGGTGGGCGCACCGGTACTGATCGCGTTGGATTCGCGATCGGTACGGGGGTGAAGGGTAACGCGACTTACTGCTTGGGGTAATCCCCGCCCTTGGCTGGCGGGGCAAGCGAACGCGTGCCGTCCGCGGCCACCGGCGGAAGCGGCGTGGCATTCGAGTCCACGGGCCTTGCCTGGGGTGCCGCGCGGCGCGGGGCGGGGGTTTTCGGGTAGCCGGCCTGGTCGAGGGTTGATTGCCAGCGCGGTTCGTTGAAACCCTTGACGATCAGCTGGTCGCCCACGGCCAGGACCGGCGCCTTGTCGTCGTTGGTCAGCGCCTGGAGCCGCGCGCGACCGGCCTCGTCGTCCTGCACATTGACGATCGAGAACGGCACGCCGCGCTTGTTGAGCAGCGATTCGGCGTTCTGGCACACCTCGCCGCAGTCGAAGGTGAACAGCGTGACCGGATACTTCTCGGACGCCTGCTGGGCCGCGATACTGGGCTCGCTGGTCTCGACGAAATTGCCCCCCAGCCGCTTGGTCTGGACACCCTTGGCATTTGGCGGAGGCGCCCGGTCGGAATAGACGACCTTGCCGTCGGCATCGGTGTAACGGTAGACCTGCGTGGCCTGGGCGAGCGTATGCCCCGCAACGGCGATGGCGGCGATCCCGAGCATCCAGCGCAAAGTTGACTTAAGCATGGGGCCTCCTCGAGACATGGCAATGAACCTGCGATTATGCCGAAGTCATAGCCGGGGCGCCATCACCGGCCGGCGGCCCCGACACTTTTTATCCTACGCGGTCGCCGCCATGCCATGGTGACGCAGCAGCGCGTCGAGCTCCGGCGGACGGCCGCGGAAGGCGACAAAGGACTCCAGCGCCGGCCGGCTGCCGCCACGCGCCAGCACTTCATCGCGGAATCGGGCGCCGGCATCCGGCGACAGCACGCCCTGTTCCTCGAACAGGCTAAAGGCATCCGCCGACAACACCTCGGCCCACTTGTAACTGTAATAGCCGGCGGCATAACCACCGGCGAACACATGGCCGAACGATTGCATCATGCGATCGTAAGGCGCGTGTTTCGCGACGGCGACTTCCCCGCGCACCGCATCGAGCGTGGCTTGCGGTGCCGTCGTGTCCACCGCGGCGCGCGCATGCAGCAACATGTCAAAGAGACCGAGCTCGACCTGGCGCATCGTGGCCATGCCGCTTTGAAAGTTCTTGGCGGCGGTCATCTTGTCGAACAGCGCACGCGGCAATGCGTGCCCGGTGTCGACGTGGCGGGACATGTGCTGCACCACGTCCCATTCCCAGCAGAAATTTTCCATGAACTGCGACGGCAGCTCGACGGCGTCCCACTCGACACCCTGAATGCCGGAGATGCCGGCGACATCGACCCGCGTGAGCAGCTGGTGCAGGCCGTGGCCGAATTCGTGGAAAATGGTGATGACATCGTCGTGGGTAAACGTGGCCGGCTTGCCGTCCACGGGCGCGGACAGATTGCAGGTGAGGTACGCGACCGGATGTTGGATGGCACCGGCGACATGCCGGCGGTTGATCGCGTCATCCATCCATGCGCCGCCCTGCTTGCCTTCGCGCGCATAGAGGTCGAAGTAGAACTGGCCGACAAGCACGTCATGGCGATCCCGGATGTCAAAGAATCGTACCGACGGATGCCACGTCGCGGCGTGCGCTTCGCGGATCGTCACGCCGTAGATGGTTTCGACCACGCGGAAAAGTCCCTGCAACACCTGGTCTTCAGGAAAGTACTGCCGAACTTCCTGTTCCGAGTACGCGTAACGCTGCGCCTTCAGGCGCTCCGCGGCGAACGCGCGATCCCAAGGTGCGAAGTCCGGGAGGTCGAGTTCGGTGTGCGCGAACGCGGCTAGCTCCGCGTAGTCACGCTCGGCGTAGGGTCGTGCGCGGCGCGCCAGGTCGCGCAGGAAGGTGATGACTTCGTCGGGGCTGCCGGCCATCTTGGGCACCAGCGAGACTTCGGCGTAGTTGCGATACCCAAGCAGCTCCGCTGCCTGCAGGCGCAGCGCAAGGATGCGCTCGATGATCGCGGAATTGTCCCAGTCCTTGTTCGCGCCAAGCTCCGAGGCGCGCGTGCAATAGGCCTCATGGATCCGTTGGCGCAGCTCGCGGTTGCGTGCGTACTGCAGGACCGGCAGGTAGCACGGCATCCGCAACGTGAGTTTCCAGCCGTCCTTGCCGTCGGCCGCGGCGGCATCGCGCGCCGCGGCCAGTACATCCTGCGGCACGCCAGCGAGTTCGGCGGCGTCGGAGACATACAGCGCCCATGCATTGGTGGCATCGAGCAGGTGCTCTTCGAACTGCGTCGACAATTCAGCGAGTTCTTCCTGCAGTGCCTTGAAACGCGCCTTGCCGGCGGCGTCGAGTTCGGCGCCACCCAGCTTGAAATCGCGCAGTTCATTGTCGATCAGCTTGCGTTGGTCGGGTGCCAAGGCAGCGAAAGCGGCTTGCGCGCGCAGCGCGCGGTACTTGTCGTAGATGCGCAGGTCCTGCGAGAGATCGGTATGAAACGCGATGACGTGGGGCAGACTTGCGTTGTACGCGTCGCGCAGCTCGGGCGTGTTCACCACGGCGTTGATGTGCCGGATTGCACCCCAGGCGCGATCGAGGCGATCAAGGCTGCTGGCCAGCGGTTCGACCACGTTGTCCCACGAAGGGGTGGCAGAGTCGTGCGCGATGGCCTCAACGGTCTGCCGGGCCTCCTGCAGCAAGGTATCGACGGCGGGGCCGATGTGCTCGGGCCGGATGGCATCGAAGCGGGGGAGGCCCGAGAAATCGAGGATGGGGTTGGACGACGGATGCATGCGGGGTTTCCTTGTGCAGTAAGTGGGTGTCACACCTCGTGGGTGCGCAGCCGGTGGTCGAGATGGGCGAGATCTTCCGGGGTACCGATGTTGGCCCAGCGTCCGTCGAAGTACTCGCCGGACACCAGGCCTCGGGCGATCCATTGCAGGTAGAGAGGAAACAGTTTGAGCTTGACCCCGCGGGGAAGTTCGCTGAATAGGGCCGTATCGTACAACCCGATGTTGCCAAAGGTAAGCCGGGACTTTCCAGCGGCCCTGATCATGCCCCCCTCCAACGCGAAGTCGCCGTCCGGATGGAACGGCGGATTGGGGACCATGACGAGATGCACGCGTGCACTGCCACCTGCAGCGATGGCGTCTGCCCGCGCTGCGAGCGCGCCGTAATCGAAGGCCGTGGCGATGTCCGCCGACACGATCAGTACCGGTCCGGCAGGCAGGAGCGGCATCGCGGTCGCGACTCCCCCTGCGGTCTCCAGCGGCTCGGTTTCGATCGACCAGGCGATGTCGACACCGAAGCTGTGGCCGTCACCCAGGGCTGCGGTGAGTTGCGCAGCGTGGTGCGCAGCGTTGATCACAATCCGGCGATAGCCACCGCGCGCCAGTGCCTCGATCTGCCAGGCGATCAGTGGCTTGCCGCCGGCGGCGAGCATCGGCTTTGGCGTGGCATCGGTCAACGGACGCATCCGCTCGCCGCGTCCGGCGGCGAGGATCATCGCCGTGCGCGGTGCTGCCATCAGAACGTGTAGCCGACGGTGCGCGGGCGCGCATCCATCGCGTCGAGCAGCACCAACAGTGGTTCGAGCTGCCGATAGCGCGCGCATGCGCGGCGCAGGTAACTCATCACGCGCGGCATGTCCTGCAGGTAGCCGTCCTTGCCGTCGCGATGGCAAAGGCGCGCAAAGATGCCCAGCACCTTGAGTTGCCGCTGCACACCCATCCACTCGAAGTCATGCCAGAACGCGCCGAAGTCCGCGTGGACCGGCACGCCCGTCTTGCGGGCGCGGTCCCAGTACCGCGCGGCGAGGTCGATCTGGCGTTCCTCGTCCCACCCGATGTAGGCGTCGCGCAGCAGCGAGACCAGGTCGTAGGTGATGGGACCGAACACCGCATCCTGGAAATCGAGCACGCCGGGGTTCCGCGCGCTCACCATCAGGTTGCGCGAGTGAAAGTCGCGATGGACGAAGACCTGCGGTTGCGCGAGATTGTTGGCGATCAGCACGGCGAACACGCGATCGAGCGTGGCGCGCTCCGTGGTGGTGATTACGTGACCGCGATGACGCCCCACGTACCACTCGGGAAAGAGCTCGAGTTCGCGGCGCAGCAAAGCTTCGCTGTACGCGGGGAGCACGCGTTCGCGCGACGTTGCCTGGAAGCGCAGCAAGGCTTCGATGGCGTCCATGTAGAGGTCGCGCGCCGTACTGTCGTTCAGTGCGTCGAGGTACGTGGTGTTGCCGAGGTCGCCCAACAACAGGAAGCCTTGCTCCAGGTCCTGCGCGAAGACGGCCGGGGCATGGACATCGGCGGCGTGCAGGAGTGCGGCGACGTGCACGAACGGCCGGCAGTCTTCCTGCGGCGGCGGCGCATCCATCACGATCAGCGTGGCCGCGGCAGGCGCCATGGCAAGCGGTTGCGCCAGGGTGACGCGAAAGTAGCGGCGAAAACTTGCGTCGGCGGAGGCAGGGGCCAGTACGTACGCGGTGGTGCCCATGGTGCGCTCCAGCCATTGCACAAGCGCATCAAGTCGCGGGTCGGCGGCGGAAGGAAGCATCGGTATCAGGTGTGTGTTGCGCGACGCCGCGCGGGACGAACCGTGGGGACCGGCACGCGCGCGCCGCGCCTGCCGCCATGGGCGCGCGCACGGGCAGGCTAGAATGCCTCATTTTAGCAAACCGGCCCTGATGAAGTACCTCCTCCCGCGCTGGCCTGTCGTCGCCGCTTCGGCGGTGAGCGTGTGCCTGTCCGGCCCGCTGGCCGCGCAGGAGCTGACGCTCAAGCTCGCGCGCGAAATTGCGCCGGTCGCGCCCAAAGCGGCGGCAGGTGCCAGTCGTGCCGGCACGGTCGACACCGATCCGCCGCGCGTGGTCGACCTGGCCGGCGCGTCGCGGCCGCAGGTGCCGGCGACGTTGTCGCCCCTGCCACCGCCGCCCACCAGCGCGCCGGAGGAGCGCGGCGCGATCTATCTGCGCGCCGACCGGTTGGAAGGATCGAGCGAAAAGCGGATTGAGGCCGCAGGCAAGGTCGAGTTGCGCACGCGGCGCGAAACGGTGCTGGCCGACTGGCTGCAATACGATTTCGACAACGACGAGGTCTGGGGCAAGGGCGACGTCACGTTGCGCCGGGGTCTTGACTGGATCTCCGGACCCGAGGTCAAGTTCCAGCGGTCGCGCGAGATCGGATATTTCGACGAACCCCGCTTCTTCATCAGCGAGAACGCGTCGCGCGGTGAAGCCAAGGTCATCCGGTTCGAGGGTCCCGACCTCTATTCAGGCACCGACGCGCGCTACACCACGTGCGTGGCCCCGAACAACGATTGGTACCTGCGCAGCGACGACATCGAGATCGACAAGGCGCGGCGCATCGGCACGGCGCGCGGTGCACGCGTGTACTTTCTCGATGTGCCGGTGATGTACGCGCCGTGGCTCGAATTTCCGCTGTCAAATGAACGGAAGTCCGGCTTCCTGACCCCGACGATCGGCTCCACGCAGATCCGCGGCTTCGAGATCGCGACACCCTATTACTTCAACATCGCGCCGAACTACGATGCGACGTTCGTGCCGCGCTTCATGGTCCGCCGCGGACTGCAACTCGGCGGGCAGGCGCGCTATCTCTTCGAGTCCGCCGCCGGCGAGGCAAGCGGCGAAATCCTGCCGGACGACCGTGTCACCAACTCGGCGCGCTGGGCCATGTCGTGGAAGCACAGCCAGCAGATCCAGCCATGGCTCTCGGGCTTCCTCAACTACAACCGCGTGTCCGACGACACCTACTTCGCGGACTTCTCCGACCGCGTGGCGGTGACGTCGCAGAAGACGCTGCCGCAGGAAGCGGGACTGATCGCGAACTATGGGCCGTTCAACGTACTGACCCGGGTCCAGGCTTTCCAGACGCTGCAGGATCCGAATCCGGATGCCTATGTCGCGCCGCCGTATAACATGCTGCCGCAGGTTCGCGCATCGATGGCGGAGACTGACTGGATGGGGCTCACGTGGAGCGGCACCGCGGAGTTTGTGCGCTTCTCGCAGTCCTCGCTGGAGCCCACCGGCAATCGCACGTCGCTCTATCCGTCGATGCGCTGGATCCGGCAGGGCAGCTCGTGGTTCGTCAACGCTCGCGCCGCCATTTCGGCGTGGCAATACGATCTGAATACGCCAACGGCAGGCGTGCCTGACGGCAATGCCGGCGTAGCGGTGCCGGTGGCCAGCATCGACGCCGGACTCATTTTCGAACGCGACTGGAGCATCTTCGGCGCCAATTTCATCCAGACGCTGGAGCCCCGCGCGTTCTATACGTACATCCCGTTTCGCAACCAGAACCAGCTGCCGGTGTTCGACACCGTGCAGGACGACTTCAACTTCACGCAGCTTTTCAGCGAAAACCGCTTTATCGGTGGTGACCGCATGGGCGACACCAACCAGCTGGCGCTGGCCATCACGTCACGATTGCTCGACCCCGGAACCGGTTCCGAGCGCTTTCGCGTGGCGCTCGGCCAGCGCTTCTACTTCGAGGACCAGCAGGTCACGCTGGGGGGCACTCCGCAAAGGGCGGGATCGTCCGACTTCCTGCTGGGTGCCGAAGGCCGCCTGGCCGATGCATGGTCGATGATCGGCCTCGCGCAATATGACTTCGGCACGTCGCAATTCGATCGCTTCAATATCGGCACGCGCTATTCACCAGGTCTCGGCCGCGTGATCAGTGCCACCTACCGCTATTCGCGGGAACTCGTCGACCAGGTTGGCGGTCAATCGAAGCTGGAGCAGACCTATCTATCCGCACAATGGCCTCTGACCGACAGGCTCACGTTCCTCGGGGCATGGAACTACTCCATCCCGGACCGCCAGACGCTGGAGGCCGTAGTGGGGCTGGAGTACAATGGCGACTGTTGGGCGTTGCGGGTCGTGGGTCAGCAGCTTGTCACCACATCCGAGACCACGGTCAATTCGATCTTTGTCCAGCTCGAACTCAATGGTCTGGCGCGGGTGGGTACAAGTCCGCTCGATCTGCTGCGGCGCACCGTCCCGGGTTACCTGCGTACCAACGATCCAGCCATGCGCCAACGGGACCGGGGCTTCGACCCGCTGCCTGAATTCTAGGTCACACGTCTGCAACTGATCAATTTGCACAGCCGCGGCCCGTCCTCGGGGCGCGCACGAGGATCCGACTCAATGGGACGCATCCATTCTGCCTTGCCGCTGGTCCTTGCTGCGGCCGTGATGACTGCCTGCGCCAGCGCGTGGGCGCAACCGACGGGTTCCGGCATCCAGGTACCTGGTGCCGCCGCGGGCCCGCGTCCTGGTACGCCGGTGCCGCGTGCCACCACACCCGCGGCAGCGCCGTCGGCGGCCGGCCGGGTGGTGCCGCTCGAACGCGTCGTCGCAGTCGTCAACGATGAAGCGCTGACGCAGTACGAACTCGACGAACAGAAGCGCATCCTGCTTGCGCAGATGCAGACCTCCAACGTACGGCCGCCGGCGCCCGATGCACTCAATTCCCAGGTGTTGGAGCGCCTCATCACCGAGCGTGCGCTGCTGCAGTTCGCCAAGGAGAACGGCATCCGTGTCGAAGACCAGATGGTTGAGCGCACCATCCTGCGCATCGCGCAGGAGAACAAGATGTCGCCGGAGGAATTGCGGCGCGCGCTCGACCGCGAGAAAATTTCCTATGCCAAGTACCGCGAAGACATCCGCCGCGAAGTCACCATCCAGCGACTGCGCGAGCGCGAGGTGGATGCGCGCGTCAGCGTGTCCGATGTCGAGGTCGACAACTACCTTGCCACCGTTGCCGCGCAGGCCGGCGGCGAACACGAATACCTGATCTCGCACATCCTGGTCTCCGTACCCGAGCAGGCATCGCCGGCACAGATCGATGCACGGCGCAAGCGCGCTGAAGACGCGCTGGCGCAGGTCAAGGGGGGCCGCGAATTCAGTCAGGTCGCGGCGTCGTTCTCCGACGCCGGCGACGCCACGCAGGGCGGCGATTTCGGTTGGCGTACCCCGGCACGGCTGCCGGCCGTGTTCAATGATGCGATCAAGACGATGAAGAACGGCGACGTGTCGCCCGTGTTGCGTAGCCCGGGCGGGTTCCACGTGGTGAAGTTCAACAGTTCGCGCAGCCTCAACGCGCCCACTGTCGTCGACCAGACTCGCGTACGGCACATCCTCGTCCGCGTGAACGAAGTCACGTCCGAGGCTGAAGGCAAGTCCAGGATCGACCGCATCCGTGACCGGATCGAGACCGGCGCCAAGTTCGTCGACCAGGCCAAGGTCGGCTCCGAGGATGGCACGTCGGTCAAGGGCGGCGAGTTGGGCTGGGTCAGCCCGGGCGACACGGTGCCGGAGTTCCAGCAGGCAATGAACAATCTCAAGGTGGGCGAGATGTCTCAACCGGTACGCACGCCTTTCGGTTGGCATATCATCATGGTCGACGAACGGCGCACCGAGGACATCACGCAGGCGCGTCGCCGCGACGTGGCCCGCAATGCCATCCGGCAACGCAAGTCCGACGAACAGTTCCAGGAATTTCTCCGCCAGGTGCGCGACAAGGCCTACGTCGAGTACAAGACCGAAGACCGTTGATAGGCAGCAGCGGGGCGCGCGGCTAGGGCCCCGCGGGAATGGTAGCAATGCGTGTCAACGTGCGCGGATTGGTGGCCCTGAAGGTTAGTTCGATGCGCAAACGCTCGATGGATGCGCCTCGGCCCGCGACGATGCGCTTGACGGCCACACCCGCGGGCGTTTCGCGCAGTCCCGCGCCGCTGGCATCGACAACCGTGATCCACCCGCCTTGCGCATCCC
>Ga0105047_10016535_pt1 | contig 11559 bp, 13 predicted proteins | sample MAT04_FD_78384 | JGI IMG/M metagenome (GOLD analysis project Ga0105047, IMG submission 78384) | Freshwater microbial communities from Lake Fryxell liftoff mats and glacier meltwater in Antarctica - MAT-04 (megahit assembly) | ecosystem: Environmental > Aquatic > Freshwater > Ice > Liftoff... | reverse complement strand
GCCGCTCGCCGAATCAGCGTTCGACCGCGTGTGCCATCACGAATGCCGCGATCGCCGTGGTGTTCGTCAGGTCCAGGTGTTCGGCTCCTGCGCTGGGCAGCGGCCCATCGCTGGCAATCGCCAGTAGGCCGGGCCAATCGGGCCACAGCGTCGGCTTGCCGACTTCAGCCCGCCACACCTCCAGCTTTGGAAACCCGCCGGATTTGAAGCCCTCGATCAACACCAGATCGCAGTGTTGCAGGCGGTCCAGCAGGTGGTCGATCGTCGGTTCTGCCGCGCCGCGCAACTCGTGCATCAGTGCCCAGCGGTCGTTGCCGAGCAGCAGGACTTCCTTGCAGCCCGATTCCCGCAGCCGGTACGAGTCCTTGCCCGGACGGTCGATGTCGATGTTCTTGTGGCTGTGCTTGATCAACGAGACCAGCAGGCCTCGGGCAGTCAGTGCTGGAACAAGGCGTTCGAGCAACGTGGTCTTGCCCATGCCGGAGTGGCCGGCGATCCCAAAGATCTTCATATGCAGTCCGGGTTGGTCCGGGTCAGTGCGGGCAGCCGAATCTACCTTCATCAGGCCGCCGCTTCCGTGCTCGGCGTCAACGCCGTCGCGCAGGCGGCCGGGACCGCCAAGCCCTGCAGACGATCACAGCGCCCCGAACTTTTTGACCCAGGTCAAGGGGGCGCCATCGCGCAGCACCGGCCTACGCTGGGCAGCATAGGCCGGTGTCACGGCCAGCGCATGCCGCGCGTCCAGCGCAATCCTATGCTCGAACGGTGTTGACCAGATCGAGGGTGCCATGAGCGCAAGGCGGGAGTTCTTGAAGGGCGTCGGTGGCCTCACGGCCGGCGCAGTGGCCGCGGCCTCGGCCGTTGCGGCACCGGCCAGCGCCGACGCGCGGCCGCGCCGCTACGCGATGGTCGTCGACTTGCGCAAGTGCATCGGCTGTCAGGCCTGCACGGTGGCTTGCGCCTATGAAAACCAGGTTCCCGCAGACCGCTGGCGCACGGTGGTGGCGGTGCGCGAGGTGCGCACCGAGCGCGGCGTCGGCGCGCTGATGCTGCCGCAGATGTGCAACCACTGCGACGAGCCGCCGTGCGTGACCCGCTGCCCGGCAGACGCCACCTACAAGACCGCCGACGGCAGCGTGCAGATCGACGCCGACAAGTGCATCGGTTGCGGCCGCTGCGTTCGCGACTGCCCCTACGGCGCCCGCTTCATCAACGCAGCCACCGATACCGCCGAGAAGTGCAACTTCTGCCTGCACCGGGTGGCCGCTGGCCTGTTGCCGGCGTGCGTGGAAACCTGCGTCGGCGGCGCGCGCGTGTTCGGCGACCTCAACGACCCAACCAGCGTGGTGTCGCAGTTGGTATCCAAGGAAAAGGTTCAGGTGCTCAAGCCCGAGAAGGGCACCCGGCCGCATGTCTTCTATCTCGGGCTCGACGCCGTGCTGGCTGCCAGCGGCCAAGCGCTGCTGGCCGATCCGCGCCAGACCCGCGGCTGAAGCCGCCAGACCGCAACAGGAGTTCGAGATGTCCACCAACCGCCGCCATGTCCTGACCGCCTTCGGCGCCGCCGGCCTGGGTTCGGCCGCCCGCGCCGCCGGTGCCGCTGATGCACCCGCCACCCCGTCCGCCAGCGCCCGCCTGCACGGCAACTCGCTGGCGCCCGAGTTCAGTGTCGACAGCAGCGGCGCCTTGCACGTCAACACCGCGCAACAGGTCAGCTACACCGCATGTCTGGGCTGCACCACACAGTGCGGCGTGCGCGTACGGCTGGACCGCAAGACCGGCAAGGTGTTGCGCGTGGCCGGCAACCCCTACCATCCGCTGTCGTCGAGCCAGCCGCTGCCCTTCAAGGCCTCGGTGCGCGAAAGCTACCTGGCCACCACCGCGCAGGGCAGCCGCGGTCTGGATCACCGGGCCACGGCCTGCGGACGCGGCAATGCGATGGTCGAACAGATGAGCTCTGTGCACCGCGTGCGCACGCCGCTCAAGCGCGTGGGGCCGCGCGGCGGCGGCCAATGGGTGCCGATTGCACTGGAGCAACTGGTGCGCGAAGTCGTCGAAGGCGGTGACCTGTTCGGCGAAGGTCCGGTCGAAGGCCTGCGTGCCCTGCGGGACCTGAAGACGCCGATCGACCCCCAGCAGCCCGCACTGGGCCCCAAGGTCAACCAGGTGGCCTTGCTGGCAGGCGTCAACGACGGCCGCGAGCCCTTCGGCCGGCGCTTCCTGCAACAGGCCTACGGCAGCATCAACTACGTCGGGCACGGCTCGTACTGCGGCGGTTCGTACCGCTCGGCTGCGGGCGCGATGTTCGGTGACATGAAAGGCATGCCACACGGCAAGCCCGACTTCGAGAACGCGGAATTCATCCTGTTCGTCGGCACCGCGCCCGGCAACGCAGGCAACCCGTACAAGCGGCAAGGTGCGCAGATCGCCAAGGCGCGCAGCGACGGCCGCCTGTCGTACGTGGTGGTGGACCCGGTGCTGACGCACGCCGACAGCACCGCTGCCGGCTCGCGCAGCCAATGGCTGCCGATTCGCCCGGGCACCGACGGCGCTCTGGCGATGGCGATGATCCGCTGGATGATCGACAACGACCGCTGCGACACGCGATTCCTGTCGCAACCCGGACCCGAGGCTGCGCAGGCCGCCGGCGAAGCCGCCTGGAGCAACGCCAGCCACCTGGTCATCGTCGAGCCGGGCCACCCCCGCGAGGGCCGCTTCGTGCGCGGCTCCGACCTCGGCCAGGCGCTGGCCGATGCCGACCGCTATGGCGACAGTGACCCCTTCGTGGTGCTGGATGCCGCCACCGCAGCGCCGGTCAGGCACGACCAGGCCCGCAGCCCGGCGCGGCTGGCCGTCGACACGCGGCTCGATCTGGCGGGCAAGCCGGTGGCGGTGAAGTCGTCGTTCAGCCTGCTGGCGGAGTCGTCGCGGTCGCAGACCGTGGAGACCTACGCGCTGGCCTGCGGCATACCGGCCGACCGCATCGTGGCCCTGGCGCGCGAGTTCACCGCGCACGGCAAGAAGGCGGCCGTCAGCGTCCACGGCGGCACGATGGCGGGGAACGGCTTTTACAACGCCTATGCGCTGATGATGCTCAACACCCTGGTGGGCAACATCAACCGCAAGGGCGGGACGCTGATGGGGGGCGGGGGTTTCCGCGACGCCGGTCCCGGCCCGCGCTACAACCTGCAGAGTTTCGCGGGCGAGGTCAAGTTCAGCGGCACGCCCCTGGGCCGCAACGTGCCTTACGAACGCTCGGCCGAATTTGCGCAGAAGAAGGCCGCTGGCCGTGCCTACCCGGCGCAGGCACCCTGGTACCCGAATGCACCGCAGGTCGCCACCGAGTGGTTTTCGGCCACCGTCAACGGCTACCCGTACACGCTCAAGGCGCTGTTCCTGTGGAGCACCAACCCGGTCTACGGCATCCCCGGCCTGCGTGGCGCGGCGCTGCAGGCGCTGGCCGACCCGAAGCACCTGCCGCTGGTGGTGGCCATCGATCCGTTCATCAACGAGACCTCGGCCTACGCCGACTACATCGTCCCCGATGCGCTGCTGTACGAAAGCTGGGGCTGGGCAGCGCCCTGGAGCGGCGTGACCACGCGCTGCACCACCGCACGCTGGCCGGTGATGGAGCCCGCGACCGGCCGCACGGCGGACGGCCAGGCCATCGGCGTCGAATCGTTCTTCATTGCCCTGGCCAAGGCGATGTCGCTGCCGGGCTTCGGCGCCGACGCGCTGGCCGACCTGGACGGCGCGCGCTACCCGCTGGATCGGGCCGAGGACTGGTACCTGCGCGGCGGCGCCAACATCGCTTTCGCCGGCAAGGCGCCGGTGCCGCCGGCGACCGACGAAGACCTGTTGCTCAGCGGCGTGGAGCGGCTGCGCGACCCGCTGCAACGCACGCTCAAGCCCGACGAGTGGCGCCAGGTGGCCGCGCTCTACACACGCGGTGGGCGGTTCCAGCCGCTCAGCGAGGCCTTTGCCGAGACCCAACCCGAGTTTGCGGCCCAGCGCTTCAGCAAGGCGCTGAACCTGTACCACGAGCCGCTGGGCACCAGCCGCAACAGCATGACGGGCCAGCGCTGGCCGGGCGTTCCCACCTGGACGCCAGCGGCATTTGCCGACGGCACGCTGGTGCAAACACGCTACCCGGTGAAGGACTGGCCGTTCCTGATGATGAGCTTCAAGTCGCCGCTGCAGAGCCCGTACAGCCTGGGCGCGGCCAGGCTGCGTTCGCTGCGGCCGACGAATGCCGTGGCGCTGAACACGGCCGATGCGCGGCGCCTGGGGCTGGCCGATGGCGACACCGCCTTGCTGCGCACGCCCGCCGGCAGCCGCAAGGTGGCCGTGCAGGTGCGTGACGGCGTGATGCCCGGCGTGCTGGCGGTGGAACACGGCTTCGGGCACCGCGAACTGGGGGCACGTGCGCACCGCATCGGCATCCAGATGCAGCCGGTCGTCGACGGCCTGGCAGCCGGCTTCAACCTCAACGACCTGGGCCTGGCAGACCCGACGCGGGCCGGTGCGTCGGTCTGGATGGATCCGGTGGCAGGCAGCGCGGTGCGCAACGGTCTGCCAGCGGCCCTTTCAAAGGTTTGAACCTCTAGACGGGCCCCTGCGCGGCTGCGAGCACCGGCAGCATCAACGCAGCCAGTTCGGCGGCCGAGTGGGCCTGCATCTTTTCCAGCACATGCTGGCGGTGCACCTGCACGGTCCTGGCGCTGATGCCGAGTGCCAGCGCGATGACGCGGTTGGGCTGGCCACGCGCCACGCACAGGGCCACTTCCTTCTCGCGCGCGGTGAGCTGTTCGAACTGTGCCTGCACCGTGCGGTGTACCCGGCGCGCATCCAGCGTGGCGAGGCTGCGGCGCATGGCCTGGGCAATGGCGTCGAGCAGCGCCTGGTCGCGGAACGGCTTTTCCAGAAACTCGGCCGCCCCCTGCTTCATGGCCTGCACGGCCAGCGACACGTCGGCGTGGCCGGTGATGAAGATGATCGGCAGGTCGATGCCGCGCTGCTGCATCGTGTGCTGCAGTTCCAGGCCGCTCATCGTGGGCATGCGCACGTCGAGCACCAGGCAGCCCACGGTGTCCGGGCGAATCGCGGCGAGAAACGATTCGGCGTCCGCGAAGCCCTGCGCCTGCCAGCCGACGGATTCGGCCAGGAAGACCACCGAGCGGCGCATGCCGGCGTCGTCGTCGACGACGAAGATGGTTGCGTCATTCAGGGGGGTGGGATTGGGCATGCGCCGTCCTGGGCAGGGTAAAGAACACGCTGACGCCGCCCTGCGGCGCCGGCGCCGCCCAGATGCGCCCGCCATGCGCCTCCACCACGCGCTGGCAGATGGCCAGGCCCAGGCCCACGCCGTCGGGCTTGGTGGTGAAGAAGGGCTCGAACAGGCGCCCGACCGAAGTGGGGTCGAGGCCGCTGCCATTGTCCGTGACCCCGACCCGAAAGTGGTCCTCGGCCGGGACGCACTCCACCACGATGCGCCGCTCCGAGGGCGGCAGCGCCTGCATCGCGTCGAGAGCGTTTTTCATCAGGTTCAGCAACACCTGCTCCACTTGCAGCCGGTCGGCCTGCACCCACGGATCGGTGCAGGCCGGGTCCATGCGCAACGTCACCGCAGGCGGGTGGCTGAGCATGCTGCAGAACATGGCCACCGCGCCCTCGAGCGTCTGGCGCAGGTTCACCGGCTCGCGCCTGGACGCGCGCTTGCCGACGAAGCCGCGGATGCGCTGCATGATGCCGCCGGCACGTTCGGCCTGGTCGGCGATCTCGTGGCTGGCCTGCAGCAGCGGCGCGGCGTCCAGGCGCCCGGCCTCGATGCGCCGCACCATGCCCCGCGCGAAGTTGCCGATGGCCGCCAGCGGCTGGTTCAGTTCGTGAGCCAGCATGCTGGACATCTCGCCCAGGATGCCCAGGCGCGACAGGTGGTCCAGCTTCTCCTGCTGCGCACGGGCCTCGCTCTCCATCTGCGCGCGCTGCTCGAGCGCCCGGCGCAGTTCGGCGGTACGCGCATGCACCAGGCGCTCGACGCGCAGCGAATGGACCAGCCAGGCGGCGAGCAGGGCGGCCGCCAGCGCGAACCACACCCAGTGCCGCTGCAGGAAGCCCTTCAGGCTGCGCTCGCGCAGGTCGGCGTAGGGGCCGATCTCGAGGTCGCGGAACAGCTCGCGCACCGGCTGGTAGTCGGTGGCCACGGTCCAGCCGTGGCCGTTCTCGGTGCGGGGCATCGCCAGCAATGCCGTGGCCACGCGCTTGGCCAGGTCGTTCGGGGTGTGCTTCAGCGACGCGAAGGGCCAGTCGGGGTACAGACGGGTGGAGCGCTGGCACGGGAACGCGCCGCCCTTTTGCGCGAGCACGGTGAATTCGTCCTCGCGCACCTGGCCTTGCTGCACCATCGACTCCAGCAGGCAGGCGCGCACGATGCCCGCATCCACCTCGCCACGGCGCACGGCCAGCACCACCTGCTGCATCGGAAAGCCGGAGAAGCTGAGCGAGGCCAGGTCGGCGTAGGGGTCGACGCCGGCTTGCTTGAGCTCGCGCCACGCCACCTGGAAGCCGCCGAAGGCGCGGTCGCTCACCGCCATCACGCGCCGGCCCTTCAGGTCGGCCATCGAACGCAGTTCGTCGCGCCCGCGGCGCACGATCACGGCCGAGGCGATCGCCTCGGTGGGGCTCGACGCCTGGGGCGACTCCAGCGTCGCGATGCGGCTGGCGCCGTGGGCCGCCTCCATGTCGACATAGAAGCCGCTGTTGGCGATGAAAAAGTCCACCGAGCGCGCGGCCACCGCCCGGCTCAGGTCCGGCAGGTCGAAGGTGCGGATCTCGAACCGGCGGCCAGGCACGGCGGCCTCGAGGTAAGGCTCGAGGTGCGCCCAGGCCTGCGCCGCCTGCGCGGGCCCCTGCGGCGCCAGCACGCCGATCTGCACCGGCTGGGGCCCGACCTGCGCCTGCGCGCCGGCAGCACCGCAGCCGGCGGCCACGCTCAGCAGGCACGCGACCATGCGCCGCACTCGCCGCACCAGGCGGGTCGGAGGGGATGGGGTCGGCTGGGGCGGGCGCATCGTTGTCGAACGGCATTCTCCGAGACGCGTGCTCCGGACGGCAGTGCCGTGGGCCCCGCCTTTGAGGTGCATCAAGTCAACAAGGCCGATGCCTTAGGCCGCTACTGCGGCGAGCCGATGGTGGGCGCGCGCACCAAAGCATAGCCTGGCTGTCACGTCGAGCCGCACACCGCAACGAAGCGGCCGAGCCCGGCGTGCAGCAGGCGCAGTTCGGTGCCGTTGCCCAGCACGCCCGTGGCCGCGCCGGCGAGATCGGCCGTGTCGGACGCGCCGAAGCTGATCGCCACCGCCGGCGTTGCCGATGCCGCCGCGAGCGCCAGTGCGATGGCCCGTCCGAGAGCTCCCGTGCCCATGTCTCCCTCTTTTGCGAGCCGGTGCCGGCGTTTGCCGGTCGTGCCAATGCCGGGGTATACGCAGCGTCGAACCTGTCCATTCCCGTAAGGTGGCCAGGCAGCGCCGTTCTCGACCGCGGCGCCGGCCGGGAATAAGTCAGGCGGCTGCCGCGTAAATCTGGGTACGCCATCCCTGTGGTCGATGGACGAGGAGCCCGAGATGAAAAAATCCCCCGCCCTGGCAGCGGCCGCCGTGCTGGCGCTCGCGGCCGCGAGCATGCCGGTCGCGGCACAAGAGCTTATCTACACCGCGGTACTCAACGGGCTGCGCGAAGCGCCGCCCAACGCCTCGCCCGGTGCTGGCGCGACGGTGGTCACCTTCGACCCCAATCTGTTCACGATGCGCGTGCAGGTCACCTTCGCCGATCTCATCGGCAACGTCACCGCGGCGCATATCCACTGCTGCACGGCGCTGCCGGGCGGCGGCACGGTCGGTGTGGCGACGGAGACGCCCAGCTTCGCCGGCTTTCCGCACGGTGCCAGCTACGGCACCTACGACCATATCTTCGACATGACGCTCGCGGCCAGCTACAACCCGGCCTTCATCACCGCCAACGGCGGCACCGTCAGCACCGCGTTCAGCGCGCTGCTGTCCGGCGTCGGCGCGGGCAGGGCCTACCTGAACATCCACAGCACGTTTGCGCCCGGCGGCGAAATCCGCGGCTTCCTCGCCACGCCGGTGCCGGAGCCGGCGACTTGGCTGATGATGCTCGGCGGCGTGGCTGCGCTCGGCGGCCTGGTGCGGCGCCGATCCCCTGCCTGAGTGCCCTGGCGCAGGCGTGCACGGTGGTTGCGGAATAATCCCCAGCCACCGTTCGTATGCCTGCCAGTGAATGCCCCTGCTGCCTTCCGACGCCAGTTGCTGGGCGCCATTCCGCGCCTGCGCCGCTATGCGCGAGCCCTGACGCTGGACGAGGCCGCCGCCGACGACCTGTCGCAGCAGGCGCTGGAGCGTGCGCTGCTGCACTGGCGCCAGTTCGATCCCGAGCGCGAGATGGGCGTCTGGCTGCTGTCGATCGCTCACAACGCGCACCTTGACACCGTGCGCCGCAACGCCCGCATCACTGTGACCGACCCCGAAGAACTGTTGCGCGTCCAGGACGAACGAGACGCCGACCCCGGCACCGACGTCGGGCTGCGCATGGACTTGATGGCGGCCCTGACCCGGCTGTCCGCCGAGCAACGCGAACCGCTGCTGCTGGTGTGCGTGGAGCAGCTGAGCTACAGCGAAGTTGCCGAGGTGCTGCGAATACCGATCGGCACCGTGATGTCGCGCGTCTGCCGTGGCCGTGCCGCGCTGCGGCGCTATCTTGAAGGGGGGGCGCAGCAGCGCCCCGAGTCCGGCTCCCCGCTCAAGCGGGTGGTATGACGAGTGGTATGACGGGTGATATGACGATGGGCACCGAACGTCCTGATGACGAGCTTCTCAGCGCTTTCGTTGACGGCGAACTCGACGACGCCGAGCGCGAGCGCGTCGATGCATGGCTGCGCGAACACCCCGAGGACCAGCGTCGCGTGCAGACCTGGGCGGCCGACCGCGCCGCGCTGGAGAGTCTGTTCGGCGGCACTCTGCAAGAGGACGCTCCCGAGGCCCTGCGTGCGGCAGTCTGGCGCGGTGCGCCGGGCGCCGGACCACCGCGTTGGGCGATGGCCGCCGCTGCCGTCGGCTTGCTCGTGGCCGGGGCGCTGTTCGGTGGCGCAGGCGTCTGGCAATGGCAGGACCAGCGCCTGCTCGCCCAGGAGACGCGCCTACGCACCGAACTGGCCGCCGGCACGGCGCAGGGCTGGGTCGAGCGCGCCGCGCTGGCGCACAGCATCTACGTCGCCGAGCCGCGCCATGCCGTCGAGGTCAAGGCACAGGAGGAGCATCTCTCGCGCTGGCTGACGCGGCGCATCGACATCCCGGTCAAGCTCTTCGACCTGCAGCCCTTCGGCTTCGAGCTGGTCGGCGGGCGCCTGCTGCCCGACGGCCCGGGCAAGAGTGCGCAGCTGATGTACCAGGACGCACAGCAGCGCCGCGTCACGGTCTACCTGCGCAAGCCCGAGCTGGGCACCGACGCCGCCTTCCGCTTCGAGAAGCAAGGCGCTCTGGGCATGTTCTACTGGATCGAAGAGGGCGCCGGCTATGCGCTCGTCGGTGAGTTGCCCAAGGCGACGCTGCTGACGCTGGCGCAGGCGATCTACCTGCAGCACCCGAAGGTGCTTCCCGCCGCGCCGGCCTCGCCTTCGACACCGGCGGCGCCAGCCAGCCGAGGGCGGCATCCTGGCCCACGGCTTCCTTCGCCTTTTCCGCGCCGACTGTGGGCACAAAAGGCGGGTCGCCTTCAGCTGCATACGCCGAGGGTTCTGCCCATCATGCGAAGCGCCTCACCGATGAAGCGCTGCTGGCGCTGCTGCACAAGCTCATCGCCCGCCTGATGAAGCTGCTGACCCGCCGCGGCGTGCTCGTCGAAAAGGAGGGGTCGACCTGCCTGGCCGATGTCGATGCCGACTCGGACGACGCGCGCATGCTCGGGCCGCTGCGAACGGCCGCGAGCACCTACCGCATCGCCTTCGGCCCGCGCGCCGAACAGAAGTTGTTCACCGTGCAGGCAGCAGCCGGCACACCCGGTTCTGGGTAGCGGCACCGGCAACCTGTCGATCCTGAGCCACGTGGCGCAGGTCAGCGCCGGGGCAGCACAGCGACGGCGGGCGGACCACCCCCAGCGCGTGGCGCACCGCAGGCACCCAGGCCTCGGTCAAGGTGGAGCCCTTGTCGAAAAACGGCATGGAAGAGATCGAGACCCCTGCCAGCGCCAGAGGGCAGACCCGCAACTGCGCACCAACATGAGCGCGGTGGAACAACTGCGGCCAGAGCGCCCGGGCAGCCTGCACAGCCGCAAGCTGCGCCGCTTTGCCGAGGTGGCGTTCCACGAGGCCTGCTCTAGCGCGGAGCCGATGCGGCGGTAGCGCCGGCTCCTGCACCCGCCACGGCTTGCGGGTTGATCGAGATGCCGCGTTTGCGCAACTCGGCCACCAGCAAGCCGGCGTTGGGGTTGCCGACGTCGGCCAGGCGCTGCGTGTCGGCGGCCAGCAGATCGAGCGAGTTACGCAGCTTGGCTGCGTTGTCCACCGTCTGCTGCTGTCCGGTATGTGTCGCGTTGAGCGCTTCACGTTCGGCCACCAGCACGAAGGTCTGATAGCCGAGCACGACCAGCAGCGCCAGGCCGCCCAGCAGCACGGGCACGAACGCGCTGTGCGCAACTCTTTCGGGATCGGCCCGCTCGGGGCCGGTAGCGTGAGGCTCGGCGGCGGCCGGAGGGGCAAGGGGAACGACGGACTTGATGCTCATGTTCGGTTCCGGCCGCGGCCTACTTGCGTGCCGGGGCGGTTGCCGCAGGAACCGCGGCCGCCTGGGGGTTGACGGTGTAGCTGATGCCATGGCGCTGCAGCAGCGCGCGCACATCCTGGTCGTTGTTGCGCGCGCCCAGTTCGGCCAGCGCGCGGATGATCTCGCGGTACAGCCCTTCGAGCTGCATCGACTGCTGCACGTACTGCTGGCGCACGCCGATGTCGCTCTGCAGGCCGCGGTTGAGCGACGCCAGGGTCACGTTGGCAGTGGCCAGCAACAGGCCCGTGCAGGCCACCGCCGTGGCCGTCCAGTACTGCACCCGGTTCACTGCGCCGCCCCGGCACGCGCTGCGCTGCGACGGCGTGCCGACCAACCCGCGGCTGCGGCAGCCAGCAGGACGAGCGAGATGCTGCCAGGCTCGGGCACCGTCCCGCCGCCACCACCGCTGACGACGTTGCCACGCAGCACCAACTGGATGGTTTCGATGACGCCGGTGGTGTCGCTGGCGTTGACGCTGCGGCCGTTGAAGACGATCGACTGCACGAATGCACCCACGCTGTTGGCCACGTAGCCCAGGCCGAGGGCACCGATCGAGCCGCCCGCCGTCAGCCCGCTGAAGGGGCTCCAGCCGGCGAGGCTGAAGGCCCCTGCGCCGCTGGTGTCAAAGCTGCCGGAAAGGTCGTCGGCCGGGCCGGCAATGTCGTTGGCCAGGGCCATGGTCGTGCCCAGCGTGTCGCCGATGGCAAGGTTGCCGTAGTCCAGGTAG
>Ga0105047_10016531_pt1 | contig 11560 bp, 9 predicted proteins | sample MAT04_FD_78384 | JGI IMG/M metagenome (GOLD analysis project Ga0105047, IMG submission 78384) | Freshwater microbial communities from Lake Fryxell liftoff mats and glacier meltwater in Antarctica - MAT-04 (megahit assembly) | ecosystem: Environmental > Aquatic > Freshwater > Ice > Liftoff... | reverse complement strand
TCATCGCACTGTTCGGTATCGCAGTGCTGAACGGTGTCGTGCTGATCTCGGCGATCAACTCGCTGCGTGCGTCAGGGAAGGGCATCGAGGACGCAGTGCGACTCGGCGCCGCCGACCGCCTGCGGCCCGTCATCATGACCGCGCTGGTTGCGAGCCTCGGCTTCGTGCCCATGGCACTGAGCACCTCGCCAGGCAGCGAGGTGCAGCGGCCGCTGGCGACGGTGGTCATCGGCGGACTCGTGACCTCCACCATGCTGACGCTCTTCGTGCTGCCACTGCTCTACCGCGCACTTGGCATGTGGCGTGAGCGTCGACGTCCGACACAGCGGCCGGCACGCATCGTCGAGCCGCAGGTCAGCGCCTCGGTCGCATAGTCACGTGATTCGCGCCGACTCGGGCGCCGACCGGTGCTGCTACGGCTTTTTCCGGGCTGCCGGTGCTGCCGGAACCGCAACGTGATCCTTCACCGTTTCCCATGGCGCACACTGCGCCCCGCGGCGCAGCGACATCATGTTCTCGGCCGGTGGCAGCGTGTCGCCGACGGCCAGCAGCTCGAGATCGAAGATCAGGTCCGACTTCGCCGGGATCACGGGCGGTCTGCCTTGCTCGCCATATGCGAGCGCGTACGGAATGAAGAGCCGGCGCTGCCCGCCAACATTCATGCCCTCGAAGCCCAGGTCCCAGCCCGGAATCACCATGCCACGGCCGAGCGGAATCACGAGCGGCGTGCGAGGCCTGCCGCCCGGCATCGTGTCGCGCGAGGAGTCGAACTTCGTGCCGTCGCGCAGCCACCCGGTGTACTGCACGTACACGCACTGGCGCGGCTGCAGCGCGGCACCGGTACCGACCACGCCATCGATGTACTTCAGGGCGATGATGACCTGCTCGGGTCCAGCCATGGGCGGGATCGCGGGCGGGAGCGGGTTCGGGACAAGCACCGGTTTCGCACGGCCGCACGCGGTCAGACCAAGGACTGCAGTGGCGAGCATGATCGGGAATCGCATGCGGCCAAGTTAGTGTGGACGGGTGCGACATGGCCCCAACACGGCAACGCGAGGCCGCGACGTCTGGCCCGCCGCTGGCACTCGACCAATGCACGCCGCTCGCCGCCGGCATGACTTCCTGGTGCGCTGAACGCGTTTGCCCACACTCCTCGGCCTCGATAGATCTCGCCGCCTCAGTCCGATCACTCCCGCTTTTTCTGTGATGCTCCGTACCGTCCTCTTCTGGCTGCACCTCACCGCCGGCGTCGTGGCTGGCGCCATCATCCTCCTGATGTCAGTCACGGGCGTGCTGCTGACCTACGAAAAGCAGATCGCACACTGGGCAGACTTGCGTCAGCTGCCTGCCATCAGTGCGCCAGTATCAAGCCGTTTGCCGGCAGATTCGCTCCTGCTGCTGGCAAAAGCTGCGCAGGGCGGGAAGGCGCCATCCGCAATCACGCTTCGCTCGGATCCGACGGAGCCGGCGCTCGTGGCCTTCGGTCGCGCGGGCAACCTGTTTCTGAATCCGGCAACCGGTGCCGTGCTTGGTGCCGGCAGCCCCGCGACGCACGAATTCTTCGGCAACGTCGAGGACTGGCACCGCTGGCTGGCCGGAACGGACGAGAACAGGACGCGCCTGAAATCAGTGACCGGGGCTGCCAACCTCATGTTCCTCGTGCTGGTGCTGTCGGGCATGGTACTCTGGCTTCCGCGAACCTGGAACTGGATCAAGGTGCGGGCGGTGCTCTGGTTTCGCGGCGGGCTCTCGGGCAAGGCGCGTGACTTCAACTGGCACAACGTGCTCGGTATCTGGAGCGCGCTGCCCCTGATCGCGATCGTCGCCTCGGGGAGTGTGATCGGCTATCCCTGGGCGAGCGACCTCGTCTACACGATCGTCGGCGAAGCACCGCCGCCGCGCACGCCGCCGGGTGGTGGAATCGCAGGCGCGGGCGCCTCTGCCGCGGGCGGTCCAGGCCGCGGCGCCGGTCGTTCGGATGCGGCGAGTGATTCGTATGCCCCTGCGGTTGCCACGCCTTCCTATGCGGGGATGGTGGCCACGGCTGCGGCCCTGATGCCCGAGTGGCGTGCGGTCACGCTGCAGATACCGAAGCCGGACGCGAAGACCACCAGCGTGACGCTGGACCGGGGCACAGGCGGACAGCCACAGCACCGCGCGACGGTCCAGTTTTCCGCGGCGACGGGTGAGCTGTCGAAGTACCAGCCGTTCGACAGCCTGAGCACGGGTCGCCAGCTGCGCAACGTGCTGCGGTTCACGCACACGGGCGAGGTGCTTGGCCTTTTCGGCCAGACCTGGGCCGGCCTCGTCGCACTCGCATCGGTGGTGCTCGTCGTGACCGGCATCGCACTCGCCATCCGCCGCGCCGCACGGGCCCTGGCACGTCGCAGCGAACGTTCAGCCGCGACGGTCAGCTCACCACGCGCCTGACCGCGTCGCACGCCAACGCGAGCATCACTGGACGTCGACTGCCACTGAACTCGCACGGCTCTCCCCCTCCGGCGAGTCGCCGCGCGCGGTCAGCGCCGCGGTGGTCCGTCTGGTGGTGGGCCCGGGTGGTCGTCGGAGTGCGCGTCATCCGGTCGGTCGCGGCGAGGAGGACGGCCGTCGCGGGGCGATGGGCCGCCGCGGCGGCCGGGGACGAAGCGTGCGAGCCGCTCGCGCTGGGCGGCGTCGAGGAGGGGCTCGAGGCGTATGCGAAGCGAGTCGAGTGATGCGCGCATCGCGCCGTCGTGCAACCGCCGTCGATCGGTATTCTCGCGCGCGGCAGTCTCGACGAATGGCCGGATCGCATTCCACTGCGAGTCGCTGGTGGGACGGATCACCTCCTGCAGATGCTCCGTGAAGCCGCCGGGGCGACGAATGTCGTTCACGCGCGCAAAGCGTCGATCCTGCAGCGCACCGGCGGCGAGGACACCGATGGCCACGCCGAGGAGCAGGGTCACGATCAGCAGCAGCCAGGCCCTGACGGTGTTGCTCATGGCGTTGCCGGTGCCGACGTGATGTTGCGGTGCGCTGCGAGCGGGCGTGATGTGCTCATCGGCGGCGCCTCTGCAGGCCGTGCCGTGGCAGCCATCCATGTCGGCGGCATGGTCGCGACGGATCGGTGCGTCACTGCATCGCCTCCGACGTGTACGACAGGATCGATTCGGCAGATACCGGCTGCAAGCCGATCGCCGCTTCCACGAAACTCGTGTCCGCGATCCGCGTGATGACGGTGTTGTGAGCGCCGAGCGCGATGATCATCACCGCCGCCGCCGCCGCCAGCACGCGGAAGCCGCGCTGCATGGCGTTGAACGGCAGGACATCGGGCGACTCCTGCATGCGTGACGCGGCGATTCGCGCCATGGTGCGATCACCGAATCCATCCCGGAACGCGATCGGCGGCATCGCGCCACGCAGCATGCTGCCCGCACGAGCAATCTCGCTCGCACCGTCCGACTCGTCATCACGCTCACCCTGCATCGGTACCTCGTCTTTTCATTCGGTGAACTCCGCCCACACCGGTCCCAGTGACACACGCAGCTGCTGCACGGCGCGCGACAGCCGCGACAACACGGTGCCCTCCGGCACCTGTAGGATATCGGCGGTTTCCTTCGTCGTCCGCTCGTCGAGCAGTCGCAGCACGACGACCGCGCGGTGATCAGGCTTGAGCTCGGCCAGCGCCTGCTGGATTCGACCTGCAGGCGCCTCATCGCCGACGATCACCGCCGAGCCGGGATCGACAGCCTGCTCGATCGCGACATCATGACTGATGAACCGCAGCGAACGACGGCGCTGGCTCCGTAGCGCATTCAGCGCGCAGCTCATGGCAATGCGCACCAGGTAGGTACGCACCGACGAGTTGCCGCGAAACGACGCGAGCGACTGGTGAAAGCGGACGAACGTCTCCTGGCCCACGTCGTCAGCGTCATCACCGGCGCCCAGCATGCCGAACACTGTCCGCGCAACCGCCGACTGGTGGCATTCCACCAGGCGTCGGAAGGCGTCATCGTCACCCTGCCGGGCGCGCGCGACCAAGGCGAGATCATCGTCGGTTTCGATCACGGATAGTGTAGCAGCCCGGTCGAGGGAACGGGCTGCCGCACCTCAGGCACTACCGCCGGTCCCGCGAGTCGCTGCGGCGATGATCAGCGCCGCCGCGACGAGGCGTGCCACCATGCCCCATCCGGCCGCGATGCGACTGCATCATGGCCCGGTGTTTCGTCCGCTGCTCCGGCGTGAGCACGTCGTCGAGCGACTTCTGCATGTTGTCGCGCATGGCATCCATTGTCCTCCGGTCGCCGTCGTGCGAGGCACGAGCCTTCGCATGCATCGAGTCGACCATGGCGCGCTGCGCGGTCATCAGCGCCCGCACGCGCGTGACCTGTGCAGGCGTGAGCATCAGCTCAGTCATCATGCGGCTGACCTGCTCCTCCACGGTTGGTGGCCCGCGCCGGTCGCCACGCATGCCGCCAGGTCCACCATTCCGTCCTCCATCACGAGGCGGGCCCTGGGCGCCGGCGAACGTTGGATGAACACATGCTGCTGTCAGGATCACCCCTGCAGCAACGAGCGTGCGTCGGATCGTCGTCATGAATGTCTCAGCTGTGTGAAGCGTGCAGGTGGGAGTGGGACACGACCGGTCCACACATTCGACACCGACACGACAGTGCTCATTCCATTCGACGCGCAAACTCCGGCACAGTATATCTGCGCGATCGCCACGCAGTCGTTCGGTCACGCTGCAGGTGGCAGCGCCTAGGTGATCGTGGCACCGCCGTTCCCCCAGTCGCTGACATCACCCGACGCAGCGGCCGCGGCGGCGCCCGATCACGGCGTGACGTGCAGCGCGACGCGGAACATGCGCGGCGATCCGGGCATGATGTTGTTGTTGCTGTGCGCGGTGGCGTAGTAGCGGGTGTCGAGGAGGTTCTCGATGTTGAGCTGTGCGCGCACGGTGCGTGTGAGGGTGAGGAATGCGGCGGCGTCAGCGCGTGTGAATGACGGCAGCGTGACGGTATTGTCGATCGCGGCGAACATCCGGTCCTGGTGCACGATGCCGAGTCCGGCGCCGAGTCGGCGGGTGACCTGCACGCGGTTCCAGAGGGAGAGAGTGTTGCGCGGGACGAGCGGGACGCTCGCGCCCGGCGCCGCGGCTGCGGTGCGACTGGTGATGCGCGCGGTCTGGTTCGCGTAGCCGCCGGCGATCTGCCACCGGCTGGTCAGTGCGCCGGAGACGCCGAACTCCCATCCATTGGTGCGCTGCGATCCGGTCTGCACGATGACGGACGGGTTCACGGGATCAGGTGCGGTGGTGTTCGTGCGATCGAGGCGATACACGGCAGCGGTGAGGGCCAGCTCGCGCGATGCGTCCCACTTCACGCCGACCTCGCGATTCGTGAACTGTTCCGGCTCGAGCGTCTGCGTGGTTGCCGTGAGCGCCGAGAACTGATCGCCGGAGCTGGGCAGGTACGACACGCTGTAGCTGCCGTAAACGGATACGGGCTGCGTGGGTTTGATGACGATGCCTGCGCGCGGCGATGCGAGGTTGTCGGCGCGGGAGAGCTGTGCGCCGGTCCGCTTGTTGGTGAAGTCGATGTTCAACCGGTCGAGCCGGAGGCCGACGATGGCCTGCACGTGCGACCCCAGCTCGACCTGGTTCTGTGCGTACACGGCCTGCGTCGTGAGGGTGGTGCGGTTGTCGGCGTCGGTCGCGCTCTGGCGGAACGCTGCCGGTGTGGCGCGCATCGGCGAGGCAAACGGCACCGTGAAGCTCGTGGCGGTGCTGCCCGCGTTTCCGAAGTAGGCGGTGTTGCGGAGGTTGTCGGTCTGCTGGGTGCCGAGTTCGGCGCCGACGAGCAGCGTCTGTCGCAGTGCGCCGTGCGTGATGGTGCTGGTGAGGTCGGTCTGGTTGAACAGGTTCGTGCGGTCGGTGCCGTTGTTGTAGCCGGTCAGCTGCACGGTGGTGGCGCTGGCGTTGACGGCGCCCGGGAAGATGTTCTGGTAGAACTTGTCGTAGCTCATCAGGCGGGAGCGATTCCGGAGCTGCAGGCCGTCCACGGTCGCAGTGCCTTTCCAGAGCTGGCGATCGATGGTCGAGGCGATCGAGTGTGCCGTCAGCGTGGAGTTGCTGGCGTCGGGGTCGCCGAAGAACGCGGTGATCGGGGCGGAGGATGGTGCGCCGTTGAATGACGGCAGGCCGCGATCGACCACGCGACGATCGCTGTAGAACTCGTAGCCGACGCGGACCATGGTACGGCCCAGCATGAGCGAGGCCGTCGGGTTGATGCCGATCCGTTCGATGTCGGAAGCCTGCCGGAAGCTGGCGGAATTCTCGTAGAGCCCATTGATGCGTGCGGCGAGGAAGGAGGTCAGCCCCTGGCCGGCGTCGAGCGTCGCGCGTCGCTGGTCGAAGCTGCCGCCGGTGATAGTCGTGGCGCGTGTCGGCGACCACTGTGCGTCCTTCGTCACGCGGTTGAGGATGCCTCCACCGCCGCCACGTCCGAAGACCATGGCATTCGAGCCCTTGAGCGCCTCGACCCGTTCCACGTTGTAGATGTCGCGGTAGTACTGCGCGTCGTCGCGGATGCCGTCGATGAAGAAGTCGGCTGTGGTGCTGTTGCCGCGGATCGTCGGGGCGTCGCGGTGGCCTTCACCGAGTGCCATGGTGATGCCGGGGATGTAGCGGACCACGTCGGCCATGCCTTGCATGCCCTGATCGGCGATCAGGGCCTGGTTGATGATCGTGGCCGACTGTGGGACGTCCCGGAGGAGCGTGCTGGTGCGCGTGGCGCTGCTGGTCCGCTGGACCGTGTAGGCGCGCCGGCTGCGGGCGGAGTCGGCGATGAGAATGCGCTCGAGGGTGGTGCGCGCGCGTTTCGTGGAGTCCGGCGCCGTGGGAGTGGTCGTCTGGGCGCCGCTGGTGGCAGCGGCGAGTGTCAGGACCGCGGACGCGGCGAGGGCGGACTGCAGGAATGACGGACGCATCGGCATAGTTGAGAATGACTATCAAACAGTGATTCCCAACTATGTATCTGAAAGGGGAGCGTGTCAATCGGGATTGACGCGACGTCACGAATTCTTGACCGGCGCCCGCACGACGGGGTGACGCAGCGCATGCCGCGTCACCCCGTTTCCATTCGCTTCTGCCGTAAACCGCTGCGTCAGGCGCGCCGCGCGCGCGCCCGGTCAGGCGATCGGTTTCGTGCGTCGCTGGATCACGATCGGGGCAACACCGAGTGCGGAGACCTTCGCGTTGAACGCCGCGACGTCGTTGGTGAGGACCTGTTCGAGGCGCTTGAGCAGGGGTGCCCACTGTCCCACCAGCTCGCCGGTGCGCGCGACGGCGCCGCCCGTCGGCGGTCCTTCCGGTCCGCCGTGGATGTAGCCGTTGGTGCCGGTCACGTTGCCGTAGGTCTCCGCCAGCTGGTTGTCGAGGCGGCCGCCGAACCGGAGCACGTCGTAGGTGACCTTGATGCGTGGCTCGGTCATCAGCTGTTCGAGCGAGTCGAGGGTCGCGCCGAGCGAGGTGGCGAGGGGTGCCAACTCCGCGGCGACGCCCGCCTTGGTCGCCTGATCCAGGCTCGCCTGCGCCTGTGTGCGGACGCCGCGCATCGTTTCGAGCGAGCGGTTGAGTGATTCGAGCGTGTCGCGGAGTTGGCGCGCCGTCTCGAACTGTTGTGCGTAGTCGGCGCTCGAGACGTCGGTCAGCCGCGGGTCGGGGAGGACGCGAAACGGGTGTGACTGTGTGATGCCGCCGGAGAGCAGGCGGACCTCGTAGTCGCCCGGCACCACGCGGATGCCGCCCGTGTAGCCCCAGAGTACCTGATCCGGCGCCATGAGAGGCCCGGGCCAGGTGAGGTCCCAGACGACGGCGTGTGCGCCGGCCTTCACCGGGAGCGCGGGCTGCTGACGCCGCCGGCTCTCGGTGGTGTCGGTCGTGAGGGTCCGAACCAGCGCACCGGCGGACGTACGGACTTCGAGTGTGTATGGTGTCCTGATGCTGTCTGCAAAGAGCATGTGAAACGCCGCACCATTCGGGGGCCCGTCGAGCGGCGTCTCGCGTCCACCGGCGCCGCCACCCTGCCCGCGGTCGGCACGTACGACGTCGCGCGGCTTGAACAGGTGCATGGGTGTCGTCGGCCTGCCGCCGGCGAGCTGCTGCAACGGTGTCAGGTCGTCCAGGATCCAGAGCGAGCGACCCTGCGTGCCGACGATCAGGTCGTCGTTCCAGAGCTGCAGGTCGCTGATCGGCACGATCGGCAGGTTGCGCTGGAACGGCTGCCAGCGGGCGCCGTTGTCGATCGAGACGAAAAGGCCGTACTCGGTGCCGGCGTAGAGCAGGCCGGCGCGCTTCGGGTCCTCACGGACGACGCGCACCGGGTAGTCCGCCGGAATGCCGTTCCGGCCGTCGGCGATCCGGGTCCACGTCTTCCCGTAGTCGTCCGTGCGCCAGGCGTACGGCGCATAGTCATCCAGGCGGTAGCGGTGTGCGGCGACGTACGCGCGACCGGCAACGTGGTGCGAGAGGTCGATGCGATTGACCGTCGCGAACTTCGGCATGCCGGGCGGCGTGATGTCCTGCCAGGAACTGCCGCCGTCGCGGGTCACGTGCACGCGCCCGTCATCGCTGCCGGTCCAGAGCACCCTCGCGTCGGCGTGATCTTCGGCGAGCGCGAAGATCGTGTTGAACATCTCGACGCCCGTCTGGTCGCCGTTGATGGGACCGCCGGCCATGCCCTGTGTGGCCTTGTCGTTGGTGGTCAGGTCCGGGCTGATCACGGTCCAGTTCAACCCACCGTCGCGCGTGCGGTGCACCACCTGCGAGGCGTGGTAAACGACGTTCCGGTCGTGGCGCGAGACGAGGATCGGGGCGACCCACTGGAAGCGGTAGCGGAGTTCGGAGCCTTTCTGCCCCACCTGCTGCTGCGGGTAGGCGATGACGTCGCGACGCGTGTCGCGCTTCGGCTCATACCGGTTGATCGCACCGCCGTAGCAGCCGCCGTACATCACGTCAGGGAAATCAGGGTGCAGGGCGACCGGTCCGGTCTCGCAGCCACCGGCGTTCATCCACGCGTTCATGGGGTGCAGCGTGTTGGCGTCCAGCCAGGCGGGCACGGAGATCGAGGTGTTGTCCTGCTGCGCGGTATACACACGGTACGGAAAGCCGTGGTCCACGATCACATCGTAGAGTTCGGCGGTCGGCAGCAGGTTCATGCTGCTCCACGACTTGCCGCCCGTCAGCGAGACGACGGAGCCGCCGTCATCGCCGAGTACCATGATCTTCGGGTTGGCCGGACTGATCCACAGATCGTGAGTGTCGCCATGCGGCACTGATACTGCCTCGAAAGTGCGTCCACCGTCAACCGACTTGTGCAGCTGAACGCTCATCAGCCAGACCTGGTGCTCGTTCACCGGGTCTGCCACGATCCGGTAGTAGTACCACGCGCGCTGCCGGATCTTGTTCTCCGCATTGACACGCGTCCAGCTCGTGCCGGCATCGTCAGAGCGGTAGAGTCCGCCAAGCGGCTCTGCCTCGATCAAGGCCCACATCCGGTCCGGGTTCGCAGGCGAAATGGTGATGCCGACCTTGCCGACGAGTCCGGTCGGAAGGCCGCCGGCGAGCTTGGTCCAGGTGTCGCCGCCATCGACCGAGCGGTAGACGCCGCCCTCATACCCACCGGAGATCATCGTCCACGGCTTCCGCTCCGCCCGCCACATGCCGGCGTACAGAATGCGCGGGTTGGTGGGGTGCATGACCAGCTCGCTGGCGCCGGTCGAGTCGTTCAGGGCGAAGACATGCTCCCAGTTCCTGCCACCGTCCCTGGAGCGGAAGATGCCGCGTTCCGTGTTGCGACCGAACGGATGGCCGAGCGCCGCAGCGTAGACGAGGTCCGGATTCGTCGGGTGCACGACGACTCGACCGATCGCGCCGGTCTCCTTGAGCCCGACGAAGGTCCAGGTCCGGCCGGCGTCGGTGGACTTCCACATGCCGCGACCGGTCGACGAGTTGCCGCGCACATCCTGCGAGCCAGTGCCTACATAGATCACGTTCGGGTCGCTGTCCGCGACGTCGATGGAGCCGATCACGCCGCCGAAGAACTTGTCGGCGATCGGCTGCCAGCTCTGGCCGGCGTCCTCGGTGCGCCAGACGCCGCCGCCGGTGCTGCCGGAGTAGAACAGGTAGGGCGAGCCTTTCACGCCGGCGACGGCCGTGGAGCGTCCTCCGCGATACGGCCCGATCATCCGGAACTTGAGGGAGCCAAGGCTGGCGGTATCGAGCGCGGGCGCCGGTACGCTTGGCGACGCTTGCGGTGAGGGTCGGCTTCGCTGGGCAGTAACCGGCAGCGCGATCAGCGCGGCGGCAGCGACGGTACGCATCGCGAATGGGCGGGACATGGCTGGACGGGACGGGGTCGGCGAACGGCGGGAAGTGAGTGCTCGCTGCAATTCAGGTACGGAAACGCGAGACTCGGCACAATCGGTACTGCACGTCCTCACGATACGTGGCGTGCCCGCGACGTGCTGATGCGTCGGTCGCCGGCGCGGCGTGCTTGCGGGACGGACGCGCGCAGGAGATGCTGAGTGGCCTGTAGCCGAAGTTCGCCGTGCAGTCGCCGGTCGGGTCATCCCGCGTGGCGGCGGAGGAAAGCCTCGCAGTGCCAGCAGTATCGTGAGGAGTCGCAACGCCGGCTCGCGTCGAAAGACGTGCCCGACTGCATTCAGTCTTCGGCGTCACCAGACCCGTGGTCACGTCGCATTCGCCCCGTCCCGCCAATTTCCGGAGATCCAGCATGCGCCCGTTCCAGACGCTCCCCGCTGTCGTCACGCTCGGGCAGGTCGCTGTCTGTGCCGTCGACCCGACCGTCGTGCATGCTCAAGCCGCAGTGGAGGCGCCCGCGTCCAAGCCCGTGAAGCCCAAGGCGAACCTGATCTCCGAGGAGGAGATTGCCGCGCTCGGTGGCACGATCCAGACGGCGTACGGCATCGTGCAGCGCCTGCGGCCCGCGATGTTCCGCATCCGCTCCGGCACCGCAGCACGCGAGAGCAACGGCTCGAGCGCGATAGACACCGGCACCAACGAGATCATGGTCTATCTGGACAACCAGCGCATGGGTGGCGTGCGCGCATTGGATGACATCACGCTGTCGCAGCTCCGGGAGATCCGGTACCTGAACGCCAGCGATGCCACGACGCTGTTCGGGACCGGAAACAGTGCCGGCGCGATCCAGGTGATCGGGAAGCGGTAACCGGGCGAGCGCGCGTCGTGTCTGCGATGTGACGGCGCGACCCCGTCATCGCGGGCGCCTATCCGACGTCGATGAGCAGGGTGCCGACGGGAGTGCGCGTGAACTGGTGCGCCATGATCCAGGCAATGCCGAGCGTGAGCGCGGAGAGCGCGGCGGCCGTGGCTGCGACCACCGGGCCGTCCCAGGTCGGCGCGCCGGGCACGATGCGCGGCAGCACGTCCCAGGCGATCTGACCGAGCCAGGCGCCGAAGAGCGAACCACCCATCGCCACCAGTGCCGCTCGCCCGAGCACGAGGCGGTGGATCGCGGCGCGACTCGCGCCGACCGCG
>Ga0105047_10016528_pt1 | contig 11561 bp, 8 predicted proteins | sample MAT04_FD_78384 | JGI IMG/M metagenome (GOLD analysis project Ga0105047, IMG submission 78384) | Freshwater microbial communities from Lake Fryxell liftoff mats and glacier meltwater in Antarctica - MAT-04 (megahit assembly) | ecosystem: Environmental > Aquatic > Freshwater > Ice > Liftoff... | reverse complement strand
GCCAGCCGCTCGCGCAGGCCGGCGAGGTCGTCGCGGACGCGGCTCAGCTCCTGCTCGCGGGCGGTCGTGCGGGTCTGGAATTCTTCCGCCTCGCGCTCCATCTCCTGCCGCCGCCGGTACCACAGCACGCGGTCGGCTTCGAGTTCCTCCGTCTGCCGGTCGAGGTCGCGCTGGCGGCGGACGAGGTCGGCGTCGGCGGCCGGGCGGGGCGGCTCGGCGGGGGCGGCGACTTCGTCCGGGGGGAACGGGACGAGGCGCGGCGAGACGTAGGTCGTGGTGTGGACGGAAACGGTGATCTCGACCCCGGCGACCGTGAGGCGGTCGTCGTGGGCGACGGCGGTCGGGGCGTGGGCCGGGATGGGGCGACCGTTGAGCAGGACGGGCGGGGCAGGGGCGAGGCGGCGGACGCGGACGCCGTCACGCTGGCGGCTGATCTGGCAGAGGACGGCGACGTTGGCGACCGGCAGGCGGAGGTCGCACCCGGCCGCCCCGCCGATCAGGAATTCGTCCCCGCCGACCTCGTAGCTCACCGCCCGGCCGGACCCGGCCCGCACGTCGAGCCGGACGCGCGGCCAGTCGGCCCGGTCGGTGGGCGGGGTCGGGTTCGGGAGCGGGGCCATCATGGCGGCGGTTCCGTCCGCCCCGGGCGGCCGGGGGATGCGTCCGTGCGTGCGCGGCGGTGGCGGCCGGGATTGGAACGGATTCCGCCCCCGCCCGCAAGCCGAACTCGGGCGGGGCAGGGCCGGGGCCGAACCGCCCGCCCCGCTTGACCGTATCAAGATCACCACTAGCGTGACGGAGTTCCGCACCGCCGCCCGCCCGCCGGCGCTCGACCGAGAGGTTCCCGTGAAATTGTCCGCCCCGCCGCCCCCGCCGCCGGAATCCCCCGAGCCGGGGCCGGCACCGGGGCCGGGTGACGACGGGAACGCGGCGGGGCCGGCCGTCGAGAAGGCGGCGGCAACGCCGGCGGCGTGGCCGGCGTGGTTCGGCGGGTTCGACCTCGTCCTCGCCGGCCTCGCGGTGGTACTCGGGTTCCTGCTCGCGTCGTTCGCCGCCCGGAACAGCGACGTGTGGCTGCACCTCGGGGCCGGGCGGATGCTCACGACCGGCGAGTACGCGCTCGGGTCCGACCCGCTCAGCTACACGGCCGCCGACCGCCCGTGGGTGAACCACAGCTGGCTGTTCGATCTCGTCGCCTTCAAGCTCTACTCCGGGAACGGCTTCGCGCTGGTGCTGGCGAAGGCGCTCGTCGTCGCGGCGGCGCTCGGTCTGCTCGTCGGCGTCCGCCGGCCGGGGCAACCGCTGTGGCCGTGGGCGGCGTTCGCTGCCGTCGCCGCGCTCGCCGCCGCCCCGCGGCTACTCCTCAACCCGCTCGTCGGCTCGATCTTCTTCCTCACGCTGACGCTCCTGCTCGTCTTCCGCCTGCCGAGTCGCCCCGGGTCGTGGCGGCTGCCGGCCGCGGTCGGGGTGACGTTCTGGGTGTGGGCGAACGTCGATGCGTGGTTCGTCCTCGGCCCGCTCGCGCTCGGGCTACTGCTCGTCGGCGACCTCGTCCGGAAGTACGCACTCGGTGGGGCCGCCGCGCCGGGGGACGACGACCCGCTCGGCCCGCTCCCGGACACCGCGACCCTCGCCCGGGCGCTGCTCGTCGGCGTGGTCGCGTGCATGCTCAACCCGCACCACGTCCGGGTGTGGCAGATTCCGTTCGAACTGCTGGGGTCCGACGCGACGACGGCCGACCCGTCGCTCCGCCGCCTCGGGTACTCCCCGCTCGGCCGCGCCTACTGGGACGACGACCGCATGGGCTGGAGCTACTCCGGGCTGGCCTACGCCGCGTTGCTTTTGGCCGGCACCTACGCGGCGGCGCTCGCCGGGGCGGTCGGGCGGGTGGTCGGGCGGCCGGCCGACATCGAGCCGGTGCCGCTCCCGCACGCGCTCCTGTGGGGCGGGTTCGCCATCCTCAGCCTCGCGTCGGTATTCGCCATCCCGTTCCTCGCGGTCGTGACCGTCCCGCTCGTCGCGTCGCGCCTGAACGCGATCTCCGCCCGCGTGGCGCTGACGACCCGGGCCGACCGCGGCACCCGCCTCGCCCTCACCGGCGCGACCGCCGGGCGGGTGGCGACGCTGCTCGTCCTCGCCGGGCTGTGCGTCGCGGCGTGGCCGGGGTGGTTGCACCCGGCGGTGCGAAACCCGGCGGCCGTGCGGCGGGTGGCGTGGCAGGTCGAACCCGACCCGGCGCTCGTGCGCGGGGCGGAACAGTTGCAGCAGTGGCGCGAGGCGGGCGACCTGCCGGCCGACGCCCGCGGGCTGGTCGCGTCCGTCGATCTCGCGAACTACTGCGCCTGGTACGCCCCGGGCGAGAAGGTATTCCTGAACGGCCGGTTCAACCACCACCGGCCGGAACTCGGCGACTTCGTGACGGTCCGGGCGGCCCTCCACCTGTACCCGCAGCACGAGCCGCCGGAGCCGCAGACCGCCCGCGACATCATGGCCGCCCGCGACGCCTCGTATGTGGCGATCGCCACCGTCGCCGGGGACGGCCCCGAGACGCGGGCGGCGGTGCGGACGGCGGAGACGCAACTGCTCGCCGCCTGGCAGCGGTGTTCGGGGTGGTATCTGAACGGGCGGGTGGCGGTGTACGGGTGGCGGGCGTCCGAGGCCGACACCCGGCCGACGTTCGACCGCCTCCGCATCGACCCGGGCCGGCTGGCGTTCGGCCCCGGGGTCGAGCGGGTGCCGCCCGGTGCGGTGACGCCGGTGCCCCAACCGCGCGACTGGGCCGACGAGTTCCGCGGCCCGGTGCGGTCGGGGGCGGCCGACAGCGCCGAAGCGCTCGCATGGCTGGAGTACAAGCGGGTGATGGCGAACCAATCGAAGATCAAGGAGACGTTCACCCGGCTGCTGCTGCTCCGCGCCGTCCCCCGCCCCATCCCGCTCCCGGTTCTGGCCGACTACTTCGGGGCCGACAGCGAGCGGACCGCCCTGGCCGCGACCGGGGGCGAGGTGGGTGCCCCGTGGCCGCCGCGGGGGGCGACCGCGGCCGCGCCGGTGCTGGCGCTGCGGGCGGCGCGGCGCGCCGTTGTCGCCAACCCCGACCACCCGGACGGGTACGCGGCCCTGGCCGAGGCCCTCGGCGACCCGAATCTGCCGCTCCCAGAAGCGGAGCGGACGCTCGGGGTCGTCACGGCCTTCCGCCAGTGCCTGTCCCGGATGCCCCCGCCGAGCGCGTACCGGCGCGAGATGGTGGAATCGTCGCCCACCCAGGTCGCGCTGCGGCTGTCCGACCTGTACCTCGGCCAACCGCTCCCGGGCGGGCAATTCCCGGGCATCCGGCTCGACAGCGGGGTCGTCGGCGGGCTGGTGGCGGGCGACGTGCTGGTGACGCTCCCCGGCCTGCGCGACGGGCCGCGCCCGCAGCCGCCGCGGGTCGTCCGCCTGCCGTTCGCCCCGCAACTCTTCCAGCAGTTGCCGAAGGAGGCGCAAATCCTCACCGCCCGCGGCCGCTTCGTCCCCCTCGCCGACCTCGACCGCGCGGGCGAGGGTCCGGCCCGGTTCTACCTCGCGCTCGACCTGGCGCAGCAGGTGCTGGTCCGGGCGGGCGAGTACGCGGCGGTCGAGCTGACGGCCGGCGACGCCGGCAACCGCGAGCGCTTCTTCAAGGGGCTGGACGGCCGGCGCAAGCAGGTCGAGAAGGAGTTGCAGAAGGCGGCCGAGGGCTACCGGGCGGGGGCCGAGAAACAGCCGAAGGTGAAGGACCGGTACGTCTTCGCCCGTCACACCGGGCTGGTCGGCGAGGCGATCGACATGCTCAAGAAGGCCGACCTGAGTAAAGAGTTCGGCCCGGAGGCCCCGCGGGTGGCGGTCGAGATGGCGGCCCTCGAACTCGCCGCCGGCCGGCTCGAAGACGCCGACGCCGACCTCGCCGCGATCCGGGCCGAGTTCGACAAGCTCCCCCCGGCGACCCCGGCCCGGCCGGACGAGCCGCGGGCCATTCTCGCGCTGCTCGAATACCAGAAGTCGCTGCTGGCCGGCGACTACGCCGCGGCCGGGGCGGAACTCGAAGCCCTCGAAGGCAAGGGCGTGATGCCCGCCCCCCCGCCGGCCCCGGACGTGTCCGTCCCGGTGGATTGGGCGGAGGTCGTGCCGTTCGACGCGATTTCCGGCCCGGTCGCGGTCGCGTTCCGCATGCGAGTGCGCGAAGTCCGGGTCTTCCAGATCCGGCAGCAGATCGCGGCGCAGCTCGAGCGCGAGGTGTCGTTCTTCTTCCGCCGCGGGCTGCTGTCGCTGTTGGAGGGCGACGTGGAGGCGGCGAAGGCGCGGTTCCGGGCGACGCGGCGGCCGCCGCTGCCGGCGTGGAACCTGCCCGCGTTCGCCAACGCCGACGCCTTCGAGTACCTCCGCCTGATCGAGGCGGCCGAGACGCCGCCGGCCGCCCCGTAGCCCCGCCGGAGCCGCACGACATGACGACCTGGACCGTGGCCGGCGTGCAGATGGATTGCGCCCTCGCGGACCCCGCGGCGAACGTCCGGGCGATGACCGCCCGCCTCGCCGCCGCCGCCGGCCGCGGGGCGAAGCTCGTCGTCTTCCCCGAGTGCGCCCTGACCGGGTACGGGTTCGAGTCGCGGGCCGCCGCCCTCGCCGTCGCCGAGACCCTGCCCGGCCCGGCGACCGACGCCATCGCCCGGGAGTGCGCCCGCCTCGGCGTGTGGGCCGTGTTCGGGCTACTCGAACGCGACGACCGCACCGGCGGGCTGTACAACGCCGCCGCCCTCGTCGGGCCGGCGGGCTACGTCGCGTCGTACCGCAAGCTCCACCTGCCATGTCTCGGCGTCGATCGCTTCACCGACCCCGGCGACCGCCCGCTCGCCGTCCACGACCTCGGCGGGCTGAAACTCGGCATCAACATCTGCTTCGACGGCGGCTTTCCCGAGACGGCCCGCGTCTTGACGATACTCGGGGCCGACCTGGTCGTGCTGCCGACGAACTGGGCGACGAACGCCCGCAAGATGGCCGAACTGGTGTCGGCGGCGCGGGCGTGGGAGAACCACATCTACTACCTCGCGGTCAACCGCGTCGGCGACGAGGCCGGGTTCACCTACCTCGGGCTGAGTTCCGCCGCCGACTATCTTGGGAACGTCGTCCACTGGGCACCGGAGGGCCGCGAGGAAATCTTCACCCTCGACGTGGACCCGGCCGCGGCCCGGCGGAAGCGCCTCGTCCACTGCCACGGCGTCTACGAGATCGACCGCGTGAACTGGCGGCGGCCCGAGATGTACGGCCCGCTGGTCGCGCCGCAGCCGGAACCGTTCACCGGGCACCAGAACCGTTAATCCCCTAAAAGTGTACTTTTCACCCGTCCCTCTGGCAGCCGCGCCGGGTGCTAGAAACGTAGCAAGGCGTTCAAGGCGCTCAAGGCGTTCGCCTATCGGAAGTGAGCGCCTTGGGTGGAACAAACGTCTAGTTCGGTCGGTTTCAGTCGGGCGATAACGTCTATTTTCTAACGCGCCGCACTCCCCGGGAAAGTATGAGTTACGCAGTCAGGTGGTACACGGGTGGTTTTCAGCCCCGGAGGGGCTGACGGAGCGTAGCCAGGGGTGGAGCGCAGCGCAACCCCTGGCGGGCCTGTGACGATACGGGTGAAGCCTCTGCCCCGTCGCCCCTCCGGGGCTTCGGGTGGTCGGCGTCGCTCGGGGCGGTCGCGTCCAGGGGTTGCGCTCGAAGACTCGCTCCACCCCTGGCTACGTTCCCGCGCCCCTCCGGGGCTAAAACCAATAACCGCGTAACTCTCCTCATACACGGTCCGTTGGGTCGTGTCCGTTTTTGCTTGTGGCACGGGTCTCTGACCCGTGTGGCCTGCACGGGTCAGAGACCCGTGCCACAAGCAAAAGGAAGATCAGACACAACCAGCCGGACCGTGTATCAATTCCCGACGGCCGCATTTTTTCGCGCCCCCGCCGCCCCCCGACTCGTCTAGGCTTGTAGCGGTGGGCCGGCTATGCCCCGCCGCTCGCCCAACTCAGGGAAGGGTCGCACGATGTTCCGCCTGTTGGCATTTACCTGCTCGAAGTGTACGAACACGTTCAAGGTTCAGACGGATCGGGGCGACGCCCCGGCCGGGGCCACCTGCCGCGTCAAGTGCCCGCGCTGCAACACCGTCGCCACGATCCGGACCGACGACGGCGAGCTCCAGCCGAAGCCGACGCCGTGGGCGATCCAGGCGGTCCCGGAGGCGGCGGCCCGGTAGCGCCCGCGGCCCGCCGGGGCGTATCATACCCCCCTCGAAAACGCGAGGGGGAACATGCTCCGGATCGTTTGCGTCAGCGACACCCACGGCAAGCACGGGCGGCTCGCGGTGCCGCCGGGCGACCTCCTCGTCTTCGCCGGCGACCTCACCCGGGTCGGCCAGTTCGAGGAGGTCGAGGCGTTCGACCGCTGGCTCGGCACCCTCCCGCACCGGCACAAAATCGTCATCTGCGGGAACCACGACTTCTGCTTCCAGGAGCAGCCGGCGGCGGCCCGGGGGCGGATCACGAACGCCCGCTACCTCGAAGACGAGGCGGCGACGGTCGAGGGCGTGAAGATTTACGGCAGCCCGTGGCAGCCGTGGTTCGGCGGGTGGGCGTTCAACCTGCCGCGCGGCCCCGAACTCGCCGCGGCGTGGGCGAAGATTCCGGCCGACACCGACCTCCTTATCACCCACGGCCCGCCGGAAGGCATTCTGGACCGCACCAAGCGCGGCGCGCTCGCCGGCTGCCGCGACCTGCTCGACCGGGTGCGGGTGGTGAAGCCGCGGCTGCACGTCTTCGGCCACATCCACGAGGCGGCCGGCCGCCTCGACCTCGACGGCACGACGTTCGTGAACGCCTCCGTGCCGCACGGCGACGGCGCGGCGGTCGTGGTCGAGTGGGACGATTCCGCGGCCGGCGGGTAGGATGGCAGCATGATCCGCGTCTCCGTCGCCAGCCCGCAAGATGTCGTCCCGCTCGACTACCCCGCGCTCAAGGCCGCCGCCCGCGCCGTGCTGGAGGGGGAGGGCGTGCGCGAAGCCAAAGTCACGCTCGCGTTCGTGGACAGCCCGCACATCCACCGACTGAACAAGCAGTTTCTCGACCACGACGAGCCGACCGACGTGCTGACGTTCCCGTACACCGCGGCGGGGGCGAAGAAGGTGGAGGGCGAGGTGGTGATCGGGGCGGAGGTGGCGGTCGAGAACGCCGCCGACCGCGGGCACGAGGTCGGGCTGGAGCTGCTGCTCTACGTCGTCCACGGCTGCCTCCACCTGTGCGGGTACACCGACACCGATGAACGTGGGGCGGCCGAGATGCGGGCGAAGGAGCGCGCGTATTTGACGCAACTCGGGCTGCGCGACGTGAGCGGGTAGGGGGCAAAGCCCACCCGTCGCGACGGGTGGGCTTTCGGGAGCGACCATGATCCAACAAATTCAGCCCCACGAACTGAAGCGCAAGCTCGACGCCGGCGAGGCGGTGTACCTCGTGGACGTGCGGAACGCCGACGAGTCCGCTTACTGCCGCCTGCCGGACAGCCTGCTCGTCCCGCTGCCCGAGCTGCCCGGCCGCGTGGACGAGGTGCGGCCGCCGGCCGCCGCCCTGGTGGTGGTGTACTGCCACCACGGGGTGCGGAGCCTGAGCGGGGCGGCAATCGTCGCCCGGGCCGGGCACGCGAACGTCGCGTCGCTGGCCGGCGGGATCGACGCCTGGTCGCTGCTGATCGACCCGGGCGTCCCGCGGTACTGACGGGGCCGGCCTCTCGTCACTTGACGCCGTGCATCCACTTCTTGATGAGCGGGGACAGCAGTACCAGTAGAACGCCCGCGCCGATGGCGAACAGACCGACGTTGTTGAACACCCCGAGCGCCAGGTCCATCGTCTGTTCCGGGGTGGCGTCCTTCGGGGCGACCGTCTCCCCGGCGATCCACTTCCCGGCCTGGTGCGCGATCGCCGACGACAGGAACCAGAACCCCATCATGAACCCGACGATCTTGGCCGGCGCGAGCTTCGTCACGAGCGACAACCCGACCGGCGACAGCGCCAGCTCGCCGAGCGTGTGCAGTAGGTAGAGCAGGATGAGGAACATCGCCGGCATGATCCCGGCGACGGCCGCCGCCTTGCCGAGGTTGAGGACCAGGAAGCCGGCCCCGAGGAGGAACAGCCCGAGGGCGAACTTGAGCGGGGCCGACGGCTCCAGCCCGCTCTTCGCCATCCGGATCCACATCACCGAGAACACCGGGGCGAACAGCATGATGAAGAAGGCGTTGACCGCCTGGAAGTTGCTCGTCGTGAACTCCTGCCCGAGAACGTTCTTGTCCACGTTCCGCATCGTAAACAGGCTCAGCGCACTTCCGGCCAGCTCGAAGAACGTCCAGAACACCGCGGTAAAGACGAGCAGGACGACGATGACCCACATCCGCTGCCGTTCGACCACCGGGTACTGGAACGACAGGTAGAGCATGTACCCGATGGCCCCGAGGCCGACGACGGCCAGCAGGTAGTCCATCACGTCGTTCTGGCGGATCAGGAGGGCCGCGACCGGCAGCGCCAGGAACGTCCCGAGGTAGACGAGGAGCGGCGAGCGGACGGCCGCCGGGGCGGGTGTTTTCCCGGTCGGGGCCGTCGCCAGGTCGCCCGGCTCGCGGGCCGCCACCGACAGCGGTTGGTCGCCGCCGGCCGGCGGGTCGGCGTACCGTTCGAGGGCACCGCTCGACGCGGTGTAGAGGAAGATGCCCAGCCCCACCAGCATCCCGGCCCCGGCGCAGAGGAAGCCGTAGTTCCAGCCCTCCAGTTCGCCGACGGTCCCGCAGGTGAGCGGGGTCAGGAACGCCCCGATGTTGATGCCCATGTAGAAGATCGTGAACGCCCCGTCGCGGCGCGGGTCGCCCTGGGGGTAGAGCCGCCCGATCAGGCTGGAGATGTTCGGCTTGAAGAACCCGTTGCCGATCACCAACAGCCCCAGCCCGGCGTACAGCAGGTACTCGTTCCCGATACTCGTCGAGAGGACGAACTGCCCGGCCGCCATCAGGAGGGCACCCCAGATGATCGACCGGCGGAAGCCGAGAATCTTGTCGGCCAGGAACCCCCCGGCCAGGGGGGTGAGGTAGACGAGTGCGCCGTAGGCGGCGTAGATGCCGTAGGCCGACTTCTCCCCGAACGCGAACCCACCCTTGAGCGTTTCCGACGTGAGGTAGAGGACGAGCAGCGCCCGCATCCCGTAGTAGCTGAACCGCTCCCACAGCTCGACCATGAAGAGCAGGAACAGGGCGCGGGGGTGGACCTTGCGGTTCGCGTAGATGACGAACGCCACCCAGACGCTGACTAAAGCCCAGGCGACCAACATGATGCGGTATTCGTCGCGCATGCACCGGACCTCGTGCGGCGGGAGGGCGTGGCTGGGAGGGATGGGGCAAATCCTAACGAGCAACCCGCGGGCGGGATAGCGCAATCCGCCGTTTTCGCCGCCCGGCAGTCGGCGCTTGTTCCGGGCGGGGGGGCGGATACCATGTCACGGATGCGGCCCGGCGGGGCGGTTCGTACTCCCCCTCTCCCGCCCGCCGCACCCCCGGAGACGCCATTCCCATGCCCCGCACCCCCGGCCTCGTCGCCGCCCTCGTGTCCGCCGCGGCCCTCGCCGCCGCCCTCGCCCCCCCCGCCCCGGCCGACGCCAAGAAGCCCATGACCGTCGGGTCGATCGACCGCAAAGACCCCAAGCTCGACGCCCTCATCCCCAAAGACGCCGTCATCGAAGTCCTCGCCGGCGGGTTCAAGTGGACCGAAGGCCCGGTCTGGGACAAGAAGGGGGCGGCGCTGCTGTTCACCGACATCCCGAACAACCGCGTCGTGCGGTGGTCGGCCAAGGACGGGGTGAAGGACTTCCTCAAGCCGAGCGGGTACACCGGCACCGCCCCGTTCACCGGGTCCGAACCCGGGGCCAACGGCCTCGCCTTCGACAAGGCCGGCGTCCTCACCCTCTGCCAGCACGGCGACCGCCGCCTCGCCAAGCTCGGGGCCGACGGCAAGTTCGTCACCCTGGTCGATAAGTACATGGGCAAGCGGTTCAACAGCCCGAACGACCTCGTGTACGCGAAGAACGGCGACCTGTACTTCACCGACCCGCCCTACGGCCTGCCCAAGCAGATGGACGACCCGGGCAAGGAGCTCGCCTTCCAGGGCGTCTACCGGCTCGACGCGAAGGGCGAGCTGACGCTGCTGACGAAGGAGATGACCCGGCCGAACGGCATCGGCCTGTCGCCCGACGAGAAGACCCTGTACGTCGCCAACTCCGACCCGCTCAAGGCCGTGTGGGTGGCCTTCCCGATTAAAGACGACGGCACCCTCGGGGCCGGCAAGACGTTCCACGACGCCACGGCCGATGTCGTCGCCCTCAAGCCGGGCCTGCCCGACGGGTTGAAGGTGGACGCGAAGGGGAACGTCTTCGCCACCGGGCCGGACGGCGTGTTCGTCTTCTCCCCCGAGCTGGCGTACCTGGGCAAGATCGTGATCGGCGACAAGAACGCCAACTGCGGGTGGGGCGACGACGGCAGCGTGCTGTACATCTGCGCGAATGACAAGTTGGTGCGGGTGAAGACCTCGACCAAGGGGTTGGGGTGGTAGGTGGGGTCGAGAAGAGAAAGCGGAACGCGGATGACGCGGGATGAAACCCCGCGGATGAAAACCGGATCGGAACAAAATCCTTGTCTGATCCTGCCTTTGATCCGCGGGGTTTCATCCCGCGTCATCCGCGTTCCGCCTTTGGTATTTTCCCCATGTCAACCCCGTCGCGCCGCGACCTGTTCCGCGCCGTCGCCGCCCTGCCGTTCGTCGGCCGCGCCCGCGCCGCCGAGCCGCCGTGCGACCTCCTCGTCCGCGGCGGCACCGTGATCGACGGCACCGGCAACCCGTGGTTCCGCGGCGACGTGGCCGTCACCGGCGACCGCATCACCGCCGTCGGCCGCACCCTCGACCTCAAGGCGAAGCGCGAGATCGACGCCAAGGGGCTGGTCGTCGCCCCCGGGTTCATCGACATCCACTCGCACTCGGACACCCTGCTCCTCGAAGACGGCACCGCCCAGAGCAAGGTGCGCCAGGGCGTGACGCTCGAAGTGTTCGGCGAGGGGCAGTCGGCGGGGCCGGCGAAGGGGAAGCTCCCGCCGGCCCGCTTCAAGGACGGCGCGCGGGCGTTCGAGTGGACGACGCTCGGCGGGTACTTCGACGCCATCGACGAGGCCCGCGTGTCGGTCAACGTCGCGTCCTACGTCGGGCTGGATAACGTCTGGCAGTGCGTCATGGGGGCGGCGCACGCCCGGCCGACGGCCGCGCAGTTCGCCGAGATGCGGGCGCTCGTGGCCGAGACGATGCGCGACGGGGCGTTCGGCCTGTCGAGCCTGCTGGCGATGCCCCCCGGGTCGCTCGCCACGACCGCCGATATTGTGGGCCTGCTCGCCCCGGTGAAACAGTACGGCGGGCTGTTCTCGACGCACAACCGCAACGAGGGCACCGGCGTCTTCGAGGCGATCGAGGAGGCCATCGCCGTCGGCGAGCAGGCCGGCG
>Ga0105047_10016527_pt1 | contig 11563 bp, 14 predicted proteins | sample MAT04_FD_78384 | JGI IMG/M metagenome (GOLD analysis project Ga0105047, IMG submission 78384) | Freshwater microbial communities from Lake Fryxell liftoff mats and glacier meltwater in Antarctica - MAT-04 (megahit assembly) | ecosystem: Environmental > Aquatic > Freshwater > Ice > Liftoff... | reverse complement strand
CAAGCAAATCGCCCTCGCAGTGGCCGCGACTTTCCGCCAGACCGCCGCGCGTTCCTGTCTGCGATCCACCGCTTCTCGACACGTTGCCGAGCCGAACGGCTGCGCGCCAACCGCGAGACATCGACTGTCACCAGCTAGAGCAAGTCTCGTTCAATTTGAACCATACCCTGCTGCCGCGAAGTAGTTTCGGCATCTTTGGGGGAGGAACAGGTCGCAGACGGCACCGACCTTTTTCCATAGGGCTTCGCAGGATCTGGTGGCCGCTTTTCGGAGCGCGGAGGGTCAGAAAACGATCTGGGGGATCGTTTTCCCGACGAACGGTTTTCAGTTTGGAGAATGCCATCTCGATCGGGTTCAGGTCTCCGCGCCGCACCATCGGGTCGAGCGCGCTCAGCCTGCGCAGACAGGACAGCATCAGCAGCAGCGTCATTTCGGCCACGGCGCGGCTGTTCGTTCCCGGCGGCTTGCACACCGCGACGCCCCGCCGTTTGGCCGCATCGACATCGATCGTGTTGACCCCGACGCCGATCTTCTGGATCAGCTTCAGATTGGCGGCATCTTCGATCGCCTCTGCGGTGACCGGGCGCAAAACATGCCAAAGCACATCGCATTCCCGCATCAGTGTGCGATACGGTTCTTCGTCGCGTTCGCCGCACAGCGTGATCGACCGGTCCGCACAGCAAAAGGCGGCCAGCCGAGGCTGAAGCCAGGAACCGGCGTCAAACCGGAACAGGATCTTCATCGGCCGCAGGGCATCGCCGATCGCGGCGCAAGCGCGCCGCCGCTCGGCAGTACCTCGGCGAGGCGAAGGCCCTCGTTCCATTTCGCCATGCGTTCGGAGCGCGCGACCGAGCCGACCTTGAGTTGGGGCACGCCACAGCCGACTGCGAGGTGGACGATGGTGACGTCTTCCGTCTCGCCGGAGCGCGCCGACACGACGGCGGAGTAACCGGCGTCTCGCGCCGCGTCGAGCGCGGCTTTGGTCTCGGTCAGCGTGCCTGCCTGATTTGGCTTCACCAGCAGCGCAATGCAGGCTCAGACGCGCGCCGCGTGGCGGACGCGTTCGGCGTTGGTAACCAGGAAATCGTCGCCGATAATCTGCAGGCCCGGGCCCGCTGCCTTCGTGAACGCGATCAACCCCGCTTCGTCATCTTCGGCGAGGGGGTCTTCAACGGATACGACCGGGTAGCGCCGGGTCCAGTCGAGCACCATCTCGGCCATGCCGGCACGGTCGAGGCTCCGTCCATCGCGATCCAGCCGGTAGGTCCCCTCCTCGCCAAACTCGCTCGCCGCGATGTCGATCGAGATCGCCAGATCCTCCCCGGGCCGGAAGCCGGCGCGCTCGATCGCGCGCACCAGCGCGCCAAGCGCTTCCTCGTTGGTATCAAAGACCGGCCAGAACCCTCCTTCGTCCGCCACGCCGGCCAGCCGGTCGGAGGCCTTCAGCTCCTCACCTGCAGCGCGATAGACGTCGGCGGTCCAGTCCAGCGCGGTGGCGAAATCTCCCGCGCCAACCGCGATCACCATCAGGTCCTGGATGTCGATGCGCCGGCCCGCATCAGCCCCGCCCCCGAAGATCTGGATTTCCGGCAACGGCAACGGGCCGGGTTCGCCATCGCCGCACAGATACTTCCAGAGCGGCAGGCCGCGCGCCGCGGCCACCGCGTGGACGACGGCCATCGACGTCGCAATCGTCGCATTAGCTCCGAGGTGGCCCTTGTTCGGCGTTCCGTCGAGCGCAATGAGCCTAGCGTCGATCATCGCCTGGTCGGCGGCGTCCGCGCCGATGAGGTCCGGCCGGATCTCCGCCGCGACACCGGCAAGCGCGTTGCGCACATCGTAGCCGCCATGCGCCTTGCCTCCGTCCCGCAGATCGACCGCCTCGCCAAGGCCGGTCGAGGCGCCGGCTGGCGCGATCGCCCGGCCGACTGCGCCCCCTGCCAGTTCGGCCTCGACCTCCACGATTGGGCGGCCGCGCGAGTCCCAGGACACTGAACGTCGACAAACGCGAAAACCCGTCGCCACTGACCCAAGCAACGCCGCACACAGCAAGCGAACCGGACCCGGCATCGATGGCCGTCCTTCCTTTCAGAAACTTCTCTGGAGACCCAGCACAGGACTATCTGGCTCTCGGCATTGCCGAGCAACTCACCACCACCTTGGGTCAGGTTCCGTGGTTCTTCGTCGCAGCCCAGCCTGCCTCCTTCTCGGCGGAATTCGGCGAGACCAAGAAAACTGACATCGGCCAGCGTCTCGGCGTGCGGTACCTGATCGACGGATTACTTCAGAGGGCCGGGGCGCAGCTTCGCATTTCGGTGCGACTGATTGAAACCACGCAGGGACAGCAGATCTGGTCAAAAGCGTTTGCAGGTGCCGAGGGCGAAATCTTCGAACTTCAGGACAGTCTCGCCGAAACCGTAATTGGCGAGATCGAGCCCCGCATGCGCCAGATCGAGGTCCGCAGATGTCAATCGAAGCATGGCAACCTGAATTCGTGCGACTGGTACCCGCCGGCGCTGCCTTTGGTGCACGGCATCCGCACCACGACCAGAGTGTCGCACTTGCCGATCCGCTCCAGCACGCGGGCCAGAACCGGCCGTGCACGGTTGCTGCCCGAGGCTTGTTCCTCATGAATCTCGGCACATCCTGCAGATTTCAGGGCCTGCGACTGGGGCAGGATGGTTTGGTCCTCGGTCGAGATGCGTGCGTAACCGATCAAAGGCATCAAAACAGGCCGTTTGCAATTTCATGTACCGTCACTAAACGTCCGATTGCGCTTGATGGTGTTATGACGACGGGGCCCGCCGCCGCTCAGTCTTCTTTTCTTGAAGAACCTTTCTCTCCCTCCTTGAGAGTGCACGACCCAACTGTGATATCTAGCCAGATAGCTAGCTAGGTGGAACGCAATGTGGACGGTTCAAGATGCAAAGAACAAATTCAGTGCGGTGGTCGATGCCGCATTAGCCGGTACGCCTCAAGAGGTCACCCGTCGCGGTAAACCCGCCGTGGTCATCCTGTCTGCCGATGAGTACCATCGGCTGGCTGAGGGGGCTATGAAGGCGCGCGAGTGCTTTGCCGACCACCTGATGGCATTCCCGGGCGGGGAAATACCGCGCGCCGGCGCATCTCCGCGGGATGTAAACTTCTGATGTATATCCTCGACACCAACGTAATCTTGGCCGTGCGTCGCCCGGACCGAGCTCTGAAAGTGGCAGCCTGGTTGCAGGGAAAGGCTGAACAGGACCTTTAACTGAGCGTCATAACGCTCGGCGAAATCGAGCGTGGCATTCGCCAACAGGTAATGCGGCAACCTGAGTTTGCCCACGATCTTCGCGTTTGGCGTGATCGGACGGTCTTGCTGTTCTCGGACCGCCTGCTTGCCTTTGAGGCCGAAGATGCGCGCATCTGGGGTCGACTTTCGGCAGAACTCGGTCACAACGACGCCGATCTGATGATTGCGGCGTCGGCGCTGCGCCATGGCGCAACCGTCGTGACCGGGAACGTCTGTGACTTTGCGCCGACAAGGGCCTCTGTCGAAAATCCATTCTGAAACAAGCAAACGGGGGATAGGGCAGGCGGGTCGCAGCCCCGCGGCCTTGGTAAGGTTCATGCGGAACCTGTTCCAGAGACGCTGATAACGGCGGGTCATCTCGGCCGAGGCGTGGCCGAGTTGCTTCCGAACATATCGCTCGTCAGTTTCGGCGTTGCTGGCAAGGCCTGCGCGCAGGGAATGGCCGGAATTGAGCAGTACCCCTTCCGCGTTGGAGAGTTCCGGGCGCAGACCAGTATCCTCGACCGTTCGCTTGATCAGACGCGCCACGTGCTTGTCGGAAAGCCGCTCGCTGGTGGCCTTCAACCCGTTGCGCGACACGGCCACGAAGATCTGGCCAAAGTGGATTTTGGTATAGTGCAACCATTGGGTCAACGCATGCACTGGGCAGGTCTGGTCGCTGCGACCGCGCCCGATCTCAACCTCGCGCCAGCCGGTCTTGCCGCGCATGGTGATCAGCGCTCGACCCTCCAGCACCTGCACCCAGCCGCCCGAGTCGGGCGTATCATCCTTGCCGTGATCGAGGCTCACGATCTCCGACCGTCGCAAGCCACCGGCAAAGCCGATCAGCAATAGCGCCCGGTCGCGCAATCCGCGCAATTCATGGGGCAGCGCGGCCAGCATGTCGCGGATGTCCTCGGGCAGGATCGCCTCTTTCTGCACCGGCGGTCGCGCGTGTTTGCGGCGGATGCCGGCCAGAACGGTGGCGATGTGGCGGTTCTTGCGGTCCAGATCGAAGCCCCGTTGCATGTATCCCCAGGACAGGCCCGACAACCGCCGCTCGATCGAGGCGACCGACAGGGGTCGGATCGCCGACTGCGCAGCTGCCCTGCCTCGCGGTGCGGCAAGATCGGCGCTGTCAAGACCGATGAGTTCGGGCGACGGGGGCAGGGGGTCCGCCCCCCGCATCCGGCATCAGCGGGCAAAGGCCGCCCCGTCCGTTGCATAAGCTTTGCGCGTGTTTTCGGAAACGGCCGCCCGGGCATAGTCCCGCGCGATTTCCACCAGTCGATCAAGCGCGCCCGAGCCTGCAACGTGAGAGGGCAGGGTACTTGTGCCGTTGCCGCTCTGATCCCATTCGTGGTCATCAGGCCGATCATGCTGGACGGAAGGCGATTTCTCGGGCGTTTTAATAAAGTTGCCGAGCATACTCTCGCAGCGTCCGATAATGCAAGATTATCGGACATAGCGGCGATACCAACGATGCGGCGCTACTTGCGCCTTTTTCTGGTTAAAAGCGCCGCGCAGGATTAGGCTTCCGGCATGAGGAAACCGTGCTCCCAGACCACAGAACCTCTGCCGATGCTTCCCCCGCTTCCGGGCTGGACCGGGAGAGCGCCAGCTGAAACTCTTGAAGCGGCGGCGTTCCGGTCTGGGGCGGCGCTGGCGCATCTTGCTCTGGTTAAAGTCCCGGGTGTGGTGCCATTGGCCTCGTGGCGCGACCGGCTGGCGCTGGCGGCGGCTTAGGTCTGTGCGGGGTTTTCGGGCCGACGAGAGGGTCAGGCCGCTTTGCGCGATGCGGTGCATCCGGCGCGGGCCGGCGACGATCCGGGACCCGCCGGCACCATCCTGCGCCAATGGTCGCGCGCGGTCGCGCGGCCGATCTCGGTGCCCGCACTTGCCCGCGCGCTAAACGGGGTTGCTGCCGAGCGGATCGCCCAGTGCCTAGATACTGTGGGTGTCACCCCGGTGGACCAAGCGGCACAGGTGCTGCAATCCGTGCTGGCCCGCAACCCGCGCGCCGAAACGGCGGCACTGATCTTGGCTGATGCGATGCTGGCAAAGTCGCTGGGCCGGGACCATGTTCTCCCGCTGATGTCCCTTGCCCTGAAGGTGTGCGACCTGCGTCTGCGGGGCGATGACCTGCGGCTTGCCTGCCACCGGGCAATTATTGCCGGGGCAGAACAGGCAGTGCCTCTGGCGACCGATCTGGCGCGCGCTGCGGCCCGGCTGCAAGCGGTGGCCCCCAGACTGCGGGCAAGGGGCGCAGCGCGGGCGGTCGATCTGTTCCTGTCGCACAATGCGCTGGCGCCGATCGCGCTGGACTTCATGTCCGACCGCGCCGCGCGGCGGCTTTGCGACCGGCTAGCGGACCTCGGTGTTGTGCGCGAATTGACCGGGCGGGATTCTTTCCGCCTTCATGGGGTCTGACGATGGCGAGGCGGCAGGAACCAGAATTTGACCGCGAACGCGCCGACCTGCCGGCCGATCTGCGCTTGCGCGAATGGATGCGGCGGATCGAGGCGGTGCTTTCTGCCTCCGCCGCACCTGTTGCGCGCGACCATTTGGCAAGGGTCGTGAGGCAGGGGGCCTCGGTTGATCTCCTGATCGAGGATCTGATGACGGATCTGGAGGGGCGCCCCTATGAGGTGGCAAAGGCAGGCGCGGGACGGATGCTGCGCATAAAGCCAGCCTATGCACCGGCAATAATGGCTGCCGCAAAGGTAGCGGGCAGGCGTTGGACCTGAACGCATTCGACCTCGCCGTGCTGGCCGCGATTGCCTACCACCAGACGATCAGCCGTGACGGGTTGAAGGAAATTTTCGGGAAAGAGATCAGCCGCGACCTGATCGGTCGCCTCGCTGAGCGCGATCTCATTGGCACCGGCCCCCGCGAACCCCGCAGCGGCACGCCTTACACCTTCGTCACACCAAGACCTCCCCGGCCGCCTTCGGCTTGGAGACTTTGCGCGATCTGCCTGATCCCGAGCAACTCGCCGATGCCGGACTGTCCAGACCTTGACACGCTGGTGGCCTGTGGTCGAAGAGCGGGCTCGGTTTGCATGCAAGAGGTTCAGTCTGCGGTAAACCGATTTGGCGGCCAACAGCCCGATCGTTCCCGAGCAGACGTCCTTTGCCCGGGTCGTGTCGGGCGAGATTCCGATCCTGTTCGACTATGACTTCAACGCATATCGTACGAAGTACAACGAAACCGGTAAGTTCGAGTTCGTGTTGCCGTGCGAAGGCACCGTCCGCGTTCCTTACGTCACGAGCTTTGTGAAGGGTGCCCCCAATCCGGAAGCTGGCAAGAAGGCATTGGATTTCATCTTGTCGGATGAAGGTCAGGCAATCTGGACCAACGCTAATCTGAAACCCGCCCGCCCGGTGGCACGGCCTGCCGAGGTGGCGGCCCGCTTCCTGCCGGACAGTGATTACGAGCGCGCTTCGGCTGTGAACTATTCGGAGATGGCTGCGGCGCAAAAGGCCTTTGGCGAACGCTATCTCGCCGAAGTGCAGTAGCGCGTTTCGGGCAGGGCGCTTTGCCCTGCCCGTTCCGTCACCAAAGGAGAAAACCAGGTCCGCCCAACTGATTGTTGTCTTGTGCCTGGTACCCTTGACCATTTTTTCGGTGGCGTTTCTTCCGCTGGCCATTGCGCGGCTGATCCTGGCTTCGGGCGAGGGTGAGGCGGGGTGGGCGATCTATCAGCAAATTTTGCAAACTCCACGCTATCTCATCTCGCTGATCCAGACGGTTCTGGTGTCATTGGCCGTTACCATAGCCGCCCTTGCCGTCTCCACCACGGCGGGGTTGTTCCTGACGCGCAACCGGTTTCGCGGAAGGTCGGTTCTGCTGTCGATCCTGACGTTGCCGCTGGCCTTTCCGGGAGTGGTCGTGGGGTTCATGATTATTCTTCTGGGTGGGCGACAGGGGCTGTTCAACACAGTGTTCCCCGGCCAGGTGGTCTTTGCCTATTCGATCTTCGGGCTGTTTCTTGGGTATCTTTACTTTTCGATCCCGCGGGTTCTGTTGACGGTGATGGCGGCCGCTGAAAAGATTGATCCTGCGCGGGAGGAAGCCGCCCGTACTCTTGGTGCGCCTCCGCACCTTGTGGCGCGCGATCTGCTGTTTCCTGCCTTGGCCCCGGCATTGATTGCAGCGGGGGAGATTGCCTTTGCCACCGCCATGGGGGTCTTTGGCACGGCCTTTACGCTGGCGACCAACATCGACGTGCTGCCGATGGTGATCTACACCGAGTTCACCTCGTCGGCGAACATCGCGATGGCGGCGGCGTTGTCGGTTATGCTGGGCATGGTGACCCGGGCTATTCTGTTTGTGGCGCGCAGCTTCACCGGCGCAACAGTTGTGGCGGGGGGCTAGGGTCATGCGAATTGGCAAAGTGTTGCAACTTTCCGTCACGCTGCTCGCGGCGGCGTTCCTGCTGGTGCCCACGATCATGTCGGTGCTGGCTGGGCTGACGGTTAACTACTTTCAGGGCGTGCGCTCGGGCCTGACGCTCCAATGGGTGGTCAAGGTCTGGGAGCTTTACGCAGGTTCGATCTTCCTGTCATTGGGGCTGGCCCTGGCCTGTCTGGCCGTCACGCTGGTGATCGGCGTGCCTGCGGCCTACGCCCTTGCGCATAATCCGGGGCGCGCCTCGCGTGCAGTGGAGGAGTTCATCTCCTTGCCCCTTGCCATTCCCGGCCTTGCGCTTGCGCTTGCACTTTTGCAGCTTTACGGCAGCTACCGTGGGTTCCGGTTGAGCTGGACCTTCATCCTTGTCGGCCATGTGCTTTACACGCTGCCCTTCATGGTGCGGTCGGTGCAGTCGGTGCTCGCAGCAATCGATTTGAAGACGCTAGAGGAAGGGGCTGCCAGCCTTGGTGCAGGTCCTGCGCGACGGTTTGTCGATATCGTAGTGCCGAATGCCCTGCCCGGCATTCTTGCCGGGGCACTGACTGTCGTCATGCTGTCGATTGGCGAGTTCAATCTGACCTGGATGCTGCACACACCTTATCTGAAAACCCTGCCGGTGGGGCTGGCGGACAGCTATGCTTCGATGCGGCTGGAGATCGCCTCGGCTTATACGCTGATCTTTTTCGTGATGATCGTTCCCTTGTTGCTGGCAATGCAATGGGCCAGCGCACGCGCCCAGAGGATAACGCAGTGACGCTGACCCTCCGCAACATCGCCAAGACCTATCCGGGGGGCAACCGTGCCTTGTTTCCGATCGACCTCGATGTTGCCGAGGGCGAAATCGTGTCTCTGCTTGGTCCGTCAGGGTGCGGCAAAACCACGCTTTTGCGCATCATCGCCGGGTTGGAAACCGCCGATTCTGGCGCGGAAATCCGCTTCAAAGGCGAGAATATGGCCGCACTGCCGGTGGAACGCCGCCAAGTGGGGATGGTATTCCAGTCCTATGCGCTGTTTCCCAACATGTCGGTGCGCGGCAACATCGGCTATGGGTTGAAGATGCAGGGACTGCCGCGCGCGCAAATCGACGCTCGGGTGGATGAGGTGATTTCGCTGTGCCGGCTGGAACCCTGCGCCGGCCGCGCGATTTCCGCCCTGTCTGGCGGGCAACGGCAGCGGGTGGCGCTGGCCCGCGCTTTTGCGCCGCGCCCCCGGCTGCTGCTGCTGGACGAGCCGCTGTCTGCGCTGGATGCAGTCTTGCGCGGGGCCCTGAGTGATGAGCTTGCCGCACTGCTTCGCGCGTTCGGCATCACTGCGATCTTCGTCACCCATGATCAGGACGAGGCTATGGCGCTGGCCGACCGTCTTGCGGTCATGAGCCAAGGCCGGGTGGCACAGATCGGTACGCCCGAAGCGTTGTATCGGTCGCCCGAAACCAGCCTCGTTGCGCGATTTTTTGGAAATGCCCTGCCGTTGGGCGGTAGGATCGAGGGTGCTATGCTACACCTGCCCGGCGGCAGCCTGCCGTTGGCAGCCCCCGCGATGGGCAAACTCGCCTTCGTGCGGGCCGAGGATGTCAAGCTTGCCCCGGATGGTCCTGTTACCGCGCGCGTAAAGGCGGTGACGTTCCTTGGCACGCATTACCGGATCGCCTTTACGGGTGCCGCCGCCGACGAGCTGTTCTGCCTGCATCAGGGCACGTCCGCGCCGAGGCCGGGCGAAACCGCAAGACTGACCATTTCGCCGCAGTCAATCCTGACCCTGAACCCAGAGAAATCCGTCGCCTGAATGCCCGCTTTTATCCAGATCAGCGACCCCCATATCGTGTCCAGGGGACAGCTTGTTTGCGGCCACTCTGACACGGCAACGGCCCTGCGTGAGGCTATAACATTGATCAACACGCGCCTTCCGGCGCTTGGGCCGGTCGATTGCGCCATCGTCACCGGCGATCTTGCCGACCATGGCACGGCTGAGGAATATGCGCATTTCTCCGAGCCTACGGCAGGTCTTGCCCTGCCGTGGCTGGCAATCCCCGGTAATCACGACAGCCGTGACGCGATGCGCGCGGCCTTTCGCACCGCCGATTGGATGCCGCAGGTGGGGCACATTCAGTGGCTGTGGGATTTTGGGCCCTTTGCGGTGATCGGCCTCGACACCCTTCTGGAAGGCGCTCATCATGGCTCGCTGGCAGAGAACGGGTTGGCGTTTCTCCATCGCAGCCTTGGTAGCTTTGGGACACCAACCGGTTGTGGTGACTACCCATCACCCATGGAAGCACAGCGGCATTCCGGCAATGGATGCCGACCATCTGCGCAACGGCGCGGCGATGGTGGACCGTCTTCAGGTTTATCCCGGCCCGGTGCGTATGATCTCCGGCCACGTCCACCGCGCCGTCACGGGCCAGATCGGCAAAGTTATTTGCCAGATCGCGCCCTCGACTGCGCATGCGGTCACCCAAGTGTCGCGGTCCTGCCGCGCCAGACGGAACACCAGCGTCACCGCCCGCGCGCGGTCAACCAGCGTGCCCTTCTTTTTCTGGATCGCCAGCTGTTTTTTCTGCGCTTGGTAGACCGTCAGCGCAGTGCGGGCTTTGAGATAGGACGAACTGTCGGCTGGCCCCGAAAAGCCACTGTCGCCACCAGAGGTTCCGCCAGTCGATCGCCGCTGCTGATCGAGATCGGTCATCTCCGCGCGCCGGACATCCGAGGCCGCCGCTTTGATCGACCCATCGCCGTAGACCACCAACCGGGTGGCCCTGCGCGCCTTCTGGATCGCTCCGCGCGACAGACCGGAATGGGCGAGATACTCGCGTCCACTCATACCTTCCATGGCGCTTGGGTTTTCCTCAAGATATTGTAAATAAACGGAAATACATGTCTTATTCAGTTGATCACACTCGGCAACCGAGCGATTCTCGGATCAGGAAATCACCGATGAACGGACACCAGATCATGACGCACGCGACCAAACCCACCCCCACAGCCCCCGAGGCGCTGATCCTCGACATCGCCACCGCGCTGGATCAGATAGGCATGCGGTGTCAAACCGGTGACCCGCGCAAAGCCTCTGATAAGCTGAAACGAGCTGACACCAGCAATCGTCGCCAACTCGTCCAACGACAGCGGGGTGGACGAATAGTCGTCGATGCGTGCACGTGCTCGGCTGATCGCCGCTGGCGCGCCGCGAGATGCATCGTCCGTGCTGCGCTGAACCAGCCGGTCCAACAGCAACAGCAGGTTCTCCCGCGCTTCGAGTTCACTATGGGGACCGCAGGGGTCCGTGGTTGCGCGAAAGATCGACCCAAAACAGGCCACTTGCGCCGGATCGCGCAACACGGGCAGCGCCAGTTCGACGGTGTCGATGCGACCGTCTGTCAGGGCGCTGTTAAAGGCGGCCAAGGCAGTTGGGTCGAAATACAGCATCCGCCAAGCCCGGCCGCCATCGCCCAGGGTCACGCCATCATGCACCTCGCCGGGATTGACCGTGATGATGTCACCGGCCTCTGCTTCGACGACCCCGCGCCCGCTGAGCGATGTTTGCGCTCCCCGCAAATCAACGCCGATCCCGAATTGGTCATGCGTGTGCCGACCAAACGTGTGCGCGCTGTCGGCTGTCACTGCACTGACGCCGATCATGCGGCACCGGACTAACTTGAACTGCCCCTGTTTCATTGCTTCAGCTTAGCAGTGAGAAAGCTGTAAACTCAACGGTGTCTAAGGTCCATGTCGCGCAGATTGGCACGCCCGACAGGCGTCTAGTGTTCTGAGTCTGACACTTCCTACCTGTTTCCGCGAATGTCATCGAGTTTGTCCAGCGCGCGGCGTTCTCGGGTGAGGATGTCCTCGGCGGTTTTGGTCCATTTGAAGGGCTTCGGCTTCTCGT
>Ga0105047_10016526_pt1 | contig 11563 bp, 7 predicted proteins | sample MAT04_FD_78384 | JGI IMG/M metagenome (GOLD analysis project Ga0105047, IMG submission 78384) | Freshwater microbial communities from Lake Fryxell liftoff mats and glacier meltwater in Antarctica - MAT-04 (megahit assembly) | ecosystem: Environmental > Aquatic > Freshwater > Ice > Liftoff... | reverse complement strand
CTTGTCGCCGGGATACCAGTTTTGCACGGTCGAGTACTTGATCTGGGCGTTGTCGAGCGCGACCAACTCCACCACGGCGGCGTGCAACTGATTGTTGTCCCGCATCGGCGCCGTGCAGCCTTCCAGGTAGCTGACATAGGCCCCTTCGTCGGCGATAATCAGCGTGCGCTCAAACTGTCCGCTGTCCTTCGCGTTGATCCGGAAGTAAGTGGAAAGCTCCATCGGGCAGCGAACGCCCTTGGGAATATAAACAAAAGAACCATCGCTGAAAACAGCGGAGTTCAGGGTGGCGAAGAAGTTGTCCGAATAAGGCACCACCGAGCCGAGATACTTCTTAATGAGGTCGGGGTGCTCCTGGACCGCTTCGGAGAAGGAGCAGAAGATGATGCCCAGTTCCCCGAGCTTCGCCTTGAAGGTCGTCGCCACTGAGACGCTGTCGAATACCATATCCACGGCAATCCCGGCAAGCACTTCCTGTTCCTTAAGCGGGATGCCAAGCTTCTCGTAGGTTCTGAGAAGTTCGGGGTCCACCTCGTCCAGGCTCTTAGGCCCGACCTTGGTCACCGGGGCGGAGTAGTAGATGATGTCCTGGTAATCGATGCGCGGATAGTGGACGTTGGGCCATTGGGGCTCTTCCATCTTGAGCCACTGGCGATAGGACTTCAGCCGCCATTCCAGCATGAACTCGGGCTCGTTCTTCTTGGCCGAGATCATGCGAACTACGTCTTCGCTGAGCCCCTTGGGGATCGAATCCGCTTCGATCTCAGTGACGAAGCCCCACTTGTACTCTTGATTGGCGAGTGTTTCGATCAAGGGTGCCGTTGTGCTCATTGGGACCTGACCTTTCCTGGAAATATCGAACCTGTCAAAAGTATAAGCCGTCTTGACAGATTAGTCAAGACGGCTTCTGCCTTTTCTGCCTGCGTCGGCTGAGCAGCCCGGGTGCAGGCGCTTTGACGGCGATTCAAGTCCTGGCTCCATGTTTTTCTCGGAGCACCGGCGAGGTTGAGCAGGTCGGGCGTTTCCTGAAGTCCTAAATTGGGCGCCCAGTGCCTTCCACTATTTTTTGATAGGCACCCATCTTGAGGTCGGCGAATCGCTCCACCCGCCGGCTCGGCGGCGGCCAACGTACCTCCACCCACTCGAGCTTCCCGGCCCCCAACCCCAGCACCTCGCGCGGATCATGGCTCGAGAGATAACTACCGCCGTTATTCTTGAGCCGGGCATACTTCCTGCCGTCTACCTGCCACGTAATTCGCGCGCCCACCGCGTCCCGATTGCAGGTCTTACCCACTAAGTGCAAGCCCACCCAATGATTGTTCACGCCGGCATTATTCTTGAGTAACAAGGGCGCCTCGCCATTGTTCCCCACCAACACATCAATGCGACCGTCGTTATTGTAGTCGCCCACGGCCAAGCCCCGCGAGGGAAACGCCTTCTGGAAAACAGGGCCCGCTTCAGCGCTAATGTTTTTCAATATCCCGTTTGTATTCTTGAATAATAAAAGCGGCTCTTTATATTTTACCTGCTGGGAGTACTGTTCGATCATGTCGTCCGGATGCCCATTCGATAGGATCGCGTCCACCATGCCATCATTGTCATAGTCAAAGAACTTGAGCCCCCAGCCGGAAAGCAACCGCGTGGACTGGGCCACGGAATGTTTATGGGCCGTATCCGTAAAATTCTCGTTCTTATTGTTCTGGTAGAGCGAAAACATCTCCTGGTCCACATTGGCGACAAACAAATCCTGCCAGCCGTCGCCGTTAATGTCGAACGCATCTACCCCCATGCCGGACCTCGGCTGCCCACTCCCACTAAAAGCGACTTCCGCCGCCAATCCGGTCTCCTCCCACTGCCCCTTACCGCGGTTCATAAAGAGGAAATTCTGTACCGTATCGTTGGCCACGAAGAGGTCCATCAGGCCATCGTTATTCACATCCGTCGCCACCACGCCCAGCGCCTTGCCCAGGCTGCTGGCAATGTCCGTGCCGGCACTGGCTAACTTGAAGGTCCCATCGCCATTATTGTGAAACAACATACTACTGGTCGGCTTGAATACCCGAGGAACGCAATAGTATTTACGCCCGACACTGTTATCGCCGCACGCGAACCGGTCTTTCTCGCTGTAATTGACAAAGCTACAGAGAAATAAGTCGAGCTTGCCATCGTTGTCATAGTCAAACCAAACGGCCGACGTCGTCCAACCCTGCGCGAGCGCGGGGATATTGAATCCCGCTTTGGCCGTGACGTCGGTAAAAGTGCCATTGCCATTGTTCTTCAGCAGAGTCGGCGGACCGTAGGCGGTGATGAAGATGTCCGGGAAACCATCGTTGTCGAAGTCGCCCACCGCCACTCCTTGGCCAAAGGCATTCGACAACGGAATGCCGGCTTCCTTGGTAACGTCGGTAAACGTACCGTCGCGGTTGTTCTTGTACAAAGCGTGCGACAAAGGCGACTTCGGCTTGTAGAAATTCGAAGGGCCGCTATTTACCAGGAAGATATCCATCCAGCCGTCGCCATCGTAGTCGAGAAACGCGCACCCCGGGTGCAGCGTCTCGGGCAAGTACCGTGGGGCGGACATGGCGTTGGTGTGCACCCATTGAATGCCGCTCACCGTGGCGGGAATCTCCTCGAACAAGGGTGCGGGCGCGGCCTTCACCGTGGCTGCGGCTCCGCACAAGATCAGGGCTTGGCGTCGGGTCATTTTGTAACTTATTCCAGAGTAACGAAAAAGTTTCCTTAACGGGCTTCCACTTTGCGACAGCAGCCCAATCTTCGGTCACTAAACACTGTTCCGGGCCACATTCACGAATGGCTTCGGAATGCCACACCGTTACCGACCTCCATCGCGTTTACGACCGCTATCACCGTTGATCTCTCGCATCGTCGGCCGCGAGCCAGTCGCGATGGAGGCGGGCTTTGGCTTCGTTCTTGAGCCGGATGTAGGTAATGGCAAGCAAGTGGTGGGCGGCGCGCTGGTCGAGGCGGCTGCCCTTGCGATGGAGCAGAGCCTGCTCGGCGAGGAGGGCGGCTTCAGAATAGCGTTTCGCTTGTGCCGCGGAGCGGGCTTTGCTAAGGAGCGCGGGGGAGTAGTGGGGATCGTGATGCAGGATCTCATTGACGACGGGTATGGCCTGGGTCTCGCGCTTCTCACGTTCGAGGAAGCGAACGTATTCGTATGCGGAAGCGCTAAGGAAGACAGGCAGGCGGCGATTGGCGGCCAGCGCGCGTTCGAAGCAGCGTTCGGCTTCGGGCAGTTGGACCAGGCCGTCATAGGCGGCGGCGAGCAGCGAGTAGTTTTGCATGGTGGCGGCGGGATGGTCTGGAGCGAGTGATTGCGCTTGCTCGAGGGCCTTCACCGCGGTCACCATGCGATTATTTGCCACGGCCCAGCGGCCGAGAAAGTGCCAGGCTTCGGGATCGGCGGGCGTAGTTTCAGTGGCGCGCTGAAGCAGCACTCCTATTTCGGGATCCTTGATGTTGGCGGCCATGCGGCGCTTGGCGTCTTCGAGATCCGGAGACGCGGCAAGCGCCGCGGCGGCGAGCAGGCTAAAAGAGAATGCGAGCCGACATCTGGATCGTGCGGGCCGGTAATCCCGGCGAGGTAATGAGGCCGAAGTCGAGGGTGCCGATTTGAGTATTGTAGGGTCCATAGCCACGCATGTTTAAGATGTTGTTTCCTTCCATTCTGAACTGTAAATAGCGGCGGCCGTCGGAATTCAGCTTGAAAGATTTCATGAGGGACATGTCGTACTGCGCTACTCCAGGGTCGCGCAAGTTGGGGAAGATGGGTGGCAGCGTGCCATAGGTGAAGATCTGCGCGTCGGCGACGTTGTCGAAGCGGCGCAGGGTGCTGGGGGTGCGGCCGTCGAGCGGACCGAGGAAGGTCTGGCTGAAGCCGGTGAAGGCCGGGTTCTCAACTCCTGGCCGGGTGGTCGCGAAATTACCGTAAGTCCATTCGGCGCGAATGTTGTTGTTGATATTGGGCGTACGCGCGTTGATGATGATGGGCCGCCCGGAGCGATAGCTGCCGGTGCCCGCCAGTTCCCAGCCACCGGCCGCAAAGTCGAGTATGCGGCGGCCGAAATTATCTGAATTAGCCAGCCAGCGCTTACCCTTGCCGACGGGTAGCTGATAGCTGTAGCCGAAGCGCAGCACATGGGTCTCGTCCAGCGGGCTGATGCCATAAACCGCCGTGGTGTTATCCACCGTCTGCGGGCGCTTCGAGCCCAGGCTGCCCGACACGACGCCGGCGCCGGCGTCGATGTTGGGACCGCCAACATCGTCGAGAAGTTTGCTGTAGGTGTAGTTAAAAAGGAAGAAGAGGTCGCCGGTCATGCGCTTCTCGACGCGGAAGTTGCCGCCGTGATAATTCGAGCGGCCAATGTTGGCACCTTGGACGGCGATGGTACCAAAGTACGGATAGGGATACTGGAGGATCGAAACATTCTGGCGGACGCCCACCACGTTGCTCTCGAGGGTCTGGCCGGCGGTGGGCGAGGCGACGAGGGTGGTGTAGTTGCGGGCGTTCTGTCCGGCGGGGCCGCCGGTGAAGAGGTCGCGCGGAAAGCGGCCGATGATGTCGGGGCCCAGCAATCCCCGGCCGAGGTTGGCGTTGTAGGTGCCTTCGATGAGCAAGGATTTCGTCAGTTGGCGCTGGATACCGAGGCTCCAGGTGTATTCACGCGGCATGCGGATGTTGCGATTGGTGGCGCTCACGCCGACGGCGGCCGTGGCTTGCAGGTTCGCCACCGGATTCGTACGTTCGTAACGTGTGAATTGGCCAGGCAGGTAAGGGTTGGTGAAGTTCGAGATCATCGTCACCAGATTGTCGTTGCTGGCATGCCAACCAGCATCGACCCCGTCAGAAAGCCGGACGCCACCGCCACCGGTGGAGAAGGCGCCAGCGGCACCGGAAGTGGAGATGGTCATCATGCCAAACGAGGCGCGGAGCACGGTCTTGTCATTCCATTGATAGGCCATGCCGAAACGCGGCGCGAAGTTGCGCCAATTGTAAGGCCCCGAAAGCCGCGAGCGATACTCCGGCGTATTGGCGATGCGGACGGCACCGTTGGGGAAACCATTGCGCACCCAATCCGGCGTGCGGATAGCCGCCGGGTCAAGGTTGGCGGCGCGGAGGGATGCTTCATAGTTGTAGCCCGGGTTGATGCGGAAGGGCGCGGGAGCATCCTGATCCCAGAGGTACAGCCGGTCAAAGCGTTCAGTAACGGGGCTTTCCATATCCCAGCGCAAACCAAGGTTGAGCGTCAGCTTCCGCGAGACCCGATAGTCGTCCTGCACGAAGCCGGCGTAATAGTTGAAGTTGTTGGCGCGGCTCTGGAAGCCATTGCCGTTTGCCTGATTGTTGACACCGATGAGAAAGGCGCCCATGGCATGGGCGTTCGAGATATCGGAGTTGAAACCGAATTCGCGCCCGGCGATCTCTGCTACCGGACCCGCCTGGAAGCTGAACACGCCGCCGCCGGCCTGCCAGACATTGTCATAGAAACGCCGCGTCTCGGCACCGATCTTGAGCGTGTGCTTCCCGGCAATTTTAGTGAGAATGCCGGAGAGCTGGTAGGTGGTGGAGTTGCGGACGGTAAGGTTCTGGCTGTTGGTGAAGGGTGAGATTGCACCGAGGCGGATGACGGGCGTGTTGTTGTTGCCGAAGATCTCGCGTGTAATGGGGTCGAAGGGGATGGTGCCGCTGTTGAAGTCAGCGGGAAGAAGGTTGCCGTTTGAAACGGGATTGTGATTTCCACCCGCGCGTACGTTCAGGAACATCGTGGGCGCCAAGGTGGCGTCATAGTTGATGGTGAGTCCGAAGGCCGGATTCACGCGAGTCTCGGGCACCGTCGAGCCAGGACCCCCCACGCGCGTGGATGAGCTAAGGCTCTGCTGGCGTTGGAAGCGGCTGAAGATGCGATGGCGGTCGCTGAACTGGTGGTCGACGCGGATGGCGAACATGTCCTGGTTGAGGAGAGAGTTCTGCGCGGCGACGAAATTGTTTACAAAGCTGGTGCCGGCCTGAGGGGCGCGATTGGGCAGGGGAACAAAGTTGAGCACCGCGCGGCTCACAGGATGAATGCGGCTGGCGGGAATGCGTATTCCTCCCTCACCAAGCAGAGTCGTGCGAAAGGTGGTATTCGAGGCGGCGTCAAAGCGCGTGGAACCCAACTGGTCATACATGATGGGCCGGATACCGCTGAACACGGTCTGGGAGAAATCTCCGGCGCGTTCGAGTTCCGTGGGGACGGAAAGGGTCTGCAGCGCACCGGCTTGGCGGCGGCGTTGACCTTCGTAGTTGGCCATGAAGAAGGTGCGATTTTTGCCGTCGTAGATTTTGGGGATCGAGATGGGTCCGCCAAACCAGCCGCCAAAGATGTTCTGGTTGAACTGGACGCGGCGTCCGCCGAGGGCATTCTGGCGCCAGGGGTTGGCCTGAAACACGGTGTTCTGGTTGTAGTTAAAAACTTCGCCGTGGAATTCATTGCCCCCGCCGCGGGTGACGAGTTCGACGAGTCCGCCGGAGAGGCGTCCGTATTCGGCGGAGATGCCATTGGTGATGACTTTGAATTCGGCGATTGCCTCCATGCTGGGCGTCGCCTGGACGACATTGCGGCCAAGCCCGGTTCCAGCGGAGATACCGTCGATCAAATACTCGAGCCCGACGGTGCGTCCGCCGTTAATCCGCGTGTCGCTACCGGGCCCAGATCGGGAGCCGCCGCCTTGGATGTTGCCCGCGAGCGTCAGCAGCCGGAGGGGGTCGCGCTGGAGTTGCGGCAGGTTCCGAATGAGGGTGCGGTTGATGACCTCACCTTGTTGCGCATCCTGGGTGCGAAGCAGCGGTGCCTCGCCTTCCACCACGATGGTCTCACTGAGTTGGCCCACCTTCATGGGGAGGTCAAGCGTGACGCGGTCCGAAACGCGGACCAGAATTCCCTTCAGCTCAAGGGTTTGAAAGCCGGTGGCTTCGGTCCGGATGTCATAGGTGCCGGGGACTAGCTGGAGCAATGTGTAGGCACCATTCGATTGAGCCCGCGCTTCCACGCGAAGGCCAGTCTCCTTGTTGGTGGCCCTGATCGTCGCCCCCGCAATGGCCGCATTCTGAGGGTCGAGTACCGTGCCGGCGATCGAGCCGACGTTACCTTGACCGGAGACTATGGCCAACGAAGCCAACAAGCAGCTGCTGAGACGCAAGAAATTCATGAATTACTCCTGTCCTCGTATCCTACTACACGATGATGCTTGTGATTAAGAAAATTTCACAGTAAATTCACAGGAGAAATGCGAGTTCCCGCAAACCCAGATTCTCACCGCCCGGATACCCCCTCCACCTGACCCAACGCGGCAACTCTCGCCAGTCGGTCTTCTTCAGCGACGAGGTCCGCACCGAGTTCCTCGCCCTCCTGGACCATCATGCCCGACCGGAGCCCAGTCCTCGTCCACGGCTACGCCCTCATGTCGAACCACATTCAACTGGGTCGTCACCGGCCAAGTGGAGGACGGCGTCAGCCGATTCATGCAGCATCTCACGGGCCAGTATGCCTAATATCTTCACGGTCAGCTCAATCGCCGCGGCCGACTCTGGCAAAGCCACTTCTTCTCCTGCGTGCTCGACCAACCTCACTTCTTTCGCCGCCCTCGCTGATGTCGACCTCAACCGTCCGCGCCCCTAGCCATGCAGTACCGCACGAGATTGAATGTGAAGGACACCAAGACCTTGCGTGGTGAAATCGACGAGGTCTGGGCGGTGTTTCGTCCCGACGTCGAACGGCGGGACTTCAAGTGGGCTTCCATTCAAGCCGCTGGCGCACCCATCGTCATCCAACTGGGGCCCCGCCGGTATGAGCGGCCCAACACGGTGAACTTTCTCTTCACCCGCGCCGCTGATGGGACATGGGAGTGTGTCAATGATCAAGCCCCGCCGCATCCGCTGATCCAATACTGAACGGCCGAACCCGTTTGATCGTCACGGTCTCTTCCATTCGCCATGTTTCTCATGTAGCTCGAGAACGGCGAAGTCCAAAGCATCGACTTTAACGGGCGCACCGATTCGAGGGGACTTTACCGCCACCTCGACTCCCGTGCCGCCGCCAGGTGAAGACGGTAAGCATCGTCTCCCGCTGCAAGACGGAACACACCACGCTCAAGGTTTACTTCAGCAAGTAAACCGGAAGCGTTAAGGCCTCCGCCGGGGCGCTTCCACCAGGTTTACGCCTGCCGACTTCAGCGCCGGCTGCGCGGTGACATATTCCATCTTCGGCGCTGCCTTCTTCAAATTGTGGAAGATGAAAAAGCGGAGGCTCTCTTCCATCCCGACCTTGCCGGTCGTCGCAGCCCGGTCCTGGAAAACTTGCGCGACGCGCTCGAAGGGCGACTCGTCCTCCTGCCAAACGCGGATATCGGCGCCTTTGGGAGTCATTTCGCGGGCGCGCTCTTCCTCGAAGCCGGGCACCACGAACGCCGGCGCGCCTTTGGCCGGAATCACCACCAGGAAGCTGCGTTCACTGCGGCCCCAGCGGACGCCGGTGATATGCTGCATCGCCGCGCCGGGCTCAATCACCACGGCGGCCAAGCCAAACTCTTTCATCGCCGCCTGTACTTGGGCGATGCGTTGGGGGTAAGTATCTTGATCGATCTGCATGTGGGGGCCTTAGGCAAACGGTTGGTCAATGGCGGGGCTTTGCTTAGAAAAGAGATGCGGGCCGTCGTCGGCCATGTAGAAGCAATCCTCCAGGCGCACGCCGAATTCGCCGTAGATGGCGATCATCGGTTCGTCGCTGAAGCACATGCCTGTGGCGAGCGGCGTTTTGTTGCCCTTGACGAGATAGGTCCACTCATGCATTTCAAGACCGATGCCATGGCCGGTGCGATGCGGCAGGCCGGGAGTCTTGTAGCCGGGCCCAAAGCCTGCGGCTTCGATCACTTTGCGCGCGGCGATGTCGACAGCCTCGCACGGCGCGCCTAGCTTAGCGGCGGCCAAGGCGGCGTCCTGGGCTTTGCGCTCCAGTGTCCAGATCTGGCGTTGACGATCGGTGGGTTTGCCGAAGATCACAGTGCGGGTGATGTCCGATTGATAGCCCTCTACCGTGCAGCCGTCGTCGATCATCACGAAGTCGCCCAGCTTCAGCTTCTGCGGCGTGAGGCTGCCGTGCGGAAAGGCCGTGTAGGCGCCGTACATCACCGAGACGTAGCCGGGATAGCCGAGCGCGCGATAGGCGGCGTGGATGTTGTTCTGCAACTCATTCTGTGGCATCCCTTCGCGCAAGGTGGCGAGCCCCGCCCGGTAAGCGGCGATGGTAACGTCGCTGGCGCGCTGCATTAAAGCCAATTCGGCAGGGGACTTCTGCATGCGGCAACCGGCCGTGATGACGTCGGCATTGGTAAACTCGAGGGCTGGGCAAGCGCGCCGGATACCGTCAAAGACAAAGAAACGCGCGCGTTCGTCAATGCCCAGGGTGCCGGTGGCGATACCACGGTCCTTCAGCATTTGCGCCAGACGCGGGAACGGATCGTCCTGCCACAGGTGGATATCCTGGCCGGCCGGAGCGCGTTTCTCATCGTCGGCAGGCACCAGCCAAGCAAGGTTGCCTTTGGCGGGAATCACCAAGCCGAAAAGCCGGTCAGAAGGCTGCCAGCGGACGCCAGTGAAATAATACAGGCTCGACCCGGCTTCGAGAAAGATCCCGGCGATCTTTTGCTCGCGCATTAGCCGTTGGGCCTTGGCGATTCGCTGTTTCCGTTCGCCATCGGTAATCGGGACGACCCCTGCAGTCATCGGCTTCAAATTACGAATCTCAGGCGGAACCGGAAATTCTTGAGCGGCAACCCCTGTAACGGAAATAACTGTAGCAGGAAGAACTGTAGCAGGAAGAACTGTGGCGGAAAGAAATTGACGACGATCCATCGTTCCAGAGTAAACCGGAATCACCCGAGGGACTAGAGTTTCCGGGGAAAGGGTTTAAAGCCGGCCGTCTTCAGATCGTCCATGGTGCGGGATTGTTCCGCGCCAGGCTTCAGGGGGCCAACTATGACGCGGAAGAGTTCCTTGCCTTCGACGGGAACGACGTAGGCCTTAAAGCCCTTCTTGGCGAGCACCTCCACCACAAGATCGGCTTCGGACTTACCCACCGCGGCCACCTGCAGATAGCCACCGGCAGCCGGACGGCCCCCGGCGGCGACCGGTTCCCGCTTAGCTTCGGTCTTCTTCTCCAGCTTGGCGTCTTTTTCGCGCTCCGCTTTTTCGCGCTCAGCTTTCTTGGCTTCGGCCTTGGCTTCTTTTTCGCGGTCAGCCTTTTCGCGTTCCGCCTTTTTCTCGGCCGCACGCTCTTCGGCCTTTTTCGCTTCGGCTTCCTTAGCGAGTTCAGCCTTGGTCTTGCCTTCCACCTTGGGCTCCGGGGCCTTCGTCTCCGGAGTTTTCACTTCCGCTTCAATCGGCGACTTGATTTCCACCGGGCGCGTGCTGGGGGTGAGGCCGCTGCTGGCCGAAGGTTTGGCATCGACAATGATGGGTTTATCGGACGGGGCGTTGTCGACTTTGCGAGCTTCGGCGACCGGGTTAACACTCCGGCCCATAATGAAGCCCATGGCGAAAAATACCGCCAAAAGGGTAACAACAATGAAGAACACGCTGAGGAGTTGCTTATTGCCCAAAATTAATTCAAATTCACCGTCATCGTTACGAGGCATAGTGGTCCTGACACGTATAGGTTACCTGAAATGGAGGGCCAGTACTAGTCAGGAGTCCTAAAACATTTTCCGTAAAGATTGGATTGACGAAATCACGAGTTCCGGCTCATCCAGTTGAATCCAATGGCCCGCCTGTTTGGCGACCAGATGTTGGCCGCGGGGAGACAGGCTCACGAGGGCTTCGTGGGCGGCCAGCCGGTTGGGCTCCAGGTTGGCTGCGGAGAGCAGAATCACGGGAATGCTCAAGGGGCGTAAGGAATTGGCGGTCTGGACGGAGCTGAGTGGAAGTTGGCGGAAGTGGTCGGCAACGCTTAGGAAGTTCTTGGGGAGGCACCAGTGCGAGCGAACCATCGGCCATACCGTGCGGGGCATCTTGCGGATTTCGCCCAGTAGCCGCTCAAGCGCCGAGGCCTGACTGCCGGCGGCTTTCTGCTGGACCCGGGACAGTCGGCCGCCGCTAAGCAACACGGCGCGCAGCAGGGAGCGGACGAAGCCCCAGCGGGCCAGGAAGGCGAAACGGGTGGCCAGGAAGACGCCGTAGTCCAGCGTGCGTTTCCGGTTGAGTTCTGGCAGGAACCATTCGGCCGGATGCAAAGGGTCCACCAGGACTAGCCCGGCGACCCGCTCGGGATGGTCGCAGGCGGCGAGCAGGGTGGACATGCCGCCGAACGAGTGTCCCACCAGGATGACGGGGTCTTTGTAGCCGGCGCGATCGAGCATGGCGAAGAGCTCGTGGTTCACTTGCTTGGCGGTGCGGGGGGTGGTGGCCTGCTCGCTCCAGCCGAGTCCGGCGCGGTCGTAGACGGCGATGCGGGTCTGGGCGGCGATCGCCTGTTGAACGTAGCACCAACTGAGGGACGAGGCGCCGATG
>Ga0105047_10016525_pt1 | contig 11563 bp, 12 predicted proteins | sample MAT04_FD_78384 | JGI IMG/M metagenome (GOLD analysis project Ga0105047, IMG submission 78384) | Freshwater microbial communities from Lake Fryxell liftoff mats and glacier meltwater in Antarctica - MAT-04 (megahit assembly) | ecosystem: Environmental > Aquatic > Freshwater > Ice > Liftoff... | reverse complement strand
TCCGTCCGAGCTGGTCAGACAACTGAGCATTCGCTCGACGCCATTTGGTGAGGACTTCGACCATATAGGCGGGAATTCGGATCGTCTTCCCCGAGTTAATGATCGAACGCTTGATCGACTGCTTGATCCAGTAGCTGGCATAGGTCGAGAAGCGGGTGTTCATATCGGGGTCGAACCCTTCGACCGCTCGCAAGAGACCCAGGTTGCCCTCTTCGATCAGATCTTGCAGAGGCAGCCCCTTGCCGGTGTATCCACGGGCGATGTTGACGACCAAACGCAGATTCGCCCGGACCATATGATCGCGAGCGGACGAATCCCCCGTGGCGATACGACGGGCAAGATCTTTCTCCATGTCGGCGGTCAGCAGAGAGGTCTCGTTGATCTCTTTCAGGTAGGTTTCGAGAGGGTTCTGGACAGCACCAGTAGGTCGCTTGCGAACGGTTTTTTGCATGATGTGCGATTCGGGATGATCAGGAGGGGGCTGTTCAAGCGGTCAGAACATCCTTGGCTTCGTCGTCGCATCCCTGCTGTCCACGCCTTTGAGATCGTCATCTTTGACGGTCGAATCGCAAAGGAAAGGCTGGCAATGTCGTATCACGGGGAAAACGTTGGCTCTTGCGTTGTCTGTGCCGATCCGCCCGAACGTTCCGACAGTTCCGAATCTTCCGATTAGCGACGGAATGACAGCACCTCCGGGGGAGGCCACGTCGATGCGGACTCACGATCGCATGACCCTTTGATTTCGTCCGGCCAACCGATACGCTGCAAGGAGACATCTCCTCCCTGCCGTGCTTCCTCCCTATGTACGACCACCTCACTCTCATCAGCGGTCGCGCTCACCCGAAGCTCAGTGAGGACATCGCTGAGTATCTCGGCGTTCCCCTGGCAGCTGTGGAGTTAATGGACTTCCCAGACGGGGAAACGAGCGTCAAGCTGAACCACAATGTGCGTGGTCGTGATGTGTTTCTGTTGCAGCCCACGGGCCCAGCGGTCAATCAGAATCTGATGGAACTGTTGATCCTGATTGACACCTGCAAGCGGGCCAGCGCCGAACGGATCACTGTTGTACTTCCATATTTCGGCTATGCCCGCCAGGATCGTAAGGACAGCGGTCGCGTCCCGATCACGGCGAAGTTGGTCGCGAATCTGATTACCACAGCCGGTGCTGACCGGGTGCTGACCGTTGATCTCCACGCGGCACAGATCCAAGGCTTCTTTGACCTGCCTGTGGACCACTTGTACGGAGCGCGGATTCTGGACGACCACTTCCGGAAACTGAACTTACCGCCAGAAGAGACGGTCGTCATCAGTCCGGATGAGGGCAGCATCAAGCGAGCGATGCAGCATGTCGAGAACCTCGGTGGATCGCTGGCGATCATCGACAAACGCCGCAGCAGCGCGACGGAAACTCGGCAGGCAAATCTGATTGGCGGCGACATTGAAGGGAAGGTTGCGTTTCTCTTTGACGACATGATTTCCACAGCTGGTTCGATCTGTGGAGCGGCCCGCATTGCCAAACAGTTTGGAGCCCGCCAGATCTACATCGGAGCGACTCATGGCGTTTTCTGTGGAGATGCGGCCAAAAACCTGGCCAGCGTCGATGTGACGGAAATCGTCGTGACCGACTCACTCCCGATCACCCTGGACCCCGTCCCGGCGAACCTGAAGCAAGTCTCGATCGCCCCGATGCTGGGTGAAGCGATCCGCCGGATTCACCGCAACGAATCGGTCAGCTTCCTGTTCCGCAACGGGCACAAGCACGACGATTAGGCCCGGTATTGAGCCCTGTCGCGGATCGCGGAGAGATCAGAGACAGGGGAGGACTTGTTGCGGGGTGCCTCGGAAAAAGTCAGTGAATGTGGGTGTCTGTTTATCCGTAAGCGCCTTTTGGGAAAGTGTTTGTGGCGGAATACTGGTGAGTGTCTCCCATTGCGGCGATCGAGTTGGCAAGTTCGCCAGCTGTCGGTACACTACCGGGCTTCCCGAATTTCCGGATGACCTGTCGGACTGATGACCATGGAAAAGCGAACATTTGTCGATGTGAAGACCGCCTTGGCGGAGAAGTACGAGCGGCTGAGCCGTTTGACATCGTGTACCCCCAAGAGGTCGACCTTTGCCTTTATGGCATTGAAGTACCGCCGCCAAGCGGAACAGGCTGCCCGCGATGGTCATTCCTGATTCGCTCAGGCTGGCTCGCATAGCAAACACAAACACCTGTGATGTGCCCCTTCGCGTATCACAGGTTTTTTGCTGCGCGAGGATGTCCATAGCTACGTCCTCTCTGGCTGAATGCTGACAGCTGATGGCTGACAGCTCCTCCCCCTCCCAGTAACTCACAGTGTGTCCCCCATGGAAGCCGGTATTGTCGGTCTCCCGAATGTTGGCAAAAGCAGCCTGTTTAACGCCGTGACCTGTTCTCAAAAGGCGATGGCTGCGAACTTCCCGTTCTGCACCATCGAGCCGAACGAGGGCATCGTGCCGGTGCCAGACAGTCGGCTGGATCGTATTGCGCATTACTTTAAGCCGCAGCGGATTCTCCCCGCGCAGATCAAGCTGGTCGACATCGCCGGAATCGTGAAGGGGGCCAGCGTCGGCGAAGGGTTGGGGAACAAGTTCCTGACTCACATTCGCGAGGTTGACGCCATTATCCAGGTGGTCCGCTGCTTTGATGATCCCGATGTGACCCACGTCTCGGGCAAGGTCGACCCGTTGTCGGACATCGAAATCATCGAAACCGAGCTGATGCTGGCCGATATGCAGGTGCTGGAGAACGCCATTCCCAAGGCGGCCCGGATCGCGAAAAACGGCGACAAAGAGGCCAAGCAACGCATCGAAGTCATGGAGAAGTGCCAGGCCCACATCAACCTGGGAAAGCCCCTGCGCACGCTCGAACTCGACCCGGTCGAGACCAAGCTGGCAGCCACCTACGGGCTGATGACCGCCAAGCCGATCCTCTTTGCCGCCAACGTCGACGAGAACGATCCCCAGGGGGAAAGTCCCCGCGTCCAGCAAATCCGCGACTATGCCAAGGCCCACAACTCGGGCGTCGTGGTGGTCTGTGCCAAGCTCGAATCCGAGCTGGCCGAACTCGACGCAGCTGACCGGGACGAGATGCTGTCGTCTCTGGGCCTGAAGGAGCCGTCACTGGCAACACTGGCCCGTGAGGCATACCGGACACTGGGTCTGCAAAGCTACTTTACCGCCGGAGAAAAAGAAGTCCGAGCCTGGACCATTCCCGTCGGAGCGACCGCTCCGCAGGCCGCTGGCGTGATCCACACCGACTTCGAGCGGGGCTTCATCCGCTGCGAAACGTACGGCCTGGACGATCTGGAGACCCACAAGTCCGAAGCTGCGATTCGGGCCGCGGGTAAACTCCGCGTCGAGGGGAAATCGTACGTGATGCGGGATGGGGATATCTGTCACTTCTTGTTCAATGTGTAGAACGGTGTGCGATCAGTGTGGGCGATTTCGCACCGCGTCGGGGTCATTTTTCCTCGAAATCCCTTGGATTCGGTCTCACCGAACGGAAAACAGATATTCCCTTCATGTCTCTGGAGTGACTGTCCGATCATTCCCGCGTCGGAAAAGAATCGATGAATTCGAGTTCTGCTCTTCGGGTGTTACTTGACAGCATCGCCCGTATCCGATAACGAACGCAACATAACTCGTGTGAACTTCTCCAACGTGGAGACGTTTGCGGACAGCTGATGCGGGTCGAGCACCCTTCAGTTGTGTGCGTCCGACGGATTGTTTTTGCTCAAGGTGAGAGCCCATGTTGACCCTGACCGATGACCTGATGACTGTTCCTCACAGCCCGACCTGGCACGGACAGGTGGCTCTGTTCGGAGTCACGTCGTTCGATGTCCTGATGCGGGACGATGAAGAAGAAGATGAAATCGAAGACGACGACGAAGACGATGATGAACTCGACGATGAAGAATTCGAAGACGATGATCTCGAAGATGACGATGTCGATGACGAAGAATTCGACGACGAAGACTTCGATGACGATGGAGACTTCGACGATGACGACGAGGACGATGACGACCTCGACGAAGAGGATGAAGCCGATGGCGGCGACTTCTAGTGCATCACGATAAGTCCAGGAATCTGCGTGGCCGATCTTCTCCCTTGGGACAGGTCGGCCTTTCGCGTTGATGACCCTCGGACGGACGCCTGATCACTGAAAGCTCCCTGCCATGCGTCCCGGATTGATTCCTGGCTTATCGGCCACGCTCCAATGGCTTGCGACGCCCGAGACCACCATTCATCTGGCTGCCCATCAGCGGCACAGTGCGGTTGTGTTCTCCACCCCGTCCATGATCAATCTCATGGAGCATGCCGCTCGCGAGTTACTGTGTCCGTTCCTGGAATCCGGTGAAGAGTCGGTCGGTGTGACGGTCCAGATCGAACACCTCGCAGCCACGCCCCTGGGAGCCCTGGTCACTGCCGAGGCCCGCGTCACAGCTGTCGCAGGCAAGGTCGTTGACTTCGAGGTCACTGCTCGCGATGCCCTGGATTACATCGGGCGCGGAACTCATCGTCGGGCGATTATTGGCGTCGAGAAGTTCGCCGCCCGGTTGGGTGAGAAGGCTGCGAAACTGCCGGGGTCAGTCATGCTGCCGATTGATGTCACGCCAGACACTGGAGAGTTACCGAAACTCGAGACACTGCTCGTTTCGATGAGTGGTCCAGTGGCCATGGTAACGCTCAACCGCCCGCAAAAGCTGAATGCTGTCAACGTGCAGATGACTTCCGATTGGGAGCTGCTCAATAGTTGGCTGGCGGGTCATCGCGAGATCCGCGTCGTGATCGTGACGGGAGCGGGATCGGCGTTCTGCGCGGGGGATGATGTCCCGGAGGTGGGGACGCTCTCGCTGGAGGCCGCCCAAGACCTCAGTCATCGACAAGCCCGCCTGTACCTGGCGTGGGAACGCTTGCCGCAGGTGTTCATTGCCGCCCTGCAAGGCCCAGCTCTCGGCGGAGGCTGTGTGGCGGCGTACTCTTGCGATTTTCGTATTGCCGCTCACGGCGCGAATCTCGGCATGCCCGAGATCAAACTCGGCTGGCCACCCGGCTATGGCATCGCCCAGTTGACCGCTCTGGTGGGTAAGGCTCGGGCTCTCGATTTGTGCCTTACCGGTCGGCAGATTACCGCGTCGCAGGGACTCGCCTACGGCCTGGTGCATGAGGTCGTCCCGGCCAACCGAGTCCTCCCCGCTGCGAAAGAACTGGCCGCTCAGTTGCTCACACTACCCTCTGAGGCTCTGCGAGAAACGAAACGCCTCGTCCACGCCGATGAGGGAGTGACTCCCAAGCAATCCTATCTGGCCGACACTGCGGGCTACATCCGCTGTCTGGAACTGCCCGATGCTCAAGAAGGAATTGCCGCGTTCCGAGAGAAGCGACCGGCGAAGTTTGGAAAGTAAGCGGTCGGACGACACGCTAGGATTCGCCCAGTTGATTGAAATGATGGAAGACATGTGGCTGCGGTCGCGTCATCGTCCAGGTGAATTCGGAGAAGCGGAACGTGAGATGAGAGATGGCATGGTCGGCTAACATCCTTTTACCGCTCCGAAAGCTGCGAAGCATGAGTTCTTGTGGAGCAGTTCGACTCGTTCGAAGCCTACGGACCGCAACAGGTCGAGTTGGTACGTGACTGGACGCGGAGAGTCTTCCTTGTCGACGTAGGCGAAGACCTTCTCGCGGTACTCGTCGCCGCCCATGTCGGCCAGGTATTCGCCGTAGCGGTTCCACATCATCGACTGGACTGCTTCGGTTTCGTGCGACACGAGGTCAGTGATCCACACACTGCCTCCAGGGGCTGTGATGTGGAAGATCTTTTCAAAGGCAGCTTGCCAGTCGGAGTCGTCCCGCAAGTGATGCAGTACTGCCGCAGCCAGGATGACGTCATAGCTCTCGGGAGCCAGTTCGGCTTCGCGGAAGTCAGCTTGAAAGGTGCGAATCTCTCCTGTGTTCACCGCTTGCAGGCGTTCCTTCGCCCGAGCCAGCATCGGCTCACTCAGGTCGAGCAGGTCAGCTGCGAAGTCATGTCCAAACGTCTCGCGCAGCTTGAGCGTGTTGTTCCCTGCACCGCATCCGATGTCGAGCACGCGGTGGATCTGCGGAGTGGCTGAGATCGCGGCCCGGGTGATTAACTCCATCGTCAGCGGGGCATCAATCGTCGCCGACTGCCCAGTGGAGAGGTTCGCGAAACGCTCGACATCGGCATCGAATCTGTTGCGGATTTCGGCGGTGGTCGATTTGGAATTGAGGGGAGTGTTCATGAGGAGGAGTGTAGCTCCGTGATCCAGGAAATGTCGTCGTCGGGTGAGTCATGAGCTGATGCAGATTGGGCGAAACCATCCCAACTATACGCAAGCCGAAGGGGTTGTTCGATTGTCGATCGTGCTTGTCGCTGTCCAGTCTGCGGGTGTTTTTGGCCACAGGCAAGTCCTACAACCCCTACAATGCCCCTATTCAAAAGTCCGAGAGGAATCGTTGCGATTGAACTGGACGAAGAAGCAAGACTTCTGTTGACCAAGACTTAGTGTCGCCCTTACAAAGAACCACATACTGATGTGATTCTTTTGCCACATCCATTGTGACCAAATCGCAACACGTCTCTGACCCGGAAGGAGGATTCGATGACTCGGACAGGAATTGCAGCCCTGCTCGTCGCCCTCATGGGTTCGGGCTTCTGTGGTGCCGAGGAAACACTTCACGAGGTCGCGCTGACCAAGCTGGTGCAGCGGGACAACTTGCGTGAGTGGAAGTTCATCGTCCTGCACCACAGCGCCACAGAAGTGGGCAGCGTGGAGAGCATCGACGCCGCTCATAAGCAGCGGAAGGATGCCGAGGGCAATTCTTGGCGCGGGATCGGCTATCACTTCTTGGTCGGCAACGGACGCGGCATGAAAGACGGAGAGGTGGCTGCGACCTTCCGGTGGAAGGAGCAGTGCGAGGGAGCCCATGCTGGCGACTTGCAATACAACACACAGGGAATCGGCATCTGTCTCGTCGGGAACTTCGAAGCGGAGCCACCGACACCGGCCCAGTTGAAGTCACTTCGCGAGCTGATGACCACTCTGAGTCAAGAGTGCCAGATCGAGACCAAGAGCATTGTCCGGCACACCGACATCAAGGCCACAGCCTGTCCCGGGAAACGATTTCCATGGGAGACACTCCTGGGATCCCTGATCGAGGGGAGTCACGGTCAGCTGGTCAAAACACGGGAGCGCGACTCACCCCAGAAATGAGTCCGCGAGCAATCGAATGAGTGCAGTGATTTCAGGCAGATTGTGAGTGAATGGAAACGGGTCGATTCCCTCGACCGGGCCACAACCACAACTACGGATGGTGCAGACAAAGGAGTTTGTTCGGGTGATTTACGGGCCCTTTTCAGAAGAGTTCTTCTGGTACGACGATTCAGAGTCGGACCCGGAACTTTATGACTACGACAACGACCATCTTTCCCCTCAGTCGAATGACTCCTGGGGCTGGGATGAGTGGGGAGATCTCGTTGTCTTCCGACCGGTCGGACTTGCACCTCGTTACAGCTATCCGCTGATCCTCTGGTTGTCGCTCGATGACTTCTCCGGCGTCACACTCCGCGACTGGTTTCCGGATTTGAGTGACCGCAACTACCTGGGAGCGGAAGTTCAACTCGACCCCGGGATGTCGGTCTCTCAAAACGCGAATCGAATTTCACAGGCCATTCGCGAAGTGGCGGCCCAGTATCAAGTGCATCGGAATCGAATCTGGATTGCCGGAGTAGGGGCTGCTGCTGACTGGGTGTTGCGACTGCTCCCGGATTTTTCTGGCCCCCTGACCGGAGGGATCGCGATTGCTCCGACCGAGCGGCAGTTGATTCCGGGGAATCCCGCATTCGAGTTGCTCGCCGAGACTAAGACGATCTATCTCGCCACCGAGTCCGAGGAGGAACGCGAGGCGGCGGAGGTATTTTCTGCGGCCTTCGATTTCCGTGAAGAGCAGATTCATGTGTCCCACTGGGAGTCGCTGGAAGCCTCTCGGTTGGAGATCTGTCGTGATCTGAACGTGTGGCTCATGCAGCAGGTGTGTGCTCCCGCCGGGCTCGATTCCCGTGGATGAGCCGCTGGCGGGACTCTCTCCCCTGGTCGAACGCGCCCTCCGTGTGGCGGCGATTGCTCATCGGTCACAGCATCGCAAGGCGACCGCGATTCCGTACATTATGCATCCGTTTGCAGTCGCGCTCATTCTTCAGCGACACGGGTGGACCGACGACCATGTCATCGTCTCTGCGATCCTGCATGATGTCGTCGAGGATACTGACTGTACCGAGGCCGAACTCAGCCAACAGTTCCCTGCTGATGTGATGCTGCTTGTTCGCACTCTCTCGGAGCAGAAGACAACCTCCGATGGCACCCCTCGCGGTTGGGAGGATCGCAAACGCAGCCACTTGGCAGTGCTCGGCAGCGCCCCAGTCGAGGCGCGGGCCATCACCCTGGCCGACAAGCTGCACAACCTGGAATCGATGCGTTATGACCGGGACGCCGGCGAGGAGATTTGGGGCCGGTTCAATGCGTCTCGCGAGCGGATTCTCTGGTACCACCGGGCGATGGTGGAGAATTGTGATCACGGCGAAGCCCGAATTCGCTCATTGGTTCAGGCTGTGAACCACGCGATCCAGGAGCTCGACGAAGGGCAGTGAGCTGCGGAGACGCATTATTATGCGGTTGCTCGACGAGGCGCTGTGGCTCGATGAGAGGCGGCGGAGAAAGTGATTTCCGTCTCTCGGGAAAGGCTCTACGCAGCTCGTCGAATCGTCGTGGACTCCGTGGCAGCGGGCAGATCGACCAGCGTGTGGATGTTCCCGGAGATCGGTTGCGAAGCGAACACGCCGTCCTGACGCTCGATCCGCATGGGGACCGTGGATGACGTGTAGAGCATGGTCGACCTGACACAGGCTTGGACCTCAGCGCCGGCGACCATGCTGAGTTTGAATTTGCCGAGGATTGTCGGCAGCGAGATCTTAAACTGCATCATCCCCAACGGAGCCCCGATGCACATGCGCGGACCGGCTCCAAAAGGCAGATACGCATAGGGCGATGGGGTCGCAGTCAGCCAGCGATCCGGCAGGAACTTCTCCGGCTGAGGAAACAGGCTCGGCATGTGGTGCGTCATGAACTGGCTGAAGATGACCGGGTTCCCGGGGTTCAATCGGAATGGCCCGAGATCCACTGGCTCGGCGGCGATTCGTTGGGAGTAGGCCGAAGCGGGCAGGATGCGCATGCTCTCGCGGATCACGCGGTCGAGGACCGGGAGGTTTTCGACTTGTTCTGGCGTGGGAGGGCCACCGGAGAGGTTCTCTGCCAGCTCCGCATGCAACTGAGACATGACCCCCGGATGCTGAGCGAGCAGGAACAAAGTCCATGTCAGAGTGTGCGCTGAGGTCAGGTGGGCTGCTCCAAACAGCAGGACGATATGCCCCACCAGCTGGGCGTCGCTGACGCCGCCCTGCATGTCGTGAGCGCGGATCAGAAGTGAGAGCACATCCGGCCCGACATGACCGCTTCGGCGAATGCGGACCAGTTCGAGGACCGCAGTTTCCAACTCTTCGGCGGACTTCAGAAGCTCGTCATAACAAACCAGCAATCCCGGATCGGACGAGAAGATAGCGGGCCCGACCTTGTGATTCAAAGAGACCCAGCGTTCGGTCAGACGGCCGACCTCATAGGCCAGCTCAGGCATATCGACACCAAACAGGATGCTGCTCGTCAGACGCAGCATGTAGTGGGTCATTTCTTCTGCGATATCTTTCGTGTCACCCGGGTTCCAGGAGGCCAGCATATCCTGTGTGACGCCGGTCACGTTGTCGTGGTACGCCTGAATCGCTTTCTTCTGAAACGGTCCCATGACGGTCCGGCGGTGTTCCCGATGCTCATCCCCATTCATGCTGAGGAGACCGCTGGTCACGCGCCGTTGAGCCGACTTCCGCGGTCCGCGCACTGCGAAGAACTGCGAATGGAATCGCTTGTTGTCGCTGAGAACCTGATGATTGTAGGTCGGACCAAAGATGAAATAGAGCCGGTTCAAGTCCTCTTGCAGAGCGGCGACCTCGCCATGATCTGCCCAGACCTGTCGCATGGTCTGAATCGGATCACGTGCAAAATTGGCCACAGACCCCAAAGTAATGGGGGGCAAGGGCGAGGCAATTCGAGGGAAAGTGGAGTTGTTCATCATTGGCATCCTTGCCGGTCTTCCCTCTGCGAATCTCGAAGAAGAAGACAATCCTGCATAGTTGAGAGCGGATTTCTAGTCCGGTTGCAGCGATCGAACAAGACCAAAACCCGGAGCGAGGCTTCGTTCTAGGACGGGAGACACGCCATGCCACTCCCGAGAACTGGACATGACACTCGCCCGCACACGGGATGACGGCAAGATCCATTCGCAGGCGACGATTCGGCTCGGATGGATTCCTTGACGCGGTCTGAACGCACCTCCAGAATCAGGCCGGAGGAAAAATCATGGCGTTGAACAATCAAGTCCCGGTGACCCACATCGCGACTCAGGTTTATGAACCGTTCCTGGTGGATGGCCAACCGTTCGGGGAGGTCCACTGGCTACGCACGACGAGCGGCGGAGAAGGCCAGCTGTTTGCCGGGCTCTGGAAGCATGGAAACGGGACGTTTGATTATGTCTTTCCAGGTGATGAGACGTTTCATGTCCTGGAAGGCCGCGTCCGGATTGCGATCCGTGGCGGAGACGCAGTGGAGCTAAGCACCGGCGACATCGTCTCCTTCACCAAGGGGCAGGCGTCGACCTGGACGATTACCGCGCCGATGAAAAAGTTCTTCGTCATCAGCGGCTAACGTTGCGAAGCCGAACGTCTTCACGCACAGTGGTTCTCTTCCGGGTGGTCGATCAATTCCTGAAGCTGCGCTGCCCAGACTGGATGAATTCGGCAGGGCCGGAGTTGCAGCTACCTGGGCAGAGTCGCAAAAACCTCGCGTGCGGCTGTGATCGTGGCCGCAATGTCCTGTTCCGTATGGCAGGCGGAGACGAAGTTGGCCTCGAACTGGCTACAGGGGAGATAGACCCCGCGGTCGAGCATGCCGTGGAAGTACGCAGCGAACCGTTTGGTATCGCTCTTCGCAGCGGACGGGTAATCGCGGATCGGACCGGGATGAAAGAAGAGAGTGAACATGCTGCCGCACTGGGCCAGTGTGTGCGGCAAACCCGCATCGCGTGCGGCTTGTGCGAGTCCAGCAGTGAGGGTCTTCGCCTTGGTTTCGAGGGCGGGGTACGGGTTGGTGTCGCGGAGCGTCCTCAGCGTGGCGATCCCGCTCGCCATCGCCAGCGGGTTGCCGGAGAGGGTGCCTGCCTGGTAGACCGGGCCGACCGGCGAGATGCAATCCATGATCTCAGCTCGGCCTCCATAGGCTCCGACCGGCAGCCCGCCGCCAATGATTTTGCCGAGTGTGGTCAGGTCGGGAGTGATGCCGAATCGCTCCTGGGCTCCGCCGTAGGCCAGACGGAATCCAGTCATCACTTCGTCGAAGATGAACACAGCCCCGTGCTG
>Ga0105047_10016524_pt1 | contig 11564 bp, 8 predicted proteins | sample MAT04_FD_78384 | JGI IMG/M metagenome (GOLD analysis project Ga0105047, IMG submission 78384) | Freshwater microbial communities from Lake Fryxell liftoff mats and glacier meltwater in Antarctica - MAT-04 (megahit assembly) | ecosystem: Environmental > Aquatic > Freshwater > Ice > Liftoff... | reverse complement strand
TTTCTGGCCGACCGGGCTTCGGTTCGGCCAGTTTTTTTTGAGGGCGAGTTCATGGCCGGGCTCTCGGCAGCACTAGTGGATAAACGAGACCGGCTCCTTCAATTCATCGCCGGTTTTGAGAATTGCGCTGTCGCGTATTCGGGCGGTGTGGATAGCGCGGTTGTGGCAAAAGCGGCCCAGTTGGCTCTGGGCGATCGGGCTGTTGCTATTACCGGCGTGAGCGCAAGCCTGGCATCGGGTGAACTCGAAATGGCCACGGCGCTCGCCCAGCAGATTGGCATTCGCCACGAAGTCACGCAGACCGACGAATTTGCGGACTCTCGCTATTTGATGAATGCGCCCGATCGCTGCTACCACTGTAAGAGCGAGCTCTACTCCCAGCTCGAAACGATCGTGGCGCAGTCAGAGGCCGCGGTGGTGCTCAATGGCGCAAATTTCGATGATCGTGGCGACCATCGCCCCGGGATGACGGCGGCCGCCGAGCATCGTGTCCGCAGTCCGCTGTTGGAATGCGAACTCACGAAGTCCGACGTCCGCGAACTCGCGGCCCACTGGAACCTGCCGGTTTGGGACAAGCCGGCTAGCCCCTGCCTGAGCAGCCGAATTGCTTATGGGGAAGAGGTCACCCCGGAGCGCGTGGCGATGGTCGATCAGGCCGAGCAATTTCTGCGAAGCCTTGGTCTAGTGGAACTGAGAGTCCGCTATCACAAAGGAGACCTGGCTCGCATCGAGGTTCCGCTGGCGGCGCTGGCCAGGTTGGCAGATGCAACCACGCGCGGAGATTTGGTCGCCACGTTTCGCCGCCTGGGCTTTAAGTTCGTGACGCTTGACCTGGAAGGCTTTCGCTCCGGGAGCCTGAACAGCGTTATACCGCTCGAAAGTCTACGAATTCTCTCGTAGTTCAGGCGTTCGACTTCGTTTCGACAAACCGTTTGGCGTTAGACCTTGCGCCATTTGCCTCAACCGGTTTGTTGGAAATGTCGATGTTATCGATACCACCGTTTCGAGTTCGATAGCATCGCCAGCAGGTGCTTGCCGTTCATGGCGCATTCGCACATCCAACGTCTGCTGAGATTCCGCCTAGCGCCCTTGCGCGCACTGGTGGGCGCGGCGATGGTTTTGGCGGTTCTCTGCTCCGGCGGTTGCACGGCGAACCGATTGCAGCGCGGAACGATCAGTCAGTCCAGCACGCTGACGGATCTGCAATACCAGCAGGTGTTGGACAACCTGGCCATGTTCGCTTGTAACCCGGATTCGATGGCTTGGCACGTAAAGGTCAATGGCGGCGTGGTTCAGGTGGCCGATCAGGGCATGGGCATTATCGGAGCCAATGCCGGTGGTCCGCAGCAGTTCGCGCCCAGCCTGGGTCTGCAACGCAACGTGCTGCACCAGTGGAACGTCGACCCAGTGATTGATTCAAACGACCTTGAACTCCTGCATATTGCGTATCGCAAGGCTGTCAATCCGGAAGATATCGAAGGAACGATCCGTCGCGATGCGTTCGAGCAGATCTGTGAGTTGAGCACCGGTTATCACATCGCACTGACGCGTGAAGTCGCGATGAAAATGGTCGACGCGCTCCACGTGAATGCAACTCCCCAGCGTCAGCAAAAGCTGGATGACGCCAGGGTGGCACTGGACAAGCTGTATGACAGGATGGACGAGATCGCCTGCCGCGGCGCCGTCTACAATCCTGAAAAGCTCTGTCACAACGGCTGCCAGATTCCCTCGGAGTTGGAATTTGTGCAGGAAGAGATCATTAAGCTGTGCAGTTCTATCTGCGAATCACCCTACGTGCCGATTCACTCGCTGCTAAGACAGCGCCGTAATCCTGGACTGGTCGATCAGGCGGAAGACCGTATCTCCGCCCTCCTCTCCCTTGTGGATGAACCGGATGACGGAGAACCCCCCAATCTTTTTTCGATTCCCTGGATCAACGTTGGCTGCAACAAGAAGCAGATCCCTGTCTGTGCCTGCTACGTGGGGCGCCACACGCAATGCGGGCAGACGTGCTACGTATGGGTTATGCCTGAGCAGGCGAAGGCGCTACGTGACTTCACATTAATCATTCTCAGCCTGGCGCCCCCGGATGCGCAAGACGCGGCGCCGCAGACCAATGGGCTGGGCGCGGCCAATAGCCCCGGCTTCTAAGAATTGACCATCCAGGGTTTTGTCTCGCGAGCGTTAGAAGACTACTTGGGCGGTGGCGTGTTTTTTGATTTGATTAGGTACTTTTCGAATCCCGGCGATTGCGTCGTTTCGACCTGTGAACCATTGCGACGTAAGATCAGCGCCGTGGTTCCCGGATAGTGTTCCAGGAGCGCCATTCCGCGTTTGGGACCCAACACGCTGGTGGCCGTGGCCAGGCTGTCGGCCGTGATGCAATCCGGGGCGACAATGGTTACCGAACTGTGGTCGGTGACTCCCAATCCGGTTCGCGGATCAAGAATGTGCGAATAACGCTTCCCGTCGAACTCGACAAATTGAACATCATCGCCTGACGTTGTCAGTGCGCAGTTTTTTAAGGACAGGTACCGGCTAGCGACGCTGTTCTTGCCTTCGGACGGCGCGACGCCAATCCGCCAGCCAGGCTCGCCCGGTGGCGGATCGCCAACGACGATGTCGCCGCTACCATCGATCAAGACCTGAGTTATGCCATGTTCGGCCAAGACCTTAAGCGCCTCGTCCAGCGCGAAGCCGACTGCAATGCCGCCCAGGTCCAGCCGCATGCCAGGTTTCAGCAGTTCCGCCGTCCGGGCCTCAGGGTCGAGTCGGAGCGAATCGTGGCCGACGCTGACCTTGGCTTCGGCCAGACGCTCGGGCGAGGGCATCTCCTTGGCCCGTCGTGCGCGGCGCCACAGCTTGATTAGGGGGCCTACCGTGACGTCGAAGGCTCCATCGCTCTGGTCCGCGAGTTTTTGAGCGCGCGAAAGGACGTTCCAAAGGTCAGCGGATACGGGCGTCGCCTTGCCGCTGCCGGCCGTGGCAGATAGCCGAGATAGTTCACTGCCGGAGTCATAATCGCTCATCACCCCATTCAGCTCATGAATTCGGGCAAACGCTGCGGCCGCCGCCCGATTTGCGGCTTGCGGATCGGCCGAATACAATAGCACCTTGAATGGCATGCCCATTTCGACTTGCTCGAACTGGCGCCGCTGGAGCTGGTTCTTGTCCGACGGATTCTGTGCCGCGGCGCCCAACAGAGCGACAGCGGCCGCCGTGAGAAATGCCGGCGCAATGCTGGCGCACTGGCGTATCGCGTGATTCAATGGCATGCATAGCCCTCCTACCGGCGTCGTAAGACGCTGGCGAATTTTCCTACCCCAACTATTCTCGTTCTCCATCATCCTCATGACGAAACTGTTTTGGCAAGGCTCCGTGACGCCCATTTTCCGAATTTCGCGCATGCTGTCCGTTGCGGTTCTTGTGTTTGCTTCTGGCTCTCGCGCCATGGCAGATTCGCCCGTCCCACCAGAGCCGGTGCCTGAGGCGGAGGCCAAGGATGAAGCCGGCATGAAGAATTACACTGATCGCATCTCAGGGACGAAGCTCGTCTTTGACATGGTACCGATCAAAGGGGGCAAGTTCAGCATGGGGAGCCCTGCCGGCGAAGAAGGACGCAAAGAGGACGAAGGTCCTCAGCACGAAGTCCAGCTTTCGCCCTTCTGGATGGGTAAGTGCGAAGTCACCTGGGATGAGTACGAAGTATTCATGTTCAGTCTCGACATCCAGCGCCGCAAGGTCGATAGCGTTGAGACGACCGAGCGCGACAAGTTGGCGGACGTTGTCGCGCGTCCGACCAAACCCTACGTCGATATGACGTTCGGCATGGGCAAGTCAACCTTTCCGGCCATCAGCATGACGCAACTTGCCGCCAAACGGTACTGCGAATGGATCAGTGCCAAGACGGGCCGCTACTACCGGTTGCCGACCGAGGCCGAATGGGAGTACGCCTGCCGCGCCGGCACGACGACCGCCTATTCCTTTGGCGACGATTTGGAAAAGGCTGGGGACTATGCATGGTATTTCGACAATAGCGAAGAGAAGTACCATCCCGTCGGTAAGAAGAAGCCCAATCCGTGGGGCCTGCACGACATGCATGGCAACGTAGCCGAGTGGTGCCTGGATCAGTACGTGCCGGACTTCTACGCCAAAGAAGTCGGCAAACTGAGCGAGAATCCACTGGCGGTGGCGACCAAAGTTGAACCGCGGAGCGTCCGAGGTGGCTCGTGGGACGATGATCTACCGGCCCTTCGCAGCGCCGCTCGCCGCGGTTCGAGCAAAGAGTGGAAGTACCAGGATCCGCAAATTCCACAGAGCATCTGGTATTATACGGACGCGCAATTCTTGGGCTTTCGCGTGGTGCGGCCATTGGTCGAGCCCTCGGCAGAAGAGAAGGCCAAGTACAGCGCGGACGCGTCGCAGCAGTAGTCATTTCATTTGAACGACATCGCCCAATTCAGCGTGGGGCAGGTTTGCAGACCTTGAACATTTGATCCCTGAGTATCCATCGCCCAATCCCAGGAGTGCTTTCTCATGACGGAACCCGAACAAGCTGGCGGTCCAACCAGTGAATCTCGCCGCGAGTTCATCAAGACGTCGACCGTTGCGGTCGTCGGCGGAACTTTAGCCGCGTCCCTTGGGCCAGCGCGCATGGCGCATGCTGGTGAAGACGACACAATCAAGATCGGTTTGATCGGTTGCGGTGGCCGAGGAACGGGCGCTGCCGGCCAGGCCCTGCGGACTGCAGGCAAGGTCAAACTAGTTGCAGTCGGCGACGCGTTTGCGGATCGCGTCGCTTCCAGCTTGCAGAACCTGGGACGCGAAGGCGAGATCGCCGAGAAGATTGACGTGCCCGAAGAGCGGCGCTTTGTCGGTTTTGACGCATATAAAAACGTGATCGACGCCGGCGTAGACCTGGTCATCCTGGCCACGCCCCCTGGCTTTCGTCCGGTCCACTTTAAAGCGGCCGTTGACGCTGGCAAGCATGTTTTCATGGAGAAGCCAGTTGCGGTCGATGGTCCAGGCGTGCGCGACGTAATCGCAGCGGCCGAGATCGCCAAGCAAAAAGGTTTGGCCGTGGGCGTCGGTTTGCAGCGCCGTCATGAGGCGCCGTACATCGAGACGATCAAGCGTCTGCAGGATGGCGAGATCGGTGACATTCTCGCCGCGCGAGTCTATTGGAACGGCGCCGGCGTGTGGGTCCACCCACGCAAAGAAGGCCAGACCGACATGGAGTACCAGATGCGCAATTGGTACTACTTCAACTGGCTCTGCGGCGATCATATCGTCGAGCAGCACATCCATAACCTGGACGTGATCAACTGGTTGAAGAACTCCTACCCGGTCAAGGCCCAGGGCATGGGTGGACGCCAGGTGCGCGTCGCGCCGGAATTCGGCGAAATCTATGACCATCACGCCGTTGAGTTCGAATACGCCGACGGCACGCGGATGTTCAGCTATTGCCGCCATATTCCCAACTGCTGGGATAGCGTTACTGAGCATGCGATTGGCTCCAAGGGAACGGCAAACCTCAGCGCTGCCACGATTGAGCCCAAAGAAGGCGAGAAGTGGCGCTATCGCGGTGAGAAGAAGAATCCGTACCAGGTGGAGCATGACGACTTGTTCGCCAGCATTCGCGCAGGCAAGCCCATCAATGAGGGCGAAGCCGGCGCGCAAAGCACGATGACTGCAATCCTGGGTCGTCTAGCGACTTATTCCGGCAAGGTGGTCACGCTCGATTCGGCAATCAACTCGCAGATCAGCCTGGCGCCCAAGGTCTATGCCTTCGACGCCGAGGCGCCGAAGGTTGTTGTCGCAACCCCGGGTGTAACCGTCGTCGTGTAACGCACTGCGTCCGCGATCGATTGAAAATCCAAGCAGACTGGCCGCCTGAGCCATGCGTTCAGGCGGCCAGTTTTTTTACGCGGCGCCACTACTGCGGGGACGCGGTCTGTTTGGCGCGCTGCAGAGCTTCTTTCGCAGCCGGATGGTCCGGTTGCATGCTCAGCGCGAGCTCGAATTCCGCGATCGATTGTTGCATGCGTCCGGCATTGAAATGTGCTATGCCCAAATAGTGGTGACTGTCCGCCGAGTTAGGTTCCAACTCCAGCGCGCGCTCGAAATGTTCAATGCCGGACTGCGTGTGGCCAGTGTTCAACAAGGCCACGCCCAGAAATTGATGGAGTTGAGCCGTATCGAGCTTTAGTCGTAGCGCGGCCTCGAACTGTTCGATGGCCTCGGGGAGCCGGCCCAAGTTTCCCAGCGCCAGCCCCAAATCACGATGCGCTTCGGCCGAGTCAGGCTTGAGCCGGACGACCGGTTCGAGCAATTCAACCGCTTCGGCGGAACGACCGGAGTTAATCATGGCTATGCCCAAGTCTTGACGCACCGCCAATACATCCGGGCGGAGCCGCAGAGCCTCTTGCAGGCGAGGAATCGCTTCGGTCAGACTGCCGTGATGTAGCAGCAGGTGACCGTAATTCCCTTGGGCTTCGGCGAACTCCGGTTTTAGTCTGAGGGCCTCTTCCAAATGCTTGCGCGCTTCGGCCGGTCGTTTTGCGCGCAACAGCGCGGAGCCCAGATCCGCATGAACCTTGTACGCGTCAATTTGGTTAAGCTTGAGAGCGTCTTCCAAATGAGGGATCGCTTCCTCTGGGTGGCCGCTATTGAGCAGTTCCACACCCAAATTGACCTGAACAAAATAGTTGTCTGGTTGGTGCGAGAAGGCGTCTCCCCAGAGGGTCAGCGCATCGTCGTAGGCCGCCAGCCTGCGGACGTCGAGCGCGGAGAATATTGCCGCGATCGTCAGCGCGGCGGCTGCCGTTCCGGCGATGGGCCAGCGTTTCAGCGCGTTGGCCTGGTGCGCGATCTTACGGGCTCCCAAATCCAGCAACGCGTACCCGCCAACGACAAAGAGCACAATCGGCGCGATCAGCGGCAGGTACATGCGGCGTTCAACGGCGATCTCGGTCACAATTGGCACCACCAGAGTGGGCGAGAGAATCGCGAACATCCAAACACTAAGGAAGCCCGCGGCAGTGCGTCTCCAGACTAAGAGAATTGTCGCGACCACCAGTCCCGCAACCCCCAGCACCCAGGGCCACGCCACGGCGAGCGTCTCGAGATAGGGAAACTCGTAATGAATCACCAGTGGCCAGGGCCAGACCGTTAACTTTAAGTACAGCCAGAGGACTTTCGACTGCATCATCCACCAAGCGTAGGCGGGGACTTCAAGATGGAATCCAGCGGACGCCGAGCGTGGCCCGCCGAGATTGAGGGCCAAAAGCAAGCCCCAACCCAGTAAGAGCCCAACGTAAAGCGGCCAGGACTTCCGCACCGCTCGCAGGAACGAACCTGAAAGGAATGTGCGATCGTAGAGCAGCACCATCGCAGGCGCTGAGACCATCACCTCTTTGCACGCCATTCCGGCCAGGCTAGCCATTGTGGCGAGCGCGAGCCAGAGGTTTCTTTGGCCTGAGACCGTTGCCGTTATGTATCGCAGGCTGGCATACATCACGGCCAGGTAGCACCAGCCCATCATCAGCTCAGTCCGCTGCGACACATACTGCACTGCCTCAGTTTGCAGAGGATGCAGCGCCCACAACAGTGCCACCAAGAACGCCAGCGGAAACGCAACTCGATCAAACCGACCGCTAAAAAAAGGCAAACAAAGCGTGCGGCGGACAATTCCCCACAACAACGTTGCTGAGAGCGTATGCAGCAACATGTTGACCAGGTGAAATCCAAACGGATTTACGCCGCCTGTCGCCACGTTCAATGCCAACGACAGATTCACCAGCGGCCGGCCGGCGGTATTAAAGTCCTGGGGAGGCCGCAACGGGCCTGGCGCTTCGATCGTCCCCAATGGTGGCCAAAGCTGCATGATCGAAGGATTATTTACGATGCATTGCACGTCATCGAAGATAAACGGCGCATTTATCGACGCGCCATACACAGCGAACACGGCGGTGGCCAACAATAGGAAGACCGCAAATGGCAGGACTGCCGGCGGAATCCAAAGCGGCGCTGGCACGACCGTGGAAGGCTCGATCGCCTCGCCGTCAGGTTGTCGCACGTCGATCGGCGTCATGGGCGTTTACTGCCGGTTGGGGCGGCCTTGGGCGCGGTCGTCTCTTCGAGCGCCTTGTCCAGCGCGGCTTTGGCGTTGGCATTCTGAGGGCTCAGACGCAAGACAGCGCGGAAATGGTCGATTGCCTGTTGCCGATCGCCAAGCGTCAACTCGACAACTCCTAGATTGTAGAGGGCGTCTGGATAATTAGGTTGGAGTTGAATCGCCGTGGAGTAATGTCCGGTCGCCTCACGTAATTTGTCCTGCATCGCCAGTGCGTTGGCAAGTTCGAAGTGTGTCGGTGGATCAGTCGGATTGAGTTCAGTCGCCCGTTCCAAGTTTTGCACTGCTGGAACCAGTTGCCCTTGTTTCGCCTGCGCCAGTCCCAAACCGTAGAGACCGTCAGCGTAGTCGGGGTTCAGCGCGAGGGCCTGCTCAAATTGCTGTTGGGCGGCCTGCCATTCGGCGACGGTCGCTAGCGACATCCCTAGACCGTAGAGCGTCTTGGTGTCGTTCGGCTTGGCCTTCAGCGATTCCGTGAAGTGTTTTCTGGCGTCCAACGGCCGGCCGGTTTGCATCATCAAGAATCCAAGGCCCTGATGCGCAGTGGCTGGGTAGACGCCTTGGACTTCCTCGTCGTCCAGTCGCGTCAGGCATGTCTGAAGAAGGCCGACGGCGTCATCCAGCCGGTTTTGAGAATCGTAATACTCCATCAGATTAATGTAGGCCATCCAGCAGCGTGGATTGTGGGCGATCGTATGGCTGTACAGCGTTTCCAGATTGTTAAAAATCTGCGTTTGCTGAAATGTCAGCGTTCCCAAGACGACCAGCAAACCAGCAGTGGCACCCTGAGCCCAACGCTGACCGAGCGGAGATAGGCACTGCGCTGCGAGCGTGGCGCCGGCGGCCGCCAGGGCGATCAGCGCAATACTGGCATGATATTGGAAATGATCTGCGACATAGGCAAACTGCATGTAGTAGACGTTGACGAAGCCGACGACTGGCGCCAACACGCCGCCAAAGATCAGAACCGCGGCTAGTGGACCGCGGCCGATCTTGTGTCGCGCAAGCCACAACGTCACAGGCAGCAGCACGGCGGCCGCAGGAAGGAGATACTGCCACCAAACGTCCGTGCGGATGTCCCAACGCGGGTAGAAGAAGACCAGCGGATCTGGCCAAAGCAGTTTACCGGCATAAAACCAAAGTGCTCGGCCGGCTAAGAGCACTCGACCCATCAGTGTCAAAGACCACTCGTCACCTTGCGCGCCGACGTGGTAGAGTTCCATCAATACCGTGATCACTCCGGCAAAGACAGAGAGCGCAAAAAACGGCAATAACGGCAGAACATCGGACCAGCCGATTCGCCCGCGTTTCCACCAATACAACACCAGCAGAACCGGCGGCATGCTGACAACGGCCGTCTTGCTGGCCAAGGCGAAGAAAAACAGAATGAAAGCGGTTACGTACCATCGCCAGCGGCGCGGCTCTTGAGTTGCTGTGGAAGACGACTCCTCTAAAGGGGAGAACCGCAGATAGCAAAGCATGGATGCCAGCGCGAACGAAAGGCTCAGGAGGTTCTTGCGTTCCGTGACCCAGGCCACGGATTCCACTTCCACTGGATGGACGGCAAAGATGGCCGCGGCCAGCCAGGCGCCCGGAACGCGCAATCGCAACAACAGCCTCCACGCCAAGATCGTTGCCAGTGCATGGAGAACGATGTTCACCAAGTGGTAGCCGAGCGGGTCGAATCCCCATAATCGGAACTCGATCCAGAAGCTGGTGTACATCAGCGGGTAGTACTGCTGGATGGATTGCGGCACAAACCACATCTGCCGCAGACCATCGACGGAGCGTAGCGTGGAATTCAACTGCAGGTTGTAGTCGTCGTCCCAAACAAAACCTGCCCGCAAAACAGGCGAATACGCAACAAACACCATCAGCGCCAGCGCCGCGCCCGCGAGCAGCGGCGAGAACCAAAGTTCAGGCCCGGGCGCACGGCCGCTCGACCGTCGTTGGGTCGACGCTTTCGGACTCGCGGCAATTGGCTTCGAACGTTTCATGTGTGCTAGCGCAAAAAGCGGCCCGACGCGATGCGCCGGGCCGCTTTCATTCTTCGAAAACCTTCAACAGTCAGAAAAACTAGCGAGCAGCCTTCCGTCGCTTGACCGCCAAACCTACCAGGCTGAGCAGCGCCATTCCACTGAGCGCAAATGTGCTCGGCTCAGGAACTAGGACGCCGTTGACTCGGCCGGTCTCATTGAACGCCACGTTGCTCAACACGATGTTGGCCACGAGCGTCGTGTTCTGAATTTTGATCGAAGTCACGCCACTCGAATTGGAGGGGACGCTGAAGCTCTGTGTCGTATTCAGCGGGGCCACAAATTGAAATGGCAATTGAAGGGCGCCCAAGGAAGCGCCAAAGGCCGCGATCATGTCGTTCTTGTTGGCAGTTGTCGGATTGCCGCCAAAGGGATTGCCGGTGTCCGTAAGGCCCACGCCGACAGGTAAGGTCCCTGCAAACGTGACGACGGTATCCGCCGGCAATGTGTAGAGCGTACCGACACTAATGTCGAACAAGCCAAGTACATTGAGCGAGCCCGTGACACTACCATTCAGCGTGACCGAATAGTCGCCGGAGATTAAGGCCCCGCCGCCTGAAGCGTCTGCGCCAGCTGTCGACATGAACGAGATGTTCTTGATCGACCCGCTGAACGTTGGCTTCAGCGCGAATGTGCCGAGCGTCGTGCTCATGTTGACGGACGTGGAATTGATCGTCAGTCCGGCCACCGAATTGCCGCTGAGGACACTACTGAATGAGTTCAGATACTCGGGCGTGCCGGGCGTGATGTCGTCGTAGTCCAGATTAGCCTGGCCACTGTTGCTGTTGTTCGAGATGCCCACGCTGCCGCCGGCCAGGCTCAGGGTCGCGTTCTGGTTCGCCGCCGAGAAGTCAAAGTTGGTATTGAAAAAACCAACGTGTTGCTTGTAACGGCCCGCAATTGCGGAGGCGCCTAACTGAAGTTGCGATCCACTTCCCAGAGTGACGGCGGCCGAGAAGGTGCCGACATTGCCGACGCCGTTGGATGGCCCCAGCATGATCGTGCTGTTGACTGAGGTGGCTCGCGACTCGAGCGCTCCGAGGGCAATGATAGCCGCCGCCATAAGCGCAGCCTGCCCTAGGCTTCGATACGTGGTCCTATGCATTAGCGTTCTCCCAGATGTTTGTAGCGCGGATGGCTTGCGTGCGACGCGAAAAATACCACCAGCCCTAGGTTGCTGGTTCCAACCCTACCAGCGATTCGACAAGTATAAATGTTAAATATTGAATAATGTGTAAATTTAGCTAAACGGCATACTCACTATAACAGGGTTGGGGTCAATGTAATGGGTGGCGAAGTAATCGTTCACGGGGGAATTCTTGAATTCTGCTCTTCGCTAGCAGGGGTATGCATCGCGTAGGCTTGGGACATGTCTTCGTCTCAGCCACCGATTA
>Ga0105047_10016523_pt1 | contig 11564 bp, 11 predicted proteins | sample MAT04_FD_78384 | JGI IMG/M metagenome (GOLD analysis project Ga0105047, IMG submission 78384) | Freshwater microbial communities from Lake Fryxell liftoff mats and glacier meltwater in Antarctica - MAT-04 (megahit assembly) | ecosystem: Environmental > Aquatic > Freshwater > Ice > Liftoff... | reverse complement strand
TGCCGGCCATTTACATCCGCGAGACCCGGCGGATCAGTCAGTCGTTCATTTATGACAAGCCGTTCGACCCGCAGTTGATCCTGCGCGACGGGCCGACGGTGACTCTCAACCCGCCGCTGCCAAAGTTGCGCGGCATGGTCCGCACCACGAAGAAGGAGAACGTCCTCGCCGACATGCTCATCGAGGGACCGATGGACGAGCAGTCCGGGCAGCGGTTCCCGGTGCTGGCCAAGTGGCGGTACGGGCTGGGCAAATCCGTGGCGTACACGTCCGACGCGCGGAGCCAGCCGGACGGGGTGAGCGGGTGGGATCGCGAGTGGGTCGGGTCGGACCTGTACACCAAGTTTTGGACGGACACCATCCGCTGGGCCATGCGGGACGAGGAGAAAGGACAACTCGTCGTGAGTACCGAGACCCGCAACGGGCGGGTGCAAGTGACGGTGTCCGCGCAGAAGACCGACCCGACGACTAACAAGAAGAGGCCGGAGTCCGGCCTCAGCCTGGAAGGGATGGTGTCCTTACCGAACCCGCCGCTGCCGGGGCAGCCGACGCCGAAGTTGACCTTCCGCCCGAAGGCCGGCAGCCCCGGTCAGTATGTGGCCGAGTTCACCGCCGACGACGCCGGGTCGTACTTCGTCACCGTGAACGCCAGCGAGCCGAAGATCGGGTCCGACGGCAAGCAGGTGCGGGACGCGAAGGGGCCGGTGATTCAGGCGTTCGACTCCGCCCGGACCGGCACGACCGTGCCGTATTCGCCCGAATACGCCGACCTGGAAACTGACACCGGCCGCATGAAACGCATCGCGGAGGAGGGCGGCGGCAACTACCACGAGGAGCCGGCGACGGTCGCGGACGCGGCGAAGTTGGCGGCCGCCGCAGACTTCTTCCGCCGGCCCAAGCAGGGCAGCGAGAGCCAGTCGCCGTTCTGGTATTGGCTGGTGTTCGCCGCCGCCGTGCTGCTGCTGTTCGACGTGGCCGTGCGGCGGATCAGCTTTGAATACGCCGAGACCCGGCGGGCGCTGGCGGGCGCGTGGGGCCGACTCCGCGCGACGAATTTCGTGGACGAACCCGAAGACGGCGGCATGTTGGGTGCGTTGAAAAAGAGCAAGAAGACGGTCGCGGACACGCTGGCGAAGAAGAAAGCCGGCCGGCGGTTCGACCCCGGCGAGGGAGATGGGGACGTGGTCGCGCCCGGCGGGGCGGACGACTTCGGCAGCGGCGGGCCTGGGAAACCGCCGCCACCGCCGCCGGCCGGCAAACCCGCGCCGAAAGCCGAAGACGACGCCGGCGACGACTTCATGACGCGCATGAAGAAGGCCCGCGACCGTGGGCGTCGGCCGGACCCGAAGTAAATCTGTTCGCGGGTCACGGATTTACTGGCGATTGACCACCCCCGAGGGCAACCCGTACATGTTCGGTATCGAACTGGTCGTCATGGCGGCCATGATCTGCGTCAACAGCGTGTTCGCGGCCTACGAGATCGCCCTCGCGTCCGTCGCCGTGGCACGGCTGAAGCGACTCGCCGACGAGAAGCGGAGTGGGGCGGAAGTCGCGCTGTACATGAAGCGGAACGTGGAAGCCAGTCTCGCGGTCGTCCAGTTGGGCATCACCCTCGTCGGGGCCGTCGCGGCGGCGGTCGGCGGGGCCGGGGCGGAAGAGGTGCTGGCCCCCGTGTTCGCGGAGCGGCTGGGGGTGTCGGCGGCCGTGGCGGAAGTGCTGGCCATCGGCACCGTCGTGGTCCCGCTCATCGTCGTCACCATCATCTTCGGGGAACTGATCCCGAAGGTGTACGCCCTGCGGCACGCCGAACGGGTTTGCCTGACGCTGTCCCCGTTCATGCGGTGGTTCTCGTTCAGCGTCTGGCCGGCGGTCTGGCTGTTCGAGAAGAGCGTCATGACGGTCATGGGATGGGCCGAGCGGCGCGCCTCCCCCGGCTCGCCCTTGAAACCGGAGATGGCGGAACTGCAGGAGATCCGCTCCGGCGCGGCGGTCGCCCGTGCCGCCCGGCTGATCGGCCACCGGGAAGAGGGGATCATCCTGGCCGCCACGCAACTCCAAACCCGGCGGGTCCGCGACAGCATGTTGCCGGCCGAACATGTGAACGCCCTGGACGCCAATGTCGGGCTGGCCGAGAACCTGATCGCCGCCCACCTGAACATGCACACGCGGTTCCCGGTCGTGGAGCGGGCGGGCGACCTGCAATCGGTGATCGGGTATGTGAACGTCAAGGACATCATCGCCACACTCCGACTCAGCCCGAATGAGCCGACACTCCGGGCCATCACCCGTTCCGTCACCGAATTCCGCGCGGACCAATCCCTCGCCGACTGCCTGGAGTCGTTCATGCGGGAGCGGTCTCACATCGCCACGGTTCGTGACGGCGACGGGCGGGTCGTGGGGATGATTACCTTGGAGGACGTGATCGAAGAACTCGTCGGAGAGATCGAAGACGAGTACGACCGCCTGCCCGTGTACCTGACCCCGTCCGGATCCGCGTGGGTGGCGGGCGGTGGCGTATCGCTCGCCCGGCTCAAGGCGGTCACCGGCATCGAGTTGCCCGCGGACCCAGGAACCGCGACGGCCTCGTGCCTGAGTGAGTGGGTGGAGGCGCGGGTCGGGCGACCGCCGGCGGGCGGCGAGGTGATCGAGCGGGACGGGGTGCGGGTGGTCGTCCGGAAGGTGCGGCGGAATCGGGTGCAGGAAGCCCAGTTGGGCCGAAACGAACGTCCCACGCCGGCAACGACTTCCTGACGCGCATGAAGAAGGCCCGCGACCGTGGGCGTCGCGGGCCGGACCCGAAGTAGCAGGCGAGCCGCCCCAGTGATGGGGCGGGTTCCTCTTTTACCCGCCCCATCACTGGGGCGGCTCGCCAATAGCGCCGTTCGCCACCAATCAGTTCGCGGTCGGGGCCATGCGGCCGGTGATGATGCGGGCCACCTCGGCCACCGGCGTCTCCGGGGTGACGTACCCGGCCGCCCCGGCGAACAGCGCGAACCGCTCGTTCTCTTCGCTGTCCGGGCCGACCAGCACCACCCGCGCCTTCGACAGGCCGAGGACCAGTTTGGCGCACGCCAGGAACCCGCTCTCGGCGAACGACTCCACCGGCAGGATGACGGCGTACGCTCGGCAGGCGGCCGCCGCCCGGCGGGCGTCGTCCGAGTTGGCGGCGGTTTTGGTCCGCCAGCCGCGCCGGGCGAAGTGCGCGGCCAAATCGCTGGCCAGCGGCTCGCCGACATCGCCGAGGATCACTTTCGGGGTGCGTTTGACTTCCGTTTCCGTCGTCAGGCGGGAAGGGACCAAGCCGTGAACTCCGTGGGGAGAGGATAAGTGAGTCTTCATGATGTCCAGTGTCCAACGAGGTAGGGCCAGCGACACGCGGGTGATACCCGATGTTCGCGGCAACATGACGAAACTTGCGCCGGGGTGGGAAAAATTCGCGACCCTTTTCCGAGGATCGACCACATTCGATCGGACGCATCGGCCCCAACTGTCGGCCAGAACGGGTGTTCCGACGGGATAGCGGATGCGGCGTCGGCGGGGGCGCGGGGAAAAGCTACCCTGACCAAGAAGCATCCGTCAAAGTACGTTAAACCGGGCACGGCGGGAAGTGCAGATTCCCCGCCACTCCCTCCCGACCGCGAAGGACGTTCCCACCATGAAGGCGAAGATTTCCATCGGCACCTGGGCCTACCTGTTCAACCAGACGGAGCCGACCAACGACTTCCATGTGATCCTGCACAAGCTGCAAGACCTCGGGTACGACGGGGTGGAACTGGGCAGCTTCGGCCCGCACCCGTCGCCGGCCACCCACCCCACCAAGAAGAGCCGCGAGAAGCTGAAGAAGGAGATCGCCGACCACGGGCTGGCGCTGTCCGGCATCGCCGTGGACCTGTGGGCGTTCAAGACGCCGGGCGTCAGCATCCTGGACGAAATTCCGGCCGCGTACACCACCGCGTTCCTCGGCTGGTGCAACTTCGCGTCCGACCTGGACGCCAAGACCATCCGCGTCGATACCGTCCTCGCGCCGGACTACTTCGACACCGACGAGGGCAAGAAGATCGGGGCGAAGGCCGGTATGCAGCGGTTCGTCAAGGTGTGGGACACCTGCGCCAAGATCGCCGCCGACTTCGGGCTGAACGTGTGCTGGGAGTTCGAGCCGGGGTTCGTGTTCAACAAGCCGAGCGAAATCCTGGAACTGGTCGGGGCGGTGCGGGCCAAGGGCAACCCGAACTTCGGCGTCCTGTACGACACCTGCCACGCCCACATGTGCGCGGCCGTCGGGGCCAACCACCAGGGCGGGAAGGAACTGCTGGCCGGCGGGGCGATGGAGTTGTTGACGAAGTTGAAGGGCAGCATCACGCACGTCCATGTCATCGACAGCGACGGCAGCCTGAATGAACATAACACCAGCACGCACAACCCGTTCGGCACCGGCGTGTTGAACTTCGACGAACTGATCCCCGCCATTCAGGCGGCGGCCGTGCCGGGCGGCTGGTGGAGCGTGGACCTGTGTTTCTGGCCGGACGCCTGGGCCGTTACCGCCGACAGCAAGAAGTACCTGGACAAGCTGCGGGCCAAGTACGCCGCCGCGTGAGGTCATTCTTGGGAGGGCGAGGCCAGCCCCTTGGCCTCCGCCAAGTACCCCTTCGCCACCCCGATCGGGTTGGACAACGGCAGGCGAAACGACGCCGGGAACGCCGTCGCCTCGGGACTCGACCCGATGTCCCGCGACTCGCGAACCCGGCCACCGCCGCCGGTGTCGGGAGTCATCCGCCTTTTTCCGGAGGCCACCGTGATTCGCCCCGCCGCACCCGACGATATCCCCGCCCTGCTCGCACTCGCCGAGCGCGCTCTTCCAACCGGACGAATTGGCGTTCGTCGCCCAGATGCTCCGGGACCATCTGGGCGGAACCGAGGGCGACCACCGCTGGGTAGTAGACGACGACGCGGGCACGCTGGTCGGGCTGGCCTATTTCGCGCCCGAACGGATGACGGACGGGACATGGAACCTGTACCTGATCGCTGTCCACCCAAGCCGTCAGCGGCAGGGGCATGGGACGGCGCTGGTCCGGCACGTCGAGGCGGCGCTCACCACAACGGGCGTACGGATCGTGCTGGTGGAAACGTCGGGCCAGGAGTCGTTCGAGCCGACGCGAGAGTTCTACCGGCGGTGCGGGTACGCGGAGGAGGCCCGCATTCGGGGCTTCTACAAAGCGGGGGACGACAAGATCGTCTTCCGCAAGCCACTCCCGGCGGGCCGGTGACGGGATTCCCACTTCACTCCTTCCACTTCGGTTGCTTCTTCTCCGTCGCCCACTTACGGGCGGCGGCGAGTTGCTCGGTCGTGTACGTCGGCCCGCTCTCGGACTTAACCGGGAACCCCTCAACGCTCTCAGCCAGCACGGTGAGGGCGCGGTACGACACCGGACTGCCCGGAACGTTCGGCTTCAAAGCGGGCAGCAACTCCTCGGATCGCAACTGTTCGATTAACCCTTTCAGCGCGACCTCCTGCCGGATGTAGACTAACTCCTCGAAGTGGCGGGTTCGCTGCCCCGTGTCCTTCTCCCCCGCGATGGTCGCCACGCAATGTTTGGCCGCGTCGGCATCGCCCAGCCGCGCGAGGGCCAAGTTCGCCGACCACTGCGGGTTCAGGAACGGGGACTGCCCGGCGACCGGTGCCGCCAACCGCTTCAAGTTGTCGGTGACATCCTTCACGTCGAGCAACCCGGCCAGGATGAGCGCGGCGTTCGGCGGGTCGATCTCGCGGACGAACTTCGCCACCGCTTCCCCGGCCTTCGGCGGGAAGTCGGCCTTGCGAAACTTGGTGAGGGCGTGCAGCGCGCTGGCGACCTCTCGTTTCTCCGCCCCCGATTTGTTGACGGCGTGCTTGAGCAGGGCTTCGGCTGCCAACCGCCGGGCGGCGGGGTCCTTCGCCCGATGCCCCCGCATTTGCGTCACTTCGATGGCCAACCCTCTTCGCCGGGCGTTCTCGCTGGCGAAATGGCTGGTCAACTCCCGGATCACGTCCACCTCCGGCAAGTACCAGAACACGGACGTGTTGCCGCCTTTTCCCTTCTCGACCGCGTTAAAGAACTGGTTGGCGGCGTCCTTCGCCGTCCGCTTCGGCACGGGCGCGGCGAGGGACAACAGGGGGAGCGACAGGGCGAACGCGACGGCGAGGCGGCCGAGCTTCATGGCACCGACTCCGGGAGTGGCGAGATAGCGGGAAGTATACCCGCTCCGGTGTTTCACGGTCGTAACGGCCGTCGCCGCGCGCACTTTCCCCCACGGGTCTGGCAAAAGTTTCTGACAAGCCGGAAGACCTCACCCCCGGCCCCCTCTCCGTGCCGGAGAGGGGGTGTTCAAAAGGGGAACGTTGCCGATCCTCCGCATTTCGGGCTTGGTTTTCCTGAGTGGCTCCGCTGCCCGCGCCGGAGACCGTTCCACCGGTGCGGGTTGAACACCCCTCTCCGGGACGGAGAGGGGCCGGGGGGTGAGGTCTTGCAAACCTCCGGCCGTGCCAGAACTGCCGACCGCCAGAAAGTTTTGCCAGACCCTTTCCCCCACCGTCTTCCGCTACGCACGTTCCCCATCCGCACCCGGTCGGGTAATTTTCCCGTCGTCCCGACGATTACGATACTAATGTTCACAAAATTCCCCACGCGGAGGGCGGCGTATGAACGGCGACGTGCAAGTGCCGGGCGTGAAGGTCGGCGAACAGTTTCACGCGACCGGGTGGGTGCCGTACCCGGAAGCGGCGGAGAAGTTCGAGGCGCGGCTGCGGGCCGAGGGGCGGGCGGTCACGTTCGAGGAGGCGGCCCCGCGAATCCTGGCGCGGTTCGCCGGTGCGGATAGCCCCCGGTTCTACTGGGACAGCGAGCGCGCCGTGCTGGGCCGGGTGCTGGCGTCGTGGGACCAGAAGCAGGTCGGGGCGTGCGTCGGGTTCGGGTACGGGCGGGCGGTGCAGGACGTGATGCTGAACGAGATCGCGGACGGCGAACCGGAGAAGTACCCCGGCACTGAAGTCTGCCCGGAGGTGATTTACGGCGGCAGCCGGGTGGAGGTCGGGCAGGGGCGGTTGGCCGGGTCCGACGGCTCGGTCGGCGCGTGGGCGTCGCAGTGGGTGAAGGATTGGGGCGTGGTGGCGCGGGGGCGGTACGGCGCGCTCGACGTGCGGGAGTACGACGAGACCACCTGCCGGCGGCTCGGCGACCGGGGCGTGCCGGACGACGTGGAGGCACTCGCCCGCGTCCACCCGATCACGGAAGTCGCGCGGCTGACGACCGCCGACGGGCTGTGGGCGGCGCTCGGGGCGGGCAAGGGGGTGCCGGTCTGTTCCATGCAGGGGTTCACCATGCGGCGGGACGCCGACGGCTTCTGCCCGCGGTCGGGCAGTTGGGGGCATTGCATGGTGTATCGCGGGCGGTTCGTCCACCCCACGCGCGGCCGGTGCGTGTTGGTCCAGAACTCGTGGGGCGCGTACCTGGAAGCCGCCGGCAACCGCACCGTGCGGCACACCGCCGACGACGGCACCACCAACACCTTCGAGCTGCCGGAGGGGTGCTTCTGCGTCCCACTGGCCGTCACGCAGGAGGCGCTCAACGCCGGGGACACTTACGTCCTGGCCGGGCTGACCGGGTGGGCGGCCGACCCCGACCCGCTTCCGCCGAAGCCCCCGACGCCGGGCGACGGGTGGAGCGGCACCGTCGTGTACGCGAACGGCGCGATCCAATCGGTGACGCCGCGCGGCTGACCGGCAACCGGTGGGGAGCTCGCTACTCCGCCCAGGCGTACCGCGCGCGCCACCCGCGCCGGATCCACCGGGCCAGCAACTCCGCCCGGCCGTTCACCCCGAAGTGCTGGTAGATCGCCTTCGTGTACTGGTTCACGGTATGCACGCTGATTCCCAGACGCGAGGCGATGGCCTTGTCCCCGTCGCCCTCGAGCATGCACCGCAGCACCGCCCGCACGCGGGGGGCAAGGTCGGCCGGCGACGGCTCGGCGATCCGCGCCAGCGGGCCACCGATCAGCGGGGCAACGCCGGCGAACGCCAGTTGGACGATTTGCGTCTCCCGCTCGCTGAAGTCCCGTTCGCCGGCCCCGCGAAACAGGTACGTCCCGTACACCTCGTCCCGCACCGGATTGCTGATCGCGTGGAAGCAGACGACGCCCTGATCCACGCCGACGACCCGGTGAACCTCGTCGAATTCGAGCGACCCGACCCTCTCCTCCGCGGGCACGAGGTCCGAGAGCCGCACCGCCGTCCCGGTCCCACCCTGGGTGATGTAAGTGGTCATGGACTCTCCATACGTCGGGTTGCTTTGGAGCAACTCCAGCGCGCGGACCCACCCCCGCCGGTCGAACCCGTTCTCGAACCCCCATTCGGCCGTCGTGTCACCGGGCGCGACCGGTGCGGGCCGCCCGGCCGCGAAGCCGCGCAACTCGCCGCCGACCGCGACCTCAGCGGCGACCAGCCGCGCCAGGCTCTCCAGGAAATACCGCTGCCAACGGCCGTTGTCGTCGCCCATGTCCCGGCACTCATTCAAAATTCGCATGAGGGCGTGGAAATCTTGCGAGTGAATTGCCGTGGATTGCGACATGAGTCACCAAGACCGGTGGGGTTGGCCAAACGTAAATCCGTTTGATGAGGAGCGTGTGCGGTCGAGTAGTCGGAGAAAAATGCGCGACTCCCTAGTTTTAGGGAATATGACTTTTGCACCTGACGGGTAATTTCACCTCGCGGCAAAACCACTCGGCGCGAGCTCTCGACTCACGGTGATCCTTGGCACGCATTTTCAAGGAAAATTGGTGCCGAAATCCCGTGACGTGAGTTCATGCGACCCAGAAAATGCCGCCACGCCTCCGCACTCGGAAGTTCGTCCTTCCGAGCGCGTCCGATTTCTCCTCTCGTCGGGAGTTCCCCATGCGGTTCGTCGCTCTGCTCCTCGGTATCACCGTCACGTTCGCGGCCTCGGCCGCAGCCGCCCCGATCGTCGCCGGAACAACGCATCTTCCCACCACCGCCATCCAGGACATCACCCTCCTGTCCGGCACCTCGCTGAACCCGAATGGTCCCGAGATCGTTTTCGCGGGGATCTCCGGGTCCGGCGTGATGACGCTGAACCGGGAGGCCCAGGCCGGCAGCACGATCGCCATCTCCTCCGTCGCCGGCTCGCAGTACTTCGGCTCGCACCCGTTCCTGGGGGATTACGTCTTTGGCATCGTCGGGGAACTGACCGAGTTCAACTTCAGCGGCAGCATCATGAACGTGGTGCAGAACCCGGCCGACCCTGGGTACGCCACCGGCCAGCCGTCCAGCTTCAAATCCGGCGAGTTCAAGGTTGGCGGTGCCAGGTTCGGCTTCACGTTCCTGTCCGGCCCGCTGAAGGATGTGACGCTGTACACCGACCCGGCCGTGCCCTTCCAGTTCTCCGCCCCCTTCGACGGCCTGCCGCCGTCGGTCGGCACCACCTTGTTGAATTCCGGCCAGGACGTGTTGAACGTCACTACAATCGACGGAGAAGTGGTGGCGACCAGCTCGAACCGCCGCATCGTCGTCACCCCGGAACCGGCGACGCTGGCGGTGTTCGGGGCGGTGGCGGCGGTCGGTCTCGCGTTCCGCCGGCGGAAGCGGGCGGTGCCGACGGCGGGTGTGGAAGCCGAACGGTCGCCCGTGCCATTGCCGGCCGCGGATGCTATGAATACCTGACACCTTCGACCCCGCCCGCGAGGCCGGCCGCCGTATGATGCTCCGCGACCCGGTCAGTTCGCTGTCGCACCTGTTCACCGCCGCCTGGGCGGTGCTGGCCACCGGCGTCATGTTCCGGCTGGTCGGCGGCGGGTGGCGGCGGCGGGTGCCCATCGCCATCTACGGCGGGTCGATGGTGGCGCTGTTCCTGGCCAGCGGCGTGTACCACGCCCTCATGCTGCCCCGCGAGGAACTGCGTCTGTTCCAGAAACTCGACCAGACGGCCATCTACCTGCTCATCGCCGGCACCAACACGCCGGTCATGGCGTTCGTGCTGCGGGGCCGCTTCCGCGTCTGGATGCTGGCCTTCCTGTGGGGGTTCGCGGCCGTCGGCATCGGCTACCAGTGGCTGCTGCCGAAGGCCCCGCACGCGGCCGTCGTCGGCATCTGCATGGGCATGGGGTGGGCCGGCATGATGCCCATGCGGACGTACTACCGGGCGCTCGGCTGGCGGGCCATGAACTGGGTGTGGGCGGGGGCCGGGCTCTACACCCTCGGCAGCGTGTGCGAGCTGTGCGAGTGGCCGGTGATCGTGCCGAACTGGGTCAGTTTCCACGACTTCTTCCACTTCTGCGTCACCGCCGGCACGGTCGCCTTCTGCGGGTTCATCGTGCGGTACGTCCTGTATTACACCCCGCCGGACCCGCTCCTCCAGCCGACGTAGGTTCGGAAGACCTGACCCTCCCGGCCCCCTGTCGGGAGTCACTCGTGTACGAACGCCAACCGGTCCCCCGCCCGCGCCGCGAACACGCGCGGCGAGAACTGGCACTTCGGCATCGTGACGACGTGCGTCACCGGCTTCGGCTTCCGCCAGTCCGGGTGGATGCGGTCCGTCGGGAACGTCGCCTTGCGGTCGTCCGTGTCCGGTCGCAGCCAGACCACTACGTTCGCCACCCCGCGCGACTTCGGGTCGATGAGCCGTTCGCTGGAAAGTAGTGGTCCGTCCTTGCAACACACGTCCTGGTCGGTGCTCACGTCAATCCCTTTCGGTCTGGGAACCGGCGAATCCTTCGGCCACGCGACCCGCCCGCGTACCGTCACCTATGGGGAATCCTTCGGCACCGGCGCGGCGACCACCACAACGGCCGTTAACAGGGCGAAGGCGGTGGCGAACAGGGTCATGGGGCTGCTCAATCCGGGTGGCGGGCGAACACATATGCCCCAGCATACCCGCTCGCCGGGTCTGGCAAAAGTTTCTGGCAGGGCGGAAGACCTCACCCCTCCGGCCCCCTCTCCGGGACGGAGAGGGGGTGTTCAAAAGGGGAACGTCGCCGAGGAACCGTGTTCGGTGCTTGGTTTTCCTGGGTGGTTCAAGACTGTTTCGCGGATCACCAACCACCGGTGCGGGTTGAACACCCCCTCTCCATCTTTGGAGAGGGGGCCGGGGGGTGAGGTCTTAATAACCTCCCCACTCGCCGTCACTTCTTGCCGGCGTTCTTGACGTGCTTGTCCAGCCACTCGACCCACCGCGCCCACAGGTCCAGGTTGGTCTCGCGGGCGATGGGGCCGTGCCCCTCATACGGGTACATGTACAGGGCCGCGTCCTTGCCCAGCCCGTCCAGGGCGGCGAACATCGCCTCCGAGTTGATCGGGTTGGTGCCGACGTTCGCGTCCTCCATGCCGTGATACATCAGCAGCGCGCCGTTCACCCGGTTCGCCCACAGCAGTGGCGACATCTCCAAATACTGCTCGCGGGCCTCCCACAACTGCCGCCGCTCGGACTGGAAGCTCATGCTGGTGAGGGTGCGGTTGTAGCAGCCGTCGCCGGCGATCCCGGCCTTGAAGAAGGGCGTGTGCGCGAGGGCGTTGGCGGTGC
>Ga0105047_10016521_pt1 | contig 11565 bp, 6 predicted proteins | sample MAT04_FD_78384 | JGI IMG/M metagenome (GOLD analysis project Ga0105047, IMG submission 78384) | Freshwater microbial communities from Lake Fryxell liftoff mats and glacier meltwater in Antarctica - MAT-04 (megahit assembly) | ecosystem: Environmental > Aquatic > Freshwater > Ice > Liftoff... | reverse complement strand
CCGTTGCCGGGAAAGCGGCTGGCGAACACGCCGGCCTGCAGCGTGGCGGCGTAGGGCTGCCAATCCATGCTGACCATCAGCGGCGCGAACTTGCGTGCGATGGTGGCGATTCGGCGCAAGGCCGCGGCATCGCGCGGGGTGAACTGGTTCCAGATGCCCCAGATGTTTTCCCACGCGTTGTAGCCGATGCCATTAAAGAAAATGTACTGCAGGTCGTTGCTGCGGTCGCGGCCCCAACGATTCTCGTAGTTGATCATGTGCCGCGGTTCCAGCCATTTGAACTTGGCTACCGACGGGATGACATCGGCCGGCGCCTTCTTGCCCCAGCTCTGTACGTTCCAGATCAGATGCTCCTCGGCGCTGATGGTGGACTCGGGCTGCACCACCACCGGGCAGCCGAGCGCATCGCATGCATCGAAGAACGTGCGCGGCACACCGTTGTAGGTATCGCCGTTGATGCCGTCGGCACCGGTTGCCTTGACTAGCCGCGCAATCGCTTGCCAGTCAGGTTGGCCCTGCTCTCGTGTGCCGTTGTCCCAAGGCATCGTGGGCAGGAACACCTTGACTCCGCGCCGATGGAAATCAGCCACGGCGCCCCGCAGTCCATCGATCCCGCCGGGCAGGTCATGGGCAAGGTCGAACTGGTTGCGGTTGTCGATGCCGATGTTGGGATAGATGTACCAGAGCAGCACACTGTCGACGCCGCCAAAGCGCTCCTCGAGATCGTCCAGGTAACGGTCGACGGTGTACTTATCGATCACCGGATCATAAAAATACCGGTCTTCGATCATCATCTGCGCGAGCACGAAATTGCGCTGGGCCCATTGCAGTTCCGGGCGTCGGTAGTTGGCGTCATCAAAGCCGATGCGCGTCAGGTGTTCCCGGCGCCAGTCGCGCAGCTCGCGCAGCCAGTCTGCCGAGGTGCCGTTGACATCCATCTTCCAGTGGCCGATCTCGGCAAACGGCCAGCCCGGCGCTTTTCCCGGGGTGGGCAAGTAGCGCTGGGTGGTGACGTGCGAGAATTTGTACTCGGTCCGGATTGGCGTGTCGCCGCCTTCGTCCGCGGCTTCGTCGGCAGTGTCGTGTTGCGATGCAGGCGTCATGGTCATCAGTGCTTTGATAGATGCGTGGAAAGTGTCACACGAGGCCACAGTACGCCGCGAGTTCGCGATCGGCGGTGCACTGGCGTTCGCCAGTGCCCAGCAGCAGAGCTTCGACCTCTTCACGATCCGGAATACTGGGCTGCGCGCCCAGTCGGGTACAGGCCAGCGACGAAGCAGCGCAGGCGTAGCGCAGTGCGAAACGCAAGGCTTCGCCACGGCTGAGCGATGCGGCCAGTGCACCGCAAAAAGTGTCGCCCGCCGCTGTGGTGTCCACGGCATGCACATTGAAACCAGGCTGCAATAGAATTACACCCCGCTCGCGCGCGCAGCAACCCCGCGCACCCAGGGTTACCACCACGCAGGGAACGTCGAGCAGGGCCAGGCATTGCGCCACGGAACCAGAGTGGCCGGAAACCGCTACCAGCTCGCCTTCGTTGACAATTAGCACGTCGACCAAACGCAGCAGTTCATCAGGGAGTACGCGCGCGGGCGCGGCATTGAGCAGCACGCGCACGCCGGCGTTCCGAGCGGCATACGCCAGTGCAGTCACCGCCTGCAGCGGCGTTTCCATCTGCAAAAGCAGATAACTGATCCCGCTCCATGATTCGATCTCATTTCCGCGTAATGACGAATTGGCGCCCGGCGCCACAGTGATCGCGTTTTCTGCATCGTCCGAGAGGCAGATGAAGGCGGTGCCCGTAGGCTGCACACTGCGCACCACCTGCATGAGCACGCCCGCCGCGCCCAACGAGTCTTGGAGTTGGGTTGCGGACGGGTCATTGCCCAGAGCGAGCAACATGCGCGTGGGTACGCCTCCGGCCCGTGCGCACGCGACTGCCTGATTAGCACCCTTGCCGCCGGGAAATGAGGCGAAATCACGTCCAAGCACGGTTTCACCGGGTGCAGGCACGTGGGAGGCACGCACCACGAAATCCAGGTTGACGGAACCGGCCACCAGCAGGGTGTCGCGCACCGTCATGGCTATCGCACAAGCGCCTGGTAGACGAGGTTGTAGTAGCGGTTGCTGAGTCGCGGCAGGTCGTTACTCGCGCCATTGGGCAGGTGCTGCATAAGCAGGATCGCCACCAGCTGCTCCGCAGGATCGATCGTAAAATAGGTGGACGCCGCACCGGACCAGCCGAACTGTCCCTTCGACCCCAAGCGACCACGCAGCGCCGGATCCAGCAGTACCGAACCGCCCAGGCCAAAGCCTTCTGCATCGCTGAACTCTGTGACCGGCGTGTCCAGGTGCCCGAGCTGGTTCTGCATCATCGATTCCACTGTTTTGCGTCCCAGCAGATCGTGCCCCTCGTATGCACCACCTTGCAGCAGCATCGCGCAAAAGCGCATGAAATCCGGCGCCGTGGAGTACAGGCCACCGGCAGCGCTAAAGTAGAGGTTCAGCATCGTGCCAGGTGCGATCGCCGACGGTCCCTGGTCCAGTTCCAACGTTCCGGAAGCGGACATGCGCGTGATATCGACAATGCGGTGGCGATCCCCGGCCGGCACTTCGAAGCCGGTATCGTCCATGCCCAGCGGCGCGAAGATGCGTTGTTCCAGAAACACATCCAAAGGCTGACCACTGACTACCTCCACCACGCGGCCCAACACTTGCAACTGAGTGCCGTCGTAGCGGAAGCGCGTGCCAGGCTCCACTGCCAGCGGCACCGCAGCCAGTTTCCGGGCAAATTGCTGCAGGTCAGTGGACTGCTCCAAATCTGCACGTTCCAGTAAATGGACCGACGACTCCAGACCCACTCCACCCGTGGCGAAACCAGCCGTGTGGGTAAGCAGATGACGCAGCGTGATCGCATGAGACGCCGGCTGCAGGCGCGGCGAATCCGCGCTGCCGCCTGCGAACACCTGCATGTCCTGGAATTCCGGAAGATAGTCCGCCAGCGGGTCGTCCAGGGCCAGCTTGCCTTCTTCCATGAGCATGAGGACCGCAACCGAAGTCACGGTCTTGGTCATCGAGTAAATGCGGAAGATCGAGTCTTCGCGCATGGGTGCGGTCCGGGCCAGGTCGCGGTGGCCGTAGGCACGCTGCTGCACTACACGACCCGCATGCATCACCATCGACACGCCACCGAGATAACCATCCTCTGCGGTGGACTTCTCGATGAACACATCGAGACGCTGCAGACGCTCGGTTGATACTCCCGAAGTCCCGCCGGGTGTCGCCCGGTTCGCGGGATACATTTCTGCCGCCGCCGTCGCCGTGCTCAGGCACAGGGCCAGAGCGCACAGCAATGTCAGCGCACGCGCACTCCGCCGCTGCTGACCGGCACCCGGCACCGGCTGCTCGTCAGCCAGTCCAGGTTGCGGCGCCGCGTGCAGGCAGGCAGGGGTCATCGACAATTCCGCGATCAAAAGACGATGGTGTGCGTGAGCGACACCATGCGACCGCGACCTGCCCAGTAATTCTGAAAGCCTTCCAGCTGCGACCAGCTCAGGATGTACTGCTTGTCGGTCAGGTTTTCGATGCCGAAGGAGAACTTGCCGAAACGATCGGTCTCGTAGTTCACGCCAAGGTCGAACAGGGTGTAACCCTCGGTTTCCTCGGTATAGCTGAAAGTCCGGCCATCGAACTGACGCACGTCGCTACCGGACAGGCTGCGATCGGCGAGGCGTGTCGCGCCCAGTGTCAGGTCTCCATTGGGCAGGAAATTCCAGGTGACCGCTGCGGAAATCTTGTCCGGGTTGATGTCCAGCACGCCCATCGGCCTGTTGAGGCCACCGGCGGGAAAACGACCGGCGTTGTCTGCGGACCAGAACGAGGTCTTGCCGCGAATTCGGGAATACAAGGCGCTAACCCGCCACTGTTCGTTAAAGCGCCAGTCGCCGCTCAGTTCTACACCCTTGATGCGTACCGGGGCCCGGGTCAGGATGAAATCGTTGGAAGCAGGATCGATCGATAGCGCAGCGCCGAATGGAGATTCCGAGTCATAGTAGGATCCGTTCAGCGAGCCACTGTCACCACGCCAGTTGAAACCGAACTCGGTGTTCTCCACCACGATCGCCCCGAGGTCCGCGATGCGGTCCACGGACTGCCCCGGCACACTGATGTTGCGCAGCGGGATGCCGATGTTGGGCAGGCCAAAGCCCTCGCCGTACGAGCCGAATACAGACCATTCGTCGGTGATGCGCCAGATCGCGCCCAGGTTGGTCAGGCCTTCGACATAGCTCACGCCTCCGCCCTGCACGAAGACGCTGTTGCGGAACGCGGTGGTGGTGTAATCGTCCACTGTAAGATCGCCATCCTCGCGCCGATAGCCACCGCTGACGGTCACCGGGCCGATGTCGTAGGTAAGCTGCGCATACGGTGCCGTGCTTTCGTATTGCAGTGGCGGAACCCACAGTCGATTGGTCAGCGCGAGTCGCTGGTCGGCCGTGTCCTCGACGATGTCAACGCCCGTACGCAGCTCCAGGCCGGAAATGTTGAAGAACTCCGGGCGGCTCCACGACACTCGCAGACCCTTCTTGTCCGAGTTGATTTCAGACTGGTCGAATATGCGGTCCTCATCGGCGATGGGTGGCAGCGTGAGCTGCCTGTCGTCGCCGTTCTCCGGCAGGTAACGCATGGCCTGGTCTGCGACGTATACGTCGGCAACTAGCGAGCCGCCGAAGAAGTCGCTGTGGATGTACTTCAGCGCGTACTGGGAAAAATCGTTGAACTCGGCCTTCTGTCCGAAGATCTGCCCCCGCTCGGAGGTGTTGGTCACCGGCACCGGGCAATCCGGCGGGTCGACGAAACGGCAGCCCAGGACTTGGACATAGTTGCCCTGACCTTCGATCTTGAACTGGCTTACCGTGGCCTGCAGGCGCTGCTCGCCGTCTTCGCCGAAGTTGATGCCGCCCTTGAGGAACAGGTTGGTTGCTTCGGAATCGGACACCGAACCGCTGGTGTTCATGCCGATGCGGCGCCCATTGCCGTCGTAGGAAATGCCGCGATCAATCAACGACACGCCGCCGATGAAGTCTGCGTTGTCTTGCTTATATGCATGGTTGACGCCCAGCTTCCAGCCCGAGCTATCGTTGCCAAACTGGGTTGAGTAGCGCGAGGTGAAGGTGGTCTCGTGGCCTTCGATGGTCGGATCCTTGGACAGGTAGTTGATGATGCCGCCGGCGGCACCAATGCCCTCGGACGCCGAAGGACCATTGATGACCTCAATGCGGCCGACGATGCCCATGTCGGTAAAGGTCGCATTGCGCCCTCCCTCGCGCAGCGGCGAGCCTTGCGGGATACCGTCGAACAGCCGTAGCGCGATGCGTCCGCGCAGGGTTTCGCCGGTGTTGCTCATGGCCTGCGACGATTCGGCGTAACCGGGAACCGTGCGCGCAAGCACCGCGGTGGCATCTTCGGTCAGAAGCAGCGTGCGCTGGACTTCTTCGGTCGTCACCAGAGTGATTGCGCCCGGGATCTTGTCTACCGCTTTCGGGCTGCGCGTGCCGGTGGTGACCACACGTTCAAGATCAACCGCATCCAGGGCGCGCGCTTCCTCTTCGGCCTGTTCGGACGCAGGTGCGGGAGCGGCCTGCTGCGCGTGCACGCTGGCACTCACGGCGGCAGCCAGCAGGAAAATACCAAATGTCGCAGGTACTTGCTTCATGGTCTCTGATCTCTCGATGATGTTGAATGTGCAGAGACGCGCGATGGATCGCGGTCCTCGTTTACGTGTGCACGCAGCGGGATGCTCGTAACCCGCGAATCTGCGTCCCCTCCAGGACCCTTGCATGCCCCATTGCAAGCAGCGTAGGCGCTGACCCCGGGGAATAGAACCGAGGCGCACTATGTTCACAGTCTAGTTTTTGTTGCTTACGACCATGCAGAATGTGTTGCGTCGCAGCATCAGCAGGAGATATCGGGCGCTCGACATGAACCCGCGTGCAGGACTCGACCCCGGTGGCATGCGCGAATTGGCAGCGGCCGTATTGGGTACGCTCGTGCTTGGAGCGATTCAATCTTCACCATCGGAGCCGTTGGGATGGCAATGGCGGGGCAAGAGCTGCTCTCCGCATGTCGTGCAAGCAATCAGGCAGCGTTGACCACCTGCATTGCCGCCCCGCTTTCTTCGATGAACGCGGTGACCAGCCGAATGCGCACGGTCGAACGTGACCACACGATGCCGATCTGTCGCGGCACGCTTTCATGCGGCAGCGGAATGCGCACCAGGTTCAGGCCTTCGGGCCACGGCTTTGCCCAGTCCGGCACCAGCGATACCCCCAGGCCGCGGTCCACCATCACTGCGATGGCATTGAGCGCGTTGAGTTCGAAGCGCTCATGCGGTGTGATGCTCATGCGCTGCAGGTATTCCTCGGCCTGGCGACCGCCCCAGTGGTTGCGGTCATAGCGAATGAGCGGTTGGGTCGAAAGCAATTCATGTGGATCGCGCCCGGTCATGCTGGCAGGTGCCAGCACCACCAGCGGCTCCTCACGCAACAGCCGCCAGTTGCAGGTCTTGGGCAGCGAGTACGGCGCTTGCAGTACGATCGCTGCGTCCAGTTCACCTGATTCGACTGCCCGATAAAGTGCCGCCGAGTAGCCCGGTTCTATGTACACGTTGATCTGCGGGAACTTGTCCACCATACGCGCCAGGATGTCAGGCAACATGCCCGCCAGTGCTGTCGGACAGGCACCCAGGCGCAGTTCGCCGGCAAGCGACTTGTCGTTGGCCAGACTGCGCAGGTCGGCGACATCGAGCAACAGGTCACGTGCACGCTGCAGGATGCGCGAGCCTTCCTCGGTGATGCTGACCGTGCGCCCGACCCGGCCTATGAGTGGCGCGCCGATCTCGCGCTCCAGCGTGCGGATCTGCTGGGCCACCGCTGCCGGGGTAATGTTGAGCACCCGCGCCGCAGCCGCCATTGAACCGCGATCGACCACCGCCACGAACGTCTTCAGGAATTGGGTATCCAAGGATGATCTCTGCAAACGATTCGGCAGGCTACACCAAGGTGACATTCGCGACGGCGACGCGGTGGCGAACCCCGGATCCTGAATACCCAGAAGAAGCGCGTATGCGTGTTGGATGCCAGCGCCGACGCTGTACCAGGCGCCGTACCACGCCGAGGAACAAAGGGCGCGCGCTCAGCCCGACAGTGGTGGGACGTAGTTGCTGTCGCCCTTGGCGTAGATGGTGAGGCCGTCGAGGGAGCGCGTGGGTCTGGGGAAGAACAGGCTGGCCACGTAGCCGATCACTATGCACAGCATGATGGAGATGGCCAGGTAGAAGTACGGATGCACCAACTCCATCGACCACGCCACCAGGGTCAACGCAATGCTGGACGCAATTCCGATGGCAACCCCTTTCGAATTGGCGCGCCGGGTGAACATGCCCAGCGTGTAGGCGCCGGCAAAACCGCCACCCAGCAGTCCCGCCAGTTCGATCGACACGTCGAACAGCGAATGGATGTCGTAGGTGGAAAGCAGCAGCGCCACGCCTATGCCGACCAGGCCGACCACCACGGTCATCCATTCCGCGAACAGCACGCATTTCTTCGGTGTCGGGTTCCTGGCCAGCTTCTCGTAGAAGTCCACCGACGCCAGCGTCGCCACGCTGTTGATGATGCTCGATAGCGTCGACATCGCAGCCGCGAAGATGCCGGCGATGATAAGGCCGGTAAGACCCATCGGCAGCTCTGCGGCAATGAACAGCGGGAACGTGGCGTCGATCGGCAGCAGCGGATTCATGCGCTCCGGGTTGTTCTTGTAGAAGACGAACAGAGCGGTGCCGATGGTGTAGAACACGAAGCCGCCCGGGATCATGATCGCGGCCATGGCCCAGATCGAACGTCCGGCTTCCTTGTCCGATTTGGTCGACAACACGCGCTGCATCAGCACCTGGTCCTTGGGAAAGGTAAGCACCACGTCGAACAACACCAGGAAGATAAAGCCCCACACGGTGGCCTTGGTCAGGTCGAAGCTGAAATCCAGCAGGTGTGTCTTGTCCTCGGCCATCGCGGTGGTCACGAATTCCGGCATTCCTCCGTCGAGCTGCATGATGATGAAGCCGATGGCGAACAAGGCACCGCCCATCATCACGAACACCTGCACGAAGTCCGTCCAGATCACCGCCTTCATTCCGCCCAAGGCGGTATAAAGGATAGTGAAACCGCCCATGATCAAGATGCTCCAGACCACGTCGATGCCGGTGATCGTGGCGATGGCCAGTGCCGGTAGGAAAAGGATCACGCTCATGCGGCTACCGATCTGCATGACGATGCACAGCGCACTGGCCAGCATGCGGATGGCCGGGTGGAATCGGGTTTCCAGATACGAGAACACCGACATCAGGTCCAGCCGGCGCAGCACCGGCACGATCCACACCGCCACGAACATAAGGCCGAACACCGCGATCAGGTTGTTGGTCAGGTACTGCCAGTTGGTCTCGAACGCCTTGGCCGGAATCGCGATGAAACTGATCGAGCTGGTGTTGGTCGCATACAGGCTGACGCCCGCGGCCCAGAACGGAATGCTGCGGCCGCCGACGAAGAAATCGGAAGTGGAGCTGCGCTTCTCGCGCAGGTAGAAGTACAGGCCGATACCCACCATCGCCGCCAGGTAAACAGCCATCACCACCCAGTCCAGCCACTTCAGCAGCTGCTTGCCGGCTTGGACTTCTGCGGTGGTGAATTCCACCGCGCCGCCATTCGCCGCCTGCGTGGCCCATAGCAGCCCATCACCCCAGGCCGTTACAGATAGCGCTCCGTTGGCGGTGGCCTCCGGCAGTTCGGCCCACGCTCCGGTTATCGTCTGGTACGACATCAGTCGTGTGCCGCCCGCGTCCTGCAACAGGTACAGCACATGGGCCTGGCCGATGGCGCGGGCCGATCCCCGTATCGCCTGTCCGGGCACGGCGGTCCGGGCTTCCCAACCCTTGTCGCCGGACCAGCGCCACAAACGGTCGTTGCCGAGGTCTGCGCCCCGAGTGGTGACGAACAAGGCCGCGGTCTGTGCGACCAGCGTCGTCGGCAATCCTCCCCCCGGCCAACCCACCTGGGTGCGCCACTGTGGGCGGTCCGTAGAGGGGAGAATTGAGTGCACCACGGCTGCGCCCCGCGCATCCACGCCGGCCACGGACAGGGTGTCGTTCGAAGCCGTCGCCGTGGCCTGGCGCAAGGCCACCGGAAGCGGAGGTAGGGGGCGCGAAATGAGCGCGTCCTGTTCGAGTTGCAGCTGATGCACTTGGCTGATGTCACCTGCTTCGGCACCGAACAGCACGAAGGCCAGTTGCCCGTTGCCCGCCACCCCACTGATCGACAGGCCTGCGCCGCCGGGTTGCCAGGAAGACGGTTGCCAGGCGCCCTTGTCGGCATCCAGCAACCATGCCTGGCGCGCGCCGAAAGCCACCGCCCTTCCGTTCACCACCACCAGCCCGACCAGCGGCGCCTGCGTCTGCAGCGACGGCAACGAGCCTGTGCTGACCGACGCCAAGCTGTTTGCGAAGCCGGCCGAGGCAGTGAACACTAGGACTAACGCAAGCAGGAGCCTGGCCAGTCGGCGGCCGGGAACGGCGATGTGCAACGGCGACCTGGTTTGCCAGAGCCGGAGCGCCGGCATCAGCGTCCGCTCCGCGCGGTTTCTGCTTCTGCCTGGGCCACCACCGCCCGAGCGCGGTCGAGCAAGGGCGTATCGACCATTCGCCCATCGACCACGAACGCACCGTGCCCTCGCGACGCCGCGAGGTCGGCGGCCCAGACGATGCGCCGAGCCGCGTCGACTTCGGCCAGGGTCGCACTGAAGACATCGTTGGCCAGCGAAACCTGGCGCGGATGCACGCAGCTCTTGCCGACGTAGCCGAGGCCACGCGCCATCCGCGCCTCGGCGACAAAACCAGCCTGGTCCTGCACGTCGGTGAAGGCGGCATCGCAAGCCAGCACGCCCGCTTCGGCAGCGGACATGCGCATGGCATGCATCGCGGCGTGCACGTTCCCGGGATTGCCCCGGTCGATGCCGAAGGGCGCGAACAGGTCTGCCAGCCCCAGTTGCAGGCCGACCACGCGCGGATGCGCCGCGGCTATGGAGGCCGACAGGCGCAAACCTTTCGGAGTTTCGATGTTGACCAGCAGCCGGATGGGCGCTTCCACCCCGTTGGTCGCTTCGGCGCTTTCAAGCGAGGCGACCGCCAGCAGCACGTCGTTCGAAGACTCCGCCTTGGGCAGGTTGATCCAGTGCACTCCTGGACAGGCCACGCGCGCCATATCCTGCGAAAAATGCGGGCTGTGCAGCGGGTTGACCCGCACCACCACGCATTTGCGCGTGTCCCGCAGCTCGACGGAGCCAAGGAAAGCCGCTACGTGCTCACGTGCACGGGACTTGGCCTCGTCGGGCACGGAATCTTCCAGGTCCAGGCTCAGGCCATCGGCCTCGCTCGCCAGGGCCTTGGCGAAAAGCTCGGGGCGCACGCCGGGCACGAACAGTTTGCTACGCATGTGCCGGCGTCTTCATGGCGGCAGTGTGCTGTAAACCGATACAAAGAAAAATCTTGGCGCGCAGCTTCAGACGATAGGTTTTCTTTCGTCACGCGCCCGGGCGCAGCGGCGACCGCCGGCACAACGCTTCATATCGAAGCCGTCGCTCCAGTGGATACCTCTTCTCACCTTGGGTGAATTCACGCGCTATGTCAGTAGGCTGCGTCCGCTTCAGGTTCATGTAGCCAGCCAGTGCGGCTGAGCAGCGAAGTGCTTCACATCCTCAAGGTCGGCGCAGCCTGTTTGGCCACGAGCCGCATGACTTAGTGCGGACTCAATGTCGTCTTTGGATCTATTCTGTTGAAAAACTCGGTCGCCCGGAATCGAGATTTGCCAGTGAGCCACGAGAGTGCGATATCCACAGGACTTGAGCTTGCAATTGTGCTGAAACAGCACCGTCTTCGACCTTGCTCGTGGCGATGAAAAGTTTTTCAACGGAATAGGTCGACAACGGGCGGTGAGGTTCCCGCCGGTGGTGGGCAACTCCGTTTCCGGATGCGGTCAGCGCGCCTGTCAGCTCGCAGGTGGTTTGCAATTGCCTATGGCTTATCGACGAGTTTGGCGACAGCGGTGCGGAAGACATCGGGCAACAGGGCGTCAACATGGTTGCTGAGCAACAGGCTGTTTCCAGTCCAGATTGCGCGCTGAGCGTAAAAAAGGGCCTGGCTTTCCGGCAAGCCCGCACCCCTGCCGGAAACCTCTATCAAGAACGTTGCCTCGCCAAACTCCTCCGTTGGCTCGTGTGGCAGTTGTCCTTCGAGTGCCCGGATGCGCCGGAGCCGGAGGACCACCGGCCCGCCCCCCGTGTCCAGGTCAACCTGGTTGGTTGGTCTCAGAAGGCCTTGTCGGCCGGGGTCGAGGTGCGGAAGGTGCATCCAGTGTAATGGACGGCGGAAGGACTGCCGGCAAACCCGGCTTCTGGGCCGGCGGGATCTTCTCGAGCGTCGGCCTGAGCCAAGTGCTCCAGAACTTGCGGAGCGATTTGTGCGGG
>Ga0105047_10016520_pt1 | contig 11565 bp, 12 predicted proteins | sample MAT04_FD_78384 | JGI IMG/M metagenome (GOLD analysis project Ga0105047, IMG submission 78384) | Freshwater microbial communities from Lake Fryxell liftoff mats and glacier meltwater in Antarctica - MAT-04 (megahit assembly) | ecosystem: Environmental > Aquatic > Freshwater > Ice > Liftoff... | reverse complement strand
GCGTCGCAATCAGCCGCCGGTGGCACGCTGCGCTACTGCAGATCAACGAGAGCTACACCGACCTTCTGTTCGGTGCCCAGCTGCCCGCCGCACTCGACCCGGGCTCGTTCGCTCGGCTCGGCGTGCGCTTCGTGCTCTACGACCCCGCCCGCGGGCCCGCCACCGAATCACTGCCCGGTTGGGAGCAACGGGACACCACCGGGTACTTCCGAGTGTTCGAAAACCCACTCTGGCAAGGTGACGTCACCGCCTGGTACACCGCCGAGGTCGTGGCCAACCCGGAAGCCGCCGGCAACACGCTGCGCGAACATCGCGGCCAGTACGACAACATCGGGCTCGTCGAGAGCCGGCGAGCAGCTCTGACCTGCACGGGCACCTGCGCCCCCACCTACTCCAAGTCGACCTCCACGCAGTCGGGTGAGCGCGACGCGCTGGTGCAGCTGACACACCCGGCAGTCGTCGCCTTCAATGAACAGTTCGACGAGGGCTGGACCGTGACGATCGATGGGAGCGAGGCAACCGTGATACCTGTCGACGGCATATGGGCAGGCGTTGCCGTCCCCGCCGGTGAGCACCGGCTTGAGCTGCGCTACGCCCCCTCATGGGTCGCACCATCGTTGGTGCTGATGATGCTGGCTTGGCTCGGCGTGGCAGCTCTGTGTTTCGGCTCAGGGTTATGGCCGTTCGCTCGCCGGCGCTGCGCCGACACACTTTGATTCAGGAGCGAAGATAGGTTGTCGCACCGTGCCGACAGCGAGCAAAGCGCCCCACCCCACTGCCTGTCTCAGCGTGGTGATGCCTGCGTACAACGAAGAGGCCACCATCCTCGAGATTGTTCGGCAGGTTCTGGCTTCGCCGTACACCGCTGAGGTGCTCGTCGTCGACGATTGCTCCAGCGACGCGACGGCCGACCTTGTTCGCACTCTCACCGACCCCCGCCTGCGCCTGCTCAGCCAGCTCACCAACCAGGGCAAGGGAGCTGCGCTACGACGAGGGTTCGCCGAGGCCAGCCAGCCGTTCGTGATCGTCCAAGACGCCGACCTGGAGTACAACCCCGACGACTACCTGCAGATGATGGCCCCGCTGCTGCGCGGTGCCGCTGACGTCGTGTTCGGCAGCCGCTTCATGGGCGGCCACGGTCATCGGGTGCTGTACTACTGGCACTCCGTGGGCAACCGCTTCCTCACCACGCTGTCCAACATGTTCACGAACATCAACCTCACCGATATGGAGACCTGTTACAAGGCGTTCCGTCTCGAAGTGCTGCAATCCTTCCAACTGGAGGAAGACCGCTTCGGCGTCGAGCCGGAGATGACGGCCAAGGTCGCCCGCGGCGGCTGGCGCATCTACGAAGTTGGCATTGGCTACGACGGCCGCACCTACGCGGACGGCAAAAAGATCGGTTGGCGCGACGGCATACGCGCTGTCTACTGCATCGTGCTGTACTCGGCCTGGGGCCCACGCCTGCACGTGCGCCGCGCCGAGCCCATGGTCACCTGGCTCACCAAAAAACGCGCCTGACCGAGAAACGCTGGGAGCGAACCGGGAGACGAGGACTAGATTCCAATCCGCTGTGCGAGAAGCTCGCGGTGGTAGGTGGGATCACCGAAGAGCAACTCGCTGCTCTTGGCCCGCTTGAAGTACAGGTGGGCCGGGTGCTCCCAGGTGAAGCCGATGCCACCGTGGATCTGGATGTTCTCGGCAGTGGCGTGGAAGTACGCCTCGCTGCAGTACGCCTTGGCCAACGACGCGACCGAGGGCAGCTCATCGTTCTGCTCGGCGGCGCACCACAGGCCGTAATAGGCAGCGCTCTTGGCGGACTCGACCTCCAACAGCATGTCGGCGCACTTGTGCTTGATGGCCTGGAAGGACCCGATGGGGCGGCCGAACTGCACGCGCACCTTGGCGTACTCCACTGCCTGCTCGAGCACCTTCTGAGCACCTCCGACCTGCTCGGCGGCGAGGCCGACAGCAGCAAGATCGAGCACCGTGCTGAGCACGGCCCAGCCTTCACCCTCGGTGCCCAGCAGCGTTGCCGGCGTGTTGGCGAACTCGAGCTTGGCCTGCTTGCGCGTCTGGTCCATGGTGGACAGCGCAGTGCGGGTGAGGCCGGCAGCGTCTCCGGCAACCGTGAACAGCGAGACACCGTTGGCGGTGCGAGCAGCCACGATGATGAGGCTGGCAGTGTGGCCGTCGAGCACGAAGCTCTTCACGCCATCGAGCGTCCAGCCGTCACCGGAGGCGGTTGCCTCAGTGGTGATGCCGCTTTCGTCCCACTTGCCGCTGGGCTCCGTGAACGCCAGCGTGGCGATGGTCTCGCCGCTGGCGATACCCGGCAGGTGTGCAGCCTTGGCTGCGTCGTCGCCACTGTGGAGCAGCGCGTTGGCAGCCAGCACGACGGTGCTGAAAAAGGGGGCGCACAGCAAGGCGCGACCCTGCTCTTCGAGCACAATGCCCAGCTCGACGAAGGTGTAGCCGGAGCCACCGAACTCTTCGGGGATGGCGAGGCCCTGCAGACCCAACTGCTCACCCATCTGGCCCCAGACTGCGGCGTCGTAGCCGGCGTCGGTTTCCATCTGCTCGCGAACGGCCGACTCTGGGCTTTTGGCCTCGAGAAATGCCCGAACGGTCTTGCGCAGTTCTTCTTGTTCTTCGGTGAAGGCAAAGTTCATGACGGGATTCTGCGCTCTCGCTACCTGGCTGCGCCACTCGACGTGTGTACACTGGTGTACGCATGATGGGCATCCGTGAGCTCCGCACCGACCTGGCGGCCGCCGTGCGCCGTGCCGGCAGCGGCCAACGGGTGGTCATCTCGGTCGACGGCCGAGCAGCCGCCCAACTGGGTCCGATCGAGCCAGAGCAGGGCCAGACGGTCATGGCCGACCTCATCGCCGCCGGCGCCGTCATCGCGCCGCGACGTTTCGACGCTGCTCGCCCGGGAACCCCGGTGCCCATCTGGAGCGGCGTTCGACTGGACCGCGCCCTCAAGGAGCTGCGCGGATGAACGACGTGGACAAAGGACGCGCGCTGATGATTGACGGTTGGTCGTGACGGTCTTCTTCGACACGAGTGCGGTGGTGGCGCTGCACGTCGAATCCTCCGTTCGCCGTCACGCGCTCGACGCGCTGGCACCGTTCACGTGCGTCAGCGCATTGGCGCTCACAGAGGCTTTGGCCGTCATCGCCAAACTCACGGACGAGCCGTTCCTGCAGGCCGACCTGGAGGACGCAATGCGCCTGCAATGGGACCGCTACGCCGTGGTGCCCGTCGACCAACGCTGCCTCGACCGCGCAGCGCAATTGATGCGCGAGCAACCGCTGCGACTGGCGGATGCGCTGCACCTCGCGGCAGCGGATCGCCTACCGAGACCGATCCGATTCGTCACGTTCGACCCTGCGCAGATTCCGGTGGCACTCTCGCTCGGGTTCGACGTCGTCAGTAACTAAACGCGGCCATGGGCCGGTGCTACCGTCCGGCCCATGCCTCACCAATCCTTCGCTCGGACCATCGCTCTCTCGGTGATCGTCGCGGTCATGGCCGCCGGGTGTTCTTCGGAGAAGTCCCTCCAGGGCGCTGCGAGTTCGGGTCCAGCGACGAGCGCGTCGGCGGCCCCCGAGACGGTCGCTCCCACGGAGACACCGACGTCCGTAGCGACCCCTTCCACAGCGCCAGCCGAGACCACCACCCCCACGACCATGCCGGTTGCGCCCGCAAGCTGGTCGGCGATCGACCCTGCGACAGTCGGCGCACCGCTGGCCTACCCGTGCTGCGGCTCCAACTGGTACCGCATCACACCGTCGCCCGCGTTGCCCGCACCGGGCGCACCATTGGCGGACGGTATCTACCGCATCAACTTCGAGTTCCCCACCGACTTCAGCCAGCCTGTCACCGCTACCGTCGCCCGCTACGAGCTGTGCAGCAATCTGCCGACCGACGCGTGTCAGGATGTCGGTGGCTTCACTGCTGACGACATCGGTGTCTCAGAATCTGACTCGATGACAATCCAGCTGTCCATCGACGGCTCGCTCGCCGTCGTGCTCGGCGGGTACAACGGGCAAGGCAGTGGCGACGACTTCGCCACCGGCAACGGCGCCGATTTGGCTGAGCTGGTCACAGCCGTCGACGCCGACTACCAAATAGCCGTACTCGACCCGGGCGCCAGCGGGATCGACTACGCGTCGATCGTGGCCACCCTCGTCGCCAGCCCCACCTACGGCTTCAGCGCACCGGTCGACAGCGGTGGCCTCCTGTCATACACACACAACGGCGCTCCCCCGCTGCTGTTCCAGTTCCTGCCGGGGGTGCAAGACGGCGCGGCCAACGTTCGCGGCAGCGATGTGATCGTCCCTATTGCATTGGTCGTCAGTGGTGGCACGTACAAGATCACCACCGACGCCGGCTTCTCCAGCTGACCCTGCACACCAAGCTCAGGCGGCAGTTGCCAAGTCCATTGTCCAGTAGGGCACGCCACTGGTAGCCAACCTTCGCCGGCGCGGTGACGGTCAGAAGCGCCGGCGCCGCCCCCGCCGAGCCGTTCGACCGCAACCCAAGAACACCGGCGCCGATCAGCACCCTCAGCCGCGAACCAGTAGACCCATCGTGACGAAGTGACAGGCACCGGCCGCGACGGTGAACCCGTGCCAGACCTCGTGATAGCCAAATGTGCGCGGCCACGGGTTCGGGCGTTCACGAACGAGCACCGGAATACCGATCGTGTAGAGCAGCCCACCCGCCAGCAGCAACGACAGTTCGAGCGGCGTCATGTGGCGGAGCAACACCGGTGCCGCGACCACCAAGCTCCAGCCGAGAATCGGGTACAACGAGTACTCCAGCATTCGGAACCGTTCGAACGCGAACTGCTTCAGAAGGATGCCAACCGCAGCAAATGTCCAAACTGCGCACAGAAGTGGAATTCCCCATGCCGCCGGCAAACCCAATAGGCATACCGGCGTGTAGCTGCCGGCGATCAGTACGAAGATCATCGAATGGTCGAGGCGCTGCATGATCGCCTGCGTGCGCTCGGTTCGGGCCAACCGGTGATAGCCGGCGGAGGTCCCGAACCCGAGCAGGAGGCTGGCGGCATAGATAGAGGCGGCCACTCGCGCCGAGGCCTGGTCGGCGGCAAGTATCAGCATCAGCCCACCGGGTATCGACAACGCGAAGGCACCCACGTGGAACCAGCCACGCCACGTCGGCCGTTCGCTGGCCGGAGTGATCGAACTGGAACTCATCGGCAACTGTACGTCCGAAACCGGGTCAGCGGCCTGCGGCGAAGTCCATCGTCCAATAGATGACGCCGTTGGTGCCGGTGACTGCACCGATACCGATCGAGGTCATGGCCGGATTCAAGATGTTGGCACGGTGACCCTCGCTGCCCATCCATGCGCCGACCACGGTGGCGCAATCGCTTTGGCCGGCAGCAACGTTCTCCGCCCACGCACTCCAGGCGAAACCCTGTGCCGAGATGCGCTGACCAGCGGCCGAGCCATTCGACCCGGTGTGGGTCATCTTCTGCTTCTTGGCTTGATACGTCGAGTGGCCTTCGGCAGCAGTGTTGATGGAACCCACAACGGTCACTGGGGCGAGGCCGGCGTTCACGCGTGCGGCGTTGACCATGTCGGTGCACTGGTAGCTGATGTCGATCGGCGCGCTCACCGATGGCGGCGCACACTTCTGAACGAGACCGCCGCCGCCGAACAGGCCGAGGACGAGGGTAAGACCGTAAGCGCCAAGCGAACGAGGTGCATGCATTGGATAACTCCTTGTTTTCCGGGCCCGCGGAATGTGTTGTCGAATGCCGCTCCCGTCACAACCGACACCGAACCGTAACACGACCCCGCCACGAACGGGTTCGAAACCGCAAAGTCGCTGTCTGACCAGGGCGTTATGTGAAGACCGGCGGCGGCTGGTAACCGCCCACAATCTCGCCGATCCAGTCCCCGACCAGCAATGCGGTGCGATCCTGGAGGAAGGGTGCGACAACCTGCATTCCGACCGGCAAACCTTCGGCCGTGCGGCCCACCGGCACCGACGTACTCGGCAGGTACACACTCCCGATGAGCGCCGGCCAGCCTTCTATTTCCACGTAGTCGCGTTCGCGACCGTTGACCGTGATGCGCCGATTGCTCCACAAGCCTTCCTGCAGATGCGGGAACGCGGTCACAATGGCGACTGGGCACAGCAGCACATCGAAGTCTGTGAAGAACTGGGCCCAGGCTGCCCGAGCGCGTGCACGCAGACGGTCCATGACCATCCACTGGTGGTGCGTCAAAGGCCCTCCGTCATCGCTCACCGATGTAGCAGCGCCAATCAGCCGAGCACCGTTACGCCACGCAGTGCGCACCTCGATCTCGGGCCGTGCCGCACTGTCCACCACCGCACCGGCGCTCTCCACCGCTGCCGCAGCGGCGCGCAACACCGAGGACATTCGACTGTCGACTTCCAGCTCGGGTTCGTCGAACCACACGGCGACTCGAAGTCCTCGAAGAGACGTCACCGTCGGCTCGGGAAGCCGCAGGCTCCACGCCGGAGAGCGCTCAGGCGTCGGCTGTGCGAGCACGTCGACGAGCAGTCGCAAATCCGCTGCGCTGCGAGCGATGGGGCCGAACACGTTGACATCGCTCTCCGTGCCACCACCGCCCGGCTCGTCCAGATAGCCGAGTGTCGGAATGATACCGAAACTCGGCTTGTGGCCCCACACGCCGCAGAACGCCGAGGGCACGCGCACCGAACCGCCGATGTCGGTGCCGAGTTCGAAGCTGGTCATTCCGCACGCGACTGCGGCAGCGGCGCCGCCCGACGAGCCGCCCGATGTGTGCGTCAGTGCCCATGGATTGTTGGTAGTGCCGAACATCTCGTTGAAGCTGCCAATCGCCCGACCACTCGGGCAGGTTGGTCTTGCCGAAGACGACCGCACCAGCGGCCTTCAGCGCGGCGACGGCGGGCGCGTCGGTCGTCGGCACGTGGTCGCGCAGGGCCGTTGCACCACCGGTGGAGCGGATGTCAGCGGTCGCAATCGCATCCTTGATCGTGATGGGCAGACCGTGCAGTGGCCCCCAGAACTCACCGCGCTCCGTACCGGCGTCTGCTGCGCGGCACCGTTGTCTCGCGGGCTCCACCGCCAAGGTGCAGATCGCGTTGACCTGCGGGTCGACATCTGCAATGCGGGCGAGGAAGAGATCGAGTAGTTCCTCGCTGCCCAGCCGGCCCTCACGAATTGCAGCGGCCTGCTGGCTCGCGCTCCACAGTGTTGGGTCAGGGGTCTCCATCTGCCCAAACGTACCCGTCGCTACTCGTCACCATGTCATGCGCTGACTGCGTGCGACCCGCTCAGGGCATGACGCGGCGCGAGACCAGTAGCGTGGCGTGATGACCACCTTGCACTGGGCTGATAGTCGATTGGAGATTCACCGCGTCGTCGTCGGGCCGTACGCCAACAACGTGTTCGTGCTGCGCTGCCGGGAGACCGGCGACGCCGTGCTCATCGATGCGGCCAACGAACACGAGCAGCTGCTGCAGATGTGCCAGCGCCTGGGTGTTCGCAGAGTGCTCGAAACCCACGGTCACTGGGACCACATTCAAGCGGTGCCCGCAATCCGGGAAGCCGGCTACGAGGTTGCCGTGATGAGCCAGGACGCGGAGATGCTGAAGGCTGTCGGCTACGACGTGTTCATCGAGGACGCCGACGTCATCGAGGTCGGACGGCTGCGGCTGCACGCGATCCACAACCCGGGCCACACTCCGGGTTCGGTCAGTTTCCGGGTCGAGGGCGCTCCGTTGGTCTTCACCGGCGACACGCTCTTCCCCGGTGGCCCGGGCAACACCAAGTCGAAGGAGGGCAACTTCGACACGATCATCAAGTCGCTCGACAATCGGCTGTTCACGCTGCCGGCCGAGACCATCGTGATGCCGGGCCATGGCGTCAGCACCACCATCGGCGCCGAGCGCCCGCACCTCAAAGAGTGGGTCGACCGTGGTTGGTGAGCCGCTGCGCTACGACCAACGCCCTGCAGACCGCACTCCGGTCCACACCACCGAGCTTCCCGACACCCCCACCCGCGATCGCAACATCGTCGCCTCCGCCTGGGTGGAGGCGCCACCCGAGCTGAGGTCGCTCGGAGACGACTTGGCGGGAGCGCCCGAGGCCGAATACAAGCGTCGCATCGGCCGCTGGTTGCTGTGGAGGGCCGGGCCGGCCGTGGGCGACGCCCGCTACCTGGTGATAGCCACCGACGACGTCGCCGTGCAACATACGTATCGCCTGCGCCCCGAAGCAGATGGCGCGAACGGCGAAGGCACCGGCCCCAGCGGAGAAGTCCACGCTCGCTTCCGAGCCTGGAAGGAAGACCTCCTCGGCCGCTGACGGTTTCGAGGGTTTCGAGCGCCATAGCTCGCCGAAACCCTCGAATGGTCCTCGGTGGCGGTGCGGTCGTAGGATTCTGGACGTGTCGGGGATGGTGAAGACCGAACTTCCGGTGTGTCGCGAGACCGAGTTCATTCGCGCCGATGGTCGGCCGCAGCCCGTGTTTCGCGAGCAACTGCGCCGAATTCCGTCGTGGCGCAATGCGTGGTCGGTGCTCTTCCTCTACGTGCAGACCGGTTTGGTGCTGTGGGCGACGGTCGCGTTCGGCCCATGGATCTGGCCGGTCACGTTCGTGCTGATGGGCCGCACGTTTGCGCAGTACCTCTCGCTGATGCACGACGCCGCCCACCGGTTACTGTTCAGCGACAAGCGGGTCAACGACTTCGCCGGACGTTGGCTGCTTGGCTATCCGTCGTTGACGAATGTCGACGGCTACCGTCGTGTGCACGCCGCCCATCACCGCCAGGAGTTCGGCCCCGACGAGCCCGACATGGCGTTGTACGCCGGATACCCCATTTCGACTGCCAGCTTTCGCCGCAAGCTGACGCGCGACGCCACTGGCCGCACGGGCATCAAGTTGATGCGCCAGTTCGTGTCGGGCGCGCGGAGCACAGACCCGCGAGCGCGCCGCACCTTCTGGAAGATCATCAGCGTCCAGGTTGTGCTGCTGGCCGCAGCCATCGCCAGTGGCTACTGGTGGCTCTATCCGCTCCTCTGGCTCGGCCCCTATCTCACCGTCTGGCGCGTTATCAACCGACTTCGGTCGGTCGCCGAGCACGGGGGCATGATGGCCTCGAAGGACCGGCGCGAGACCACGCACACCGTGCTGCAGCACCCGCTCGCCCGCTTCATGGTGGTGCCATACCGAATCGGGTACCACCTCCCTCACCATGTCGACAGCGGGGTGCCGTTCCGTAACCTGCCCAAGCTCGATGCGGCGCTGCGCGAGGCCGGCTACATCGACAGCTCGATCGAGTACCGGTCGTACCCCGAGCTGTGGAAGGCACTGCACACTCAAGGCGCGTACACCCAAGGCGCGTAGTACTTTGGGGCCGAACTATTGCAGCAGCTCAATCGAAGGACTGGCGATGGCGCCATTGATGCACACGTGGGATGACGACACCAAACTCTTCGCGCACTCGGTCATCGGCTACGCCATCGAGCGCCTGCGGCTGGCGAAGGAAACCCATTGGGGTGCAGTTCCCGCGGACGAACTGGCCGAAGCGCTCGCCCATACGATCACTCCGAGCGGCGTTGGCGGCCTTGAGGCGCTGCGCGTGTTCCGCGACGTGCTGATGCCCGCCTGCCGGCCGATGGACGACCCGATGAACCTTGCCTACGTGCCCACGGCGCCGTCGATTGCGTCCACGGTGTTCGACCTGGTGGTCAGCGCCTCGTCCATCTTCGGCGGCAACTGGGAAGCAGGCGCCGGCGCGATCGCCGCCGAAAACCAGGCGCTGCGCTGGCTCGCGGACCTCGCCGGCTTCCCTGCTACTGCCGGGGGCGTTTTCGTCTCGGGCGGGTCGGCCGCCAACCTCAGCGCTCTCGTGACCGCCCGCGAGGTTTTCACGGCCTCTCGCGGGGAACGACCCACCGGTTTCACGGTGGCAATCACTGACGAGGTACACGCCTCGGTGCGCGCCGCCGCACGGGTGATGGATGCCAACGTGTTGGCTGTGCCCGTCGACGCTGACGGCCGCATGACTGGCGCAGCACTGGAAGCCGCACTGGCCACTCACGGTGCCGATGATGTGTTCGCTGTCGTCGCGACCGCGGGCACCACCAACGCAGGAATCATCGACGAGTTGGATTCGATTGCCGACGTGTGTGCGAGCCGCACGCTGTGGATGCACGTCGACGGCGCTTACGGCCTCGCAGCGCTGTGCAGCAACATCGCCCGCGAACGGTTCAACGGCATCGAGCGCGCTGACAGCTTCGGCGTCGATCCCCACAAGTGGCTCTTCGCCCCCTACGACTGCGCCGCTCTCGTCTACCGCGACCCGATGCCCGCCGCCGCCGCGCACGCTCAGCATGGCGCCTACCTCGACGCGGTCGATCGCGGCGATTGGAACCCCAGCGACTACGCCTACCACCTTTCCCGGCGCGCCCGCGGCCTACCGCTGTGGTTCGGCCTCGCCACGTATGGCACACAGGCCTACACGGATGCAGTCGATGGCGCCATCACCACCGCCAGAGCATTCGCCGACGAGGTCGAGGCACGACCGGAGTTCCAGCTGCTGCAGCAGCCAGAGCTGTCCATCGTGCTGTTCACACGCAATGGCTGGACACGCGAGCAGTACTTGGAGTGGAGCAAACGGCGCGCAAGCGAGGGCCAGTTCCTGATCGTGCCCACCACGTGGCACGACGAGGCATGCCTGCGAATCTGTGTAGTACACCCCCGAACAGACCCTTCCGCGCTCTCCGCGCTCCTCGACGATCTGGCCGCGTACGGTCCGATCACCTGACCGGTTTGTGGATTTCTACTACGGCGATAGGGGAAATAGCCGAGGTCCACTAGAATGGCAAACGTGACCGAGCTCTTCCGAATCGACAATCTGCACGCCCGGCCCATCACCGATGAGGGCGACGCTGGCGACATTCTGCAAGGCCTCTCCCTCACCGTTGCCGCCGGCGAAGTGCACGCGATCATGGGCCCAAACGGGTCGGGCAAGAGCACTCTCGCCAGCACCTTGATGGCCTCCCCGGAGTACGAAGTCACGGATGGAAGGATCTACTTCCACGGCGACGACGTGACCGAGTGGCCCACCGATGTGCGTGCCAAGTCCGGCATGTTTCTGGCGTTTCAGTACCCGCAGGAAATACCCGGCGTGTCGGTGATCCAATTCCTGCGCCAAGCACTGTCGGCACGCAAGGGTCTCGACCTCAGCGTGCTCGAACTTCGTCTAGCCACCATGGACTGGATGAAGCGCCTGGGCATGGATAGCTCCTTCGTTGACCGCTACCTCAACGAGGGGTTCAGCGGCGGCGAGAAGAAGCGCAACGAGATCATGCAGATGGCCATTCTCGAACCTGAGCTCGCCATCCTCGACGAGACCGACAGCGGGCTCGACATCGACGCTTTGCGTATCGTCGCCAAAGGAATCCGCGAGATTCGCGCCGACCGCCCCACCATGGGCGTCGTGCTGATCACCCACTATCAGCGCCTGCTCGATGAGGTCGCCCCGGACCACGTGCACATCATG
>Ga0105047_10016518_pt1 | contig 11565 bp, 11 predicted proteins | sample MAT04_FD_78384 | JGI IMG/M metagenome (GOLD analysis project Ga0105047, IMG submission 78384) | Freshwater microbial communities from Lake Fryxell liftoff mats and glacier meltwater in Antarctica - MAT-04 (megahit assembly) | ecosystem: Environmental > Aquatic > Freshwater > Ice > Liftoff... | reverse complement strand
TTGCGCAGCGGGTGCCGCGGCGGAATACGTTCCTCAAGATCGACATAGCTGAACAGCGACCCGCTCGTCCCGTCCATCCCACGCATCATCACCCCCGCATTCGCCTCGACAGAAGTGAATCATTTTCTGAAAACCGCGTCCAGGGGGGGAGTTCAGCACCCTGTCAAAGCACACCCTCCATGCTAAACTGTACCTCTTGTTTCGCCCCGACCCGAACAACCCAATTGCAGGCTTCTTGGGAAGCAGCAACCTGACGCTGTCAGGCCTGTCCAAGCTGGGGGAACTGAACGTCGATGTGCTCGATCACGACGCTACTGGCAAACTCTCGAAATGGTTCGAGGACCAATGGACAGACCGCTGGTGCATCGACATCACCGACGTGCTCATCGAAGTTATTCAGGAAAGTTGGGCTCGGGAAGAAGCTCTCGATTTGCATTTTATCTACGTCAAGATGGCTTATCATCTGGCTCAAGAAGCACGCGCAGGACTAAATGAGTTCCGAATTCCTCCTGAATTTGGCAAACGGCTTTTCGCCTATCAAGAAGCTGCCGTAAAGATCGCTGCACATTATCTGAATAAGCGCGGAGGCGTGCTCATCGGCGATGTGGTTGGCCTGGGAAAGACGCTTATGGCCACGGCGCTGGCGAAAATATTCCAAGACGATCACTTCACTGAAACCTTGATCATCTGCTCGAAAAACCTTGTCAAGATGTGGGAGGACTATGTCACCGAATACCGCTTGATTGCGAAGGTTCTTTCAAAGACGAGGGCAACTCGGGAACTTCCCGAGCTTCGCCGCTATCGCGTTGTATTGATTGACGAGAGTCAAAACCTGCGAAATCGCGAAGGACAGCGATACCGGGGTATTCAAGAGTATCTTACTGCGAACGAAAGCCGATGTATTCTTCTTTCCGCGACGCCATACAACAAAACCTACATAGATCTTTCAAGCCAATTGCGCCTATTCGTACCCGAAGATCGGGATATTGGTGCAAGGCCCGAACGCCTGCTGCAAGATATTGGCGAAACCGAATTCATTCGGCGCCACCAGTGTTCAGTGCGTTCCCTCGCAGCTTTTGAGAAAAGCTCCTATACCAACGATTGGCGTGAATTGATGCGCCTTTACATGGTCCGGCGAACACGCACTTTCATCCAGGAAAACTATGCAACGACCGACCCCACAAATGGTCGGAAATTCCTGACTTTTGAGGACGGTTCGAGATCATATCTTCCCGATCGCGTGTCACCTACGCTTCGCTTCAGAATCGACGATCAAAATAATGACGACCAATATGCAGGACTCTATGCGGCGCCGGTGGTCGATGCCATCAACCTCATGCACCTTCCGAGGTCTGGTCTAGGCAACTACGTGGCGCCGAAGCCCCACACTCCGCCGACACCGAAGGAAGCAAAGCAGCTTGAAGACCTTTCCCGTGCAGGCAAACGCTTGATGTCGAACGGCTCTGGCGGTCGCTGAAGTATGAGTGCGTCTGCCTGCATGCCTGGGAAACCGGGACGCAGGCCGAGGCGGGTGTCGGGCGCTGATCACCTTCTACAACCACCGGCGGCCCCACGCCGTCCATGGCGGACAACCGCCCGCCGTGGTCTACTTCAACGCAACCCAAACCGATCAGCAGGTGCAGGCAGTAGCTTAAATCACCCGGAAATCTGTCCAAGAGTTGGGGAGTAGCTCAATTTCTGACCCTCCGCACTCCGCAAAGCCGCCGCCCGAACCTGCGACGCCCTCTGACAAGCCGTCGGCCACGTCTGCGATCTCTTCACCGAGCAGGAATAGTACAACTTCTTCAGGGCCGCAGGATATAAGGCCCATCAAATGCGACGCGCTAAGCGCAAGAGCGAAAGTGTCATGGCAGTCAAATTCGGCAACGGAAATGCTTGGCCAAAACTCCGCCCTGCTGGCCTTTCAGCCGTCGCGGAAGGCGCGATCAAAGTAGTACATGATCGGGCGCAAGAGATAGCTCAACGGCGTGCGGCTTTCGCTGGTCAGATACGCCTCGACTGGCATCCCCAGCACCAGATCCGCGCCGCCCAGTGTCGCCATCGCCGCCTCATCCAGGGCGATCGCAACATTGTAATAGGCCTGCTGCGTGGCGGGATCCCGAAACGCATCCGCCGATACCTGCCGGACCCGCCCCAGGATGATCCTGATCTGACGCCCGTTAAAGGCGGTGAACCGCAGCGAAGCTTCTTGTGAGAGATAGACCTGATCAATATCGGTTGCTGGGATCCGGATCATCGCTTGCACCGGCTCGTCCTCGGGCACGATCATCATCAGCGGACTTGCCGCCACGACGACGGACCGCAGGCCCAGAACCTGGGACGCGATGATTTGGCCGCTGACCGGCGCCCGAATTTCCAACAACGACAATTCATCCAGACTTCGGGCCCGGGCCTCGAGAAGTCGGGTGCGTTCGGGACGCAGGCGGCTCAGTTCCACGCCCAACAGTTCGGCCGCATCTGTCACCACTGCAAGCCGTTTCAGACCAGCCTCGGTGATCTTGCCGCGCAATTCGGCGATCTGCGCCTGCAAACGGCCAATTTCGCCGCGCACCGACGCACCGGATTTCTCCAACGTGGCCATTTCCACAGCGCGGATCAGTCCCTGATCAGACAGGTTCTGGCCGCGGACCAGTTCGGCGGCAAGGATCACCTGTTCGTCCTGCTTGGCCGCAAGCTGGGCGGCCACCCCGTCGATCTGCGCCTCGGTCTGGGCAATCTGTTCGTCCAGAAGCTGCATTTCGGTGGCAATCGTCGTGAAATGATCACTCAGCTGCCGCTGCTGGCGATCCACCAGCGCCTGAACGTCTGGGGTCTCGGCAGCAGCACTGCGCAGCAAGGAATCCAGCGCCAGTCTGTGTTGCCCCTCCAGCGCCGCTTCCAGCCGGGCGATCGAGGCGAGGGTTTCAAAAAGCGCACTTTCGGTGACTGTCAGGTCGGAAAGCAGGGTCCGGTCGTCCAGCCGCAGCACGACATCGCCAGCGTTGACGTGGTCGCCTTCGTGTAGCAGGATTTCCATGACGACGCCGCCGATAGGATGCTGCACCGCTGTCCGTGTGGTAGACAGTTCGATCACGCCCTGACCAATCACCGCCCCGGCAATCTGCGCCCGCGCAGCCCACAGGCCGAACAGCCCCAAAAGCAAGCCGATTGCGGCTACGCCCAGCACAACCTTGCGGCCGATGTTCCAGGTCTGTCGCTGGCGATCGGGGTCCATGGCCTAGCCTCGGATCAGCTTCGCCACGGTCGCGTCCTTGGCCTTGATCTGGTTTAGCGGCTGCTCTGCCAGCACAGCCACCTTGGCCACCGGTTCCAGTTTACGTGGCTTCACCTTGCCGTCCTCGATTACATAGGACGCGGAAATCTGAGACAATGCCAATGGTTTGCGGGCGAGGATCAGGATGGATGTGCCCTTGGATTGTAACTGCTGGATCGTCTTGTCCATCGTTTTTGGGATCACTTCGAACAGGATCGGATCAGGCTCGTCGATCACCAGTACGGCAGGAACTCGGTAAACCGCCCGCGCAAGAGCCAGCTGGTACCGCTGGCCACGTGACAGGCCGCTGCCAGCGGCATCAATCACTGTCTGATAGCCATCAGGCAGGGCGCTGATTGTGGCATGCAGGCAGGCTTTGCGCGCTGCGGCAGTCACCCCGGCTGCGTCGGCATCGGGATCAAGATGGGCAATATTCTCGGTCAGGGTGCCTGCAACAAACAGCGGCGATTCCGGAACATAGCCGAACAGATCTCGGGTTTCGGCATCGGGCAGATGCGACAGGTTCTGCCCATTCACCAGGATTGTGCCTGCCGACCTGCGCCACAGGCCGATGATGGTTTCGGCCAGCACGGTTTTTCCGGCCCCGGTCATTCCGGTGATCTGCACCACCTCGCTGGGGGCAATGTCGATGGACAAGCCGCGCAGGATCGGCTCGCCGGTCAGGCCGGACCGTACCGAGACATTGGCCAGCGACAACCGGGAACGCAGATGGACACCGCTTTCTGCATAAACTTCGGCGGCGTCAGCCGATTTTGCCTGCAGGATCCGCTTGAGTTGCACCCAGTTGTGCCGCGCCGCGGCAAACTGCGGCAGTTCGGTCAGAAACTTTTCAACTGGCACCAGAACCCGCGAGACCAGAAAGGTCGCGGCAACCATAGCGCCAATCGTCAGGGCCCCCTCGAGCGTCAGCCACGCGCCAACGGCCAGAACCGAATAACGCGTCAACAGCACGGCCATATCGCAGGAACTGTCGAACCATGCGGTCCAGTCCTTCAGCGCAATGGCCTTGTCGCGGGATTGACGCCGCGCGCCCAGCCAGCGGTCCCGAAAGCCGCATGTCATGTCCTGACTGCGCAACGTGCTGCGGGACGTGGCCAACAAAGTCTTAAGTTCGTTGATACCACGGCTGGCAGCCTCCGTCTCGACCTCACGATTGCCTGCAAAAGCCATCCGGATGATCATCAAGATCAGGATCACGGCCATGCCGCCCATACAGACCCAGCCCAGCAGCGGGTCCAGCACAAAGATCACCACCAGAAACATCGGCGTCCAGAAAAAATCGTAGATTGCGATCAGCGAGGAGGAGTGGAAAAAGCTGCGCAGCCCGTCAACCTCTTCCAGGCCTGCGACAGGCTTGCTGCGGCCTGCCTCGAACATCTCGCCCCGCCGCGCCTCGGCAAACAGGCTGGTTTCAAGCCGCTCCTGAAACTGCGCCCCAAAGCGCGCCAGAATGCGGCGGCGGGCATAGTCGATGGTGCTTTGCGCTATCAGGAAAATCACCAGCATGACGAACAGGGACACAAGTGTTTCTTCAGACCGGGCAGGCAAGACCCGGTCATAGATCAGGATCATGAACAGCGGCCCCGCCAGCCGCAGCATGTTGACCACAAAGCTGAGAAGAAACGCGAGCATCAGAATGCTCATTCCCTGCCGAAGGGAACGCGATGCCAAGCCTGCGATGGGTCGATCCGCCACGAACATGTCCCTGCTAACTTTGAATATGTCGGCAAAATCTGCGATTCGCACCCGATGGCGGCTGACAGCCGCCACCGAAGCTAGGCTTTGACTTGACTAAGGTTGAAGCTGACAATCACCCGGTGCGCCTTTTCACCGGGTTCGGCCGAGGTATTGGTATCGACCGAATGATAAAGCCAGCTTGGGAAAATGATCATGCGTCCCGGCACCGGATCAAAGCGGACCTTGGTCCAGTTTTCCTTGGCCCGTTTGGTGTTCCGTTGAAAGCGCGGCTGGTTCATCATGTGAACGGTGCGCGGTTCGAGGAATTCGATATTGCCCGCACCTGCCGGGGCCTGAATGTAATAGACGCCGCTCCACAGACAGCCCGGATGGATATGGGACCGGTTGGCGCCGCCGGGGGGATTGACGATTGACCACATGGTTCCGATCTTCAGCTTGTAGTTTTCGTCGTAAATCTGATCGGCACCGATCTTGGCGGTTGCCGTGTTGATGAGTTTGGTCAATTCGTCGAAGGCGGCGGCCTTGTGCAGGTCATTGTGGCTGTGCCAGCTCCCCAGCACCGTGATGTTGGACCGCTCGATCCCCTTCTGATCCCGCTCCCGTTCGGCATAAACAGCGGCAAGCAACCGTTTGTTGAATTCTTCGGGCTGCGGCAGGTCGATCTCAAAGATCAGGGTAGGGAAATAGCTGCGTTTGGTTAACTTGAAATTGCTGATGTCCATCATTGCTTACGCGTTCAAAACGAACGCCCCTTTTGTTGAAATCGGGCCCGGCCGAACCGGGAAAAATCGAAAAGCTGCCTTCATCTACGGAAAGCTAAAGGAGTATTGTCCCAGCGTCAAGTCATCCGGGTGATGTCCCATGTAGGGGTATCATGACTTGCCGGATCGATCGTGCTAGATTGGGTTGACGGGCGGACCCCGGCGTTTGCGTCGGCGTCCTTGCACGCAATGGCGACAAAGGAGGTGACTGCCCATGTCCGATAACCGCTGGTTTGGCCGTCTTGGCTGCTGTCTTGGTACTGCTGCTGGCATGTATGTCGTGCTGGGCACCTCCGCCGTCCGGGCCGATCCGCCGTTTGGCGATACGGCCGGGACGGTCTTTGATATCATTACAATAACTGATCCCAGCGCGTTTATCTGCATGGATCCCATGGGTCAGGCGACACGTCAGATCTGGGACAAGCGCGTGGATGGAGAACCGCTGGTTCAGGCGCACCTGTTCATGGCCCGCTATGCCGATGGGGCCGTGATCGAAATCGGCGTCAATCCGGAATTTGACGCCAGCGCCGCGCTGGCTCTTGCCGAACGGTTTGCCGGGCCTCTGGGACAATTGCCCACCAGCCTGCGGGCCGGAATAGCCAGGTTTTCCATTCATGGCGGAAACGAGGGCTTTCACGCCGGAACCGGGCAGATTGTTGTCTATACCGAAATGGCCGACCAGCGCGCCTCCTATGATCACCTGGAAGAATCACTGTTTCACGAGGCTGTTCATGCCTCCTGGGACGAGGCGCACCGCCTGTCGCCCGGCTGGCAGGCCGCGCAAACCGCCGATGGCGGGTTTCTGACGGGTTATGGCGCCGCCAGCCCGGACCGTGAGGATCTGGCCGAGACTGCTCTTTTTGCCTTTGCCATCCTGCATCACCCCGACCGGTTTCCCCCCGTGGATACCGCCGATACACAACGGGCGGTGCCACACCGCATTGCCTATATCGCCGACCTCCTGCCGCCGGATGTGCCATTGATAGTGCCGGTCGCACCTGCCCCGATCTGTGACACAGGCGGCTGACAGTGGTGGAACCCGGCCAGGCGGTCATGGCCGATTGGTTGGCCTTGCACGGGATGGGCCATCAGGAGTGTCTGGCGCGATTGCAGGGGATCAGGATTCCACCCCAACGGCCTGCAGATGACCCGGCGTTTCCCAGGGACCGGGCTTTGCCAACCGTCCTGCAGGCGATCGATCTGGCCTTGCCGGGTGCAGCCGGGATGCTGGACCGGATCCGGACAGAGGTCCGGATCGACCTGGCCCCGGACCCCAAGCGCTTTCCACGCGCCTTTACCCTGCATGATGACGGGCGGGGTCTGCCCTATGTATGCTGTCCGCTGAAGGGGCGGTTGTCTGATCTGCTGGTGCTGGCGCATGAGATCGGCCATGCCTGTCAGTTGCTTGCCAGCAGGCAACCCGACCTGCCGCCTTTGCAGCGCGAGATGGCGGCCTATCTGGCCGAAGAGATTATCCGTGAGGGGCTGGCCGTTTCAGATGCCAGACAAGGTGCGGCACTTGACGGGGTGGACAAGGCGCGGACCCGCCGGATCATGCTGCGCGATGGGGCGGCCCTGCTGCATGGTTTGCGCGATCCCGTCGCGGCCTATGGTTATGGCTGGAATTACCCGATTGCGCGCGATCTGGCAGCGCGGGCCGCTGCCCATCTGTCGGCCGCGGACAGATGGCGGGTATTCGCCGGGACAATCGGCCTGCCCCGCCTTTTGCAACTTCCACCGGTTTCCCCGTCGCATCGCAGCGCCACCGGGGCGGCCCTGGGCAATTCTGTCTGAAACGAACTGACCGCGCCCTTTGGGGGGCGCGGTCAGCAGGGTTCCGAAGGAACGGCTGAGTGCGGCGATCAGTCGGTGCCGGCCTCGTTGCCTTCATCGCCTTCGTTGGCTTCGTCGTCTTCGTCGCCTTCGTTGTTCTCGTCCTGCTCGTCACCTTCGTCGTTTTCGTCGGCCTCATTGGATTCGTCGTTTTCGTCGGCTTCGTCGCCTTCGTCGTTTTCGTCGTTTTCGTCGGCTTCGTCGTTCTCGTCGCCTTCGCCGTTTTCGTCGTCTTCGTTGCCTTCGTTATCCTCGTTGCCTTCGTCGTCTTCGTCGCTTTCGACGCCCTCGTCGTCCTCATCTTCAAAATCAAAGGCTTCTTCGTCGTTCTCGTCGCCTTCGTTCGCTTCGTCGCCTTCGTTGCCTTCGTTATTCTCGTTGTCTTCGTCGTTTTCGTCGCCTTCGTTCAATTCATCGCCTTCGTCGTTCTCGTCGGCTTCGTTGGCTTCGTCGCTTTCGTTGCCTTCGTCACCCTCCGAGCCCTCGTTGGCTTCATCGCCTTCGTCGCTTTCGTCACCTTCGTCGCCGGCGACTTCCTCATTGCCTTCGTTGCCTTCGTTGCCGTCAGCGGTCTCGTCGCCTTCGTCACCCTCGTCGGCCTCGTCGCCTTCATCGGCTTCGTTGGCCTCGTCATTTTCGTTGGCCTCGTCATCTTCGTCGGTCTCGTCACCTTCGTCGAGTTCGTCGGATTCGTCCCCTTCATCGGATTCGTCGGCCTCATCGGCTTCGTCGTTCTCGTCGCCTTCGTCGTTTTCATCGTCCTCGTTGAATTCGTTGTTCTCGTTGCTCTCGTTGTCTTCGTCGCTTTCGACGCCCTCGTTGTTCTCGTCTTCAAAATCAAGGGCTTCTTCGTCGTTCTCGTCGCCTTCGTTGCCCTCGTCGCCTTCGTCGGCTTCGTTGTTTTCGTTGTCTTCGTCGTTTTCGTTGCCTTCGTTCAGTTCGTCGCCTTCGTCGTTCTCGTCGGCTTCGTCGGCTTCGTCGCTCTCGTTGCCTTCGTCGCCTTCGGTGTTTTCGTCACCTTCGTCGCCTTCGTCGCCTTCATTGGCCTCGTCGCCTTCGTTGGCCTCGTCGCCTTCGTTGGCCTCGTCGTCTTCCTGATCGACAACAGCTTCGTTGCCTTCATTACCTTCGTTGCTCTCGTCGCCATCGTCGTCGGCAAAGCTCACCGAAGCCGACAGATCGGTCAGGGCGCTGCGGATCAAATCGTCGAGTGTATCGGCCGGAAGAGGTGTGAATTGGATTTCAGACATGGTCATGCTCCAAAGAAACGGTGTGCGCGCAGATGCGCTGTTGGGACGAACGCGGGAGGGTGTGGAGGAGGGTCAACGCTGCGGCAAATCGAAGCGAAAAACTCTCTCTGACCGTACCCAGAGGGCCGATGCCAAGTTTAGTCGATGTGATGACCAATGGCGACATCGAACTGTCGCGGCCAAATTTAACTCGAATCTCTCTTGGGTTTTTGCAGATTTTACCCAAAAGTCAAGAGATAGTCAGTCAGGGCCTTTTGGGCGAAAGTCCAGGTCATGTCCAGCTGCCCTGATCGCCCCTATGCAGCCGGGCTGTGTTGTGCCGGTGCGCCCTGGTCTGTCGTGGTCCGGAGCTTTGGGGAGAAGGCGCAATCATCCTCTCAGACTTTCCACATAGGTCAGTGCGACCGGCACCACGACCAATGTCAGAATCTTCGAACTGATCAGGCCGCCGATCACGGCATGGGCCACAGGCGCATTTTGCCCGCTGCCTTCGTAAATGTTCAGCGCCAGTGGCAACATGCCGAAAATCATCGCACGGGTGGCGCGCAACCGTTCACGCGCATCAGCCGCATCCACCCGAAGGCCACCGAAGTTCATGCCCCGAGCCAAGCCCATAATCAGGTTTGGCCCATCATCAGGTTTGGCCCATCATCAGGTTTGGCCCATCATCAAGTTGGGCCCATCGTCAGGTTTGGCCCATCGTCAGGTTTGGCTTGTCGCAGCGATAGACGGGTCGGCTTTGCGGGTTGCCGGTATGTGCAACCGAAAGGCGCATTCGCACCGGGCACATGTCATCATGCCTGAGAGCAGCGCCCTGCCGCCGCGCCGCTCATTCATGGTATCGGGATTGAGCGTCGCATCCTCTGTAAGCTTGACCGACATGGGGGCAACTTTTGTAATCGCGTCTGGCGGGGTGCTGACTTTGTTCATCGCGGCAGCACCGAACGGCGGTTCGGTCTGGGTCAGGGTCGTCGATGAGGACTCGGCGGCAGTCTTCGAGCAGAAGATCAGCGCTGATTTGCCAGCCAACACGCAGTTCCTGTCGCCGCGGTTGTTCATGAACAACGGGGCAACGGCAGCAGCGGTCGCCTACGACTGCTCGGGGGCCTATGAGGAGACGGACTTCTGATAGAGGGACGGTTGACCAATTCAAAGCGACGTCAGTCTGATGATAGGCTGGCGGCTGACGGATTCATCTGGCCGCCGACAGAATAGTGCAGCGCTATTGACGATTCGCCAGGATGGCTGCCCTTGAAAGAGTACGCGGCGGGACGGACTTGGCGAACTCGCCGCGGTCTTTGTATCCATGGCGAAGGTCGTTCATGAGCGGGAACGAAAGCCCCGCAAGGTCATTCTGAAGCTCGATCATTCCTATCACTTGTCTGGGATTGCCCTCGTCATGGTTGCCGCAGCGCTTTGGGCAACGGTTGGTGTGGCAAGCCAGCTTGTGCCGCAGGAAGGCGATCTGCCGGAAGAGCTATTCGGCTTTGCGCGAACCGCTGTAGCGGGGCCGGCACTTCTTTTGGCCGCGCCGCTTGCCGCGGGGCGCGCTGGAATCGTTGGTGTTCGGCAAAGTGCGGGCGGCTTCCTGACGTTCGGTCTTTGCTGCGCAATCTTTCAGATCGGCTGTTTTGCAGCTTTTCGCTGCTCGGCGTAACGATAACAGTCTTTCTTACCGTTTGCCTGCCGCCGATCCTGGCCTTGGCTTGGTCTGTCCGGAGGCGCAAGGAACATGTGTCCCGGCACGTTTATTCAGCCATCGGCATGGCAGTTGTCGGGCTGGTTGCGTTCAGTTCGACCGCTGCTGCCAGTGGCGAGGTGTCGAAGATCCTGCTTGGTCTGGCATTCTTGATCGTGGCATTCATCGCCTTCTTGATTATGTCGCACGCCGCGCGCGGCCTTTCGAACAGCCATACCCCGCTGCTCATCGCAGGCCTGGGTCTGACGGTCACGGCTGTGTTTCTGGCTCCGGCCGCTTACCTGATGATGCCCGTCAGCATGAGCGAACTCACGAAAAGGCTGATGAACTGGCAACGCGGCAGCATGTTGATCTACCTTGGTCTCGTTCCGACCGCCCCGGCCTATGTCTGCTACTGCGCGGGCATGGCGAGGTGTCGTTCGGCTGTGGCCGGGTAGGTCGCCTCGATGATCGAGCCTGCCGTGGCCGCCGGTCTGGCCTTCTTGTTCCTTGCCGAAGTCGTGTCGCCTTGGGCAATCATCGGCTGCGTCCTGCTCTTCTTTGCAATGCTGACGCTGTGGCTGGATGAAGCGCCGCAGGAACAAGGCGCGCCGGTGCGAAACAAGAACGCGCCAGCAGCCGCATGATACACAAGATGTGTGGAATAGATTTCGCCCAAAGTGACAGGCCAGGTGCAAGACCAACCCCAACACATTCTGATCGGCAGAGCAGGAACTGACGTGACCAAATCTGACCCGCAGAAGACGACTGTCAGTCGCGTGCTTGTTGTTGATGACAGCACCATGAGCCGACGCAAGATTGCGATGGCCATCAAAAACCTCGGACACGAGTGGATCGAAGTTGACAGCGGCGAGGCCGCCCTCGATTTCCTGGGCGGCAATGATGTGGATCTTGTGCTTCTCGACATCATGAGGCTTTGTTGCACAAATCCCATGAGGGATTCATCTTGCGAATCCAGTGTGGTAGCTGGGCTGCATGAGCAAACCCACATCTCCCGCCTACAAGACCAAGAACTGGCCCGCATACAGT
>Ga0105047_10016517_pt1 | contig 11565 bp, 9 predicted proteins | sample MAT04_FD_78384 | JGI IMG/M metagenome (GOLD analysis project Ga0105047, IMG submission 78384) | Freshwater microbial communities from Lake Fryxell liftoff mats and glacier meltwater in Antarctica - MAT-04 (megahit assembly) | ecosystem: Environmental > Aquatic > Freshwater > Ice > Liftoff... | reverse complement strand
GTGGTGCGCATCAACTTCGGCTGGAACGAAGTGTCAGGCGACGGCTGCGCAACCCAAACGCTCACGCAGCTGCGCGATCCCAACAACACCTGCTACAACTGGACGCTCTTTGACAGCCTCGTGAGCCAGGCGACCGCGCGTGGTATCCAGGTGCTCGCGTCGGTGAGCCGTACACCGCGCTGGGTGCTCGGCAACACCAATCCCAACTACGTCGGCACGCGTAGCTCGGAGTGGACGCGGCTCGTCACCAACTACGAATCATTCATGGGCGCCGCCGCCCAGCGCTACGCGGCCGGCTCCACGTACGGCACGATCAAGCTGTGGACGGTGTGGAATGAGCCCAACTCGACGTACCACTTCGCGCCGATCACCACCTCGATCATGCGCTCGGCCATGCCCAAGCGCTACGCGCAGATGGTCGGCAAGACAGCCGTAGCGATCAAGACCGCCAACCCGACCGCGCTCGTCTCACTCGGACCGACGGGACCACAGTCGACGATCAAGCCGATCCCCTACATCCTGGCCGTGCAGAAGGTGCTTCCTACCTTCCTGCCGGGGTCGAGCATCACTGCCAAGCGTCACTGGGTCGACGCGTGGTCGCACAACCCGTATCCGGGCGTGACCATCTCCCCGAGCCGCGGCAAGGCCACGTCGCCGACCGTCGGCATGTCCAACATCCGCGACCTGTTCACACAGCTCGACGCGGCGCCCATCACCAAGGGCATGAAGGTCTGGGCTACCGAGTTCGCATACCAGACCAATCCGCCGGACAAGACGCTCGGCATCTCTCCCGCGCTGCAAGGCCGCTTCATGGCGGAGTCGTTTGACTGGCTCGAGTCGACCAACCGCGTGACGGTGCTCATCTGGTACGGGTTCACCGATGCGGTTGACCTCGCCGACTGGCAGTCGGGCACGTACTACTCAAACGGCGTCGCGAAGCCCTCGCTGGCCTGGTTCCAGCGCCCGGTGTCCGTACCCCTGGCAATCGTGCGACGCGGCACCACAGCGCGCGTGTGGGCGCGCAGCAACGTCAATCCATCAGCGACGCGCATCGCCTTCTCCTACGACAACAAGACCTGGAAGCTGCTGCCGATCATGGGCCGCAAGAGCGACGGCACGACCATCATCAACGTGCGCGTGATGAAGACGATCTACTTCGCCACGTGGGACGGTGTGCGCGGTCCGGCGCGGCCCGTGCTCGCGCGCTAGGCGGGTCGGCTAGCTGCGGATGCCCCATCGGGTGGCTCGCTCGCTGATTCCCCCGACGATGGCGTGCACTTGAGGATTGTCATGCTCGCTGCTGCTGATCATGTCGTCAGCAACCGCACAGATGCGTGTAGCGAGTTGCATGACGCGATCAAGCGCGTAGCGTTCGTTGAAGCCCACTTCACCCGCGCATCGCGCCCACGAGTCGAGGCCGACATCATCCAGATGCGTGGCGCCACCGATCGTCATGGAAAGACGCGTTGTCAGTCCCTCATATGCAGCGGTGCTGACGATGTCATAGAGCGGGGCGAGCGTGGGGCGGGCTGTGTCATACAGCAGGGAGTAGTTCTTCCCGTGTGCGTCGCAGTTGCCAACCAGCACATTCAGAATGAGCGCTGACCACAAGACGGGGAGATCCTGGACGGGAGCCGCCGAGGCCTGACGAAGGAGCGTGGCGACCTCCCGTACCGTGGGTCCACCGTCCGCCTGATACTTCTCTGACGTCAATCGTCCCAGCGCCTGGCACATGTCCTCTTGATGGAGGCGCCGGACGGGATGGGCAGTCAGGTCGCGGTCGTAGCGATCGATCACCAGGTATGGGAGGCCATTGAGTGTCTTGGCCGTTCGCGTCACAGCGACCGGAAGACCGAGCCGCCTCGCGAGCGACATGCAGAAATGCTCGTTGTCCACGAGGCCGTCGAATCGCTCGGGCTGCGGCTTGAGAATGTGCGTGGTGGCAGGCCCGCCCGGTGCAGGCAAGGTAAATCCATCGGGCGCCAGCGCTACGGGCAGCTTCCCTTGTGCACCTGCGAGTGACATGCGTGTTGCGCCGCCGCCTGAGCCGATCGCGAGCGGTCGACGAGGAAGCTCAACGAGGATGCGATCGAGGTCCTGCGCTGAGAGGAGCCGCGCGTCATCGGTGTGGACCGGCTCTACGTCAGGCAGGTGGAACTCGATGGCACCTGCGCAGTCGCCGCCAAGTTCCTCGAGGAGACGGTAGTCGTTAGACGGCGACACTCCCAGGAGCTGCGACACCGCACGACGCACGTCCTGCTCCGGGAGGATCCCCCCGAAGACGGCGAGACATATTCGGTGACCGTAGGCCTCTGCTTGAACCGGCATCGCGTTACTCAGCGGCATCTGTTGGGCTTGGACGTACGCCTCGTGGTACCGGAATTGGAGGTTCCCGTTCTCCTTGCGCACGAGCCATCCGGCCGGTGCGCCGTGGAGCAGAACCTGCAATCGGGCAGTCATGTCCGGGGCCTCACGTCGAACTCAAGCCCGAGCGTGGCAATCGTTCGCAGCGCGATGCCCAACTGCAGCGTGGGCTTGCCGCGCTCCAGCTCACTAATCACTCGACGGTTCACGCCGACGCTGAACGCAAGCTCCTCCTGGGTGATGGCCAGTGCCCGGCGACGCTCCTCCACCGCTTGTCCAAGTTGTTCAACTGATTCCATGCATCCTCCTGGTATCACCCTACCCGTTTTGTTACCGATCGGTAACATGTACCTGCGCGATTCGCGACGGGGCGGTCCTGATACCGATCGGTAACATTTTGCGCTGCACCGGCGCGCGTGGAGAAAATGCTACCGATCAGTAGCATCTGGGGCGTATGCTCGCCCCATGGTCTTGACCGCAATCGCATGGGGTGCCCTGGCTGCGAGCTCGCTGCTCGTGGGCATGGCGCTGACATTCGTCTGGACGCCCTCCACGCGGACGCGGGGGCTGGTGCTGGGGTTCGGTGCGGGGGCGCTGTTCAGCGCGATCGCGTTCGAACTCGCGGATGAGGCGATCGCGCTGGGGAGCGAGGTGCTCCTAGCCGCCGGGATGCTCGTGGGGGCGGTCGTGTTCGTGGGCGGATCGCGTCTGCTTGAGCGCGGCGCCGGTCCGCGCAGCGGCGCCGATGCCGACTCGCGGTCCATTGTCTTGGGCGCCGGGCTCGACGGCATTCCTGAGTCGCTGGCGATCGGCGCGAGCCTCGCCAGCGGCACGGGCCTGTCGATCGCACTCGTGGCGGCCGTGGCGCTCTCCAACTTGCCAGAATCGCTCGGCGCGACGATCGGTATGCGCGAGGCGGGGCACTCTCGGCGCAGTGCGGTGATCGTGTGGTCTGGGCTCGTTGTGCTCTCGGCGCTCGCATCAGGAGCTGGGTACGCACTGCTCGCGCATGCGCCTGAGGAGGTCGGAGCGTCGCTCGATGCGTTCACCGCCGGCGCCGTGCTTGCGATGCTTGCAGACACGATGATTCCCGACGCCTACCGCGACGGCGGACGGCTCGCCGGGCTCGTTACTGTGGTGGGCTTTGCGGCTGCGTTTTTGATTGGCTGATCACGTCGCGGTAGTGCTGTTCGAGCGATGTCAGTCGCGCGGCCATCGTGAAGTCGCGCTCGTAGCGGGCGCGCGCGGCGGCGCCCCGCGTGGCGGCCTCCTCCGGTGATGCGAGCGCGCAGTCGATGGCCGCGCCGAGCGCTGCTGCGTCGCCCGCTGGGGCACGCCATCCTTCAGCGTCAGTGACCAGCTCGGTGAGCGCGCCGATGTCACTCGCGATGACAGGCGTGCCGGCGGCGAACGCCTCGACCGCCACGAGCCCGAATGTCTCAGGCCACCGCGACGGCACGACCAACACGCGCGCGGCGCGCATGCTGGTGGCCACGTCTGCGGCGCGCTGCTTGCCGAGCACGCGAATATCGGGCCGCGCCTTCGCGCGCTCCGCGACGCGCGCCGCCAGAGGCCCTTCGCCGACGATCTCGAGCTTCGCGCCGTCCGTGCGCGGCTCGACGCCCCACGCGTCCAGGAGCTGCATGACACCCTTCTCCTCGCTGAGCCGACCCACGAACAATGCCACGGGCGCGCGCGGACCGCTCTCGCTCGCGCCACGATCGAACACCGCATTGGGGAGGGTGATGATGCGCTCGGCGGGAACATCCGCACGTACGAAGATGTCGCGCGTGGCCTCAGACGGCGTGAGCCAGCGCGCGATGTGCGGGATCGCCGAGCGCCGGTAGGCGAGCTGGGAGCCGGCGATCATCGCGGACGCAGCGCGGCTCCCGCGAAAACACGCGTGCGTGATACCAGCGGTGCTCGCACGCTTGCCCACGCACAGCTCGCACGGCGCACCGTCGCGCAACAGGTAGGCGTTCGAACACGTCATCCGGTAGTTGTGGAGCGTCGCGACGGTAGGGATACCGAGCTTCGCGAGCTCAGGAAAGATCGACGCTGACAAGACGTAGGAGTGGTTGTGCACGTGCGCGACGTCGGGCTGGAACGCGCGCGCTTTCTCTTCCACGCGGCGCGCCGATTCGCGCGACCAGATCGCATGGCGCGCGGCCGTGAACCTGCCGAGCCCCTTGCCCTCGTCGTTGTGCGCCTCAAGCAACTCAACCTCGTGCCCGTGCGTGCGCAGCGCGGTGACATCCTCATCGACGACGGTGTCCTCCCCCCCGCGCAGCTGGTATCGGTTGTGGATGACGAGGATGCGCAGCGGGCGGCTCGTGGTCATCTTCGCCTCACTCCCACGCACGCGAGCAGCACCCGAAGCGTTGATTGGATGAGCACGAGATAGCCGCGCCCGGAAAAGCGTCCGCGCAGCTCGCGCAGGCCCACGAGTTGCGCGCGCAGGTTGCACCACTCGCGTGTGCGCACCTGGCGCACGGATGCCGACCCCGCGTGTATGCGAATGTGGATGAGCACGTCGTCCACGGTCGCGAACACGCCTCCGCGCCCGGCGAGGCGGTAACACAGGTGCACGTCTTCGGCGATCGGCCAGCGCTCGTCGAATCCGCCCACCTCGCGCACTGCAGCCGTGCGCAGCATCGCGCCTGAAAACGCAAACGGCAGGCGTCCATCGCGCAGCCCCCAGTGCCACCCGGGCTCGGTGCCGGCTGCGGGATCGGTATCGAAGCAGTCGATGCGCACGCCCACCCCGGCGAGCCGCGCATCCGCATCCAGCAGTGCTCGCTGGCGCGCGAACGCACCGGGCTCCCACAGGTCGTCGGAATCCGCGATGGCAAAATAGCGCCCGCGTGCGGCGGCGAGCAGCTGGTTGCGCGCGGCGGGAATGCCGACGGATCGCTCGTTGCGCAGCAGGCGCACGCGCGGATCCGCAGCGGCGAGCGCCTCAGCCACGGCCCACGTGGCATCGGTCGAGCCGTCGTCCAAGATCACGAGCTCGAGATCACGCTCGGTCTGCTCCAGCACGCTGCGCGCGGAGGCCTCGAGCAGGTCTGCACGATCGCGGACGGGCATCGTGGCGGTGATGGCGGGTGCGGCGGGCACGGGGACATTCTCCCAAACCCGCTCCAGTCCTACGGTTTCTGCGTCAAATGATCGCCGATTTCGCTGTACGGATCCGGCTTTTGGCCGCACAGTGGAGGCACTATGACCCGCCGACTCGCCGCTTCCACACGTTGCGCACTGCTTGCGCTCACCCTGATCGCCTGCCTGGTCGTCCCGGGCCTCGCGCATGCGAACAGCCAGGTCGAGTTCGGCATCGAACAGGAAGGCGGCATGCCCGACCCTGCGCGGCGCCCGTCGCTGCTCGACGCTGAGGCGTCGCTCGGGGTGAAGCTCAAGCGCTACATCTTCCACTACAACGAGATCGCGACGTGCGACCCGCGCAGCGCCGCTGGCAAGGGCGTCTCGCCAAGCTCCTACACAAATCCGTGTTATGCCTGGGGCGTGCCAGATGCCGTGGTCGTCGGAGCGCAGATCCGCGGCATGCGGGTGCTGGGCACCACCTGGGGCACGCCGCCCTGGATGTTCAACGACGCGCCCAAGTTCACCGGCACCACCGACGCGCAGTACTCGGCGTTTCTCGCGGTCTACTCCGACTTCGTGCAGGCCGCCGCCACGCGCTATGACGGCAAGCACGGCCTACCACGCGTGAACCAGTGGACCGTTTGGAACGAGCCCAACGGCTCCTTCTTCGAGCCGCGCTTTGACGCGAACAAGAAGCCCATCGGGCCCGCACGCTACGCCCGCATGTATGACATCGCATCGCGCCGCATCAAGGCCGTGGATTCGACGCTCGTCGTCGCCGTGGGCCCGACCGCGCCGCACGCCAGATCGTTTCCGCCGGTCACCTACATCAAGCAACTCCTGCCGTTCTTGCAGGCTGCCGGCTCGCCCATCGATGCCTGGGCGCACAACGCCTACATCGGCGGACAGAACCCGTACTCGACCACCATGCAGCCACCCTACGTCGGGCTCGGCAATCTCCAGGACATCACCGGCATGCTCGATCGCTACCCGGTGACGAGGGACAAGCCGATCTGGGTCACCGAATTTGGCTACCAGACCGGTGGCATCCAGAAGGTGGTGACGCAGCCCGAGCAGGCGTTCCTCACCAACGTGGCGATGATGTACGCATGGCAGCACGCGCGGATCTCGACGTTCATCTGGTACTCGCTGCTCGACGACAAGGACACGGGCGATCTCGCGTCGTTTCAGACCGGGCTCTACATGAACGAAACCACTGGGTGCGGTGGCACAGGCAGCCGCATCTGTGAGAAGGCAGCTGCCAACTCGTACCGCCGACCGCTCGTGATCTCGAAGGTCTCCGGGGGGATGGCCACGATCTGGGCGATGAGCCAGATCGATGCCGCCACGGCGAAGGTCTACATCCAGCGCCCGGGCGAGGGCTGGCGCACCTTCCGTAGCGCTGACACGTCGACCACCGGCGTGATCTATGAGCGCGTCGCGATGCCGGTGGGCACGCAGGTGCAGGTGTGCGACACGCGCTGCTCTGCCATCCAGACGGTGGCTGCGGGCAACGATCCGACAGCGCCGGCGAGCGGCATCATCACCCAGGGCGGCGGCACGAGCGGCACGAGCGCGATCATCCGCCAACGTGCGATCACCCTGCGTAAGAGCTCGTCGCTGCGCGGCGGCATCGGGTTCGACCACATCTGCTCGACCTGCACCGTGGGCTCGATCATCTACGCGCGCGGCGCCGCCAGCGGCATACCCGGCGCGCGCACCAGAACGATCGTCGTCGCCCGCGCCAAGGTCACCACGCGCGGATCCACGCGCCATCTGACGCTCCGCTTCACCAAGAGCGCTCGCACCGCCCTATCCAAGGCCAAGCGCCCGCGCCTAGTGATCCGCACCGTCGTGATCCAAGGCGGCAGGCGCACCACGTATGACCGTCCGGTGACGTTGGTGTAGAACGAGGGCTTTCCTCGCGTTGAGCTTGCACGGCCCCTTCGGGACAACCGCAGGCGCTGCCGGCGCGAGGCGGTGTGGAACGGCGGTAGAATCCCTCGGAATCGCACCGCGCCACGCACCCTCCCCGTGCCAATCTCCTCAGCCCCCGCATCTCCCGAGCTCACGCCGCCGATCACGCAAGCCGTCGCCGAACCGCCACGGACCGCGACCGCGCGCTACATGACGCTGCTGCGTACCCTGGCGTTCTCGGAGTTCAAGCTCCGCTACGCGCACTCGTCGCTCGGCTACGTGTGGACGGTGTCAAAGCCGCTCATGCTGTTCGGCGTGATGTACGTGGTCTTCTCGCACATGCTGCGATTCGGCGATGGCATCCCCAACTATCCCGTGATTTTGCTGTTGGGCATCATGCTCTGGGGCCTGTTCGCTGAGGCGACCTCCGGCGCGGTGACCGTGCTCGTTGCCCGCGCAGATCTTCTTCGCAAGGCGAACTTCTCCCGCAGCGTGCTGCCCGTCTCCGTCGTGTTGACGGCGATGATGGTGTTCGCCTTCAACATCGTCGCGCTGTTCGTGTTCGTGTTCGCCACTGGCGCGCCGATACGCCTGGAGTGGCTCATGCTCGTGCCGCTGCTCTTGGAGCTCTGCCTGCTCACGATCGGTGTCTCGCTCCTACTGAGCGGGCTGTTCGTCTACATGCGTGACATCGGGCAGCTGTGGGCCGTGGCGCTCCAGCTCATGTTCTACGCCACGCCGATCATCTATCCGCTCGAGCTGCTCGAGCAGAACGGCGTGAGCGATCTCGTCCGCTCGCTCCTGCTCTGCAGCCCGATGGCGCAGATCGTGCAGGACTCGCGCTGGGCCCTCGTGGGCGGCGCCGCGCAGCCGGCATGGGAGATCCAGGGCGCGATGGCGCCGATCCCCTACCTGCTCGTGCTCGCGTCCGTACTCTTGGGCGCTGCGACCTACCGTCACTACTCGGCGCGATTGGCGGAGCATGTCTGAGGTCGTCATCACCTGCGAGGGCGTTGGCAAGGTCTTTCGCATCCCCCGGGCCGACCAGCGCACCTTGCGTGGGCGGATCCTGCACCCCGGCTCAGGCACGCGCTTTGAGGAGTTCCGCGCGATCAAGTCCGTGGACGTCGAGATTCGCAAGGGCGAGTTCTTTGGAGTCGTCGGCCGCAACGGCAGCGGCAAGAGCACGCTGCTCAAGATCCTCGCCGGTATCTACAAGCTCGACGAGGGATCGATCGAGATCGACGGATCGATCGCGCCGTTCATCGAGCTCGGCGTAGGGTTCAACGAGGACCTCTCCGCGCGCGACAACGTCTTCATCAACGGCGCCATCCTCGGAATGAGCCGCAAGCAGGTGGCCGACCGCTTCGATGCGATCGTCGAGTTCGCCGAGCTGCACCAGTTCATGGAGATGAAGCTCCGCAACTTCTCGTCGGGCATGCTCATGCGTCTGGCGTTCGCGATCGCCGTGCAATCCGGCGCGGAGATCCTGCTCATTGACGAGGTGCTCGCCGTCGGTGACGGCCGGTTCCAACGCAAGTGTCACGAGGTGTTTCGCGAGCGCAAACGCCGCGGCGAGACAGTCGTGTTCGTCAGCCATGACATGAACGCGATCGAAGCCTTCTGCGACCGCGTGTTGTTGCTCGAAAACGGGGTACAGATCGCACTCGGACCGCCTGCGGTGGTCGTGCCCAAGTACCATGAGCTCAACCGACCCATCGAGGATGGCATCGATGGCGCGCCGGTCACCGAGGGCTCCGAGCAGCATCCTGTCGTCATCCGCCGCTTTGAGCTGCTCGATGAGCAGGGTGAGCCGATGGAGGCGTGGCCGGCCGATTCGACGCTCGGCCTTGAGGTCGATCTCGATTCTCCGACGCGCCTCGAGCAGGCGATGGTTCGGGTACTCGTCACCAACGAGGGTGGCGGTCTGGTTGGCGCGCTCACCGCACAGCTCAACACGCTCGAGCCTGACGCCCCCCGCACCGTGCGCATCGATGCGGAGAACATCCTCGGCGCCGGTACATATGGCCTCGAGATCGAGGTGCACGCCGTGGTGGATGGCCGCCCGCAACTGGTCGCCGCACCTCGCCGTCGCGACATTGACGTGGATGCTGATCGCAGCGTTGGCGTCGCCCGCATTCCCCATACCTCCACGGTGACTGACACCGTCGACCACGAGCTCGCACATGCCGACTGATACCACAGTCCAGCCCGTCCAGCTGGTACGCGTCCCGACTGCGACGCTCACCAAGGTGCTCGTTATGGCGTACGATCGCATCGGTGAGCGCATGGCCGGCCCCGGTGTGCGCTCATGGGAGATCGCGAAGGCGCTCGCAGCGCACGCCGATGTCACCGTCGCATCCCTGACACCGATCGGCCGCACCGCGCCCGGCGTCGAGACCTTGCTCATCAAATCCGAGCCGCAGCTCGAGGCGCTCGCCGACCAGGTCGACGTCATCATCTTGCAGGGCCTCACCCTGCGCCGGCACCAGGTGCTTGTGCAATCTAAGGCGGTGCTCGTCATCGACCTCTACGACCCCTGGGTACTTGAAAACCTCGAGCTGCACGCGAGCCTTCCTGACGGGCGCTGTGCGGAGTTGCTGCTCGCGGATGCTGATGCGCAGAACGAGCTCATCGATGCGGGCGACTTCTTCATCTGCGCCTCTGAGCGTCAGCGCGACTACTGGCTCGGAATGCTCACTTCACGCGGCCGCGTGGAGCGTGCCACCTGGCTCGCGGATGCCGAGCTCCGCGATTTGATCGATGTCGTCGCCTACGGCTGCCCCATCGACCCCCCGGCGACAACGCCCGCACTCAAGGGCGTGCATCCAGAGATCCAGACCACGGATTCCGTTTTCCTGTGGAGCGGTGGCGTGTGGGAGTGGTTCGATCCGCTCCTCGCGGTCGAGGCGTTCGCGGATGCCGCGCGTCAAGAGCCCGACATGGTGCTCTACTTCATGGGCCTCGGCTTACCGGGCAGCACCCTGGACATGCCGGTCGCGAAGCTGCTGCACAAGCGTGCCGCTGAACTCAAAAAACAGGGAATTCGCATCGCGTTCGGCGACTGGGTGCCCTACGACGAGCGCGGCGCGTATCTCAGCGAGGCGGATGCCGCGATCATCGCGACGCGCCCCTCCGTCGAATCGCGCCTCGCGTTTCGGTCGCGCATGCTCGACCACTTCTGGGCAGGGCTACCGACGATCACCACGCCTGGCGACACGCTCGCCGAGCTGATCGACGCGCGCGACGCTGGTGTGGTCTACCCGCACAGCGACCGCGTCGCGCTGACCGCCGCCATGCTGCAGATACACCGGGACAAAGACGCACACGCGCGCATGTCCACGAACGCGCGCGGCCTTGCTGACGAGTTCCGCTGGGAGCGCACCACCTCACCGCTCCAGCGCGTCGCCTCGCACCCCGAGCGCTGGGTCGCCCAACGTGATTTGCGCCTCACGCATCTCGAGGAGTGCGGCGTGAAGCCCGCGTGGCGCAATGCGCCGAGCGCTGTTATCCGACACGGCGGCATCCACTCACGCGGTGCCATGATCGATGCGCTCAAGCGCTCACGGGTATACCCCGCGATGCGTTGGTTCCGACGCACCAAGCTGGGGCTCATGTGGTGGGGCCACGTTCCGGGCGAGTGACGCCAGCTTATCTAGCGCTCGCAGTCGCAGTCACTAGATAAGCGCACGCAATCGCAGCACGGCGACCATGATCGGAATGAGCGACACGAGGATGACTGCGGCGAACCTCAATCGAGCGGAGCGAGTGGGAAGCCGATTTCCTGCGACGAACACAACGATCGCGATCGAAACCGCAGTGAGCAGGAACGTGATTATGGCCGCAATCACCAGCATCACAGTCGCCCCGGGGAACCACCGTCCGCCCGTACGTTGCGCCATCTCTTGGACGCGAGCTGCGTAAGACATCTCATAGGTGTAGGAGTTGACCAAGGCATCTACAAAACCCGAGTCCCGCATCGCCCCCGTAGCTCCTACAACCTCTGCTCCAGGAACGACGTCGGAGGTCGAGCCGAGCAGGGCGATTCCGCTCGGACCGCCCCCGGGAACCTCTACCGTAACCTCGATGTCCGCGCGCTCAAGGGCGCGTGCTCCTGGAAGACCGATCACAAGCCAACGCCGCTCCAACTGCGGCTCGTCACTCGCCTCAACTCCGTCCGGAACC
>Ga0105047_10016516_pt1 | contig 11566 bp, 12 predicted proteins | sample MAT04_FD_78384 | JGI IMG/M metagenome (GOLD analysis project Ga0105047, IMG submission 78384) | Freshwater microbial communities from Lake Fryxell liftoff mats and glacier meltwater in Antarctica - MAT-04 (megahit assembly) | ecosystem: Environmental > Aquatic > Freshwater > Ice > Liftoff... | reverse complement strand
TTTTTTTTTATAATTATTTTTATTACAAACAAATAAATATTTTTTTTTATTCCACTATAAATATATTAAATAATAAATAAAATTTTATACTATGTCTTTCGATGGACCAGAATTTTTTTTATATTTTGCAATTACAGCTACGTACTATTTCTTCTATTTACATAAACGATTAGAAAATATAGGTAGTACAACAGGTGAAGAGCCTTCAAATCACGATGCATTCTCGGAAAAGGAAACAGCAGAAAAAAATGCTGCTACAACGGATAATTTTTATTCTAATGCAGAGCAAACAGAAGATAACGATAATTTTTTTTTTAATAAAAAAACAGCAAAATTAGAGCAGGACTTAACATTTTTACGTCGTTTTTTTTTTTTGGGGCCTAAAAGTTTAGAAAATTTAGATTTAGGCGATAAAATACATTATCCGTTCTTTTTACGTATTGTTTCTAAATTTATATTCTTTTTTTTTACTGTTGTGTATAATCCTTTTGATCCTGATTCTTTTATTTGTTTGGAGGAAGTAGAAGACGACTCCATAGGTTTTGATAGTTCGTCTTCTACTTCAAATACAGAAGACGATATAAATATAGAATTTGTATCTGAAGTAGACAATTGGGAAGATTAAAACAACTTGCTATACTTATAATAAGGTTAAGTAGCATAACGGTAATGTTTGTGTTTGCAAAGCATACAATAGTGGTTCAATTCCACTCTTAACCTATCCTTTTTTTAACCCTTGTTCTCGAAATATTTAGAGTTACTTTTCGCAATTAGTATAAAAATTGTATTATTAAATTAAATTTTTTTTTTTAATGCAATTTAAATATGAATAATAATAAAATAGCAACAAATGGATGCCTAGACATTAATGATTATTGTAACACGAGCGTTACCGAAAAGTTACAGAAAGAAAAAAAATTTCAAAAATCTGCAACTCTGTTACAGCACCTAGCGAACTGAAACATCTTAGTAGCTAGAGGAAAAGAAAGCAAAAGCGATTAAAAAAGTAGTGGCGAGCGAAATTTTAAAAGGAATTATAATATACAATAAAATGTGTGAATATTTTGGAAAAAATAGCAAAAAAGGTGATAGCCCTGACATTAACAATAATTATATACCTAAAGTAGAGCGGTGTACGAGAAGCATTGCTTCGAAAAAAGAAAGACCACTTTCTAGTCCTAAATATGCATTAATGATCGATAGTGAACAAGTACCGTGAGGGAAAGGTGAAAAGTATTCTTTTTAGATGGTGAAATAGTACCTGAAATTTGTTGCTTATAAGCAGTTAAAGAATATATATTTATTTTATAGCGTACCTTTTGCATTATGGGTCAACAAGTAAATAAAAATGGCAAGCTTAAAAAGGAAGGCGATGTGAAAACAAAAAAGTCTTTTTTATTTGACCCGAAGCCGAGTGATCTATTCATGAGCAAGTTGAAAATATGTAAACAATATGGGAGGACTGAACTCACGCCTGTTGCAAAAGGCGGGGATGACTTGTGAATAGGGGTGAAAGGCCAATCAAACTCGTAGTAGCTGGTTTTCTACGAAAACTATTGAGGTAGTGCGTTTTTTTGTATTTTGTATTTGTAAAGCACTAATTCAGTGCTGGGGATTAAAAAATCTTACTAATCTGAACTAAACTTTGAAGAAGACAAAAATTGAGTTAAAAAAAAAAACAGACAGAATTAGAGTGCAAAGATTCTAATTCAAAAGGGAAACAACCCTGAATATAAAATAAGGTCTCTAAATAATTTTTTTAGTGAAAGAAAATAGATACAAATATGAAAATAATTAGAAGGTAGGCTTGGAAGCAGCCATCCTTTAAAGAAAGCGTAACAGCTCACTAATTTACTGATATTTAACTGTTTAAAATGTATAAAGACTTAAAAAATTTACCGAATTTATATATCGTGGTAGTAGAATATTCTGTGCATTGTTTAAATCAAATTGTAAAATTTGATGAAGAAATCAGAAGAAAAAATGTTGACATGAGTAGCTTAATAAAGTTAAAAACTTTAACACTGAACGTTCTAGGGTTCCATTAACAGGTTTATCCGTAATGTGGTCATACAGTCTCTAAGAAACAAGCGAACGCTAGTTTTAATGAGTTATAAAATAAAGTGACAAAAAATAACTTTTTATATTGATTAAAAAAGTTTAAAATTAAAAAGTATTTTTTCGGGAAAAAGCTTATTTTTTTATATTTAAATGTAATTTAAATTTTTTTAATTTGTACTTACTTTCATACTACTGTACTTAAACTGACTCTGGTGAACAAGTAGAGAATACTAAAGTGATTGAGATAACTATATTGAAGGAACTCGGCAAAATAACCTCGTAACTTCGGGAGAAGGGGTACCAATTTTTTTTTAAAATTGTGTGACACTGAACAGGGGGTGGCGACTGTTTATCAAAAACACAAGACTCTGCTAAATTGTAAAAATGACGTATAGGGTCTGACACCTGCCCGGTGCTGGAAGATTGAAATATGTATTTTAATAGAGTATATTATAAATCCCAGTAAACGGCGGCCGTAACTATGACGGTCCTAAGGTAGCGAAATTCCTTGTCGGGTAAATTCCGACGCGCATGAATGGTGTAACGACTTTCCCACTGTCTCCAATATAGGCTCAGTGAATTTGAATTTTCCGTGAACATGCGGAGTATTTGCGGCTAGACGGAAAGACCCCATGCACCTTTACTGCATCTTTATAATGTTTTTAAAAGAAAAACACGTAGTATATATATATAACTTTTTTCTTTGTTTCTTCTGAAATTATATATGTTTTTTTTTTAATACTTAAATTAATTTTTATTTTGTATGGTTGGTAGTTTGACTGGGGCGGTTGCCTCCCAAAAAGTAACGGAGGCGTACAAAGGTAAACTCTATTAGTATAGAAAGCTAATATTAGTGTGTAAGGGCATAAGTTTGCTTAACAAGAATTACATACTAGTGTTCTTGAGACGTAAGTCAGTCCTAGTGATCCGGTACTTCTATGTGGAAAGAGTATCGCTAAACGGATAAAAGGTACGCTGGGGATAACAGGCTTATAACTCTTAAGAGTCCATATCTACGGAGTTGTTTGGCACCTCGATGTCGGCTCATCACATCCTGGAGCTGCAGAAGGTTCCAAGGGTTTGGCTGTTCGCCAATGAAAGTGATACGTGAGCTGGGTTCAGAACGTCGTGAGACAGTTCGGTCCCTATCTACCGCAAAATATAGACTTTTAAATTTTTTATTTTAGTACGAGAGGATCAAATAAAGTTTGTCTCTGATGTACCGGTTGTTTTCTTTAGAGCATTGCCGGAAAGTTAAACAGATTGGAATAACTATTGTATTAACAATATAGGAAGTCCTGTTTACATTGTCTTTTTTAGTTGTAAAAGAACATTACTTATAGTATTTTACGTGGTCTTTTCTTAAGAAAATAGCATATTATATCTATATACTAATTTTTTTTATTTATATTATTATTTTTCTTATCTTTTTTAGTAATTCATAGCATCGGCTTATAGTTTAACGGTAAAACGTACCCCTCATAAGGGTACTGACATAGGTTCAAATCCTATTAAGCCGATGCGTTTAGTAACGCATGCTTGTGTTGTAGATCGTATTCAGACATTTGAGTAAGTAGCTTAGTGGTAGAGCATCTGACTTTTAATCCGACGGTCTTGGGTTCAAATCCCAACTTACTCAGTTCTTTTTTTAGTCATTTTTTTCTTGGTATAGTATTGGTATTTAGCGGGATTGAGTAATGGTAGCTCACAAGGCTCATAATCTTGTTGTATAGGTTCGAATCCTGTTCCCGCTAGCATAATGAAGATAATTATTTTTTATTATTGCATCATAAAAAAAAATAATGTTTTATTTTTTTTTATGTATATAGAAACGAATATGCTATTGTTTAATTCCATTTTTAATAATATTAATATGTACATTTATTTTAGTAATAATATTTGGTTTTTTAGTACGCTATTATTATTTATTATTGGTTCTTTTGGAATTATTTTAAGTAGAAAAAATGTAATGATTTTATTAATGTCTTTAGAACTTTTGTTATTAGCATTAAATTTAAACTTTATTTGTTTTTCTATTATTTCTGATGATCTTGTAGGCGAATTATTTAATTTCTGTTTACTCACGATAGGTGCCTCAGAATCTGCTGTTGGTTTAGCTCTCATAGTTTCTTATTATAAAAACTATAACAATTATATTAAGTTTTTTTAATTATAACTACTTTTTAATGATACTTTATAACAAACTATAACATATGATCACGCTGCATCAAATTTTATTAAAAAAAAGATTAAAAAAAAAAACAAAAGTAAAAAGGCCTTCACTAAAAAAATGTCCTCAAAAAAAAGGAGTTTGCGTAAAATTATTTGAAATGACACCTCGTAAACCAAATTCTGCGCGTAGAAAAGTTGTGCGTGTACGGTTATCCACAAAAAGATATATAACTGCACATATACCGGGAGAAGGACATAATTTACAAGAGCATTCTGTAGTATTAATACACGGAGGTAGATCAAAAGATTTACCAGGCGTTAAATATAGAGTAATACGCGGTAAATTTGACTGTTTACCTGTAAAAAACAGAGCAACAAAACTATCTTATTACGGAAAACAAAAGTAAGTACACGAACAAATGTTTGTTTTACATGTTTTTTGTTATCATTAAACTTAAATATTTTATGCCAATTTTTTCTGACTTTGAATACTTTTTTTTTTTTAATTTTATTAGAGTTAATACTGGCTATTGTCTATTACTACTCCCATGCTAGTACAAATATTTGTTAGCACACAACTAGCCAATTTTTCGTACTTTTTTTCGTAAAAGCCTGTAGTATTTATCTTTGTTTTAACCCCCTTTTTGTTTGCGTTTCGTCATCTTTGTAAAAAAAGAGATAAAGTTTATGTTTGTATTTGTATGTTTTATTCTATTATTTTTAGTACAGAAAAAGAAATTATATGTGTTTTTTTTTATTGTATAATTAAAGTATCCTGTTGTCAAGTCATAAGAAGTTGAAAGTACGTTTAGCCAGTTATAGTAGGCTCCATGACTTAACGAAAGCTATTCAACTAGTTGCACTATCCAAACTAAAAATAGCACAGGATGCTAGAAAAGAAGAAAATGAATCTCTCAGTAGTTTCAAAAAACCATATATTAAATTTAATGCTTTTGAAAATATTTTTTTAAATTACATGCTTTTACCTGTAACTTCGGATAAGAGTTGTTGTGGTGCTATAAATACTAATATTTTAGATGAATTATTTAATTATATTGTTATTTTAATTGAAAACCAAAAAGAATTTACTATTTTTTTAATTGGTAAAAAAGGAAAAGGTTTTTTAAAAAAAAATTACAGCAGTAGTTATAAATACAACGTTTCTAATATCACAAAAGAATTAGTTTCTTTTTTAACAACAGTTTGTATTTACGAAAAAATGCAGAATATTAAGGCAGACGTATGTATTATTATTTTTAATCATTTATATTCTATTTTTGAACAAGGAACAAGTATATACCAAGCACTCTCTTTTTTTCATTTTAAACGTATTTTATCTATTCAACTCAACGAAAGTAATGAAAGTATTTTTTGGTCTTCCTTATTTATGTGTAATGCTTCGGAAACAACTTTTTTGTTAGATTATTATACTTTTGTTTTAACATTACTCTTTTTAAAAGCTTTCCATGAAAATGAACTAAGTGAATTAGGAGGTCGTATTACATCCATGCAGAATGCTTCTAAAAATGCATTAGAATTAATGCAAAGATTAAAAATACTTTTTAATAAAGCTAGACAAGCTTATATCACAAATGAATTAATTGAAATTGTATCTTGTTTAAACGCTTTGACAGATGTAGTTAACTAATAATACAAACTTTATATTAAATATGAAAATATACGCACAAGAATTTCAAAGTAACTTTTTTTTTCCACATTCACCTGTTTTAGAGGGAATGATTAATTTGCATCATGATTTATTTACGTACTTAACTGCTATTATTTTACTAATCTCGTATCTTTTGATACGAGTATTATTTCTTTTTAATTGGAATGTATTTATTACTCCAAAATTGATTTCACATACGGATCAAATTAAACTCGAAATTGCTTGGACTTTACTACCTGCTGTTATACTTGTTTTAGTAGGTTTATCTTCTTTGGCTCTTCTATACGCTATAGAAGAGCCCCGTGAACCAGTGATGACTGTACACATAATGGGTCATCAATGGTATTGGACGTATTATTACCCTTTAATGCAATTACAATTTGATTCTTGTATTATTCCGGAAACGGATTTAGTGGAAGGAGACTTACGTTTATTAGAAGTGGATAATAGATTGGTATTACCTATTGCTTCTCACATACGTCTTTTAATTTCTTCCGCGGATGTATTACACTCCTGGTGTATGCCTTCTTTAGGCATTAAAGTTGATGCTTGTCCAGGTAGACTAAGCCAAGTACATTTTTTTTGCAAATCAATTAATATTTTTTACGGCCAATGCTCTGAAATTTGTGGCGTTGGACATGCGTTTATGCCTATAGTAGTACAAGCAATTGATCATGAAAATTTTGCTTCTTTTAGTGTTTTAGCTCAATAATACACAATACCTCATACATATAAACGAATCATGTTTAATAATAATAAATATAATAATAATACTACAAATTTAAATTGGTTTTTTTTTTCTGAAAGTAAACAGTTTTTTTCTTCTATAAAAAAAAAACATCCTTTCCATATTGTGACTAATAGTCCTTGGCCTCTTTTTGTTGGTTTTTCTGTTTTAGGTTTAACGATAAGCTTTGTTTCGTATATGCACAGTTTTTATGGTTCTTTATTTATTTTTTTTTGGAGTTTTATTTTTTTACTTATTTCTGTAAGTAATTGGTGGTACGATGTTGCTATGGAAGCTACGTATGAAGGAGAACATACTTTGAAAGTACAAAAAATGTACAATACTTCTTTTTTACTTTTTTTAATTTCCGAATTGTTTTTTTTTATTACTTTATTTTGGGCTTTCTTTCATTATGGGCAACAACCCAACATTCACATTGGCGTTAGTTGGATTCCGGTGAATGTACGGGATTTTACTGTCTCTCATATAGCTGTACCTGCTATGTTAAATATGTTGCTTATTATCTCTAGCGTTACTATTACGTTTGCGCATCATTTTGTTGATAAATTTAATCGTAAATACACGCTTTTTTTCCTTTTAGTCACTATTGTACTTGGATTTAGTTTTACTACTTTCCAATATGTTGAATATATTCATACTCCTATTAATTTTGCTCAAACTAGTTTCGGTGCCCTTTTATATTTATTAACTGGTTTCCATGGTAGTCACGTTATTATAGGTACTGTTTTTTTAGCAGTCTGTTTTGTTCGTTTTTATTCAGGTCATTTTTCTTCAGAACATCGTATTGGATTTGAATTTGCTATTATTTATTGGCATTTTGTGGATTTTATTTGGTTATTTGTTCTTGTTTTAATATATATTTCTAATCTTTATTATATTCAACAACGTGCTTTCATTGATTTTATGATTTTATTCAATATATATTTTGAATACGATTCGTTACAAAATCTTTGGTTTCTTGCAGGTGTTCTAGGAGACGAAGTATTTGAATTACTTTTACTCACTGAGCCTATTTTTGACGATACATTACCTTTTCAAAAAATCTTATTAATTAATTCGAACGGTGAGTGGGTTTATCCATATACTCCAGCAGAATTTGTTATGTTTTTAGAAATAATACTTAATCCAGAAAAATAAATAGTTATTCTTCAAAACACGTATGTACGTGTTTTGTTCCCTTTTTTTGTTTTTAGTACACTAGTATTTAGTCTTATTTTCTGTTATATTTATTATTTACTTTTTTTACGAGAGGGAATAACTCAATGGTAGAGTACTAGATTGTCAATCTATAAGTTACGAGTTCGAGTCTCGTTTCTCTCGCTTTACGTTTTTTTATAAAAAAACGTAAAGCGAATATAAAAAAATATACTTATTTTTTTATGTTCGGTCTAAATTTTTGTATTCTATTCTCTTTATTATCATAATTATTTTTATATACTTACCTATAACACTGTGTTGTAGACAAAAAAATTTAGATACATTAAATGTATCGTAATTACAACAATGAACCTAACATACGTTAAAATAAAAAAATACATAAATATTTTAGTAAAAAATAGAATAATTATTTCTATAATTGCATACTTCAGTAAAAACGTAGCTATTTTAGGATTCGTACTAGGGCATTTAAATATGTCGCGTAATTTGCATAAGTTGTATAATTACTGCGCTATTTATACTTTTTTTTCTAAAAACAACATAAAAAAAAGCACATTCATGTGTGTAGTTCTGACTTACATAATTAGTACAAAAAATATAATGTTTCTTTCTGCTGAGACACTACATAAAAAATTATTTAGTTTAGGTATACCTAGTACTTTGGCCTTTAAAAACTTACTAGTCGGCAAATGTACGGAAAATACACTACTACGTAATAAACGCTATTTACCTGAACAAAAAGATCATTATGTATTATGTCATCAATCGAACGTATCTACAGCACGTTTAAGTACATATGTAAAAGAAAAGGTGTTACTTAATAAAGGTAAAATAGATTTAGAAAAAATTGACCATAATCTATTTACTTTTATTAATATAGTAATACAAACACAATTTGAGGCAGACACAAAAATAGATTACTTACTAAAAGAAAAAGTGTATTCTGAGCATACCCTTCCTGCCTGTTTTGCTACTAATGTTTCTTTTTTTGAAAAAGCGTATAGAGACATAACAGCGCATACTAATTTTAATAAAAACGAAATGGATTTTTCTATGCAGTTACTAAATTCTGATGCGTTGTCTGTGCAAAGAACCGTAGCGTATATATTAACCAGCGCTCCCGTTTCAAAACCACTGTATATGTTAGATAATTCTTTAAGGTCCACTCCGTTTAACCGCACTCTATTTGTTCCATATATGGAACAAAATTACGTTAACTTCCAAAAAAATGCTTTAGAAATATTTCCAACTTTACTATTGAACGGCAAAAAACAGCCACAATATGCACATGTTATGTCTTTAGACGTACCGAGTACAACTGTAAATAATACGTCTTGGCATTACCTTGCTAAAGACGAGCAAAGTACTAAATTAACACAAGAACTAACTAATCTTAACGCACCGTTCGATCAACTTCCTTCACGTTTAGAAAATATAGAGCAAACTTTGTACAAACAAAAAGAGGCTAGCATGCAATTTGATATATTCTCCTATGTACGTGCTAATTTGTCCACACATCGACATTCTTTATTATTCGATAGTAGTTGTTGTACAGAAAACACTATCGACAAAAAAAGTGCGGTAGATGTAATTCAACTGTCCTTAGTGCATGGTGTACCAAATATTAAAACGCGTTTTAACTTTTACAGCAGTAAAATACAAAATAATACAGAATTCGCTGATGTGTTACCTAACGCACACAAAGCGGTACTTAGTTCTTGCAAAGTTCTAGTACCAAGTCCGTGGGAAAAAGAGTCAGATTATGCTGTGTATTTGCATTACATTATTGATAGCGTTGAAACTATTAATTATTTTTGTAGTACTCTTCGCTCTAATATTTTCGATTTTTTTTATTCTTTATTCGTACATTGTACAACCAGCAAGCCTGTTACCAATTTCGATGAGCGTTTCATGTTTGATCCTTTTTATGTTTTTTTTCAAACTTTTCCGGAAATTACGCTCGATTTTTTTTTTCTTTCTGCAGCACATAGCGAGGTTGCGTTATTTACTTTTCTTTTTTGTTTTGTTGTAAAATGTGTTTCGTTTTGTCTTGTTTTTTTTCGTTCTACATGTTGTCTTCTAGGTGTACTAATATACTTTTTTTTTTTTATTTATTTCGTGTTAAAAACATTCATTTTTCTTATTTCTTTTTTTGTTAAAGTATCCTGTTTTATTTTACGGCTATCAAAACGAAAAATTCGTTTTGTACTACGTCTAAAATTTTTAGTACTAGCGCCAATGAAACATTTTTGTAATCACATAAAAAACATCCTTTTTTACTAGTTAAATATGAATAAGTATATTGAACATAAAAGACATTTTACACATCTTTGTGCTTTTTTGCCTACATATCTTTCTTTTTTAGAAACAGAATTTGTGGGCAAACAATTTATTACTTTTGAATTATCTTTTTTATCTTTTCGTTGTTTTTTTTTAACTCAGAAAATAATATGTTCTTTGGCAGAAGTTCATTTTTTTTATCGTACTTTCGTAGATATGCTCTTAAACAACAAAATTAACATTACCTTTATGTACGTTGTGTATAATAGTTTATGTATTACGGATAAACAACTGAAAGTATATAGTTATGCAAAACAGGACTATAATATATCTTTTACAATGTTCTTAACAATAGAAGCAACGTCTCCTTCTTTTTTTTTAATGAACTGTCATTCTTTTTTTCATACGCAAAACGATGAAGATTGTTCTTATTCTTTACGTTCCGTAAATATAGTAGCACGAGATGAATTAGAAACTAAACTAAAATTTTATTTATATAACAATTCACTTACTAAAAATTTTTTTATTTTGCATGGGTTAGATTTTATAAAAAAAGAAATGTTACTCCATTTATTATGCTTTAGCTACATTTCATCCAGTTTGGGGGATTACAACCTAGAATATATTTTTTTTGTATCTAATAATAAAGTATCTTTATTAGGCTATTAATTTTTTTTTAGTATTAGAATATGAATAAAATTATCTTTTTTATATTTCCGTTGTTTTTTTACCATTAAAAAAACGTGTGTACCTGTTACGCAATCAGTATAGTACATAATAGAATCTAGTATGCGTTAGTAAAAAATAAAATTACCGTTATGTTTATGTTACAGTTTTGGTAACAGATAAACAAAAGAATGTCTATCCTGTTGCGTCACGAAATAATACTTTTACTGTAGCATTAATAATAATATTGAAAAACGTAACTAAAAACATCCGTAATTAAGCTAGTAATATTGTTAATACATAAAAAAAAATACAAAAGATAAAAAGAGCTTATAACTCAGTGGTTAGAGTGTACGCTTGATAAGCGTAAAGTCGGTGGTTCAAACCCACTTAAGCTCAAAAAAACATTTAATGTACATTGTACATGCTTTTTTATTCTCGGGATAATGTGATTTGAACACATGAATTTCTGTTCCCAAAACAGACACGATAGACCGCTACGTTATATCCCGTTAAACATAACAAATAGAGAAATCTTTATTAAAAAAAATTTAGTTTTTTTTTTTTTAATATTTTTTCTAATCTTGGTTGAAATTGGTTAATAAATATTTTAGTATATTTAACTAAAATAGTATCAATATTAATAACATTTTTTATTTTTTCAATAGAATAAACTTTTAAAAAAAAATTAAATAAATTATTAAACTAAATAAGAAAAATAAGATAATTATTAGTAAATTGCAGTGTTAAAATAACTTAGTATTAAGTTCTAATTAGTATTAAGATATAGTTAGTATTAAATTTATCCACTT
>Ga0105047_10016514_pt1 | contig 11566 bp, 9 predicted proteins | sample MAT04_FD_78384 | JGI IMG/M metagenome (GOLD analysis project Ga0105047, IMG submission 78384) | Freshwater microbial communities from Lake Fryxell liftoff mats and glacier meltwater in Antarctica - MAT-04 (megahit assembly) | ecosystem: Environmental > Aquatic > Freshwater > Ice > Liftoff... | reverse complement strand
GACATCGATCAGGATGCCGACGGCTCGACGGGCCCTGCCTCGTCGATCCTGGGTGATGACCTTGCCCCTGATCGACAAGTACCTCATCGCCGGGTCCAGCCCGGTGCGGAAGCCGACCTTCGCAGTTCCTGCAGATTGCCGCAGCGTCTCGAACGCGGCCGTCAGATCGGCGCGATCGTCGGGATGGATGAGGAATGCAAGATCGTCGAGGGTGCTCGGCAGATCTCGCCCGTCCACGTCCAGGAGTTCGACCGCTTCGGCTTCCCACGTGAACTGCCGGGTGCGCACGTCCAGCTCCCAGATGCATGCTGCGGCACCCCCGATCGCGAGATCGAGGCGGGCCCGCAGGTCCATCGCCTGGGCGACCGCTTCGTGGAACTTGGTGACGTCTCTGCCGGCCGCCCACCACAGATCGGAATTCGGGACCGGTCGCGCAACCCACTGCAAATGCACGGTCGAACCGTCTTGGACCAGGAACCGGTTCTCGAGAATGACCTCCTGCGCACCAGCCTCCAGCGCAGCAAGGCCTTCGACGATGTGGGCCAGATCGTCGGGATGGACCAGTTCGAGCAGAGAACGACCTTCGATGTCCTCGTGTCGAAGGCCGAGCAGGTGCGCAAAGGACGCGTTGACTTCGCGTAGATGACCGTCGAGGCCGGCGAGCGAGAACAACTCGACCTCTGTCTCGGGTGCAGGTTGCGCTCCGACACTCGGCGTCTCCTGCAGCGAGGCTGACGCAGCGGCGGTCGCCGTCATCCGACGGCGTTCTTCGCGTACAGCCCGAGCAGTGTCTGAGCGACCCCGGCGTTGGTGATCAGATCCGGATTGACGAGCGGGTAGGTGGTTGCTGGGGTGAATCCCTCCAACTCCTCACCGAGCTCCTCGTCGTCGACGTGGTCGAAGCCCATCGTCCACTCCGGGAAGAGAGGTTCGGCCACCTCGGCATCCAGCAGCAATCGAAGGTTCACATGCCGATCGTCGGCCCGGATTCGGTCGTAGGTCGTGTCGAGGGCCGCCGATTCGCCCTCCAACACCTGCAGAAAGCTCTGACTGCTATACAACAACATGCCGCTGAGACCATCACGCGAGTTGTTGCGGCGCGAGAGCTCCAGCAACGCCACGAGCTCTTCGGGGCTCAAGTCGAAACTGGCCTGGCTGCAGTAGATGATCCGTCTCACACATTCCTCGTTTCGTCGGCAGTGAGCATCGAGGCTCGATGCTCGACAGTGCACCGCTGCTGAGACGACGCACGATGATGTGCGAGTAAAACCCCGATCCACCGACGGTCTCTCGGAGTGGAGTGGTTGACCGCGAGGTGGGCGCCTTCGACAATTCGGGTAATTGTCCTCAAGTTCACTCGACACCGTGCCGAAAATGCGGCGTGCCCGTCGTTCCGTACAAGACGACCATCGAGGACGTTCTCTGTCGGGAAATGTTGACGTCCGTCTACCAGCCGATCGTGGAACTGGACAGCGGGCGCATCGTCGCCTACGAAGCACTCGTGCGCGGACCCCAGGGTTCGGCGCTGGCCACCCCGAACGCTCTGCTGGCCGCCGCAGCGTCAGCTGGTCTCACCGCCGAGTTCGACTGGGCGTGCCGGGCATCGGCTCTCCAGGGCGCGCTCGACGCCGGCCTCGGCTCGATGACGAAGCTGTTCATCAACGTCGAGCCGGCATCGTTGCGCAGCACACCGCCGCCCGAGCTTGAGCGACTCCACCAACTGTCGGAGGTGGCCCTGTCGGTCGTCGTGGAGATCACCGAGCGCGCCCTGGTGGCCGACCCTGCGTCGCTCGTCGATGCGCTGACCCGCTACCGAGCCGCTGGGATCGGAATCGCCATCGACGACGTCGGCGCCGATCCGGCATCGCTTGCGTTGTTGCCGTTCGTGGAGCCCGACGTCATCAAGCTCGACATGCGTCTCGTCCGCGAGAACACCGACGCCGAGATCGCTCTGATCGTCTCCGCCGTGCGCGCCGACGCCGAGCGACGTGGTGCGAAGATCCTTGCTGAAGGGATCGAGACCCGTGAGCACCTCGATCGGGCGCTCGTGTTCGGTGCCGAGCTCGGCCAGGGATGGCTGTTCGGGCGTCCCGAGCCGCTGCCCTCACCGCTCCCCCTCCGCCAACGACGCAGCGACGAGATGATCACATTCGCCCACGCCGAGCCTGCCGCAGCGACACCATGGTCGCTCGTCGAGAATCGGCGAGACCGTCGAACGGCGAGCAAGCTGATGCTGATGCCGATGAGCCGTCACGTCGAGCAGCGTGCGCTCACCGGGGATCCGTGCGTGGTGCTGGGCGCGTTCCAGGACGATCGCTACCTCACCCCGGCCACGCTGCGTCGCTACTGTGCGATGGCGACCCGCAACAGCCTCGTCGGAGCCCTCGGCCTTGGCGTGGCCAGCGCTCCTGCGCCAGGCGTACGCGGCGGGTCGCTGCCCGTCGGGCATCCGATCACCGGCGAATGGACCGTCGTCGTCGTCGGCCCGCACGACGCTGCAGCGCTCATCGCACGTGACCGTCTCGACGACGCCGAAGAAGCACAGCGAACCTTCGACTACGTGATCACCCACGACCGTGCCACCGTGACCGCAGCAGCACGGTCGCTCCTGCAATACCTCGATCCTGCTCCCCAACCGGCACGGTCGCGTAGCGGGTGATCGCTCACTCCTGCAGCGTGGAAGTGCAGAACCGACATCGCCGTCAGGTTCGACGACGTGGTTTGAGCCCCAACCCCGATGCGCGCCTTCGCCGGATTCGTTCCTTTCTCGACGATCTGCTGATCCAGGCTCGCGGCGAGGCCGACCACCTCCAGCGCCAGCATCACCGGGGTTAGCGACCACCCCGTTCGGTGACCGCGAAACAACGGGCCGTGGCGACCCCCGGATGATATGGTCCGCTACCCGGGGAGTAGCCCGTTCACACTTCGTCGTCAGCACGGCCCGACGGGCCCGGCGCAGTGGCCGTTGCGGTGGGCGAGACCGGAGAACCCTGACCGAGAGGAATTCGATGCATCCCACTCCCCCACCACGCTGGCTCGGCGTGGATCTGGTCCGGCGGCGGTGGCTGTTCCCGCTCGCCGGACTCATGGGCACTGCGATCGGCGGCAGCACCTACGCAATCAGCGTGTTCGTCAACCCCTGGGAAGACGAGTTCGGCTGGGATCGCACCGAGACGCTGTCGGCATTGGCCGTGGCGATCCTCGCCACTGGCGCCGCCATGTTCCTCGGCGGCATCGCCGTCGACCGGTGGGGACCACGTCCGACGCTGATGGTCGGCGGTGTGCTCGCCACCGTTGGAATGTTCAACGCGTCGCGGATCGACACCCTCGGCGAATTGTCGTTCCTGTTCGGTGCGCCGTTCGGTGTGGGCATCGGACTCATCTACTCGGCGACGACGATCGCGCTGGTCGCACGGTGGTACCCAGATCCCGACAAGCGGGGTGCTGCGATCGGATGGTCGGTGGTCGGGTTCGGCATGTCCGCCGTCGTCGTGGCCCCGCTGTGGACCTTGGGCCTCGAGACGATCGGTTGGCGCGACACGTTCGCGTGGAGCTCGTTGGTCGTGGCGATCATCTCGATCGTGCTGGTCACGATCGTACGGTTCCCCCCTGCTGGGTGGGCCTGGACACAGGAGCGGGGATGGCACCCGAGCGAAGACGCAACCTCCGCAGAACCGGGAGTCCAGCGTTTCGGCTGGGACCTGACGCTCGCCGAAGCGGTGCGCAACCGGTACCTGTGGTCGCTCGCACTGCTGTTCCTGTTCAGCACCTCCGGCGGACTGCTCGCGATCGGCCAGGCGGCAGCGTGGGCGGAGGAAGAGGCCCCGTCCGGGCTCGGCGTGTCGGCCGCTGTGGCGGCCGCTGTCGTGGTGGCGCTCTCGTTCGCGAACGGCTCGGGTCGTCCGACGTTCGGTTGGATCTCCGCACGCCTCGGCCTGCGCCGGTCGATGGTGCTCGCCTACTTCCTGCTCGCCTGCGGTCTGCTCGGCCTCGCTGCGTCGACGACGGTGTGGCACGCAGTGCCGGCGTCGTTGCTCACCGGACTCGCGTTCGGCGGCGCACTTTCGCTGAACCCCGTCATGGCCGCGTTCCTGTTCGGCGTGAGCTCGCTCGGGCGGATCTACGGTTTCTTGTTCTTCGTCGGGTTCGGGCTCGGCGGTGTCGTCGGGCCGCTACTCGGAGGCGCACTGTACGACCGACTCGACGACTACGCCCCGGTGTTCCTCGTCGCCGCTGCAACTGCGCTCGCCGCAGCCGTCGCAGCTCGGCTGATGCTCCCGGCTCCGGGCGCCGAACGCCAGCACACCGCTCGCACCAAGGCGGCCCTCGACGAGTTCGTTGCTGCGATGACCGCCGCCAGCCAGAGCGACCGCGCCACGGAATCGGACAGCAGCGTCGCTGAACCCGTCACCTGAGCTGTTCACCGGCTTGATGGAAGGCTCGACACGAACGCCAGACCCAGGTCGTCGAGGAGGTCCAGGGCTGGATGACGCCAGCGCGATCAGGATGCGATCAGGGCTCGTCACTGGCGGACACGGGGTCCTGCGTAGCCCAGGCGAAGTGCATGCGCCCGTGGTCGGCGTTGGCAGCCATGATGCCTCCGACGGTGCCGTCGGCCCACGGCGCGCCGGATATCTTCGAGGCGAGGTCGTCGTCGGACAGTTCAGCCAGTAGCGCGAGCGTGTCGGCGCGCACGGCCTGGCCGACACGAACCAACTCGGCGAACGGTTTGCCGCTGTGCTCGGCCTTCCACTCCTCGGTCCACGAATGGATCGACGACATGATCTCGTCCATCGACCGCGGCGACCCATCGCTGCGCAGTCGAACCTCCAGGCCCTTCTCACCCGACACATGACGTCGGAACATGGCGTTCCAGTTCTGTTCGATGAGCGTGGTGTGCACGAAGTGGTCGGCGAACGACCAACGACTCTCCGGGTCGTGCTCGCTGAAGGTGCGCGGCGCTGTCAACTCCCCGGCTGGCATCGCCACGAGTCGTTCGAGCAGCCAAGCCCGGTCACGGTTCAGTTTGATCTCGATCTCGATGCGGTCCATGGAGCGAACGTAGCCACAGCGGCCGACGGGCGCCATCGTCGGAGCAGGCTCGTGGCGACGCCGGGCTCACCCAGCAGTTCGCCGAACTCGCCAGCACGAGTCGAGCTGCAGTGCCGACATGGGGTGCGGCCGTCTCGGGCCGTGCCGGGCCGATGTCGATGTCGCCGGCGACGTCGATGGCGATGGCGATGTCGATGTCGATGTCGATGTCGCCAAGGACCTCGGACACCTCGACGAATCCCGACGCCATCGCCGACCAACCCGACGATGCAGACTAGCCACGCCGCGTGTTCGTCCGCTACGCTCTGTGAGATTCAGGAGCCGGTCACTCGGCGTTCGAGGGGCACGTTCCGTGGTACGACACGACCAGGCGGAAGGCGGAGAGCGTGCGCAGGCACCGACGACAGGCAACAGCCACGGCGAGGTCTCGTGCCGGCGTGCTCGTCGTCGGGCTGATCGCAATCGTCGCCTCGCTCGCCACGGTTGGACCGCCGTCGGCGGGACGCGTCGAGGCGCAGACGTCGGCAGCAGCGTTCTCATCGGTGCCGCTGGCGTCGTGGCGCACGAATGGCACGGGTCGAGCGGTACTGAAACTCGGCAACGTCGTCTACGTGGGTGGCAGGTTCACCCGAGTGATCTCTCCTGACGGCACGCAGCAGGTGAACCGGTCGAACCTGGCCGCATTCGACGTGCGCACTGGCGCATTGATCCCTTCGTTCGTCGCCGACACCGACGGTCGTGTCGACGACTTGCTGTTCGACGGGACCTCGCTGTTCGTGTCGGGCAGCTTTCGCGCCATCGGTGGCGTGAGCCGCTCACGTGTGGCTGCGATCGATCCGACAACGGGCGCGGTGCGCACCTCGTTCCGAGCCGACGCCGACAACGCCGTGTCCTCGATGTCGCTGGCGGCCGGGCGCCTCTATGTGGCCGGGACGTTCAGCAACGTCAACGGTCTCCCCCGACTCGGCGTCGCCGCCCTGTCGCCAGACACCGGAGCGGTCGACTCGATGTTCACACCATCGGTGACCGGCACCGTCAGGACCGTCGCCGCGTCTCCGGATGCCTCCACCGTGTACATCGGCGGCCCGTACACCACCGTCAACGGCGACGGTGCCGCTGCGGACATCACCATCCTCGATGGCACCACCGGTGCGATCACCGGACCCGCGTTGCGGGACGTCACGGGCTTCGTCGACGACCTCGAGGTCACCCGTGACGGCCGCTCCCTCGTCGCAGCTCACTCCGGACTCCCCGGCATCGGTAACCGCACCGCCGTGTACGACACCGCCACCGGTGCTCGACGATGGCGCCACGTCGTCGACGGCGACGTGCAATCGGTGCACCTCATCGGCAACACGGTGTGGTCCGGCTTCCACGACGGGGCCAACGACGACGGCTCACTCCGCCTGCTCGGCTACGACCTCGCCACGGGTGCGCAGGACACCAGGTTCCGACCCCACTTCGACCGCTTCATGGGCGTGTGGGAAGTGCACGGCGACACCGACGCACTGGTCGTCGCCGGCGATTTCTCCACCATCACCGGCGTCGCCGTGGAAGGCTTCGCCATCTTCCCGGCCTCCGGTGCAACCACCTTCACCGCCACCGTCCTCGGAAGTCGACCGTGGCGCTACCTCGACAACGGCACCGACCAGGGCACTGCGTGGCGACAACCTGGCTTCGACGACACCACCTGGAGATCCGGGATCGGCGAGTTCGGTTACGGCAACGGCGACGAGAACACCCGAGTCGGCTTCGGACCCGACTCTGGCGACAAGTACATCACCACCTATTTCCGTACCACGTTCGTCTCGACCGGCACCCCCACCTCCGCTGGCATCTACATGCGCGTCGATGACGGTGCCGTCGTCTACATCAACGGCACCGAGGCCGCACGCGACAACATGCCTTCCGGTCCCATCGACAGACGGACCCTCGCGTCGTCACGCGACGGAGTCGTCGAGGACCACAGCCGCCACTTCCTCATCGACCACACCCTCATGCGACCCGGAACCAACACGATCGCCGTCGAGGTCCACCAGACGAGTCGCACGTCCGACGACCTCTCCTTCTTCCCCACCCTCATCGCACACACGAGCACCATTCCGCCGCCCACCACCACACCGCCGGCCACCTCGCCACCGCCGGCCACCATCTCACCGAGCCCTCCCCCGCCGGCCACGAGAGCATCGACGCCTGTGGAAAACGATGTGCTCGACCTCCGCAGTGCGCTCCCGTGGAGCATTCGCCGACCTGGCGAAACGATCGCCAGCGGATGGACCACCACCAGCTTCGATGACGGAGGGTGGGCCTACGACACGGCACCGCTCGGTGATGTCGGAGCATTCCAGGCGGCGCGGAGCCGGTTCACCGCCGGCCCGAATCGGCCGTTGTCGCTGCTGGTGCGTGCGGTGCCCGGGACCTCGGTGTACGTCAACGGGGTGTCCGTCATCCGCTTCCCTGCCGAACCCGGTCGCCCGCCTGGCGACCTCGCCACCGCAGTGCGCCTCGATCGCACCGTCACCGTCGACTCTCGGCTCGTCACGAGCGGGACGAACGTCGTGTCCATCAGTCCCGCCTGACCGAACGTCCATGCCGGGACAGCCGGCGATGCGGTTTCATCGAACCTCTTGACAACGCTCCCTCGGTGACTCGAAGATCGCACGATCATTCGCGTTCTCGATCGGGGGATCACAGGCGATGTGCATTCAGCGGGGTGCGACGGGGTAGCGCAGGGGTTTCCGGGGTGGGTTGCGCCGAACAGCAACGCCTACTTCTGTCACCGCTCGGCGAACGCTTCGTTGCTCGTCGCCCCACTTGCCGGCATCGATGCCCGGTTCAACCTGGCGTGTTCGGGTGGCCAGCCGCACGACTTCGGCAATGACTCGGTCGCCCGATCCAACGGCCGCACGGTCGAAGCTCAGATCGACCAGCTCCGCACGGTTGCGCTGGGCTACGACATCGACGTGGTGCTCGTCGGACCCCGTTCGAACAACTCCAGCTTCACCTTCGGTGACGCTGCTGCCGAGTGTGCTGGACGTTTCGTCGCCGACGGCTACATCGGTTGGTGGGAGTTCTGGGTGCCGATCATCAACTAAGTCACCGGTGCAGCGAGCCCCAGGCCCCGTGCACTGCGAACGATCTCGCCACCGCGCAGGAACTCGCAGCAGCCCGGGCGGAAACCACCGCAGCCCTGCGCACGTTGCCTCCAACTGCTCGACGAGATCGACGCCGACGGGCAACACCGCGTGGTACTACAGGACGACACCAACCCGCTTCCGACCGACGACGACGTCAAGTCCCACACCGAGGACCGTCGCACCGACACCCGTGACAGGTTTCGCGACCTCGTTCGAGAACGCTACGCGGGCGGCTGCCCGGTCCATCGTGCCAGCCTCGGCCCGGCACACCCGTTCTCCCAGGGTCTCGGCAAGCTCGACATCGCACGGATCCAAGGCGTCTGCAGCAACTACTTCCCTCAGCGCGTCGCAGCCAGCACGGACACCGGAGCGCTCGGTGCGTTCCTCCCCCTCCCCCTCCCCCAGCCGCAGCCGCAGCCGAAACAAGAACCTCAGTCGGGAGACTTGCCGAGGCGTTCGATGCCGGGCCAGAGCAGACGGGTGAGGTCGGCGGCGAGGGTGTCGAGTTCGCAGTAGTCGTCGTCGAGCCACATCACGGTGACCATCTGGAACGCTCCGAGGATCGAGTACGCCCACGTTCTGCTGGCGACACCGCCGGGAGCACGTCCGGCAGATGCGGCGAACAGCGCGATCATCAACTGCGCAGATCGTTCGACGAGGCGACGCAGCTGATCGGTCGGCTGACCGCCGGCATTGACGAACAGGAAGAGCGCCCGGTTGGTGTCGACCGCAGCGAGGTAGCCCCGCACCGCTGCTTCGAACTGTGTGCCTGGCTCGGTGTAGCCCTCGAGTGCAGTGGTGATCTCGAGTGCGGTGGTGATCTCGGTGGTGATCTGGTCGATCATCCATTCCGACAGCGCGACGACCAGCGCCGACCGGTCACCGATCGTCCGATACAGAATCGGCTTGCTGACGGTCGCTTCGGCCGCAATGTCCTCCATCGTCACGTCCGGCCCGTGCTCCCCGATGGCCCGGATCGCTGCGGCGAGCAGTTCGTCGCGGTCGGCGAGCAGTTGGCCACCGCGTGGGCGCCCCGGACGACGCCGCGCGAGCGGCTCGGTAGCAGCAGACATGCCCGTATGTTACTGGAAGTAAATTTGTGTTACGTTGCCCCGATGTCGACCGAGCAACTGACCGCCCCGATCCCGACCGGCCTGCCGTGGCACCTCCGCGACAACTGGGCGCCTGTCCTCGACGAGATCACCGACACCGAGTTGCGCGTCGACGGCACCATCCCACCAGAGCTGCTCGGCACGTACGTGCGCACCGGCCCGAACCCGTCCACCGGAACCTCGAAGCACTGGTTCTTCGGCGATGGCATGCTGCACGGCATCCGTCTCGCCAACGGTCGCGCCGAGTGGTATCGCAACCGTTTCGTCCAGACCCCCAACATCACCGATCCGCTCGACGACCCGATGTCTGGAATGGGCGACCGCACGAGGGGCACGGGCAACACCCACGTCGTCGCGCACAACGGCGAGCTGCTCTGTCTCGAAGAAGGGCACTGGCCGTGGCGAGTCGACACCGAACTCAACACGCTCGGCGTGCAGAACTACGGCGGCGCCCTGACCACCACGATGACGGCTCACCCCAAGGTGTGCCCGGTCACCGGCGAACTGATCGCGTTCAGCTACCTCAACTACGACCAGCCCCACCTCCAGTACATCCGGGTGAGCCCGCAGGGCGAGTTGGTGCAACTCGAAGGCATCGACATCCCCAACGTGGTGATGATGCACGACTTCAACGTCACCCGGAACCACGTGGTGTTCATGGATCTCCCCGTCTGCTTCGACCTCACCGAACTCGACACAGGACTGCCGTTCAAGTTCAACCGTGACGCCGGCGCTCGCCTCGGCGTGATGCCCCGCAACGGCACCAATGCCGACGTCCGATGGTTCGACATCGACCCGTGCTTCGTCTTCCATCCGGTCAACGCACACGAAGAGGGCAAGACCATCGTGCTGCACGTGTCACGCCAGCACGAGGCGTTCGGGTCCAGCAACGACGACTACGCCGAGGTCGGGCGTCTCTGGCGCTGGGTCATCGACCTCGACGCCGGCACCGTCACCGAGACCCAGATCGACGATCGCCCCGGCGACTTCGGACGTATCGACGACCGGATGATCGGCCTCGACGCCCGGTACGGGTACCTGATGGCGATGGCCGGCGAAGGCGATGCCGAGGAGCCCGTCTACGGCTCGGCGTTGTGGAAGTACGACCTGCGCACCGGCGCGTGCGTCGAGCATCAACTCGGAGATGGTGTACGCGGCGCCGAGCCCGTGTTCGCCCCGGCGTCACCCGACGCCGGCGAGGACGAGGGCTGGATCATCAGCCTGTCGCACGACACCAACTCCGACCGGTCGCGCCTGCTGATCATCGACGCACAGAATTTCTCGGCGCCTCCAGTGGCAACCATTCATCTGCCACGGCGCGTCCCGTACGGTGCGCACGGTAGCTGGGTGCCCGACACCGCCATCGTGTGACGCCCAACGACGACCGCGCCGTCGACTACCTCGGTCGACACGGCGGCATGGGCGGGCGGCGCGTAGGTGGTGCGGTGGCTGCCGGCGCACCGGCTGCCTCGGGTGCGGTGTTCCGTGCGGCCTCGCAGCTCGCCGGCACACTCGGCCGGTGGAGATCTCGATCCGTGCGCCGGCGGCATCCTCAGTCGATTCGCCAGCCGTCGCCCTGGCGAACTCGTCGTAGCGCCGGTCGGGGCTACCTCCTCAGTAACGGCCGCGCGCCGCGAGGGCACCGCGTCGGAACTCGGGTCGAATCATGAACCCGTGATGGAGAGCTCCCTCTCGTGCGAACGGAACCCGACCAGTCCTGACTGACCGAAGCGTCGGATCTGACTCACTTGAGCAGCGGGTCGCGAGGCAGACCGAGGATGCGTTCGCCGATCTGGTTGCGTTTGATCTCCGACGTACCACCAGCGATCGACATGCCGCGGTGCATCAGGACCAGCAGGTTGCCGATACCACCCGGGCCGTCCATGAACAACGAGTCGGGGCCGTTCAACTCGGTCATGATCGCTGCGGCCTCGTGGCCGATCTCGGACAGCACCAGCTTGGTCATCGCACCTTCGGGGCCGGGCTCGCCGCCCGCAACTGCGCGGTTGGCGCTGCGCAGGTTCAGTAGGCCCATCGCCTGGTGTTCGGCGATGTAGCGACCGACGCGTGGCGCACCGCCGTCGAGGCGCTCGGGATGCGCGTCGAAGGGCGCGATCATCGCGGCGCCCGGCAGCGACATGGCGCCGCCTCCCCCACCGATGCTGACGCTCTCGTTGCCGAGCGTCGCCCGGGCCACGGTCCAGCCGCCGTCGACCGGCCCGACCACGTCGTCGTCGGGTACGAACACGTCGTCGAAGAACACTT
>Ga0105047_10016510_pt1 | contig 11567 bp, 10 predicted proteins | sample MAT04_FD_78384 | JGI IMG/M metagenome (GOLD analysis project Ga0105047, IMG submission 78384) | Freshwater microbial communities from Lake Fryxell liftoff mats and glacier meltwater in Antarctica - MAT-04 (megahit assembly) | ecosystem: Environmental > Aquatic > Freshwater > Ice > Liftoff... | reverse complement strand
GTATGCGGTGTCAGGTGTACGTGGTCACCATGAGCACGGCCGACACCACGAGGCCGAGCGAGATGATGATGCGTCGCAGCACCTCGTCGGACAGCCCGCGGCCGAATCTGCCACCGACCACACCACCGACGAACGAACCGCCGAGCAGCAGCAGCGCCGGCACCCACACCACCTGACCCAGGACGATGTAAACGGCCGCACCAGCCGCCACGGCGCCAAAAGACAGCACCGTCTTCAGCCCGTTTTGGATCTGCAACGAGGTCTGCAAGTAGGCGCCCAGCGCCGCGAGCAGAAGGACCCCGAGGGCCGCACCGAAATATGCCCCGTACAAGCCACACGCGAACATCGAGACGAGCAAGCCGCTCGCCAGCCGACCCGTGGACGGATGCGGGTGACCGTGGGCGGCCACCTGACGTGCCAACCACGGCTTGGCGATCAACAGCAGGACGGCCCCCAGCACCAGAAAGGGCACGATGAGTTCGAAGGCGCGGGGCGGGGTGACCAACAGCAAACCGGCACCCGCCAACCCGCCCACGGTGGTCGTGATGATCAGCCGGCCACGGTAGGCCGCCGTTTCACCCAATTCGCGACGGTACGAATAAGCGCCACCTGCGTACCCCGGCAGCAGACCGACCGTGCAAGCGATGTTGGCCGACAACGGTGGCACGCCGAGGCCGATGAGCACAGGCAAGGCAACCAAGGTGCCGCCGCCGGCCAACGCGTTGATGATCCCTGCCAGGAATCCCGCAGCAACTGCGGCAACGACTTGGAATGCCCCGAGTTCCACCGACGCGCTACTGGGCCTGTAGCGGCACGGTAGTGCTCTCGTAAACGAACACGCTCTTGGCGGAGTCCCAGGCCAACCCGCGCGTGGCGTTGGTTGGCGCGTAGACGTTCGGACCCGTGAACGAACCGAACGTCAACGACGAGCGATACGCCGAACCCACCGTCGCCGCCGCTGTTGTAAACGCCCGCACCGTCAGTTCCTTAGGCGCGCGGTCAAGGACGGCCTTCAAGAAGAAGACGGCATCACAGGTCTTGAGAATCGAGTTGTAGTTGACCTTGGCGCCCGTCGGGGGTGTGGCGCCTCCACTGTCGACGATTTGCTTGCACAACACCTGTTGAGGGTTGGACGGATCAGGGAACGGGAACTCCTGATCGTCCACATCGATCGTGGGGTCGAAACCGATACCGATCATCCCTGGGAAGCGTTCGGGAACGTACGAGTTGCGGTTGTTCTGCAAGAAGGTCGGGTTATCAAACGTCGACACTCCCCACAATGCTTTCCAATCGTTGGCCTCTTGGCTCGAAATGGCGACCGGAACGATCCGAGCTCCGCCGACTGCGATCGCTCGGTCAAGCTTGTTGCTGATGCCGGCATTCATCGCGGTGGTGATCGTCGCGCCCAACGTGCCAGCGTTCGAGGAGTTGATGAAGTTCGTATCGACGCGCGTAACCCCGGCCTGCTGAAGTACCGGCTTGACGATCGACTCGGTGACACGACGCGACACCTCATCGTCAGCCACCAGCAACTGCACCCCGGTGACGCCGTTGAAGAAGCCCTTCTGCTGGGCGTACGTCAATTGAGCCTTGATGAACGAGCCGTACTCAGGGTTGGTGGGCGACCAGAGGTAGCCACCAAAGTTTTGGAAGTCGGTCTGATCGATTCCGATGACCGTTCCATCGAGCATGATCGTCTTGTTGGTTTTGTAACACGGTCGCGCGTTGTTCTGCAGTTGTCCGTCGAGGTACACCGCAAACACCTCCGCGTCCTGCGTGAAGTCGCGACACAACGCTTCGGCCGCCTCCGGGCTGTCCTGCGCAGATTGGTAGACCCGAATCACCGGCTCGATCTGACGGCCGCCCACACCACCGTTCACATTGATCGCATTGACGATCGCGTTGATGCCCGCAGTGCGCACCTCAACGGTTCCCGGCTGTACCGACTTGAATCCGAGATTGGCGCTGAGCTGGCCGCGGTCGGCGATCACGAACCCCACCTTCACGGTGGTCGCGGTGACGCCGGGGCTCGGATCGCCCACCGCGTCACCAGAACCGCCCGCTGCTCCTGAACCGCTGGCCGCGGGCCCGCTTGAGTCATCGCTGCCGCACGCTGCCGTCAGCGTGGCGCACAGCCCCAGGATCACCAGGGGGGCGATGCCCCTGGTCACGATCCCCCGGCGACGCGAACGAAGCATGACGGACATGAACTGCCTTCCTCACGTGAGTGAGCGCTCTCGACGAGCCGGCCCCCAGCCGGGTCGAAAGACGCCTCTATTCATGACACAAGACGATCGCGGTGACGCTACGTGGTGTGAGCGGTGCGCGTCGATACCTTGCCGCGCATTCTGCTCGTGCACACGTTCCACTGGACAGAACGGCACACATCGTTACGCGCTGTGAGGGGCCAATCCGTCAAGAACCCCATCGACCAACCTCTGAGACGTGGCGTGATCCAGATGCTGAGGTTGGGATCGCATCATGGAGACGTACAAAATCGGCCCCACCAACAACGTCACCGCCAGATCGATATCGAGGTCGGGCTTGAGTTCGCCATTCTCTTTGCCGCGCACCAACAATTCGCGCAGTCGTTGGCTGCGCGGTTCGACCACACGATGGCGATAGGCCGCCATCACCTCCGGGTATTGAGACACCGAGGCCATCACTCGTGGCATCAAGCGGCCAGCCGGAGAATCCTGGGTGCTGATTCGGATCGTGTCGACCAGATTCACCAGTCCGGCCCGCACCGTCTGGTCGGCAGGCGTCTGTGGCAACTCTTCGCTGATCGAGGCCAGCACATCCACAATCATGGCTTCTTTGTTGGGCCACCGACGATAAATAGTGCCCTTACCCACTCCGGCCTCTGCGGCGACACCTTCGACCGACAATGCGTCAAATCCATGCTCGGCGACCAGATGCAGCACCGCGTCGATGATGGATCGCTCGGCCTTCTCGCTACGCGGACGCCCGGGCGATCGGGTCGCCGGTGGAGCCTCAGGCCCAACACCAGATTCTGATGACAGCACGGGCGACATCGTCAGTCCTCCGCTCGATCTCCGCCAAGGCCGCCCCTGGCTCCCGCCAGAGGTTCAGCCTCGGACGTGGTGGGTGGCACGCCGGCGCTGGGAGGGCCCGCTGCCACGTCGGTCGGTACTACCGACTGACCAGCACCCGGCACGGGTGAGCGCGTGTAAGCCACCGCCATTCCTCGGCGCGGCAGCCACCTGAGCACCACAGCCATGCCTATCAGCGCAAAGACTCCGGCAATCAGGGCGGTGATGTGAACGCCGGTCATAAATGCCTGACCCTGCTCGCACGCTTGACCCACAGCACAACTCAGCGTGTCGCTTGCCTTGCTGTAGGCGGCTGGATCACTGCGCAAAGAATTGACGACGATCACGGTGTCGCCGATGGAGCGGCTCGCCTGATCGCGTAGCGGATCGGGCAACACGTTGAGCGAGGATTCGATTTCGCGGGCGTAGACCAGTTGCAAGATGGTCCCAAAGACCGCGATCCCCATCGCGCCGCTGACCTGGCGCGTGGTGTTGTTGACCGCCGATCCCGCCCCGGCGTTCTCTGGGGGTAGCGACGACATGACCGATTCGGTCGACGGCGCAATGACGTGCGCCATCCCTAAACCTGTGAGGAAGCCCAGGATGTAGACGTGCCACACCGGATCGTTCACGGAGATGAACGCGTAGCCAGCCAACGAAATCGCCAGGACCGCGAGACCAGCTCCGACGGTGTATTTGGGTCCGTAGCGAGCGACCACCTTCGGCACGCGCGGCGAGAAGATGACCTGTGCAATTCCAACGGGCAACACCGACAAGCCCGCCTGAAGCGGTGAGAGACCCTTGACGAATTGGAAGTAGAAGGTCAGGAAGAACGTCACGCCAAAGAGCGCGAAGAAGGCAAACGCGGTGGCGATCGACGCAGCACTGAATCGCGGATTCTTGAAGAAGCGAACGTCGAAGGCGGGGTGGCTGCTGTGCGCTTCGAACCACACAAAGAACAGCAGGGTGGAAGCACCCAGGATCATCAGCCCGGTGGAATAGAACGACGACCAGTCGCGCTCTTGACCGCCGTAGATCAGACCAAAAATCAGCGTGCCGAGTCCCACGATCGACAACAAGATGCCGAGTGGGTCGATGCGTCCAGCATTGGGATTCTTCGATTCCGGCACCAACACCCAGGCGGCAATGAAAGCCGCGATCACGATCGGCACGTTGATGAAGAAGATGCTGCCCCACCAGAAGTGATCGAGCAGCAACCCGCCGACTACCGGACCGATCGCCAGCGATGCACCGGTAAACGCAGCCCAGATCGCGATGGCCTTGCCGCGCTCTTCGGGCGGGAACACGTTGGTCAGGATCGAGAGAGTTTGTGGCGTCACCATGGCCGCACCGATCGCCATGATGGCGCGCAGGGCGATGAGCTGGTTCGGATCGCCGGCTCGCGAAGCGGCCAACGACGAGAGGCCGAAGAGCACCAGGCCGATCATCAGGATGCGCCTGCGACCCCATCGGTCGCCCAGCACGCCAGCAGAGAACTGCAGGCTGCCAAAGACCACCGCGTACGAGAGGATCGCGCCGGTCAATTCGGCCTGGCTCGCGCCGAGTTCGCGGCTGATGCTCGGCAGCGCGACGTTCAAAATCGTGTTGTCGAGGATGACGACAATCAGGCTCGAGACGAGCGTGACCATGATCCACCAGCGACGCCTCGACGAGAGGTCCGGAATCCCTGGAAAGGCAGGAGCAGCCGTGGACGACATCGAGATCTCCTGCCAGATCGCACCGTCCACGCCGGACGGAGTTTCGGAACGTTAGCGTAACGGAACGCAACGGTACCGAAACCACCCAAGCCCAGCCAGGCCAGGTGAGACCTCTCTGAGGGGCCGCGATCAACCGGGCGCGACCGCCCTCATGGACGGTTCTCAGACCTCGTTCGACGTCAATTGGAGCCGCATCTTCTCCGCCGTGTCATCGCCCACGATCTTGGCCACATCTCGCCAGACCGGGTCGACCTCGGGGCTGAAGAGGTTGTAGCGCAGGCGCTCATCGCGGTCCTTGAGTTCCTGGGTGTCGAGCGTCTTTCGCACGTCGTCAGGGATTCCGTCGTTGATGAGTTCGAGCCAATGGGCGACGTACTGCGCTACCGGACCGGTCACGGGAGCACTGAAGTCCTTAAAGGCCTGCTCATCAGCCCGGTTGACGAGCATCCAGGGCGACATCATCGCGTACTGACGCGGACCGATGTTCGCCTTAGAGAGGCCCGGCCACTTCGACGTTTCGTTGTAGGTGTCGTTCAGCCCCGAGTAGACGTGGTCCATGTACGGAACGTGCACGGCGAGTTCGGCCCGCGGAATCATGTCGAGATGAAAGGCCAGCGAACCGTTGGCGTTCACCGAATCAAGCGTGAAGTGCGGAACACCGGAGTCGTGGGCGCCGAAGCCAAAGATCATGTGCGTGTCCATGCCGAACTTCGGCACAGCCAGGCCGCAGTACACAATTTTCGGAATAGAGGGCGACGTGAAGACGCGCATCGTGCCCACCGGATCTGGGCTGAACGAACTCATGAGAGTGAGAAACGGGCCACCATCCTCACCATGAACCTCGGTCGCACCAAGCCCCTCGATCATCTGGTCCAAGGTCCGCAGGGATAGTTCCTCGGGCAGGCTCATGCGCACTCCTTGAGGGGCTAGACATCGCGCCAGGCTCTAGCAGTCGATCGAGTTGATGCAGCGCAGAACAACAACGCGTCATCGGACGTTAGGGATTCGCTGAGGCTCTGTCAACGCAAGTGATTGATGTGCGAAAGTGACAAGCAACCCCACGTGCACGCGTCAGGAAATGAGGCTTCACATGGCAGAAACCGTCGCCTATATCGCCGACATGGTCGATCAGGCCGGTGACCTCGATGTCACAGACATCTGGGAAAACTCGTGGCGCATCTCGAATGAGCTGATGGAGAAGATCCGGCCGGTCTTCGAACTGCACCGCGACCCCGCGTATGCCGACCTCGAGCACTACGGAGCTGAAGACGCCTCCAACGGTGCCGCCGGATCGCTCAACGCCTTTTCAGGTCCTGAAGTTGACTGGCTTGCTCACGCGTGGATCGGCGACTTCAAGCGCGCCTTCGTCAACGTCCACGTCACGGTCTGGCTTGGCCCACACATCGACGTTCCACACTTGGGCATTGCCTTCGGCACCTCGCCGCGTCCGTGGATCTACCTCGATACACCGGCTCGACAAGACCTCAACACCGACATCGCGTACTTCGACAAGTACATCCAGCCGCGTAACGAGCACTACCTCGACTTGCGTGTCGACCCACGCCTCACGCAGTTCGTCAGCCGCGATGCCTACATCCGTCAAGTGCTCACCGACGTGGCCATTTGCACCTCGCTCGACAACACACCTGAAAACTGGGAGTTCATGGCGGCCGAGGCGCATCGTCACGTCGACATGTGGATCGAGTGGGTCAAGAACGCCGAGCCCGTCCCCGCCGAGAAGCGGGCCGATCTGGCCGAGCGCGACCTGATCCTGCGTCGCACGATCGTTCAGCGCGACCCGGCAAACGCCCTGGCCGCCCGTCGCTTTCCGGCTGGCTACGAAGAGCGCCTGGTCAAAGCGCTGTGGGGTGCCGAGCGCGAGACGGCGCGACCGCAGGCCTGATCAGCACACTCCCGTGCCGGCGAAGGGATGCGCGCCAGTACGGGAAGTGCTACGTATGAACTCGCGGCAGCACCTGCACATCGAGTGATTCGGATACATCCCCCAACGACGTACCGGGTGGCCCCGGCGTCGACAGCAGTCGAGAGGTGACCATGACTCAGGCCCCCACCGCACCCAATCCCACGTCCGCCGGTGGTCCGCCGCCTGGCGCAGGCGGCCCTCCCGGAGCTGGCGGCCCGCCCAACTTCGATGCGATCGCTCAGCGCTACCTGGCGGCAGAGAAGACCGACTTTGATGCCATCGCCGGACTTGAGAGAGAGTTCGCCGTCGGCGTGAAGATGGTGATGCGCACCCTGCACGAGCAGATGCCGTATCAGCACGAGTTGAACGATGCGCTGATCAAGCTTCACCTGCAGGCGGTGCAGTTCTCCAAGGAACGCGACCTCATGTCTGACTGGAACGCGCACGACATCAAGACGATGAAGCCGGTCAACACCCGCATGGGACAACTGATTGCGGCCACCGGCGAGAAGGAACTGGCCGTCCTCGCCGTCGCCGGATACAGCGCCTGCCACTACCACATGGTGTTGGTCACCGAACGATCCGACGATGGTCTGCGTCGCACCTGGACCTCACCGTTCAAGACCGTACTTGAGGCCGGTTCGCGCATCGGTCAGTTCGACATGACCGAGCAATGGCTGTGGGAAAACTACGTCATCCCGCGTTTCGAGGGCTACGCCAAGGATCTTGGCGTCGAGTTCGAATATGCCACGTGGAACGACGACACCCGCGAAGTTTGGGTGCAAGTCAAGCCCTAGTCCCTAACAAACCTACGGTCTAGTACGGGCCATAAATGGCCCGTACTAGACCGTAGGTTTGTTGTGCCAAGTGTTTCTAGGCGTGGTCTTCGTGTTCACTGCGGATCGCTTCGGTATCGCCGCCAAACAACGCAGCCGCTGCTACCGAATCGGCGTACTCCTCGAAGCGCGTGATGCGTCCCTGCTCCACCGTCACCACCAAGCAGGTAGGAACTCGCACTGGCGCTCCCCCGACCGACGTGCCCACCGTCACCGCCTGCACGACGAAACCGCCATCGAAAACCCTGCATTGCACGTCTTGCACGCTGAGATTGGCGCCGGCCTCCATCCGCCGACGACGGCTGGGCGTCGAACGAATAGGCGCTTCCCATTCGCCGACGTTGTGCCACGTGCTGACGCCAGGGGCGTACACGCTCTCGTCGGCCCTGCGACCGGCCACGAAGGCCGGCAGCCACTGCCGCGCAACTTCCCAAGCCATGGCCAATCCCTCGGCCGATGGCTTCGCCGGAATGGGATCGGTCATGCACACCTCTTCGTGAGTAAACGCGTCATCAAGTGATCGGATCCTCGATACAGCCTCGAGTCGAGCTCGCTGGCCTCCACTAAGGTCGGTCGGTCGATGCTGCCACGCGGCATCCTGCCCGCACCCCCGTGACGGTCTCGCCTGAGGCCGTTGATCCTCAGGAGCACCCATGGCACCGCTCACCGCCGAAATGATTCTCGACCGCATGACCGATGCTGAGCGCGAGCGCGCGGCCGTGGTCGACAGCGTGCTTCCGATCCTGCGGGCCAACGCCCAGAAGGCCGACCACGAGGGCCGCTTTCCTGCCGAGAACGTGAAGGCCATCGCAGACGCTGGGCTCCTCGGCTTGGTGATCCCGACCGAGTACGGCGGTATGGGAGGAACGTTGCGCGATCTGAGCGGCGCCACGTATGCCATGGGAACGGCCTGCGCCTCCACGGCACTGGCCTACTTCTTCCACAACTCTTCGTCTTCGCGCGGCATGCTTCCGCTTGGCGCTATCGATGCCGGTCTCTACACCGACGACGAAATTCCTGTCGTGCGCGCTTTCGCCGAGAAGGTGCTGAACTTCATGGGCACCGAGCGCAAGTGGATCGGCAACTTCGCGAGCGAATCGGTCAAGGCCGAAACTGCGAATGTCGTGATCCAGACCGAAGCATCCAAGGTCGAGGGCGGATGGGTGCTCAACGGCACGAAGTCGTTTGGTTGTCTGTCGACCGTGGCCGACTACTACCTCGTCACCGCACGGCTTGAAGGCGCCACTGATCTCAACGGCCTCGCGCTGTTCCTGGTCGACCGCACCCAGGATGGCGTCAACCCACGCACCCACTGGAACGGCTTGGGCATGCGCTCGTCAGACAACGATGGCTGCATCTTGGAGAACGCGTTCGTGGCCGACGACATGGCGTTGACGCTGCACGGCGGCTTCCAGCGCGCCACGCAAGTTGCTCGAGGAACGTGGGTTGGAAACCAGATCGCCATCGCCTCGATCTACGCGGGCGTGGCGCGCAACGCCTACGAGTACGCGCTCACGCGCACCATGGACATGAAGTTCGGCGACACCGGCGCCTCGATCGCCACCAGCCCGATGCACCAGGTGATCATCGGCGAGACCGAGCAGAAGTTCGAAGATATGAACATGTGGCTGCGTCGTCAGATCGATCTCGAAACCAGCGAACCGCCGTTGCTCCCCAACGCAGATGTCGCACGTTTGTGGCGCCTGACGAAGGGTTCGATTTGCGAGCGGGCCTTCGAAGTCACCACCAACGCGCTGAAGATGTGCGGCACCAGTGGGGCCCTCATGGATAACGAGATCGGCCGCTCGCTGCGCGATGCCGCCATGGGCCTGGTCCAGGCGTTCCCGGCGGAGCGCGGCAAGCTTGACGTGGCCAAGCAGGTGACCAGTGGTCAAGGCTGGGCCGGAATGACGATGCTCGATAAGAAGTAGAGCCGGTCATCCGATCGGTCAGACTGGCCCGAGTAGGGGTCGCGCTGAGGCCATCCTGGCCATAGTCTGACAATTGCGCGACGGTCCCGTTCCGTTAGGCACTGCGCGCACGATCGACCCGTGGTGACCCGCATCAACCGCCGGCACGCGCCGGCCCTTGCCCAAGGATGGCCCTCGTGCTCAAGAACTTTTGGTGGCCCGTCGAGTTCAGTGAAACTGTCATCGATCGACCCATGCCCCTCCAGGCCCTCGGTCAGCGATTCGTGTTGTTCCGCGACGGCAAGGGCCAGGTTCATTGCCTGAGCGACCTTTGCGTCCACCGCGGCGGCCCCCTCTCCGAGGGTTGGCTCACCGAAGACAAGAGCAGCGTCGTGTGCCCCTACCACGGCTGGGAGTACGGCGGCGACGGAAGTTGCTCACGCATTCCCGCGCACCCCGAGCGCGGCATCCCCAAGAAGGCGCGCGTCGACTCGTACCCCGTGGTCGAGAAGTACGGCTGGGTGTGGGCCTTCCTCGGCGACCTGCCCGAAGAAGAGCGTCCCCCGATTCCGGAGATCCCCGAACTCGAAGACCCGAACTTCAAGCGTGTGTCCGGTAGTTACTACTGGAACGTCAACTACGAGCGTGCCGTCGAGAACGCCATGGACCCCTCGCACGCCGCTTTCGTTCACGGCAGCCGCTTCGGCAACATCAAGGACCCCTCGATCCCGGACTTCGATATCGCGATCACTCCGTGGTCGGGTACCGCCACGATTCCGCTGAAGGCGCCGCCGAAGAACCTGGGGGGCGTATGGGGCCGGCTGTTCAGGATGAAGGCGAAGCAGCAGGACCTCGGCGATGAACCGATTCTTACGTACACGAAGGCCGGCTACTACCTGCCCAACATCAACCTGCTGCACGTGCCGTTGCCCATTGGCAACTTGATTCTGGTCGACGCCAACCTGCCGATCGATGAACACCGCACGCGCTCGATGTACATCGGCCTGCGCGACTTCATCAAGGCCGAATGGGCCGACAAAGACACCCACCGCCGCATCAACGACATCTTCAAGCAGGACGACAGCGTCATCAGCAAGCAGCGTCCAGAGATCCTGCCCTACAACCTGTCGGACGAACTTCACGTGCGCTCCGACTCCCTTCAGGTGGCCTACCGTCGTCGTCGCAACGAATTGCTCGACCAGGGCTGGGGCATCGACATGCACCAGATCGTGGGCGATGGACCGCGCGACATCGCTGTCGTCATCCCCTCGCCGGCTCGACGGAACAACGCCGAACTGGCAAACGCTTGGATCCACAAGGAGGCCAACTCCCGCGAGATTCTCAGCGGTAGTAAGAAGGTGAAAGACGCCGGCGGTAAGACGGCGTTCGAAATCGAAGAGGCAGACGCCGCTTCCCGAGCATGAGTGGGGCAACAGAATGACCGAGCGCTGGGCTCAAAAGCTGTCGTTGGAAAAGCTCGAGCAGATCAAAGCTCGATTCGGTATGACCGAGCTCCACGGCCCCAACGGCGGACCCTTCCGACCAGTCTTGTCGGCCAGGGATCAATCTGAGATCGGCGAGACGCGCATTCTGGTCGGCGACGGAGTCGTCAAGAAGGTCGTGTATCACGCGATCACTGCTGAATTCATTGGGCTCGACAGCCACATGATCTTCGCATTCACCGACCCGGAATCACCGGTTCCGCATTGGACGTTCGACTCCGTGCTCAACCACCCGATCTACGCGTTCCACCTCGACCTACTCCCGCGCGTCGACCTCGGCTCGCACCGCAAGTACATGGAGTACGTCTTCAAGCCGCTCGATGAGGCGTACGTGGAAGGCAAGAACCACGCAGGTGTTTCTGAAGCGGCGCTCGGGCCGATTCAGCGATCGATCATGTCGGCGTGGATGCTTGCCTACCGTGTGACCGCCGAGGAATACCCCGACATGGACCAGTACGTGCAGCGGTATCTCGACCGCTGGTACGACCTGGTCGAAAACGGATTCCCCCAGGACGTCATCGATTCGATCAAGGACACCGACATCGGGGCCCGAGATCGTGCGAACCGCGGCATGATCTTCAACCGCGAAATCGACAACGTGTGGGATCTCATTGGTCCGCTCGT
>Ga0105047_10016508_pt1 | contig 11568 bp, 10 predicted proteins | sample MAT04_FD_78384 | JGI IMG/M metagenome (GOLD analysis project Ga0105047, IMG submission 78384) | Freshwater microbial communities from Lake Fryxell liftoff mats and glacier meltwater in Antarctica - MAT-04 (megahit assembly) | ecosystem: Environmental > Aquatic > Freshwater > Ice > Liftoff... | reverse complement strand
CGCCGAAACGCGAAACGGCGACCAGCGGGCGCACCTTCGCCCGCCCGCCGCCGCCGGTCTTCGTCAGTCTGCGCTGCGCGTCGTGGTCGCTACCCGCAGTTGGCCCCGTGGTGCACGACCATCCAGTACGTGCCCACCGGGAAGCTCACCGACTTGTCGTGCTTCCAGCGCTCGAGGGCCTCGCGGTACGCGCGGCGCCACGCCTTGAGCTCGGCGATCAAGCGCTTCAACAAGGGCCCATCACCACCCGTTGCGAGCATGGGATTGATGTCGCTCTTGGTGGGCTTGGTCTTGGGAGACTCGAAGGGATCTTGGTCCTTCACCAGCTGGGCACCGAGCACTGCGCGCCCAGTCCTGATGCGGTCCTTGCGCAGCGCGTCTTCCTCCTCGGCCACCAATCGCGCGATCTCCTCGTGCCACTGGTCCTCGGTGCCGGTCCACGCCGGGGGCGCGGCGAAGTGCATCGTGACCTCATCAGGCCACATCTCGGCGTCGTAGCCGCTCACCGGTCGCTTCGCCGTCAGCTCGCGCATCCCCGGGACCCAGCGCATGCCGGGCCAGAGCTCCGCGCGCGACACGAGACCCGCCTTGACCGGATTCATCACCGTGTAGAGCACCTTGTCGACCGCGCCGCGCTCGCCGACGGTCTCGACGCGCGAGGGATCATCGTCTTCGAACATCGCGCCCGTCCGATCGAAGCGCTTGTTCACCGCGCGCGCGATCTCCCGGTGCAGGTCCGCCATGAACGCGGAGATCACCTGTTCAGGCGCGGTGATCACGTAGTGCAGGTGGTTGCTCAACATCACGATCGCGTGCAGCGCGACACCGTGCTTCTCCGCGAACACGCCGAGCAAGTACCAGCACGTCGCGGACAGCTTCGGATGCGGCGTCAGCAAGTACTGCCTTGCCGTCACCCGCCTGGTGACGAACCACGTCGAGCCTCCCAACGTCCTACGCGCCCACACCATGCCTGAGCCTCCAGGCTCGCGGCATCGCAAGGCGCATTCCCGCCCGCGCCGATCAGAAACACGCGAGATCGGGGGTGTCGATTGGCGGACCTGGCGGCGGACGCTGGCGGTCCGCCACCTGGCCGTGGACAGGCCGAGAATCGATGTCGCCAGCGATCAGGGCTGGAAGCGGAAGAAGTGCTGTTCGATCTCCGGGTCGAGGCCGATGGCGGCGAACAGCGTCTGGCATTCGGGGTCGTCGGCTTCGGAGTGGCAGCCGACGGCGCGGCCGCCGTCCGCGGTGAGATCGGTCGTCGAGAAGAGCATGCTCAGGTCGGCCACGATCGTGCCGCTCGCCAAGGCCTCCATGCCGGCGAGGGGGAGCTCGATGTCGGGGCGGTTGCCGTTGGCGCACGTGCGGGTGCCCATGCGAGCGTCGCCGGTGCAGTCGGTGGCGCCGAGTAGGAAGGTCACGAAGGGCTGCTCGGTCGTCGCGCCGTCGACGCGGAGAAAATCGTAGCCGGCGGACCAGCCCCAGAAGAGCGAGCTCACGTTCATGGGTGGAGGCTGCGAAGCCGCATGGACATGATTGAGGTGCTCGGGCACCCCGAGCCGAAAGCGCAGCGCAACGATCCGCGCCTCGGTCGTGACGACGCTGCCCATCACCAGGCTGCGGGTCGGCTCGTTGCCCGACATACACGCGCCGCCGTCCTCGAAGTCGAGCAGGGCGACCTCGCCGTTCTGCCAGGTGCCGTCGTCGTCGAGGGTGACCTCTAGCTCGAGTCCGTCGTCGGTCACCAGCCGCAGGTCGTGCAAATAGAAGCGAAAATCCATCGCGGTGAACGACGTCGCACTCGAGCCCATCGATTCGTACGTCTCGCCGCAGGCGAAGGCGCGATCGCCCACCATCCCCGCGAACGTCAGCGCGATGGGCTCGCCCGCGGGTTCCGTCGCGCATCCGATCGAGGTGCTCGCGAGGAGCAGGCTGACGGCAAGCAAGCGGCGTGGCGAAGCGTTTCCCGAAGGCATGGACTCAGGATACGCGGCGCGTGCGGCGGGTGTTACCGCGGGTTGTCCCCCCGAGGCACGCCTGCGCTACAGTCGCGGCGCGTGAGCACCGTCCTCGATCTCAGCGAAGGCGCCATCTTCGCCCAGCAGTTCCAAGTGATCCGTCCCTTGGCCAAGGGCGGAATGGGCGCCGTGTACGTGGTCCAGCAGCTGGGGACCAAGCGCGAGCGCGCGCTGAAGCTGATGCACCCGATGTTGGTGTCCGACGAGCGCAGCCGGGATCGCTTCGAGCGCGAGGCGCAGGTCTCGGGGAAGATCGACAGCGATCACGTGGTCGAGGTGATCGCTGCGGGCGTCGAGCTGCACACGGGGACGCCCTGGCTCTGCATGGAGCTGCTCAAGGGAGAGGAGCTCGGCGCGCGCATGGCGAAGGGGCCCTTGCGATCCGACGAGGTGCTCGAGGTGGTCAAGCAGCTGGGTCATGCGCTCGGCGCGGCGCACGCGGCGGGCATCGTTCATCGCGATTTGAAGCCCGAGGATTTGTTTCTGGCGACGGCGCGGCGCGAGGGGATCCCGTTCACGCTGAAGGTCCTCGACTTCGGCGTCGCCGCGCTGGTGCACGAGGCGAGCGGCAAGAGCACCGCGACCCAAGGCGTGGGCTCGCCGCTCTGGATGGCGCCCGAGCAGACGAACATCGGCAACGTGCGACCCGCGACCGACGTCTGGGCCGTGGGCTTGCTCGCGTACCACTTCATCACCGGCGGCTTCTATTGGAAGTCGGCGAGCACCGAGGGCTCGACGCTCACAGCGCTCTTGGTCGAGGTGATGGTCGAGACGCTGGTGCCCGCGAGCCAGCGCGCCGCCGAGCAAGGTCGCGCGCAGATGCTGCCGCGCGGTTTCGATGCATGGTTCGCGCGCTGCGTGGTGCGCGAGCCGACCGCGCGATTCCCCGAAGCGGGCGCGGCGATAGCTGAGCTCGTCGCGGTGCTGACCGGTCAGACTCCGTCGATGGCGCCAGGCACCGCGCCGCAAGCGTTCGCAGCGACCATGGCCGCGCCGCCAACTTCGCCTCACGGCGGCGTGACGGGGCCCGCGACGCCTGCCTTCGCTTCGACCCCTGCCTTTCCTGCGACGTCGTCGTCGCCCATCGAGTCGCCGGTCGTCGCTCAGACCGTGCAGCTCGCTGGTGCGTCGGCGCTGAGGCCGCCGCTCGCCCCGCAGGTCGCACCGCAGCGCGGACGCGGGTGGCTCTGGGTCGCGGTGCTCGCGATCGTGGCGCTGTTGGTCTGCGGAGGAGGTGCGACGTACTTGGCGATGGAGGCGAGCCGTGCGGCGAGCGCGCTCGCGGTCGGTCTGCCGTCGCCGCATCTCGACGTGACCAGCGAAGACGGCACGCACGTGGAGTTCGTCGATGGCCACGCGATCATCACGCTGCCGGACGGTGGGGTGATCGGCGCTGGCGTCACGTCGGGTGCCGGAGCGGAAGCGGAAGCGGAAGCGGAAGCGGGTGCGGCGGGCCATGAGCCCACCATCACCGGTGTGGTGGTCGACGACGACGCCGAAGCGGCGGCCAGCACCCCTCGTCGTCATCGCGGCGGCGGAGGGCGGGTGAGCAGCGGTCCGCTCGCCCGCCAACTACGCGCCCGCCTCGATCGCTGCGTCGAAGGCAACCTCCGCGGCGAGCCGCGCGCTCGCTGGACCTTCACTTTGCGGTTCAACCGCTTTGGCATGGCCGACGGCGCGCGCATCGAAGGACCACCGTCCGAGCTGGGCGCGGGCTATCGGGTCTTCCGCGGCTGCGTGCAGTCGGACCTCGCCGGCTTCGACTCGGGCGGAGACGCAGGGCCCTTCATGTTGATGTTGCCTTGAGGATGCTGCCTTGAACGCGCCGAAGATCCCGGGCGAGCCCGAGCGCTTGGGCAACTACGCGCTGCTCGAGCGCCTCGGCTCGGGCGGGATGGCCGTCGTCTATCGGGGCGAGCGACATGGCGAGGCCGGCTTCAAGAAGAAGGTCGCGCTCAAGCGCATCCTGCCGCAGTACCGACGCGACGCCTCGCTGCTCGAGCGCTTCGCCGCCGAGGCCCGCACCAACGCTCGCCTCGATCATCCTAACCTGGTGCAGGTGCTCGACTTCGGGATCGACCCCGAGCCCTACCTGGTGCTCGAGTTCATCGACGGCGTCTCGCTCTCCCAGGTGATGCAGCGCCTGCTCGAGAAGAACGAGAAGCTCGAACATGCGGCGGCGCTCTTCATCGTGTCGGAGGCAGCGCTCGGCCTCGATCATGCGCACCGCAAGCGCGACGAGGCGGGCACGCCGCTCGGTATCGTGCACCGCGACGTCTCCCCGCAGAACGTGCTGCTCTCCAACGAAGGAGCGGTGAAGGTCAGCGACTTTGGCCTGGTGAAAGCGGCCGACAACGTGCTCAAGACCGCGAGCGGCGTCTCGATCGGCAAGATCAGCTACATGGCGCCCGAGCAGGCGGCGGGCGATCCCGTGGATGCTCGCGCCGACATCTTCGCGCTCGGCGTGACCCTCTGGGAGCTGTTGACCCTCGAGTCGCTGATCCCTCCCGACGATCCTGCGCGCGCCGCGCAGATCCTGAAAGACGGACTCTTTCGCAAACCCAGTGAGCTGCGTCCCGACGTGCCCCCCGAGGTGGATCAGGTCGTCATGCACTGCCTCGCGCTCGATCCCGAGCAGCGCATGCCCACCATGCAGCAGCTCTCTCTAGAGCTGCGCGAGATCGTGCACTCGGCCGCGGCCGGCTATGGGCGCGAGCAGCTCGCACGTCTCTTGGTGTGGCTCTTCCCCGAGAAGGGGTGGACCTTGGCCGCGCCCGATCGTCCCGCGGCGCAGCCCACCGCCGATGAGCGCGCCTCGATCGTCCCGGTGACTCCCGCGACCACCGCGATGCAGCGCGAGCCTCCGACAGCAGGACCGCCTCCCCCGGTGGAGGTCGCCCTCGAGCGGACCCTCGGCGCGCCCGAGCGTATGAGCTCAGTCGCGCCTCCGCCCGCACCCGCCGCGCCGCGCTGGTTGGTGCTCGTCGCGGTGCTCGGCGTGGGCAGCTCCGCGCTGTTGCTCGTCACGCTCGCGGTGGTGCTCGGGACGTTCAGCTACTTCACGGCCCAGAATCGCGGCGAGACCTTCGAGCTCGGGACGCTCACACCCAATATCCGGGTTTGGCAGGGCCCGCGTGAGCTCGGCGCGCTGCCGCTCGCGCTGACCCAAGACGATCTGACCGGTGAGCCGCTGATCGCGATCGCGCCCGGCTACTCACCCGAAGTACTGCGCGCCGAGCGCCTGCTCGAGCTGATGCGCGGTCCCCACCCGAGCTACCTCTTCGAGCTGGATCCGCAGCAGGTGCCCGATCAGATGGTCTACGTGCGCTACGACGGGCAAGGCATCGCGCACCTGCCGAGCGGCGAAGACTTGGGCGCGGTCCCGGGGGTGGTGCGCATCGAGACGATCCCCGGCGAGCCCACGCCCACCACGCTGGCCATCTGGAACGACATGGGACACGAGGCCTTCACCCTCGATCTCACCCGGTGTGAGCCGACGACGCTATGCGTGCTCTCGGCGGGCGCGGTGAGTCCGCTGCCCTGAGCACCCGTTGCGCCAGTCCCCCCAACCGGTCAGTCAGATCAACAGGACTTCACAGGCGGGGAAGAGCACGAAGGGACGGCTCAGGAGCGCGTCATTTCCCCCCAGGGTGCTCTGCCCATCGAAGCGCCTCGTCTCCAGGTCGAGCCTCCGCGGCGTCGTTCAGACCGTCGAGGTCGCCGTCCGCGGACCACCCGCTGGGCCCGCTGCACCGACAGAAGTTCAGTACCCGGCAGGGCCCAGCCCCTGCCGAGTTCTCGTCGCGATCGCTGAGGCCATCGCCGTCGAGAGTGGTGCAGGTAGCGAAACCGATCGGCGGCCATCAACGCGTAGCCCGAGACTCCGAGCAGCAGCGCGCTCGCCCGAGGCCAGAGGCCCTCCAAGAGCGAGAGCGCGGCGCCGCCCCCGAGGAGGATCAACGCGGCGGCCAGCACGGGGGTGGCGAGCACGCCGAGGCCTGGCAGCAGCCCGACTGCGAGACGGGGCGGCTCGATGCCCTCGGCCCACGGCGCGAACGCCACGCTGTGCACCCCGCGGTGATGATCGAGCTCGACCGGCGGTCGAAGGACATCGCTGGTCCGCACCAGCGCGGCGGCGGCGATCAGGGTGCGACAGAGCCGGAGCGGGCCGGGATCGGCGGATCCCGCGAAGCGCGCGCGGAAGCGCCCACAATCCGGCGCGCATCCGAGCCGAGGTGGGAGCGAAGCTCGTCGAAGGTGATCGCCTCGCCGTGTCCTTCGGCGTCGCGGGCGCGCACCGACAGCTGCAAGCGCACGAGGCGGGTGAACATCCGGTAGCCGCCCACCTCACCGAAGCCGAGCGCGCTGCGCAGCGGCAAGATCGCTATCAACACGAGGAGGCCGAGCAGGACCGCGAGCGGCGGAGGCGGGCGCGCCATCGGCGGAGGGTCGCACGGGCTCGTGGGCGAGACCGCCTCCTCGACGCCCTTCCTGGGTCCTTTTCACGGTGCTGGCTTCGTGCGAGAAAGCGCGACCCATGACTGACTACATCTACACCATGAAGGGGGTGACCAAGGTCCACCCCCCGGACAAGAAGGTCGTCACCAACCTCTACTTGTCGTTCATCCCCGGCGCGAAGATCGGGGTCATCGGGCCCAACGGCTCCGGCAAGAGCTCGCTCCTGCGGATCATGGCCGGGGTCGACAAGAACTTCACCGGCGAGGCCTGGATGCGGCCCAACGCCACCAGCGGCTACATCCCGCAGGAGCCCGACATCGGGCAGGACCGCACCGTCATCGACGTGGTGCACGAGGCCGTCGCGCCGATGCGCAACGCCCTTCAGCGCTTCGAAGACATCGGGATGGCCATGGGCGACCCCGACGCGGACATGGACAAGCTGCTGGAGGAGCAGGCCAAGCTGCAGGACTTCATCGAGGCGGGCGATGGATGGAACCTCGACACCACCCTCGAGATCGCGATGGACGCGCTGCGCTTGCCGCCCGCCGATGCGAGCGTGAACCACCTATCTGGTGGTGAGAAGCGCCGGGTCGCGCTCTGTCGGACGCTCTTGCAGAAGCCTGACGTGCTCTTGCTCGATGAGCCCACCAACCATTTGGATGCGGAGTCGGTGGCTTGGCTGGAGCTCCACCTCAAGGACTACCCCGGGATGATCGTCGCGATCACCCATGATCGGTATTTCCTCGACAACGTCGCCGAGTGGATCTTGGAGCTCGATCGGGGCAACGCGTATCCCTTCCACGGCAACTACACCGCTTGGCTCGAGGGCAAAGAAAAGCGCATGGAGCTCGAGGAGAAGGGCGAGGGCAGCAAGAAGCGCAAGATTGCCCAGGAGCTCGAGTGGGTGCGTCAGTCACCCAAGGCCCGGCAGGCCAAGAGCAAAGCGCGCCTTCAAGCGTATGAGTCGCTGGTGGCCGAAGCCGGCAAGAAAAAACGCAGCGAGAACGAGATCTCGATTCCCGCTGGCGAGCGCCTGGGTGACGTGGTGATCGAGGCCAAGGACATCAGCAAGTCCTTCGGGGACAGGCTCCTCTACGAACACCTCAGCTTCGACATCCCCAAGGGCGCGATCGTCGGCATCATCGGCCCCAACGGCGCCGGCAAGACCACACTCTTCAAGATCATCACCGGCACAGAATCGCCCGACAGCGGGGAGATCAAGGTCGGCGAGACCGTGAAGCTCATGTACGTCGATCAGTCGCGCGATGGCCTCGCGAACGAGAACACGGTCTTCAAGGAGATCGCCAACGGCCAAGACAAGCTCATGGTCGGTCGCACCGAGCTGAACGGTCGGGCCTACTGTGGTCTCTTCAACTTCAAGGGCAGCGATCAGGGAAAGCTGGTGAAGACCTTGAGTGGCGGCGAGCGCAACCGCGTCCAGCTGGCGAAGGTGCTGACTCAGGGCGGCAACGTGCTTCTGCTCGATGAGCCCACCAACGATCTCGACGTCGAGACCCTGCGCTCGCTCGAAGAGGCGATCCTCGAGTGGCCCGGTGTCGCGCTGATCACCAGCCATGATCGCTGGTTCCTCGATCGGCTCGCGACCCACATCCTGGCCTTCGAGGGCGACTCGAACGTGGTGTGGTACACCGGGAGTTACCAGGAGTACGAAGCGGATCGGAAGAAGCGGCTCGGCGCGGCGGCCGATCGGCCTCACCGGATCAAGTACCGAAAACTCACTCGCTAGCCTCTCGGCTAGACCGGGGTCGCGCCGGCGTCGGTCAGGGAATCATGGATACGCGGACTGGTTCGTCGGCTGGCCTGAAACCTCGACCGGCGTACTCGAGCTGACGCCGCGCCCGTCACCGAGCTGTCCCAGCGAACCGAGCCCGAGGCAGAGGACGGTGCGGGTTGGGCTGATGTAGCAAGATGTCGAGTTCGCGAACCTGGTGGGGAGCCGGGTCCCCGCCGGCAGGCCCAGGGCCGCGACGGGGCGACCCGCGGCGCGGCGGTTCCGTCGCCGAGTGCGCTGTCCTCGTTGTATCCCCAACACCACATTCCCGAGGGACGCTCGACGCAGAGGTGTGCGCGGCCCGCGGCGATGTCGACGGCATCGTCGATCCCCGTCACCCTTGCTGTCAGGATCCAAAGACACGAGGTCTCTCGGGCCGATGCCAAGTCCGGGTTGGCGCGAGTCATCTGTCGAAAACGGATCCTCAGGCGGTCCGCTTGCCTCTGTTTCGCTGGGTCCGTCGTTGCCGCCGAACGCGCCGAGCCACCACATCGGATCGGGTGCAGACGCCCTGGGAATGTCGCCGCGCATTGGCTCCGTGGCGGTGTTGGCGCCAATCATCACACCTAGGTCGGCGGCCAGCTGCGCGGCGGCTGCGTCGCCCAGCACCCCCGCAGCGTGCGCGTCGCGAACGGCGTCCATCCCGCGCAACACCTCTGCGAATCGCCTATCGCCCGAGGTGGTGAAGCTGAGTCGGGAGTCTACGCTGGGTGCCGTCGCCGGGGTCAGTCGTGGGTTGTTCGTCAGTGGTTCGAGCGGGCGCATGCCCGCCCACCCGTCCTGCGCGGTGGGACGGCGCGGCGCTTCGCCATCGTTGCCGTTGTTGTTTCGTCTTGCCATGGCCGGCTCACAGCTCCGTTCGGGCGTAGCCGGAGATGTCGAATACGACGGAGCCCGCGCCCGACAGGGTGAGGCCATCTGCGGGTGCTCGCTTCCGGACGGCGGGATCACGGGCAAGGGTCCAGCCCGGGATCGCCGGGCTGCAGGTCATGTGCGAGATGCGAGATGCGAGATGCCTTCGCGTCACGGCTGGACGCGCCGCCCTCGACCTCCTTCGCAACCGGTGCAGACCCGTGGACATGTCGCCCATCCGCGGGCGTCGTTCGAGCTACAAGGGGGCCTGTGTCGAATTGTGTGGCTGGAGCGGGACGTGTACGCCCCGGTCGCGTTCGTCCGGTCAGGCGTCGGGCCGAGCCCCCGGGGATATTGGAGTTGGCGAGTCAGCTGCCAGGTAGTCGGGCGAGTGGCGAAAGCTACTCGGGACAAGTGCGGACGCTGATCCCGCGGTAGCGGGGCCCATAGCTCGCGAGCTGGGCTTCGGCGCGGGGATTGGTGCGGTCTGCGTGCCGCGCTTGGGCATACGATACGGCCGCGACGCAGTACATGTGATAGACGTCCGGACCGAGGCGGGGATCGTCGAAGTCCCAGTGGTGTTCTGCCGCGGCGAACTCGCGGCCGCGGGTCGCGAGGAGATCCTGGAGATCCCCGATTCGGGTGTGGCCGCGGACGCGAGCGTCGGGAGGGACGCGGCGTCGTTGCGATAGGCTCGGTGTGCCGCCCCAGGCGTGCCAGTTCCCTCAGGGCGCTCATCGCAGGAGGGATGTTGGCGGAACTCGAGAGGGGGCCGGGGTCGGCCGCGAGGGCGAGCCCATAGGCAGCGTCGCCAGCGTTCAGGCCCGGGTGGGTACCACGGGCGGCGCGGTCGTCGTGTGCGCGTGGGGGAGGCAGGTGCTGGTGCGCCGCGGCGGGGTGCGCCGGTGTGTCGCTTGGGCTGCACTCGTCGTGATCGTCCATCCGCGGGTGGCGCGCCGCGAGGTCTGGTTTGCGCCTCCACGGAGCTCGGCCTCGTCGCGATCCTGGCTATCCCTGCGGCAAGCAGGGTGATCAACGCGAGGAGGACGAGCACGTGTGCATGCGTCACTCAGCGTAGTGATCGCGGACGGTGGGGCGCGACCTGCATGCGGCGATTCTCGGCTTTGCCCTGGCCTCCCACAAGAGGGCCCCGCGGCTCTCGTGGCGCCGAGAATACGGCTCGAAAGGGAGCACGACGCGCGATCGGCCACGGGAGGCGAGAGCGAGCTATGCTCGCGACCATGTCGGCACGTCTCTTCCTCGCCCTCCTGATCTCGCTCGGCGCCGGCGCGTGCGGCGCCAGCTCCGACGAGCCTCGCAACGTGCCGCGCGAAAACGTGCCGCGCGAAGAGGTGGAGGCCGCGCCCGCGCCCGGCATCGCGCTCACCATCGATCTCAGGGGCCGCCGCATCGACGTGAGCCCGGACGGCGCGCTGCACGCCGAGGGGTGCGACGCCGCGCGCTACGACTGGGACGCGCGGGCGCTGATCGATGCGCACGGCGAGCGCATGTCCGAGACGACCGTTCATGAGGGTGCGCGCAGCATCACCGCCCCGGATGGGAACGTCGTGATGACGGTCGGCGCGAGCGAGGTCCTCGCAGGCGAGAGCGTGCTCCTGCGCATCGAAGACGACGGCACCCTGACCGATGCGGCGCCCGGCGCGGTCCCCGCGAGCACCAGCGCGCCCATCCCCGAGGCGCGCCGCGAGCAGGTGCTCTCGCTGCTCGGTCTGGTCGCGATGTGCTGGGAGACGCACCCGCGCGACATCCCCGAGCCCTGAGATGTCACAGAGAGGTTCGACGCGGCCACCAGGACGTATGTCGCGTGACGCCTTCTGCACTCGCCTCGCTCCTATTACTTCTCGCGGTGCCGAGCGTGGCTGAAGCCTGCACCCCCTCGAGTGGCGGTCTTCGATCGTTCGAGGTGCGGGTGAGCCCTGCGGCAGGCTACCTGGCTATCTGCGATCTCACTCTATACGAAGGTGCGAGTTGCGCCCCCGAGCGCGCCCGCGGGAGCACCAGGACCTCCTGTCACGACGACCGCCTCGCGGTGACCGACGACGGTACGTTCGTCGACATCCTCGCGCCGCGCACTTCCCGCCGTGCGTGGAACATCGTGCACGTCTTCACGGTGGGAGAGCACGCACGGAGTGTGTCGCTGCGGCTCGCCGACCTGCCCGCGACAGAAGCACTCTCCGGTTCCATCCGGGTCCTGCCCGCGCCAGGTGGTGTGCTCTTTCGCGATCGTCGCAGTGAGGTGCTCGTGCCCTTCGAGACACTGGTCGCCGCGAGCCGAACAGACTGAGCGGTGCGGATTGCGGGAGCGGGTGCGGATTGCGGATTGCGGGAGCGGGCGCGGGAGCGGATTGCGGGAGCGGATTGCGGATTGCGGATTGCGGGCGCGGGCGGTGAACGTGGGTGTTCTGCTTCGCATCAGCGCCCGTGAGT
>Ga0105047_10016507_pt1 | contig 11568 bp, 13 predicted proteins | sample MAT04_FD_78384 | JGI IMG/M metagenome (GOLD analysis project Ga0105047, IMG submission 78384) | Freshwater microbial communities from Lake Fryxell liftoff mats and glacier meltwater in Antarctica - MAT-04 (megahit assembly) | ecosystem: Environmental > Aquatic > Freshwater > Ice > Liftoff... | reverse complement strand
CGGTGTGAAGCGGAGGCAGCCGCCGGTGGCCGTCGTGACGCTGATCGGTCCGCTCGAGCTGTCTTCGCGATACGAGACGGCCTGTCCTGATCGAGGCGCTTGAGGCCGGGCTGGCCGACTACCTTCCTTGACCTTCGCCCATTGAGAACTCGACGATCATCGGCCAGTGATCCGATCCCTCGCGTTCGCCACGGTCGATGCGCGCCAACGAGATGCCGTCAGTCACCATCACGTGATCGAGCCGTAGGCCGGGGAGCACGTTGAGGCTGCCTGGTCGGCGCCACGTTTCTCCTCGGCCCCTACGGAGCGTGTCCCATGCCGATCGGAAACCGGCATTCTTGAAGGCGTCGTGATGTGTGGTCGTTTCCGTGAAGTTGAAGTCTCCCGCGATGAGCACAGGGTCGTCTTCGCCCGCGGCGCGCTCGAGGAGGTTGTGGATCTGAAGGCGCTGCTCAGCGTGCGAGTTGAGCGAAAGCGGCATGGGCAGGTGTACGTCGTAGAGGACAAGTCGCTCTCGGTCCACAGACACGACAGCCCGAATGTTGGGAACGTCCCACTCGCCGAGCTGCACTCGCTGATCTTGTCCGTCGTCGACGAACGGAACTCGCGAGTAGAGCGCAATGCCTTGCGGATCCGAGCGCGGATACTCGACGGCGTGCGGATACGTCTGGCGCAGCCGGCCTCGAGGGGCCGCTCATCGGCTTCAAGGAAACCCCTGCTACGGTGAAGTTTGATGTGCGCCATGCACCCGAATAGGGCAACTCCCATGGCTTGCGCGGGGCAACCCAATCAACTAGCGGCGCAGCTCGCGGATTCAGTGAACGTGCGCATGCCCGTGTGCTGCGGGCGCGGCAGGAGCGCTGCGGGCGTGATCCGGTGGCGGCGCAAGGCGCGTCTTTCTCGGATGCTGTAGTCGATCGGCAAAGCGAACCGGTCGGAGCGAGCGGTCGTGGGCAACCTGGAGCGTCACGTGCTGCAGTCCAACGTTGGTGCGGAGCAGTCCGCTGAGCTCTTCGATCATGTCGCCAATATCTTGGTCAGGTCGCACAAGGACGTGTGCAGTCGCCGCGTGCTGGTTGGTGCCGATGGTCCACACGTGTACGTCGTGGGCCTGGGTCACCATGGGGTGCTGAGCGAGGGCTGCCCCGACGTGCGCGGCGTCTTTCGTGTCAGGCGCGGCGTCGAGCAGGGAGTTGGTCGCACTCTTGACGATCCCTACCGTGCCTGCGATCGAGAGCGCGGCGATCAGATAGCTCGCGAGCGGATCGATCGCGGCGAATCCGGTAAGTGCGATCACGCCACCTGCGATGAGAACACCCACGGAGCTGAGGGCGTCCATGAGTGAGTGCATCATCGCTGCTCGGACATTGATGTTGGTGCGGTCGGCTCGTGTCAGGAGCCACGTGGCGGCGCCGTTGGCGACAAGGCCTAGGAATGCGATGACTGCTACGCCGCCGCCGTCGACGATCACGGGGTTGATCAGTCGGTTCGTTGCCTCGTAGATGATCCAGACGCTCGCCCCAATGAGCGTGGCGGCGTTGAACAGGGCCGCCAGTGTCTCGACGCGACCGAATCCGTAGGTGCGGCGATTCGATGCTGGCCGCGCGGCGAACTCCGCGGCGACGAGTGCCAGGGCGAGTGCTCCGACGTCCATGAGCATGTGCGCAGCATCCGACAGGAGCGCGACGCTGTTGAAGGCAACGCCCCCGATGACCTCCGCGAAGAGGAACACGACGTTGATCGCGAGCGCCCACTTGAGCGCAGATCGAGTCCGGGGATCTCGAGCAACGTGCGTGTAATCGTGCTGGTGGTTGAGTAGCCCGTGCCCGGAGCAGTCGTGCCCGTTCCCGTGCGAGTGGGCGTGAGCGTGCGCGTGAGCGTGCGCCGGCGCATGTCCGTGGTCGTGATCGCACGAGTGATCGAGCGTTGGCGTCGATCCGTATCGCTGAGCGACAGGAGCGGACGTGTGAAGCGCAAGCGGGGCAGACGCGTGGTGCGGCAATGTGTTGCCGTGGCTACACGCATCGTCGGGGGCGTGCGAATGTGAGTGCGCAGGTGCGTGAGGCTGTGTCGGTGGGTTCGCGCCCGGGGCGCACCCGTGATCGCCGCGTGCGTGGCGGTGAGCCGCAGCGGGGCCAGGCGCCACAGCATTGGGGGAGCGGGTCGCTGGATCTGCGGGTTGCGGGGGAGGCCCTGCAATGTTCCGGGGTGCGGCTGGAGGAGCTGTCTTGGCTCGCAGGTCCGGGGCTGGTGGTAGCGAGAGGCGTGGTAGCACGAGTTGAGGGCGGCCACCCAGGGGCGGCGCCGCAGCTCGTAGATCGGTTGATGTCCCACGTGGGCTCATACCCGAGTATCGCCCTCTGCCCCTGGATTGAATCGGCCAACTTTGGAAGTTGCGGCCATGGCTTGGCCACCCGGATCAGGCCTGCGCGTGCTCCCCGTGAGGGCCGATATCTCGCGGCCGAACGCGCATTGCGAGGAGCGTGGCGGGCGCGGTGGTGATCGGCATCGTGGCCATTAGTCCGATTGACTTGCATTGATATCCGCCGACGTGCAAGTATCACTGCTTATGAGAATCATTCCCAGTATCACCTTGCTTGCATTGGCCGCACTCGTCGCAGGCTGTGGGTCCGACGACGCGAAGAAGACAAAGCCGAGCTCCGGTTCGTCGGGAGACGAGCCGACGAAGGTCGTCGCCGCGTTCTACCCGCTCGCGTGGATCGCCGAGGAGGTTGGGGGTGACAACGTGGAGGTGCACAACCTCACGCCCCCTGGTGTTGAGCCGCACGATCTGGAGCTGTCGCCCAAGGACGTCGCGGCGATTGAGCAAGCGGATGTGGTGCTCTACCTCGGGCATGGCTTCCAGCCCTCCGTCGAAGATGCGGCCAAGAACTCCGATGCCAAGAAGGTCGACGTGCTCGAGTTGGACGGCATCGACCTCAACGATCCCGTCGAAGGCGACGAGCACGCCGACGAAGGGGGCGGCGAGGGCGAAGCGGCCGGTGAGGCAGTGCTGGACGTTGATCCGCACGTGTGGCTCGACCCAACCCGTCTCGCAACGATCACCAAGAGCATCGGGTCTGCGCTCGATGCGGATGACAGTGCGACGCTCGACGCACTGGAGCAGCTCGATAGCGACTTCGAGGCGGGACTCAAAACCTGCGAACGCCGCGAGATCTTCACCTCCCACGCTGCGTTCGGGTATCTCGCGAATCGCTACGATCTGGAGCAGGTCGCCATCAGCGGGCTGTCGCCGGAGGCCGAGCCGCTTCCGCAGGATCTCAAGCGAGTCGCGGACGAAGCCAGGGAGCGCGGTGCGACCACCATCTACTTCGAGACACTCGTTTCGCCGAAGCTCGCGAAGCAGGTCGCAAAGGAAATCGGCGCGAAGGCAGCCGTGCTCGATCCGATCGAAGGTATCGCTCAAGACCGCCTCAACAACGGAACCGACTATCTCGACGTGATGCGCGAGAACCTCGACGCACTGCGCACCGGGCTGGCCTGTACCTAGCTCCCGCGAACAGCTACTTCCCACGGCACGGACACGCTGAAGCCGGGCACGCACATATGCGGGCCCGGCTTCAAGTTCCTACCAGCTCGACCCGATGCCACCCACGACGATGACCTGGCCCCCACGCGACAGCTATGAGGACCCCCGCTACCACCTCGACCACGATGTCGATGTTGATGTGTTGCTGCACCACGCATCCAGCCGGCGCTGGATGACTGCGGTGATCACCGCAACTGTGGCAGCTATCGTTGTGTGCGTGGGGTGGTTGGCGATCCACCACTCAGGCGCGCACGAGCACGCGTCGGTCGTCACGCCGGTATCGCATCGCAGCGTCGAACCCGTGCCAGACAAGGCGTTGACTCAGCTTCCAGCTGCCCCAGTACAGTCCTTGACGTTGAGCTCCCCCACACCAGCTGTCGCTGCGACTGAACCTTCGCTCCGTGTCAACGCGCCGGTGCGACCGATCGCGAAGCCAGCTACAAAGCTGGTGCCGATCAAGCCGCGCAATGCATTTGCGGCAATGGCTCCCAGTCACGGGGTGCAGTCCGGGCCGGCGACGCCGCTACATGGCGCGAGCGTTGCGCTGTCGGCGTCGTGGCTTGCGACCACCTATATCGGAACGCCCTACGTGTGGGCGGGCGGCACGCCGAGCGATGGGTTCGATTGCTCGGGGTTGGTGGTGTTCGTGTATGGCGTGCTTGGGGTTGAGCTGCCGCGTACGACGTGGGCTATCTGGGAGCTCGGCTCGCGCATCGAGCGCGCGCATCTGCGCCCAGGGGATCTCGTGTTCTTCAACGCCCGCGATCACATGGGCATCTACGTCGGTAGTGGAAATGTCGTGCACGCACCGCACACCGGAGACCGGGTGAAGATCACGCCGCTGGACAAGATGGGCAGCTACGACGGCGCGGTGCGCCTGCCTGAGTAGCTGAGCGCGGTGGGTTCGTCGCAGCTGTCGCAGAGCCCTTGTAGCTCGATCGAGTGTTCGACCCTGCGGAAGCCGTGCTTGGACCCCACGCGGTTTGCCCACTCGTCGAGGTCGCAGTCGCGAAGTTCGACGACTGCGTGACAGTTGCGGCAGATCAGGTGGTGGTGGTGCCCGGGTTCGCAGTAGCGGTAGCAGATGGCGCCGTGCGAGTGGTGCAGGCGATCGAGCACGCCAGCATCGGCAAGCGATGCGAGCGTTCTGTACACAGTTGCGAGCCCGAGCCGTGGATGATCGGGGCGCAGGCGCTCATGGAGCGTCTGCGCGGTGACATCGTTGGGTTCGCGCAGCATCGCGTCGAGCACCACAAGGCGCTGCGCGGTGACACGCATGTCGTGTGAGGCGAGCAGCGCGGCGAGGTCGTCGTGCGTGTGGGTTGATGCGGTCGCCGTCGTGGGTTTGTGGTGGTGAGTGGTCATCGTTTCACCAGTGCTGTGCCGATCAGTGTGACCGCGTACAGTGCGGCGGCGAGGAGCACGATGGTTCCGCCTGGCGCGAAGTTGGCGTAGTACGCCACTGTCAGCCCTGCGATTGAGATCACGGCGCCGAGCGCCGAGCCGAGCACCGCTGTGGAGCGCAGGCTCCAGGCGAATAGGCCGGTGATCATCACAGGGAGCACCATCAGCGCGCCGATCAGGAGCACGCCGACGGTGCGGATCGACACCGCGACGGTGACGGCGGCGAGCACCGCAACAAGGAGGTTGAGCATGCGTACGGGTACGCCGCGGATTGCGGAGCCTTCCTCGTCGATCGCGACCGCCGTGAACCCGCGCCACCCGGCTCCGACGACGCCCGCGACGAGCGCTCCCACCAGCGACGTCATCACAATGTCGTGGTCGGTGATGGTGAGGATTGAGCCGAATAGGTAGGCGTTGATGCCTCCGGTGAGGTGTCCTGCCGAGGAGATCAACACGACACCTCCCGCGAGCCCCGAGTAGAACAGCAGCGCGAGTGCGCGGTCGCCTGCGGCAAGTCGTCGTGCGCGAATCCATTCGATCGCGACCGCGCCGAGGATCGCCGCGACGAGTGCTGCGATGACCGGTTCGACGCCGATCACGAGGCCGGCACCGACACCTGCGAACGCGACGTGGCCGAGGCCGTCGCCGATCAGGCTCATACGTCGCTCGACGAGCAGCAGCCCGACGAGCGGCGCGACGAGCCCAACGACGATTCCGACGAGGTACGCGGTGCGCATGAAATCGAGTTCGAGCACTTCCATCACACGTCTCCCGTTGCTGATTCGGAGGTCGTGTGGGTGTGCGGTAGGTCGTGGCGGTGGGAGGGATCGTGCCAGCGGTGGTCTAGCGAGCTTGGGTGACCGTCGAAGGTGATGCCGCCGTTGACGAGCACGAGCCGGTCGACGTGGCGTTCCACCGCCCCGAATTCGTGTGAGACGTACACGATCGCAGCACCCAGATCGGTGTTCAGTTCACAGAGCAGCTGTGCAAACTGTTCCTGTGATGCGGCGTCAACTCCGGCGGTCGGCTCGTCTAAGAGCACGAGCTCAGGGCTGCCAGCGAGCACCTTCGCCAAGAAAACGCGTTGCTGCTGTCCGCCTGACAAGCGCCGCACCTGCATCGAGGCACGGTCGGTCAAGCCAACCTGTTCGAGCGCACGAGCAGCTTGTGCACGCTCTGATCGCGAGGCGGGACCGAGCCAGCCTCGCCGGCCGACGGTGCCGCTGAGCACGACCTCGCGAACCGTTACCGGGCCCTCTATGCCGAGCTGCGAGCGCTGGGGCAGGTAGCCGATTCGGCCGTGTCGCGCGGCGTGCTGTGCTGCCTCGCCGAAGAGCGTGATCGTGCCGCTTGTGCGGGGTGCGAGGCCGAGGATCGCGCGCAGAAGCGTGGTCTTACCGCCGCCGTTTGGGCCGGCGATCGCCACGAACTGCGAACGCTCGATCCGCAGGTTCACGTCGGAGATCACCGCAACATCGCCGCCATAGGTCACGGTCAGGTCGCGCACATCGATAATAGGAGTGTCCATAGGTGTGTCCTCGGTCACGGTGTCGATAGCGTGCATGTTGTGGTGGTCGGGCTAGATCGGTTGCCCGCGAGGTCGAGGCTCACGATCGACAAGCTCGCATCTGGGCCACAGCTCGCACCCGGCAACATCAGCGTCGTCGCGTCAGCGGAGTAGACGAGCTCCGTTTCGTTGCCCATCTGGATCTCGTATCCCCATAGGCCGTTATCGTCGCTAGCGATGGGCCACGCCAGCTCGACCCCCTCAACGGTGCTGGTTGCAGTGAGCTGCGCGGGTGGGCGTGGTGAGTTTGGGTCGGTAGCGGCGACCAGCAGCAGGGTGCGGGGCACGAGTGTCTTGGAGCTGGCGGCGGAGAGCCGGATCGCGGTGGCGCCTGCTTCCAGGCGCATGCTGCCGAGCCATTGGCGAGCACAGCCGCGGCTGAGTGCGGCGCGGCGCGTACGCGTGACGGCAGCGGTTGTGATGGCGAGCGTGGCAGACGTCGTGCGCATCGGGACTGTTGTCGTGCAGTCGCTCCACACGAATGCGTCCCATGAGCCGGAGTGAGGGGTGCGCACTCGGAAGCTGCGGTCGCGGCTGCTTCGGCGCGCGATCAGGCGCTGCTGCGTGGTGGTGCGTGCGGCGGCTCGGACGTAGGCCATGTAGCGCGGCCATGCCCAATAGGGGCCGGGGTCGGTGTGGTGTGACGCACCCCCAAATCGCGAGGCGCTCAAGGGGTCGGGAACTTCGTTGTGGCCGATGACGTGGGCGCGATCAGGGGCGATCGCGTAGCGGCGCAGGACTGCTGCGGTGAGCTGCGCCGACGCCTCATACAAACGGTCGGGAAAGCCGCCCGTATACGTGTAGCCGGCGTGCTCGATGCCGATCGACTGCTCGTTGTATGACCAGTTGCCCGCGTGCCATGCGATGGCTCGCTCCGGTACCGGCTGCAGGATCTGTCCCTCCCACGCGACGATGTAGTGAGATGAGCCCTTCGCACGCGAGTTCGCAAACCACGCGGACGCCGCAGACGCTGAACCTTCGGCCACGTGGATCACGACAATCGACACCGGCTCCGAATCTGTAGGTCGCTCCGCGTCGGTGAAGTTCGCACCGCTTGCCGGAGCGATACGCGCGAGTGGGTAGTCGGGCGTGATGAAGGGCTCGTATCCGATCCGGTCGAGCGATCGGGCGCGTGGTGCTTGGGTCAGCCCGACGGTTTCGAGCGGATCGGCGGGTCGGCCGATGGCGTGTGCACCGTGCGCATCCGCCGAGCTCTCGCCACCTGCGGCCACAAGCAAGAAGGCTGCGCCGACCACTGCAGCAAAGCTCATACCAAAGGGATTCGATTCGAACCACGAGAACATGACATCGATTATCACATTCGCGAGACGTAGGCGCGGCGATCGGTGGCCGGTAGTCCCCGCGCGAGCGAGCAATTGCCGCAAGTCCAGAGTGGTGAGCGCTCGCGACGCGATTGGAGGGATGCTGCCTCCAGGCCGACAGTGGGTAGAGACGATTCGAGTAACCACGCAGGATCAGGAGACTTTGCATGAGCGACAACCATCCCACCCACACCGCAGACGACCATGACCACGAGCACGGCAAGGACTGCGGCCACACCGCGATCAAGCACGACGGGCATGTGGACTACCTCCACGACGGGCACCTGCATCACCCGCATGAGGACCACGTCGATGAGCACGTGATCGCCGTGTCCGAGAAGAACCCCGACGCGTGCACGCCTGACCATGTGGCCGAGCATGACGCAGATCATTCGCACGGTCCCGATTGTGGTCACGAGGCGGTCCCGCACGGCGATCACGTCGACTACCTCGTTGACGGCCATCTCCATCACCCCCACGGCGACCATTGTGACAATCATGGTCCCGTTGAGATCGTCCAAGACAGCACCGACGAGAGCAGCTGACAGGCGCCGAACAGGGCCCTGCATGAGGGGCCGCTCCGCTCTCGTGCTACCGCACTGACGTATCGAGGCAGATACTTGGCGCAAACGCGATCCGCACGATTCCGGCTGCAGCGCGCAGCATCATGAGTGCGATGACGATGCTGATGAGCGGATCGGCGAATGACGCACCGGTTGCGGCTGCCAGCATGAGCGCGCCAATGAGCCCGGCGGATGCGTACGCTTCCATGCGGCAATGTGCTTCGATTGCTCGTTCGTTGGGGTTATTCATGTCACCGCGTTGCATGATCCGCATCGCTCGGTGGTTGGCGGCGAGGCGCAGGGATGCTGCGCCGAGCGCGACGAGGAAGTTGATCGGCTCCGCGTTGCCGAATGATTCGAGTGCTTCTTCGGTGATATGCCAGGCCGCAAACGCGAGCACTCCAGCGTTAAGCAGCGCGGCGCCGCGCTCGAAGGCGCCGGCGCCCGGCGCTGCGTGGCGTCGCGCGGCGTAGGTGGCGGCAAGCCATGCAATGCCGAATGCGAATAGGTCGACGCCCATGTGAATCGCGTCGGCGGCGAGCAGCAGGCTGCCGGTCGCGAGCGCGGCGAACACTTCCACCGTACATACCAGGAGCTTGAACAGCCATGCCGAGCGCAGGCGCTGGGCCGCACCGGTTCCGTCCGCCGCAACGCTACGCGACACTCCTTCGGCCTTGGCAGCCGCGCCAACGAACGGTGCTAGCGGGAAGACCGGCGCTGCGGGCGTTGCCACGCCGGCGCCTGGAGCCTGTCGCAGGAGCGGTGCTCGCGCCAGGCCCAATGCATGTGCGCAGTCGGTTCCAGCAGCCGCGCCGCCTGTGGCAACGCGCCGGGTGCTTTCCGTGGACGGAGTTGGGGCTTCGAGGATGCGCACAGGGCAGGACGATGGCCGCACGAAGGTCGGGACTGGAGGCAACTCCCAGCGCGGCAGCACGAGCGGCGCGCGCCCCGCAGCAAGCGCAGGTGCGGGTGGGGAAGATGGGGGTGGAGACAACACGCTCATAGCCATATTGAGAATGATATCTGTTCTCAAGAGCGGCTGATCCGGGTCACTCCCGGGGTTGCGACATAGCGCACGACGCCGAAGGCTGCCATTGCGCCGGACGCGATGGCAGTGGGCACGCTTGGCAGGCCAGAAGTCAGGTCACCAGCCACGTACACGCCATCTATGCCGGTAGCTCCGAAGTCGTCGGAATCGATCGCCAAGGGCTCGGAGAACATCGGCTCACGCGTACTGCGGGTCAGACCGAGCTGCTCGGGAAGGTCGTCCACAGCCTCGAATTGCGGCGCGCACAGCACGGCGTCCACCAAGGTTACGCGACCGGCGTGGTGCACTTCGAGTGCTCCGTTGGGGCACTCGCGAACGGCGCTGAACGCGTCGGTGATCGGATGAACGTCGTCACTCCACAGCGCCAGCATGCCAGTTGCATGCGCGACCTGATCGGCCTTGGCGGCGATCACAGCGATCCGCGTGCCGCGCACTTCCCACCCGTGGCAGAACGGGCAGTGAAACACGCGAGTACCCCACAATCCGTCGATGCCCTCTGCATCGACGCTCGGCAGGTAGCGCATTCCGCCGGCGAGGATGATCGCCTTCGAATGAACGCGACGCCCGCCATCCAGATGCGCTTCAAAGCCGCCGTTGATCACCGCGGCTCGTTCGACGCGGTGCTGAATGTGCGTGATGTCAAACGCAGCGAGCTCAAGCCACGCCCGTTGGCGCAGCTCTCGTGGCGGGACGTTCTCGAAGCCAACGATGACGACATCAGCAATCAAGGCTGCAGCATCCTCCGGCGCGATCAAACGTTGGTCCCCAGCGAGAACAGGCCACCGAGCGCGCCGTCCAGTGCGGCGAGGACGAACGCTCCGAGTGAGGGAGTCGATTTCCTGCACGAACTACACGCACCGGGACTGGCCAGATGTGTCGTGCGGTGCACGCGCGACACATCGAGCCCGGGAGCGCTGGCGCCGATCGCTTCAAACGACGCTGTTACCGCGAGCGGGGGCGCAACGAGCGCGGCGCCGTACTGAGCGGTGAGGGATGGGGTCATCGTGCTTCCCTGAAGATGACGTGCTTGCGCACGACGGGGTCGTACATGCGGATCTCCATGCAGTCAGGGCTATTGCGCTTGTTCTTCTGCGTGCGGTAGATGTAGCCGCTACCGGCGGTTGATCGCAGTGTGATCTTTTCGCGGGGTCCGCTCTTGCGTGCCATGGTCGCTCCAAAGTCGGGCCGCTCGGGATCTAGCCAGGTCAGTGGGCGTGCTCGTGCGCGGCAATGCCCCACTCGTTGAACGGGTCGCTATACGTGAGCCATGTGTCCCAGCCCTCGGCGAGCTCTCGGGCGGTGAGCACGCACGTATCCAGCGAAGCGCGCAGCTCGTCATGGTTGAGGTCCTGACCAATCAGGACGAGTTCGTTCGCGCGATCACCAAACTCGGGATGCCAATCCACCCGGATCTCCTCCTGCTCCGCCTCGCTTGTGGGCTGCTCCGATTCGGGGAAGGATGCCCACCACTTGCCGACCGGTGCGAGGCTGCCCCCGCGTCCGGCGTGTGACCACAGCGCCACCCAGTCGGGGCGGCTGGCGAGCCACACGAATCCCTTGCTGCGAACTACGCCCGGCCACCGCTTGGTGATCGCGGCGTGGAAACGTGCGGGGTGGAGCGGCTCGCGCGAGCGCCAGACGAGACTGGAGATGCCGTACTCCTCCGTCTCGGGGGTGTGCTGGCCGCCTTGGAGCTCCTGCATCCAGCCGGCCATCTGCTCGGCGCGTTCCATGTCGAACAAGCCTGTGTCGAGGATCTCATCGAGGTTTACATTGCCATGGGACGCTTCCACGATCCGTGCGATCGGGTTGAGCTTCTGCACCATCTCGCGCGTGCGATCAAGCGTGTCGCGACTGACCAGGTCGACCTTGCTGAGCACGATCACATCCGCCAGCTCGACCTGCTCTGTGAGGAGGTCTGCGATCGATCGATCATCCTCTGGCCCGAGGCCGATGCCCTGCTCGGCCAGCTCGACGTGATGCTGGTATTGCTCAAGGAAGCTGTCGCAGTCCACGACCGTCACCATGGTGTCGAGTCGCGCGATGTCATGCAGCGACGTGCCATCCTCAAAATCGTTCGAGAAGGTCGCCGCGACCGGCATCGGCTCGGAAAT
>Ga0105047_10016506_pt1 | contig 11569 bp, 10 predicted proteins | sample MAT04_FD_78384 | JGI IMG/M metagenome (GOLD analysis project Ga0105047, IMG submission 78384) | Freshwater microbial communities from Lake Fryxell liftoff mats and glacier meltwater in Antarctica - MAT-04 (megahit assembly) | ecosystem: Environmental > Aquatic > Freshwater > Ice > Liftoff... | reverse complement strand
CGTCGACGAAACCCCTCGCCGCGAGCCCTTCCGGGCTCCCCGCGAGGGGTTCGGTCACTTCGAGGCCCTGAGTTGTGTCAGGACCCCCTGGCTGGCGGTAGCGGTGGGATTTGAACCCACGGAGGACTTTCACCCTCACACGCTTTCGAGGCGTGCTCCTTAGGCCGCTCGGACACGCTACCTCGCGGGTGAGGATACCCGGTCGGCGACCTCCGACGTGAATCGGTGGTCCCCGGCCCGCGGACGTACCGTGTCCGCGTGAGCCGATCAGCCGAGCCCGCGGCCCCCCTGGGCCTCGCCGCCGGGCTGGATGCCGCGGTCGAGCTGCTCGGCGGGCTGCGGCTCGCCGTGCTCACCGGTGCCGGAATCTCCACCGACTCGGGCATCCCCGACTACCGCGGCCCGGACTCCCCACCTCGCACCCCGATGACCTACGGGCAGTTCGTCTCCGACGCGGCGTTCCGCCGCACCTACTGGGCACGTAACCACATCGGCTGGCGGCACGTGGACCGCACCCGACCCAACGCCGGTCACCGGGCCCTCGCGCAGCTGGAGGAGCGCGCCGTCGTGGTCGGGGTCATCACCCAGAACGTCGACCGGCTGCACCACCTCGCCGGCAGCCGCAGCGTCATCGACCTGCACGGCACCTACGCTGACATCGTCTGCCTCGGCTGCGGGGCGCGCAGCTCGCGCGAGGCCCTGGCGATGCGGCTGGAGGCACTCAACCCGGGCTTCGCCGAGCGCGCCGCCGTCGCGGACGTCGAGATCGCCCCCGACGCCGACGCGGTCATCGCCTCCACCGAGGGGTTCGTCGTGGCCGACTGCGAGCGGTGCGGCGGGATGCTCAAGCCGGAGATCGTCTACTTCGGTGAGAACGTGCCCCGCGAACGCGTCGACCGGGCGTTCGCCCTGGTGGACTCGGCCCAAGGGCTGCTCGTCGCGGGGACCTCCCTTGCCGTCATGTCCGGGCTCAGGTTCGTTAGGCATGCCGCCCGCGCGGGCTCACCGGTCGTCGTGGTCAACCGCGGCGACACCCGGGGTGACGGGTTGGCCGACCTGCGGATCCACGCCGGCACCTCCGAGGCCCTGCCCTCCCTGGCCGAACGGCTGCCCGACCCCTGAGGGCCGGCGACCGACGAAGAAGCCGCGCAGCAGAGCGGCGCACTCCTCCTCGAGCACCCCGCCGACAACCTCCACGGTGTGGTTGAGCCGCCGGTCGCGCACCAGGTCGTGCACCGAGCCGGTGGCACCGGCCTTGGGATCCCAGGCGCCGAGAACGAGGCGCGGTACGCGGGCCAGCACCAGGGCCCCGGCGCACATCGCGCAGGGCTCGAGGGTGACCACGAGGGTGCACTCGTCCAGCCGCCACCGGCCCAACGCCACGGCGGCGGCGCGCAGCGCAAGCACCTCGGCATGGGCCGTCGGGTCGCCCGTCGCCTCGCGCGCGTTGTGACCGCGGCCGACCAGAGCGCCGTCCGGCCCGAGCACCACGGCCCCCACCGGCACGTCCCCGGTCGCCGGCGCCAGCCGCGCCTCGACCAGGGCGAGCCGCATCGCCTCGACATCCGTCTGTCGCACCACGCGACCAGCCTGCCATGGAGCGGGACGCTCGCCGGCGCGGGCCCCCGCGCCCTCCCCAGCCGGTACGGTGCTGCCATGCGCCTGCACGTCGCGGACCACCCGCTCATCGCCCACAAGCTCACCCTCCTGCGGGACGAGCGGACCCCCTCCCCGACGTTCCGGCTCCTGGTCGAGGAGCTCGTCACGCTCCTCGCCTACGAGGCGACGCGCGAGGTCCGCACCGAGCCCACCGAGGTGGTCACGCCGGTCGCCACGACGACGGGCACGCACCTGACCTACCCCCGGCCGCTCGTGGTGCCGATCCTGCGGGCGGGTCTCGGCATGCTCGAGGGGATGACCCGCCTGCTGCCCAGTGCCGAGGTCGGCTTCCTCGGTCTGCAGCGCGACGAGGAGACCCTCCAGGCCATCACCTATGCCAACCGGTTGCCGGACGACTTGTCGGGCCGCCAGTGCTACGTCCTGGACCCGATGCTCGCCACCGGCGGCACGCTCGTCGCGGCGATCGACTACCTGTTCGAGCGCGGCGCACGTGACGTCACCTGCATCTGCCTCATCGCCGCGCCCGAGGGGCTGGCGGCCGTCGAGGCCCACGTCGGTGACCGGGCCGATGTCAACGTCGTGGTGGCTGCCGTGGACGAGCGGCTCAACGAGAAGGCGTACATCGTGCCTGGGCTCGGTGACGCCGGAGACCGGCTCTACGGCCTGGTCTGATCGAAGCCGGCTGCCCGCGAGTCGGGCCGTGACGTCACCCGTCCACCATCTGAGAAGCTCGAGCGAACGGGTTGGCGCGCGCGACCCTCGGGAGTCACACTGGGGTGTTGACTTCCGTGGGAACTCCGATGACGCATCGCTCCGCCTCTTCCGGTGCGTCGGGTTCCTCGCGGAGCGCGGGACCGTCCTGGTCCGCTCGGGGGATGCTGGTTCAGGACGCGCACTGCCGGATCGCGTGACGGGTGACCTCCGTGATCCGGCAGTGCACCCGCTGCGGGTCAGCGCGTGCGGACCACCACGATGAGCAGCATCGTCACGGCGAATCCCACTGCGTAGTTGGCCACGAGGAACTGGCGCCAGCCGCGGTTCGCCCGCGCGGCGTCGTCGTCCCGGACCGACCGGAACGGCCACGCCAGCGCCACGTAGGGGAGCACCAACGGCGCGGCTAGCGGTCCTGGCCACGGTGTGGCCAGGAGCAGCGCACCGCCGGCGAGCCACGCCCCGATGCTGAGCCGCACGGTCGTCGCTGCACCCAGCACGGTCGCGACCGAGGAGATCCCGCCCTCCCGGTCGGCGACGACGTCCTGGACGGCCCCGAACGCCTGGCTGGCCATGCCCCAGAGGAAGAATGCGGCAAGGATCAGCCAGGTCGAGCGCCCGATCGGCTCGCCCACCAGCACCAGCCCGTAGAGCGCCGGCGAGACGAAGTGCGTGCTCGACGTCATCGAGTCGAGCACCGGCCGCTCCTTGAAGCGCAGGCCCGGGGCCGAGTACGCGACGACGGCGAAGAGCGACACGGCGAGCACGAGCGCTGCGGCCGGCGAGCCCACCGCCAGGAGGTAGGCGACGAAGGGCACCGGCAGCAGGGTCGAGGCGAGCAGGGTCGTGCGGTGCAGGCGCCGGTCCAGCAGCGCGCCCTCCACCCCGCCCTTGCGGGGGTTGCGCAGGTCAGACTCGTGGTCGAAGACGTCATTGATGCCATACATCAGCAGGTTGTACGGGATGAGGAAGAACAGCGTTCCGATGATGAGCCGCGGGTCGATGCCGTCACCGGCGATCAGGTACGCGGCGGCGAACGGGTAGGCGGTGTTGATCCAGCTGAGCGGCCGTGAGGCCAGGACCAGGGAGCGCAGCACGCCGCCGCGGGGGGCGCTCATCGACCCTCCCCGGCCGCCGGTCCGGCCGACCCGTCGCCCACCCGCCCACCGTGCACCCGCCCACCGTGCACCCGCCCACCGATCAGGTGCCACAGGGCCGGCAGGCCCAGCGCCGCGGCCAGCGGATAGGTGAAGTCCTCCAGCGGGGCGATCCCCAGCCGAAGGCCCGTGATGTGCGTCGAGTCGTAGTCGACGAGCCCCGCGGCGATCATGAGGTTGTCGAAGACGGCCGTCAGGACGAGCAACGCCACGAGCGTGAGCACGACGGCGCGCGGCTCGACGCGTCGGCGAGCGCCCACCAGGGCGAGCGCCGCGAGCAGGACGAACGGCAGCGAGACGAGCAGGTAGGTCATGACCGCGCAGCCTCGCGCCGGGCCGCGAACCACCGGGCCGACCCGAGATAGAGGTTCATCGTGAGATAGCACAGGAAGGTGAGGAAGCCCAGCTCCTCGACGGGCAGCTCTGGGGCGACGAGCACGCCGGACATGTACGGGGTCTGCCCACGGAAGAAGATCCCCAGCCCGATCCCCACGAGATCCCAGACCACGAAGAACGCCACCCCCGCGCCGAGCACCGCGACCCCTCGCCGGGGGTCGGCGAACAGCAGCAGCCGGTAGCGAGCGTCCAGGGCGACCATGCCGGCGAGCGAGACGAGCAGCACGGCCCCGTAGGCCAGGCTCATCCGACCTCGCTCAGCTGCCCGGTCGAGGTGTCCCCCCGCAGCCGCTTGACCACGAGCTCGGCGCTGATGAGGCACATCGGCAGACCGATGCCCGGGGTCACCGAGCCGCCCGCGTAGAGCAGCCCGTCGACCCGGCGGGCGGTGTTGCCGGCGCGGAACAGGGCGCTCTGGCGCAGCGTGTGCGCGGGGCCCAGCGCGGTGCCCCGCCAGGCCCGCAGGTCGTCGGCCCAGTCAGCCGGGCCGACCGTGCGCCGCACGACGACGCGCTCGGCCAGGTCGGGAATGTGGGCCCAGGCGGCGATCTGGGCGATCGCACGGTCGGCCACCTGCTCGACCCAGCCGTCACCCGCCCCGTCGATCCCGCCGCGACCGGCGCGCACGTCCGCGGGGACCGGCACGAGCACGACGAGGTTCTCGTGCCCCGGCGGCGCGGCGGAGGCGTCCGTCGCGGTGACGCGGCTGAGGTAGACCGACGTCGGGTTCGGCATCGGCGCCGGCGGGGCGTCGGTCAGCGGGGCGAAGATCTGGTCGAAGGTCTCGTCCCACGCCTCGGCGAAGAACAGCGAGTGATGGGCCAGCTCGGTCAGCTCCCCGCGCACCCCGAGGTAGACCATCACGGTGCTCGGACCGGGTACCTGCGAGCGCCACCAGCGAGCCGAGCGTGAGCGCAGCTCGACCGGCAGCAGCTGGTGCTCGGTGTGGAACAGGTCGGCGGTGGAGACCACGAGGTCGGCGGCCAGGACGTGCTCGCCGTCCGCCGCGGCGTACCGCACCCCGGTGGCGCGAGCGATCCTGCCGCCGCGACGGCCGGGAGCGGCAGGCTCGGTGAGGATCGCCGAGACGTCCGCCCCGGTGAGCACGGTGGCCCCCGCCCGCTCGGCCACCCGGCGCACGGCGTCGATGAGCGTGCCGAAGCCGCCCTGCGGGTAGAGCACGCCGTCGACCAGGTCGAGGTGGCTCATGAGGTGGTACATGCTCGGCGTCAGCCCGGGGGCAGAGCCGAGGAAGACCGCGGGGTAGCCCAGCACCTGACGCAGCCGTACGTCGGTGACCGTCGCCTCGATCCGGCCCTGGAGGGACTGGGTGAGGAGCCGCCCCAGGCGTGGCGTGCGGCGGAGCACGTCGCGGTTGACCAGCGGCAGCAGCGAGGCGAACGTCGTGTAGAGGAAGTGCCGCACGGCCATCGTGTAGGTGTCCGACGCCGAGGCGAGGTAGGCCCGCAGGCGCTCGCCGGCGCCGGGCTCCACCTGCTCGAACAGCGCGACGGAGTGCTCCAGGTCCGAGCGCAGGTCCAGCGGCTCGGCGTGCTCGTAGTAGACCCGGTAGGCCGGGTCGAGCCGGACGAGGTCGAGCTCGGCGGCCGCGCTGGTGCCCATGAGGGCGAAGAAGTGCTCGAAGACCTCGGGCATGAGGTACCAGGACGGGCCGAGGTCGAACCGGAAGCCGTCGAGGGTGAACGACGACGCGCGGCCGCCCACCATGTCACGGGACTCCAGGACGGTGACGGCGAACCCCTCGCGCGAGAGCAGGGCGGCGGTGGACAGTCCGGCGATGCCCGCCCCGATGACGACGGCGGTGGGCATCAGACGCCTCCGCCGCGCAGCACGGCACGGGCAGCCAGGCGCGCCTTGACCGGCCCCGGAACTCGGACGCGTGTCCGCAGGACCTCGGACGCGGGCGTGGCCTCCAGCCGGGCGGCGAGCTCTGCGAACAGGGCGTAGGCGACCCCGACGGCGCGACGCGACGGTGCCGGCAGGCGGGGCAGCGCCACGGCGGCGACGTGCAGGTCTGCGGCGATGTCGGCGAGCACGGCGCCTTTGGCCTCCTCGGTCAGGTTCTCGGGGTCGACGTCAAGGTACCTGCGCCCGAGGGTCTCGTGGTCCTCGGCGAGGTCCCGCAGGAAGTTGACCTTCTGGAAGGCGGCTCCGAGACCCCGGGCCCCGGGCGCGAGCTCCTCGTAGCGCGCCTGGCGCCGGCCGGCCGGCTCGCTGAGCAGGAAGACCCGCAGGCACATGAGGCCGATCACCTCGGCCGAGCCATAGACGTACCGGCGCAGGCTGACCTCGTCGTGCTCGGTGACGTCGAGGTCCATCCGCATGGCAGCGAAGAACGGCGCGGTCAGCTCGGTGCCGAAGCCGACCAACCGGGCCGTACCGGCGAAGGCGTGCACCAGGACGTTGGTGGAGTAGCCGCTGGTCAGGGCCGACTCCGTCTGGGTCTCGAGGTCGTCGAGCAGCGCCCGGGCCGACCGACCCGCGCCGGCCGCGACGGACGCGCCGTCGACCACCTCGTCGGCCAGTCGGACCAGGGCGTAGACGGCCCGGATGTGGGCGCGCTGCTCGGCCGGCAGCAGGCGCGTGGCGAGGCCGAAGCTCGTGGAGTAGCGGGCGATGAGCGCGTCGGCCGCCTGCTGGGCCACCTCGTCGTACAGGGCGAGCCGGTCGGTATCGGGCGCGCGGCGGCCTAGACGGCGAGCCACCGGGCCTCCTCCACGTGCCGGCCGACATCCGCCAGTGCCTGCTCGATCTGGCGCCGCACCGCGTCGACCACCGCCACCAGCCCCGAGGGCAGCACCCCGGCATCCAGCCGTCGGGAGACCTCGTCGATCTCGGCCCGCACCGCCTGCTGGACGAGGGCCGGCGCCACCGAGCGGGCCAGCGCCCGGCGCATCCGCGCGGCCGTCTGCTCGTCGAGGTCGGGCCGGCCCAGGTGCTCGGCGAGCTCGTCCCAGACCGCCATCTCGCTCGCGTGCAGGATGAGCGGGGTGCGTTTGCCCTCACGAAGGTCGCTGATGTTGCTCTTGCCGGTCTCGGACTCCGGGGCGAACACCCCGAGCAGGTCGTCGACGAGCTGGAACGCCCGGCCGAGCAGCCGGCCGTGGTCGTCCAGCTCGGCGACAACGTCGCGGGACGCCCCGGCGAGGATCGCGCCGGCCTGGAGCGGGGCACGGAAGGAGTACATCGCCGTCTTGGACTCCGCGACGAGCATCGACTCCTCGAGGGACGGCACGTGCAGGCCCAGCCCGTAGGCGGTGTCCGCCAGCTCCCCACCGGCCGAGACCAGCAGCGTCTCGTCGAGCAGGTTCATCAGCGCGGCGCGTGCCTGCGGCGGGCTGGCCTCGGTGGCCACCAGCCGGTGCGCTTGACCCAGCGCCAGGTCACCGGCCAGGACGGCTGCGGCGGCGGCCCAGCGCTCCGAGCGCTGCGCATCGTGCCCCCGGGCCAGCGCGTCGGCGCGCATGGTCTCGGCGAGGTTGGGCCGGCCCCGGCGCATCGTGTCGCCGTCAATGAGGTCGTCGTGGATGAGGAAGGCCGTGTGCAGCAGCTCGAAGCCGGCCGCGACGCTCACCGCGGCCGTGGGATGCGGGTTGCCGAGGGCCGCATGGGCGCCGAGCACGATCGCCGAGCGGAACCGCTTGCCGCCCCGGACGCTGCGGGCGATCTCGGACCACAGCAGCCCGTACTGCGGCCCGAAGCCCGCCGCGCGCAGCGCCGCACAATCCAGGGCCCCGTCGAGCACGCGGTTGACCTGGGCCTCGACGCCCTGCGAGAGCGCGGCGGTCAGTGGGCTCACGAGGCACCGCCGGTGAGGAAGGCAAGGTCGGGGGCGGACTGGACCAGCCACGGGCTCAACGCCCAGGGGGCGGCGGCCACCGCCCGGCGCAGGTCGGCGGGGTGGACCCACGCGTGGTCCATCACCTCGACCGGGTCGGGGGCCGGCTCCGAGCCCGGCACCAGCCTGGCCGTCCACACCGGACAGATCTCGTTCTCGACGATCCCGGAGGCATCGACGGCGCGGTAGCGGAAGTCCGGCAGCACCTGGAGGAGGTCGGTGACCTCCAGCCCGAGCTCCTTGCGGGCCCGCCGTCGCACGGCGTCCTGCGCCGTCTCGTCCGGTGCGGGGTGGCCGCAGACACTGTTGGTCCACACCCCGGGCCAGGTCACCTTGCTCAGCGCGCGCCGCGTGACGAGCACGCGCCCGGCGTCGTCCAGCACGTGGCAGGAGAACGCCAGGTGCAGGGGGGTGTCGGTGGTGTGCACGTCGGCCTTGTCGGCCACGCCGCAGGGCACGCCGTCCTGGGTCAGCAGCACCACCTGCTCAGCACCCGCCATCGTGGTCTCCGCTCCCCCGCCGAACCCTCAGCATGCTGAGGGTAGAGGATGGGAACGGCCATGTCGCGCCAGTTCGGGCACGCCGACGTCGGCGGGTCACGGCGGCGCGGCGGCTAGCGAGGTGCCGTGGTGACCGTGACGGCGCCGATGAGGTACTGGTCGCTCGTGGTCGACGCGGTGAGTCGGTTGACCCCCTCCGCCAGGGAAGCGGCCCGGAAGCCCTTGGCGTCGACGCCGAGGGTGTTGGCGAACGGCGAGCCGGTCGCGGTCGAGCTGAACGCGTCGTTGACCAGCCCGTCAGCGCCGTCCCAGCGGATCGGGGTGAGCCCCTTCCCGTTGAGGGTGAGCCGGTCGCCGCCGCCCGGGCCGTTGCGGTCGCCCTCCCAGGCCACCACACCCAGTCTGGCCTCGGTGCTCGCCGAGGCCGCGAAGTCGAACGTCGTCGGGGCGTCGATGCCCACCCAGGCGCCCCCGTCGTACAGCGCGACGTCCTGGTCGAGGCCGGGCAGGGCGTAGACCACCACGAGCGACCAACCGGCGTAGTAGGTCCGGGTGGCGTCGTTGCGGGTGGCGGACACCACGGCGCCGTCGAGCGACCAGCCGCCGGCTCCGGCATCGCGCACCAGACCGGTGACGTCCGCGAAGGCCTGGTAGTACTCGCGTGCGGAGTTGTCCTCGACCCAGGCGATGACCTCGCCGCCCACCGGCGCCGCCGCGGTGGCTCCCGGGCCGGTGAGGCCAACCCGCATCGTGGTGCCGAGCTCGATGTCCTGGTCGGCGCCGGTCCAGGTGTCGGGCACCGGGCCGCCGTTGTAACGGTTGGCCGACCAGTACAGGCCGGCGAAGGCGACCTCGGCACCCTCGGGCAACGACAGGGTCGAGGTCGAGGCGAGCGGCGAACCGTCGGCATCGGTCAGCCGCACCATCGCGAAGCCGTTGTTCGCCTGTGACCCGGCGGTGTCGGCCATCGCGGCCCGGCAGGCGGCCCCGGTCCGGTCGCAGGCCAGCAACGGGGCCCCGATCTCGGTGGAGCCGTAGCCACGGACCTCGTCGGCCGTCCAGCTGTCTCTCGGGATGAGCCCGGCCGAGGCGACCCGCAGCTTCGCAGTCGAGGTGCGGACCGAGTCGTCGTGGTCGGAGGAGACCTCGACGACGACGCTCTTGCCCGTCGCGGCCGAGGCAGTCGCCGGCAGGACGAGCAGGGCAGAGGCCGACGGCTCGAGCGCGGCGAGCCGGCAGGTGGCCGTCCGCGCCGAGGTGCGCTCGCACGTCCACCCCGCACCCTGACCGGCCAGGTCCAGCGCGTCGAACGAGACCGCCGGCGGCAGCGAGACCCGAGCGACGACCCCGCGGGCCACCGCGTCCCCACCGTTGGTCACAGCGAAGGAGACCCTGAGCGAGGACTCGTTGACGAGGTCGGCGGTCACGGCACGGGAGAACGAGAGGTCGGAGGCGACGACGGCCAGCGCCGTCGTCGTTGCCGTCGAGGCGCTCGCGTGCCGCACGGTCGCGACGACATCGCCCTTCGTTGCACCATCGGCCTGGATCGCCAGCAGCAGCGGAGCAGGCGAGCCGGGGACGAGAGCGCCGGGCAGGGTGCACGTCACCGCCGCTACCCCGGCACCGACCGCCGCCTCGCACGCCCAGGCGGTCGGCAGGGCCAGGTCCACCGGCTTCACCCCGGGCGGCAGGGTGACCGTGGCCGCGACGTCGGTCAGGGAGGTGCCGCCGGTGTTGGTCACGTCCAGGGTCAGCACGCGCGGCTCACCGCGCTGCAGAGTCGTGCTCGCCGGCAGCTGGGCGGCCAGGGCGCCCTCGGCGGATCGGACGGCCAGCGGGACAGTCACGGCGCTCACCGCCGCCGGCACGCGCACGCTCAGCGAGGTGGCGACGTCGACGTCGACGAAGGGGTGGGCGGCAGCGAGGTCGAGGGCAGGGGCACCGACGTCGAGCACCAGCGGACGGTCGGACCGCGGCGGCAGGGCCGCCAGCACGCAGTCCATCGTCGAGGGCCCGGTCGCGGAGCAGGTCCACGGGCTGCGAGCCGTGGGGGCGAGGGTCACGCCGGCCGGCAGATCGAGCGGCAGGTCGACCAGGACGTGCACGTCGCGCACGGTGGTCCCGCCGGTGTTGGCCACCGGGACGGTCAGCGCCACGGTCGCCGAGGCGCTCGCGTCGGCCTCGAGGGCGAGCGGGGCGATGGGCCCGGTCGTCACCCGGGCCGGAGGCGAGGAGAGCCGGGCCGTCAGGTCCGCTGCGGCCGGAGCGACCTGGCCGGGCGCCCAGGTCGAGATGCGCACGCCGAGGTCCCGCTCACCGTCCAGGACGAGGTCGTCGATGAGCACCGAGGCGTGCAGGGTGCTGCGTGCCTGGGCCGCCAGCGCCGGCAGGGTGCACCTCGCCGTCGTCGCGCTGACGCGGGCGCACGTCCAGTCGGCCGGTCCGGCCGTCGGCACGGCGGCTCCGCCGCCACCACCCGGGGCACCGGCGATGGCCTGCACGTCCCACTCGACACCCGCGTCGAAGGTGAACTGGGCAGCGACCTGCACGGCCGCGCCACCGGAGTTCGCGACTGTGACGTCGACCTGCTCGGGTACTCCGGCGACGAAGGTCACCGGTGAGATCGGGTCGAGGGCAAGGTTCGCGGGGTCGGCCAGCGGCACGACGGGCGGAGCGGGGATCACCGGGACCCGCGGGTTCGCCGCGGTGCCGGTGACGCCTGAGGGGGAGCCCTCCGAGCCGTCGTCGGCAGGGGGCAGGGCGGGGGCGGTCGGTTCGATCGGGTCGAGACGGTCGGGGTCGTCCGCGGGGTCCAGGACATCGGCCGGCGCCTCGGGCTCGGCGGGGGCCGTCGGTGCGGCGACGGGCGGGGGGTCCTGCTCGGAGGAGGTGAACGCACCGAGCGCGCCGGCCACCCCCACCGCGACAGCGACGACGGTGACCATGGCTGCTGCCCCGATGACGGCGATCGGAGCGGAGGCGAGCAGTCCGAGCAGACCGCCGGACGCCGCACCGACGGCGCCGATCCCGCCGGCTGCGCCCACGGACGCGGACGCGGCAGCGCCCGCCGCGCCTGGGGCTCCCGCAGATCCCGCGATCCCGGTGGCACCCATCCCGGCACCGCCGGCGCCACCCGACCCCTGGGCCGCGGCAGCCGAGGCCGCGGGGCTGCCCCCGACGAGCACGGCAGCGCCCACGGCGGCCGCAGCCAGGCCGGAGGCCGCACCCACGCCCGCGAGCACCCCGCCCGTCGCCGCGCCAACGCCAGACCCGGAGGCCGGGCGCAGCGCGACGCCGACGCCCGCCACGACGGAAACCGCGTCGCG
>Ga0105047_10016505_pt1 | contig 11569 bp, 10 predicted proteins | sample MAT04_FD_78384 | JGI IMG/M metagenome (GOLD analysis project Ga0105047, IMG submission 78384) | Freshwater microbial communities from Lake Fryxell liftoff mats and glacier meltwater in Antarctica - MAT-04 (megahit assembly) | ecosystem: Environmental > Aquatic > Freshwater > Ice > Liftoff... | reverse complement strand
GGGTTAGCCTCAAAAATCTGTTGAAACAAATTCTCCCCATAAGCCCTAACACTCGCCGCCGCCGCATTTGCCCTCACCGTATCCAACATCGGAAAGCGCAACCAATCTTCAAAATACCACTCCAGACTCGCCTCTTCCGCAAGCCCAAAGGGATTTCGCACCTCAACCTGAAAATTCACCCGCCCATCAAAACTCAAAGTCGCCGTAAATCCTGTCTCTGTTTTTTGACCTTCACGAATAACGATCAGCGGCATAGGATTCTCCTTGAAGTGTTACTAGCAGCATAGCCTAACGCATTAACCTTGTCGATCAATATGCAGCTATTTGGAAGTTGTTAGATTGGTTGAAGCAAATAAGTTGATACTCAATGTTAAATCCTCAGTACAACGCTTTGAAGATTCAGCACCGAGGTCAAGATCAGAAATAATCCGAAATCAAAAGAGAAGTTCAAGAATCTATTCTTTATTAAATATTAGCTGAGGACAATCATCTTATGGATGGGCGATCATAATTTAGACAAAGTGATTATCTGGATAGCGATCGCTTTTCTTAATGGGAGATGCGATCGCTTAAATCATTCCTTAGATAAATTTAAGATTTTGCCCACTTTTTAAGCATAGCTTCAATTTCAGTTTTATAAAAAGGCTTACTCAAATAATCATCCATACCTGAAGCCAAGCATTGCTCTTTATCTTCTTTCATGGCATTGGCGGTGACAGCAATAATGATAGTACGCATACCAGCGCTTGCTTCTTGTTGCCGAATTTGAGCAGTTGTAGCAAACCCATCGAGAACGGGCATCTGACAATCCATGAGGATAATATCATAACTATTGTTACTTAAAAGCTTCAAGACTTCTGCTCCATTGTCGGCGATTTCGACAGTATGCCCTAGATTTTTTAGTAAAGTCGATGCCACTTTTTGATTGATAATATTGTCTTCGGCAAGGAGAATATTTAAGATTTTGGGTGATGGAGTAGACGGAGGGTTTACTCTAGATTGAGTAGGTAAATGATCGTATAGGGCATTTTCTATGCTTTTTAGCAATCTTGTTAACCTTAGAGGCTTAGGCAAAAAGTAACTATCAGAATTTCTAGCGATCGCTAATTGGGTATCTTCAGGATTAGTCCTAGTCACAATAATTACAGGTAAGTGATTAAGCTCTGGAATATTGGCTAGAGCTAACTCTGTAATCACAAGATCAGGGGCAGGATGGGTAGCGAGAAAATCTAAAGCCTCTTCTTTATTACTAGCTTCAGCTACATTAAATCCCCAAGACTGGGCGTAGGTAGAAACTAACCATCGAGTTGTAGTATGGCTATCGACCACTAGCAGGGTTTGCCCAGAAAACCTAAATTCTTGGCTCTGGTGATCAGAATCCGCATGATTGGTATCGTATGGCAGAGAAACCCAAAATCTGGAGCCTTCACCCACTTTGCTTTCTACCCCGATTTTGCCATCCATCAACTGAGTTAACTGCTTACAAATTGCTAAACCTAGCCCTGTACCACCATACTTACGGGTTGTGGAGTTATCGGCTTGGGTAAACGGTGTAAATAGTTTATTGATAGTTTCAGCCGAAATGCCAATGCCCTGATCGATTACGGAAAAATTGATGCCAGTTTCAAGATCGGGTTCTACCAAAACTATAATTTCGCCTACAGCGGTGAACTTGATGGCATTACTTAAAAAATTAGTGAGAATCTGCCCCAACTTTGCTCTATCTCCCCAGATGGAGATCGGTAAATTGGGGTTAATCATACAGGTTAGTTCTAGGTTTTTACCATGCGCCAAAGGTGCTAATAAATCCACAACATCTTCTACACAATTGCGTAGATCGAATTCATATTCCTCGGCTTGGACTTGCCCTGCTTCTAGTTTAGATAGGTCTAAAATTTCATTAATAATCGTCAATAAATTTCTACCACTGGTTCTAATCCCTTCGATAAATTCCCGTTGGACTGGTTCGAGAGTAGTTCCAGCTAAAAGCTCTGTTAAACCCAATACTCCATTCATCGGCGTGCGAATTTCATGACTCATATTTGCCAGAAATAAGCTTTTGGTTTGCGAAGCCTCTTCAGCTTTGGTGCGAGCTAGATTCAGATTCTCTTGAATTTGGAGTTGTTCAGTCATATCTCTACCGATATAGACTAAATCATCAATTCCCGCTACTTCGGTTTGAATTATTGAGCAGGAAAAGGCAACGGTAAGGATGGAAGTATCTTTTTTCTGGCAATTAACTTCGATGGTTTGGGGATAGGTATCGGGAAAAATGTGGGAACTAGTAATCAAAGAAATCGGTTGATTAATTAATTCATCCTCTCGATAGCCAAATAATTCCTGAGCGGCGGGATTAATAGTTTTGATCGCTCCTGACTTGGTGACAACTATTAAAGCATCGGCGATCGCTGTCACAATTTTTTGGAGGTAGTCTTTGGTGGCAGTCAGGGAGCTTAATAACAGGGCGGCTTCATGCGATCGCTGGGCTAGGGACTGCTCTAATAGCATTCGATCGGTCACATCTTCAAAAAATATGAGTAAGTTATGATTAATGAGATTTGGTTGTTCCTGTCCACCTAGGATATAGAGGTCAATGTAAAGTGGTTGTTTTTGATTGGTCCGGGATATGCCTTTAAGTTCGAGGCTAGAACTCCCCCCCCAAAGTATTTGCATCAGCATATTTTCCATGCCAATTAATTCGGGATACCCCAGGCGGCAGTCTTGACCAATTTCTACAGTATCTGCCAAGTCAGCAAACCGCTTGACCCCATAGGACATATCTTCAATCATCAAGTCCTTGGTAATAGATAGATATTCCATCCCTTTTGGTTCTAGGAGTTTTTTGATTAAGAAGTTCATAGTATGGCGATCGCTAACTTTGTAAAAATTTGATCTACGGAATCCCCAGTTTTGGCAGAAGTGGGATAAACTCCTAAGATTTTAGTCGGGTCATTTAGTTCTGGCATTTTCTGAACTTGGGCGATCGCCTCGGTCGTTACTAAATCAGTTTTATTTAAGGCAACAATAATCATACCTTTAGGATTAATCGTTAAAAAAGTATGGATGTGATCCTCTAAATGTTTAACGGTTTCGGCGCGACTCAGATCGGCAACAATAATTGCTCCACTGGCTCCTTGGAGGTGTGTGGCGGAGATCGCTTTAAATTTAGAACTACCTTCTAAGTCCCAGATCAGTAATTGTAAAGATTGAGGATTAATTTCCACCAACTTTCGAGATATTTTTACGCCAACCGTAGTTAGATATTGATCGCTAAAGGATCGATCCACAAAGCGGCGGACTAAGCTGGTTTTACCCACGCCGAAGTCACCAACTAAGCAGATTTTTTTTGATACCTTATGATCGACCATGCCATCTTCGAGATTAGTTACTCGATAAGCTTAATGCAAATCCTACATATCTACTTAATTCTGGAATATTTTGTGGTGATTGAGGAGACCCGATCGCTTCCAATCGCTCTGGAGATAATCCTGCTCTAATTAAATAATCTCTAACTGCTACGGCACGGCTTAGGGCTATGCGGCGATTATCCTCAATACTACCAAGGCGATCGCTATGCCCAATTATTTTAAGCCGATAATCAGGATACTGATCCATGATTAATTTTATTTGGGTAAGTTTAGATGCTTCTGTGGCTGAAATTTGATCGAAGTTAAAGGCAAAATAAATCCTAATGGAAATCTGAGGCGGTTGCACTTGAATAGTATTAGTCACGATCGCCACTCCCGGAATTTGGGCAAAGGCGTTACTAATGGTTTGATAATGAGTTTGATTAAGTACCCGTCCTGATATTGTAATTTTATTTAAGCTGAGATTAGCCAAATTCGGTTTGTAGTTGGTGCTAATTTTAATTCCATCAATTTGATTTAATAGTTTGGTAATGCGGTTCACTTCTGCTGTAGTTTGAATGGGGTCGGGCGGGATCTGTACGGCAATAATTTGGTTGTTAATAGTAGCGGTGGGAGCAGAGGCGATCGCAACTTGGCTGGCTAAATCCTTCAGATAAGTGTTGGGAACTCTACCTTTTAGTTCAACTTGCTGCATATCCTTAACTTGTACCTGAAGTCCATAAACTGATAATTGGGGTGAGGTAAAGATGGCTGAGACTACCTGCGCTTGGAGTTGGGATGCTAGATGTTGGCGATAACTGAAAATACCCCAAGGAATAGCGATCGCTGTCACTATTAGACCAATCAGAACTACTAAAGTATAGGGATTACTAGATTTCGGTTCAGCGATCGTTTTGATAAAAATACTCTCTAGAGCAGGTTTGATAGGTGGTGGCACTGCTTCTAAATCTCCATTAAAATTTTCAACATCCTTACTGTGATCGGACACGATCGTCTCTAAAGTTTTACGAATTGTCTGAATCAAAATTGGGGTAGTCACTCCATCCACAACCACCGCCAGATAACAATGCCCCGCCGCTTCTAGCATAATTTTGGAACCGCCATAGTCAATTTCACTAAGTTCCGCATCAAATCCAGACTGCGTAATACAATCATTCACAAAACTACGAATTGCGGTCAGCATTCCCGCTACCATGTCTGATTCTAAAATCTCCGCCGAGTTAGGGTTTTGGACTTCACTAATAATTAAACCTGAGGCTTTATGAATCAAAAAAATGGCACGGATTGTGATCGGAATTGATTCTTTTAAGATTAACTCTGCTTCTGAAACTCCTTGCAATCTGGCACGAATCTTGCGTAAAATCCCTTCTTTACTAAAGGTATTTTCAACTTTTTCGTTAATCGCCTTAATCGCCTCTGCCATATACTTAGTAATGGTATTGCCAATAATCGGATATAGGGCATCAACCATTGCTCCTTTATTAATTCGTAGTTGCTCTTGAATTGCCGTTCCCATTTCGGGTGCAATCACATTGGCAAATTCCCCAGGAGAAGTATAGATATTTTGAGCGATCGCACTGGACATCACAGGCGCTAAAGCTGCACTCATTTGAATCTGATCTTGCCTGATATTTACAGTGATCATCTCATCAATCACGGGGGCGATCGCTTCTGTAATTTCGGCACTAGCTTGGGAGACTTTAATGCCTAAAATCTCTGTAATCACTGGTAACAATAGCTGAATTAGTTCCTCTGGATCATAGATTTGATGTTCAAGATCATGGATTTTGTGATCAAGCTGATTAACGGATGCCTTCAAAATTTGCAAATCAGAACCTAATAATAAACTCTGCAAAGAGGCGATCGCCCCATCTGTATTTTGATCGTCAGGTTGAAGTTCAAGACTGGAGGCATTAGGACTAACTGTTACTAGTTTAGAACTAACATCATCCTCATTTATATCCTCATCTACATAATCAAAGGGATCAGAAAAATGCTCAGACTCAACTAATCCATTTTTTTCTTGGATAGGTTCACTCTCAATCAAGACTGCATTTAATCCTTGATTAGAACTTGAGGCAGAATCATTTAATCCATCTGAGTCTAGATTCCCCAAGTTAAACAACAACTCAAATAGCCCTTGTAATGCCTGAGAATTGTCCGCTTCATTATTATCCATATTGACAAATTACAGAATAGAAATCGCCAGTTAGCTAAATAAAGATCATAGGTTTATCTTTAAATGGTGCAAAGGCTTGAGCATTAAACCGATATAAGCTAGCAGGTCGTCCTGCCCCACGGGAGGTTTTATCACCAGTTTCTTGAAGAAATCCTAATTTTAATAAGCGTGACCGAAAATTGGAATAATCAGAGAAATTCTCACCTAAAACCGTGGTGTAAAGTTGATAAAGATCGCCAAGGGTAAACAATTCGGGCAGTACATCAAAGGCAACGGGACTATATTGAAGTTTATTGCACAGCCGTCGATGCCCATATTCTAAAATTTGATTGTGATTAAATGCTAAGGACGGAACTTGATTGACGGGATACCAAGCAATGCCACTTACGCCATCGGCAATTAGTTCGGCTTCAGCCAAATGCGCTAGGGCAAAGTAACTTACGGACAAATACCGCAAATCTTCTGTGCTGGAAGGGTCGAAGGTAAATAACTGTTCGAGATAGAGGTTTTGGACACGAATTTTTTCCGCTAATATTCGATAGGCTGCTGATTCAAGGGATTCGCCTTGGCGTACTAAAGTTCCAGGAAGGCACCAGCGATCTCGAAATGGTTCTGCATCTCGCATAACTAAAAGCACTAGGAGCCGATTTTGATCGGTATCTACAGAAAAAATTACATTGTCAACACCCACCTTAAATTGAGCAAGGGGTTGAGGTGGAATTAGGGGGCTGCGGGGTTTATTTCCTCCCATTGGTACAAATTATTGGTGTGAATGTATGCTTGGATTGAGGATATTATGCCTGAGCGATCGCCATGTTGACGATAGTTTGAAGAAGAGGTATCAGGAATTACGATATCAGCGATCGCCACTCTAGCTCCACTAGCATACAGTTTTTCCAGACTCTGCTCCGAAATTTGATAACCCTGACGAACAATTACTAAAAGCTTAACTTGGTGAAATAGAGTCTGAGCTTGATACCAAGAGGGCAATTGCGAGACTAAATCGCCACCTACAACTAAGGTAAACTCAGCATTTTGCCAGATTTGTTGTGCCAGAGCTACCGTAATTACACTGCGAGGATTACTAATTTCTGGATGTAGTTCTAAATTGGGTAGGTTTAGCTCAGAAATTAAAAGCTCCATCATGCCTAGGCGATCGCTTAAAGCCGTAGGATGAGATTTAAACGGATTATTTGATACCCACACCACACATAGATCATAGCGATCGCTCAACCATTGCAAAATTTCCTGATGTCCTATGGTTGGAGGATCTCCACTTGTGCCAAATAAAGCAATATTCATAATCTGTTTGCTATGATTAACAGTTGGCAAGGTTTTACCCTTCAAGACATTTCCACAAAAATTAAAATATGAATCGTTCTGGGCGATCGCTCATAAATTACATTACATCAATATTTTTACAAGTAATGCAATTGGCGATCGCAATCATTAGTACACCCTTACTACTGCATTGGTTAGGAGACGATCGCTTCGGCGCATTTCGAGCAGCTAATGACTGGGCAAATTATATTGGGCTATTAGAATTTGGCGTTGGCGGAGCATTGTCGGCACTGGTGGCAAAGGCATTAGGCTCTGGCGATCGGTCACAAATACGTTCCATCCTAGCTACAGGTTTGCGAACCTATTTACAAATTTTTGGGGTAATGATCATTGCCTCTGTAATTTTAGGATGGTTTATTCCAGATTTGGTACAAATAAAACCCGAATTGCGCCAAGAATTACGAGTTGGCTACTGGATTGGTTGTTTGGGTCTAATATTTGTGCCCTTAACGCCTTTTCAGTTTTTGGTATCTGCCAGTCAACGCTCCTATTTGATCAATCTATTACTGATGGTGCAAAGCTTTTTAATTACTGGCAGCACTTTACTCTTGGCGAAATTAGGGCTAGGAATTCCTGGGCAATATATAGGGATATTAATTGGGGCAGCAGTTTTTCAAATTAGTTTATGTTGGCGTGAACTTCGTGCTTACCCCGATTTGTTTTCAACAATTTTAAAACGCAACCCTGAGGTAGAGAAAGAGTTATGGCAATTAAATATCCCAACTTTTCTCCTAAAGCTATCGGGACAAATCGCTTTATTTACAGACAATATTCTGATTGCCAGTAATTTAGGGGCAGCGATGGTCGTACCTTTTTTTGTTACCCAGAGGTTGGCAGCGATCGCCCAGTCCCAAATTCAAGGGGTTGGTAATGCGGCTTGGGCATCTTTAGCAGAGCTTTATTTTCATCAAGAATTAGCTAAGTTTAATGCTCGTTTAATTGAATTAACTAGATTAGTAACAATTATGGCGATCGCGCTTTTGGTACCGATTGCTTGCTATAACCCCTATTTTCTATCTTTATGGGTAGGTTCAAGTCGGTATGCAGGCGAAGCCGTTAATTTATTGGTGGTGATCAACGCTTTTCTACTCGGATTATTATCTCTGTGGGGATGGGTATTTAGTGGTACAGCCAAGATTGGGCAAATTGTGCCTTTAACATTTATCTCTTCAAGCATAAACCTAGCGGCTAGCTTTGGATTTACCCGATCGCTAGGACTACCTGGTCCTTTAGTGGGAACCCTAATTGGTTTTTCAATTTCCCTTTGTGGTTTACCAATTCTGCTCAAACGCAATTTTGATACTCCATTGCGGTTACTATTTGGCGCAGTTATCAAACCTCTGGGCTTTGGGATTCCCTACGGTGGCTTTTTGTGGTGGTTTTCTCGAACCCATACTCCTTGGGGATGGCTAGGCTTGGGGATGGAAATGATCGGTGCCAGTTTAGGCTATGGAGCGATCGCTTGGCTGCTGATTTTAGAACCTGAAGAACGGGATCAGTGGTATGGGAGAATTAAACAAATTATGCCTCAGAAATTTCGCAAGCCCTGAAGATTGCAAAAAACTATGACTTCTATTGCCTACCTTGGACCAGCGGGAACCTATGCCGAGTTAGCAGCCCTGAGTTACTGCCAACTTCATCATTTATCTGACTCCCCACTCTGTTCCTATCCAACGATTCCCCAAGCACTCCAAGCAGTCGCCACTCAGGAAGTTGACTTGGCGATCGTCCCTGTGGAAAACTCGACTCAAGGGAGTGTGACTATGACATTGGATAGTTTGTGGCAATGGGATCAGTTACAAATTCAAGAGGCTTTAGTCCTACCTGTGCAGCACGCCCTCATCAGCCATGCCCCATCCCTAGAGCAAATCCAAGCTGTCTATTCCCATCCTCAATCCTTAGCTCAGTGTCAGCAATGGTTAGAGCAGTTTTTGCCCCATACCCAACTAATTCCTGTGAATTCCAATACGGAAAAAATGCAGGATATTAGTCAAAATTCTCATCTTGCGGCGATCGCTTCACCAAGAGCTGCCAGAGTTTACGATTTACCAATTCTCAGATTTCCCATTAATGATTTTCCTGATAATTGCACTAGATTTTGGGTTTTAAGTTTAACTACGAACCTTACCCATAGCTCTAATCAAGATCAAAGTCGTCATACTTCTCTAGCATTTAGTACTAAATCCAATGAGCCTGGTTCTTTATTTAATCCCCTATCTGTATTTGCCAAACGGCATATTAACCTAACTCGGATTGAGTCTCGTCCTTCAAAGCGATCGCATAATCCCTATATTTTTTTTATCGATGTGGAAGCATCCATCAATGAGGTGACTGAAGCGATCGCTGAGTTAAGAGAATTTACTGAAACCTTAAAAATATTTGGCAGTTATGATATTCATCAAATTATTCATTAAACTTGAAATCAAATAATGGTAATCAGAATTAAAGTTAATCGGTCAGAATATAGAGCGGCTGAATCAAATGGTGCGGTTTACGGTAAAGTTCTTAGCCTTCCTATCATCTATGTTTATGTGGAATTAGGAATAGAAAAAACCTACATCCTGAACCCAAATGATGACTTAAATACTGAATATCGATTATTTATAGCTTGTGACATCTATGCAGCCAGCACACAGGAGCAGTCAGATGATGGTGATTTCTATGCTGAGTCATTTGATGAGGTTGTAATTATTTACACTTAATCAGAGAAACGACGACGACGTGGAGTAAGTTTTTGCAATTGGATCGTATCGGCATTAATTTCAAAATAACTACCTAATTCAAAGAGCCTAGCTTTATCAGTAGAGCCGTCTTTGAGATGAATCGTAAATTGAGGATTGGAATCAATTAAATTAATTAAATCGATCACTTCATTCTTAATTAATTCAGGCATAGCTAAAATTTTATAACTTAGATATCTAATTTAGCACTGCTTAGAGAGATAGTGATCGCCCAAATCAAAAACACTTTTGGTGAATTATCGTAAAACCCCGATCTTCAAAGCGATCGCCTAAAATAGCTTCTATCCTCCCTTAAAATTAGTGGTTTCATGACTCTTACAAAAGTTAACCAAGAAATATGGACAACTACAGATCTAGAGCTACTCCCTTCCAGTAGTAACCGTTATGAGACGATTAATGGAGAACTTTTTGTGACTAGAGCGCCCAACTGGAGACACCAAGCGATCTGTGATGCTATTTGTTCGGAACTCAGAATTTGGTCACAGCAATCTGGTTTGGGCAGATCGATTAGTGGCGTTGGCGTAATTTTTAGTGATGTTGATAATGTCATCCCTGATGTCATCTGGATTAGCCATGATCGCCTCCAAGCCTGTGAAGATCCTCAAGGACATTTGACAGCAGCCCCAGAACTGGTGGTAGAGGTGATTTCTGCCCACGGGGAAAAAAGAGATGCGGAGATTAAGCTCAAGCTGTATTCAATGGTGGGTGTAAGTGAATATTGGCTAGTTGATAGATTTTTGGAGCAGGTGCAAGTCTATCGGCGACTAGAAGCAAAGTTATCTTTAGTTACAACTTTACTAAAAACTGATCATCTCACTTCTCCCCTTCTTCCAAATTTTGGCTGTAGCGTGGCGGAGATTTTTAGTTAGATTGCCGTGAATCATCACCAAGCCCCGATCCTTGAAGCGATCGCCCAGTATTTAGATCTAGATCATGCGCCTTTTTATATGCCTGGACATAAACGGGGAGTGGGCATTGATCCAGAATTTATGGCACTTTTGGGTGAGAATCTATTTCGCTTAGACTTGCCAGAATTACCAAATTTAGACGAATCAATTACCAAAGCTGAAGAACTTGCGGCTGATGCCTACGGGAGCGATTGCACTTGGTTTTTAGTAAATGGTTCGACCTCTGGCATTGCCGCCATGATGTTGGCTGTAGTTGGGATCGGAGACAAAATTTTAATGGGGCGAAATTGTCATAAAGCGGCGATCGCTGGGCTAGTTCTATGCGGAGCCACTCCCATATATTTAGAGACAGATTACAATTCTGAGTTTGATTTAGACTGTGGTGTTAGCCCTAGCACTTTACAAGCAGCCCTAGAAGCAAATCCTGATGTCAAAGCAGTGATGTTAGTTAGCCCAAATTATTTTGGCGTATGTGGTGAACTAGAAAAATTAGTAGCGATCGCCCACTCTTTTAATATCCCTATACTCATAGATGCAGCCCACGGTGGACATTTACGCTTTCATCCCGATTTACCTATAGATGCTTTAACGGCGGGAGCAGATGTGGTCGTACATTCTATTCATAAAATGGGATCAAGCCTGACTCAGACAGCAATGTTACATATTCAAGGTACTAGAGTTAGTAGCGATCGCCTCGATCAAGCTGTGCAAATGCTCCAGTCTACAAGTCCCAATATTTTACTTCTAGCTTCTTTGGATGTGGCACGGCGGCAGATGGTATTGAATGGGCAGGAATTACTCCAAAAAACGATCGCTCTTAGTAATTATGGGCGATCGCAAATTAATCAAATTTCCAACCTCCACTGCCTAGACCATATCCCAAATCTCGATTCCACCCGACTAACGGTGATGGTCAACCAATTGGGAAAAACAGGTTTTGATGTGGATGAGATTTTTTACCAAGATTTGGGTGTGATGGCAGAGTTGCCGACCCTAAGCCAATTAGTGTTTGTGGTTTCCATTGGTAATACT
>Ga0105047_10016502_pt1 | contig 11570 bp, 7 predicted proteins | sample MAT04_FD_78384 | JGI IMG/M metagenome (GOLD analysis project Ga0105047, IMG submission 78384) | Freshwater microbial communities from Lake Fryxell liftoff mats and glacier meltwater in Antarctica - MAT-04 (megahit assembly) | ecosystem: Environmental > Aquatic > Freshwater > Ice > Liftoff... | reverse complement strand
GGACAATATCTCAATCTCGACCGCGTGTGGTATAACCGATCGGCCGATCTACTTCGAGCCATTGATGGCGATCAGGCTTTTCTCGGTGCGGATGATCAGTTTGCCGCCCGCGATGGCGGGGGTGCTCTGGGTCGGTTCGCCGAGTTCGACTTTGCCGACGCGATCGTATTTGTCGCCCATTTTGAGGACGTGGACGACGCCGTCGTTGGCGATGCAGTAGAGATAATCGCCTGCGGCCACCGGCGAGGCCGAGAAGCCGCCGCCGATGCGCTCCTGCCAGATCTCCGTTCCCTTCTGCAAATCGAGGCAGGTCGCCCAGCCTTGCTCGCTCGTCAGGAAGACGCGGTCGCCTTTGATGATCGGCGTCGGCATGTACGAAACCTGTCGTTCGAGCCGCCAGGCTTCGACCGGTTTGCCGTCTTCGCCGACACGCAGTGCGACATGATGCTTCACGCCGGTGACGAAGCCGCAGGTCGTCAGGATCAAATCGCCGGCCACGATCGGCGAGGCGATCGAGCGCTCGTTCGTCTTGGTGTTGAAGACCGAAATTTCCCAGTTCACTTTGCCCGCCTTCGGGTCGACGGCGGTAACGCCGTGTTGCCAGTTGGCGAAGATAATCTCCGGGGCGCGTTTGCCGATCTGGAAGACGCAGGGAGTGGCATAGGTGGCGTTCTTCGGTTTACGTGGGATGGTCCAGCGGACCTTGCCGTCGGCGGAGTTGAGTGCGACGAGGCTGCCGCCGTCGTCTTGATCGTTGGCGACGATCACGAGATCGTCGAAGCGGATGGGGGAAACGCCCATGCCGTGCTGGCTCTTGTAAGGTCCGAGGTCCTGCTGCCAGACCGGCTTGCCGTCATGATCGTACGCCGCCACGGTGTAATTGTCCTTGGTCGCCCACGAGACATAGACGTTCTTCTCGTCGGCCACGGGGGTCGACGTCGCGTAGCTGTTTCGCTGATGCAGGGGGCTTTTACCGCCATCCGTTTCTTTCTTCCAGAGAAGCTTGCCCTCGTCGAGGGAATAGCAAAGGACGATGCGTTGGCCGGTCGCGCGATCGCAGGACGTGATGAACAGCTTGTTCCCCCAGGCGATCGGGCTCGAATGGCCGATGCCGGGAGTTGCGACCTTCCAGGCCTGATCTTTCTCGGTCCAGGTGGTCGGCAGCGAGGCTTTGCCGATGCCGTCGCCGTTGGGGCCGCGGAAGCGTGCCCACTCTTGCCCGACGGCTGGTGTGGTCAGAATGACGAGTAAGAAGATCGGCCAGAATCGTGTCCGCATTGGGGAAACTCCACAAAATGTCCGGAGGCGTGGTAGTCGTTGTAGGCGTCCGCGGCGTCGTTCGCCAGAGACGCTCCCCGCGCGGATGTGTATGATAAGCGCGATCGTACCTCATTCTTGGAATCATTCATGCCGCAAGAGATTTCGATCCTTTCCCTGCCGAACGGTCTGACGCTCCTGGCCGAACGGATGCCGCACGTCCGCTCGGCGGCGTTCAACATCATGCTGCCGGGCGGTTGCGTGAACGACCCAGACGACAAACCGGGCGCCGCCACGCTGCTCGCCGACCTGATGACGCGCGGGGCGGGCGATCTCGATAGCCGGGCTCTGGCGGAGAAACTCGATCGCCTCGGCCTTGATCGTGCCGAGAGCGTTGGCGTCATCAACATGCATTTCTCTGGCGTCCTTCTCGGCCGCAATCTGTTCGACGCGCTGAGCGTCTATGCCGACATTCTGCGCCGACCCCTGCTGCCGGAAGACGAACTCGAACCGGCCCAGGCGCTCGCCCTGCAAGACATTCAAGGGCTGGAAGATGAACCGCAGGGCAAGGTGATGGTCGAGCTTTCGAAGCGGCACTACCCAACCCCGCTCAACCGCGACCGTCGCGGCACCCCCGCCGGGATCGAGGCCTGTACGATCGACGATCTCCGCCGGCAACACGCCAACGTCTTCCATCCGCAGGGCATGGTCATCTCGGTGGCCGGCGACATCCAGTGGGATGCGCTCCAGGCCCACGTCCGCCAACTCTTCGGCGACTGGCAACCGAAACCGCGTGCCCCCATGACCATCGCCACGAGCCGGACGGGCAGCATGCATCTTCAGAAAGATCTGGAGCAAACGCAGATCGCCCTGGCCTACCCGAGCTGTCCGATCGGGACCGACGACTTCTACAACGCACGTGGCGCGGTCGCTGTTCTGTCGCTCGACATGAGTTCGCGGTTGTTCACGAACGTCCGCGAGAAGCATGGCCTCTGCTATTCCGTCTACGCCTCATACGACACGTTCAAGGATCGCGCCAGCATCATCGCCTACGCCGGCGCCAAACCGGAACTGGCGCAAGAAACGCTCGACCGCACTCTACACGAACTGCGCGTGCTCAAAGACGGCATCGAAGACGACGAACTCGACCGCGTCAAAGTCGGCCTCAAGTCGTCCCTCATCATGCGGCAAGAATCGACCAGCGCCCGCGCCAGCAGCCTGATCAGCGACTGGTACTACCTCGGCCGAGTGCGGCCCCTCGAAGAACTTCAGCAAAAAATCAACGGCCTGAGCATCAAGAGTATCCTCGACTACGCCGAGCGCTACCCGGTGCGCGATGTGACGCTGGTTACATTGGGGCCGGCGGCGCTGACGATGAGTTGATGTGTTGGCAAGGCGAGCCAAAGAGGGACGACTAAATCTGTCACCGAATCCGCTCAATCACCGCCACGTCGCACAGGCCCCATGGCGAATCACCCGCCAACTTCTCGGCCAGCGTGTAATGATCGATGTTCCGCCGCAGCGTCACCGTCTCCGTGACGCGCAACACCGGCGGCAGCACTTCTTTCAGCGTGTTTAATGAATGTCGGTGCGTGAAGAGGACGACGGTGCGCGGCCGGCTGAGCAAGTCTTCCACCAGCGTCTGCGATTGCTTCGTGCGGATATTCCGTAGATCGTCGCGTCCGAGATAAAACGCGACACTGTCGACGTTGCGCGGGAAGCAGATGACAGTTGTCTCGGGATCGGCGCAGTAACGGGCGATCAGTTCGCGGTCGGCCATCGGCGATCTCTGTTTGGCGTACCAGGGGACTGCATGGTAATTCGCGAAAAGCAGAAGTCCCGTCATGCCGATCACTCCCGCGCGTGTCCAATTCGAACGCCGCCAGCGCGAGCGAGCGACGAAATCGCCCAGCACGAGTGCCAAGCACGGGAACGCCGGAAGAATGTAGGTTGGCAGTTTGCTGCCGGAGAGCGAGAAGAAGCCGACGCACCAGACGCCCGCCAGGAGCCAGAAGCCGAGGGCCGTTGTTCGGCCGGCGGCGACGGCTTCATCGCCCGAACCGAGGTAGCGGAGAAAGCTGCCAACGAGCACGATGCCCGGAAGCAGCCCGCCCAGGACGATCGGGGCGAAGTACCAGAACGGCTGCAAGTGATCGAACGGGTGAATGAAACGTAGGACGTTGTGTTCCCAGAAGAAATAGCGGAGGAACACCGGCTCGCGGCGGTAGATGGCGATGTACCACGGCAGATTGATCGCCAGCACGACGAGCAGGAAGAAGGCCAGACGCCGCCAGCCGATCCGCACTGTCGAACCGGTGAGCCAGCGATGCAACACCAAAGGCGGCGCCAGCAGCAGCAGAGCGATCGGCCCCTTGGTGAGAATGCCGAGACCGCAGGCGATGGCCGCAAGAAGAGCCCAGCCGGCGTGCCAGCGCTCGCCGCGAATCGCTTCAAAGCCCGCCAGTAAACTCAACGTGACGAAGAACGCCAGCGGGCCATCGAGCAGCAGCAGTCGCCCCATGCCCAGGAACCCGGGGGCAAGCGTCAGCAGCAACGCGCCCCAGAAGGCCGAGCGTTCGCCCAGACTGCGCCGGCCGAGCAGGTAGATGAGCAAGATCGTGAAGTGGATGGCGAGAGCGGGAAAAAGCCGGGCCGATTCTTCCGAGATGCCAAAGCATGAGAAACTCAGCCGCACCATCCAGTAGAGCAACGGCGGCTTGTCGAGATACGGCTTACCCTGCAACGTCGGCACCACCCACTCACCGCGATCGAGCATCTCACGGCCGATCTGCGCGTACCGGGCTTCGTCCGGTTCGAGCAGGAGAAAGTCACGCGTGGGATAAAGCAATACGGCGGGCAGGATGATCAACAAGAGAAGTGGAAGAACGCGGATCGGATCGGCGCGATCGGCGCGGCCGGGGAAGAGCACCCGTGACCACAAGTAGGGCAACCAGGATATAAAGCCGCGCGGCAACTCCGCCGCGGTGTACCGTTCTTTCACCATCGCGTTCGTCCTCCATGACGCCCGCGATTGTCGCCGAGAGGCAGGATTCGGTCAATCCCACAAAGCCCAGGGAAGGCCTTCCCTGGGCTTTCATGGCTATTACCAGTGCCATTCCGCACCCAGGGTGATGCCATGGGCGAAGAAGCTGGAATCCTGGAACAACACGGCCGGGCGGGCGGGGCCGACCAGAGTGCCGGGACCGCGGCCGACGGGGATCTGCGTCGGGTTCACGACCGTATCGATCTGATCGCCGGCCCGCAGGACGTTGCCCCACCACATGGCGTTGTAGCCGGCGAACACGCGCAGGTTCGGGGTCAAGGCATAGCCGAGCCGGACGCCCACCTCAGGCACCACGCTGAAGACATTGCGGTTGTAGCTGCCGATGTTCGACGCTTGGGCGAGCAAACCGCCGGGCGCGATCGAGGAGCCGCCGCCGGGCACGACGATCTGCGTCGAGCCGTCGATTTGCAATTCTTGGCGGGTGACGCCGAGCGCCATCTGACCGCGGAAGCCGAGGATCCAGCGACCGTTGTAGTAATCGCCCGACACACCGACCTGCCCGCCGTGGAAATCGTTGGTTGTGCGGAAGCGGTCGATGACCGTGATCTGCGTGCCGAAAGGAGCCGCGTTGCTGTTGGGGTCGCTGGCTGTCAGGTCCTCGCGAATTTGCAGCGAGTCTTCGAGGTGCAAGTAACGGTAGCCCAGGAATCCGCGGACGATGTAGTTGCACCCGCAGCGAAGGCACCTGGAGAAGTTCCCCTCGGCCCCCCAGAGATCGCTGGAGCCCGTGACGGTCGCGGAGCCGGCCAGGATGGCCGGGAAGGCCACTAACTCCGCGTCTTGCTGTTGGCTGACGGCGTTGAAGAAAGGCCGAGAAATAATCGGAATGCCGTTCGAGCCGTTGGCGTCGCTCGAATTAGCTGAACCGAGCCGGAAGAAGCCTCCTTCGATGCCCCAAACCTGACCTTCATCAAGCCACAATCCGCCGCGGATGCGGAAGCCGGAACGAAGATCGTTGAACAAGTTGGAATTGCCGGTGACAACCGTGGCGCCCGGTTGCCCGAGGACACCGGCCGCAGTTCGCGGTGTGCCAGGCGGGCTGGCGCTCACCAGGGGCGGCGTGGTCATGCCGGATGTCCACCACGCGAGATATTCGCCGGAGATCCAGCCACCGTGGCCGATCGGATGGGGTCCATTCATCCATTCGATATCGGAGAAGTTCCCACGCTCGCGGCCGTAGCGGATCTCTTCCGGATTCACGCGATAGTTGGTTTTGTTGGACGGAACGCCGAGGGTGGCTGAATTCGTGATCGGCGTCGGCACTGGCGCCGGCGCCGGCGCCGGACCCTTGATCGAATCTGGGAGAAGGACGGCTCGTGGTAGCGGTTGAATCTGCTCGGCAGCGGCAACGGGGATCACCGGGCCGTCTTCCCGCTCGGCAATCATCTCGGTTTCCGTTTTCGCCACGGGGAGCAATAGCGATGCCTGCTTCCAGCCGGAAACGACGGAGATCGGAGGGCTCGCGCTCCAGAGCGGTTCTTCGGCTCGTCCCATGGATGTCATGGCGATGGAGATGACGAGTATCAGAGCCCAAGTCTTCATGGCGGATCCTTCCACAACGGATCTTCCCGCGAACCGTCACACCCGGCCGAACCGTCGCCCGGGGCAAGTCGCGAAAAGAACGCCTCCATGAATGAATCGGTCTATCCGGTAGAATCGTCAGCACGGAAACAACGATCGTGGGGATCCAATTCGTCGGGGGGACTGCACAAAGTGCAAGGTCGACCCAGGCTCGCTAGATTGACAGATGTTTTGAGGTCATTCGTGGCGCAAAGCCACGACCGGTTCGACCCGGGCGGCGCGGCGCGCGGGCAATAGAGCCGCGAGCGTGGTCAACAGCATCGAGAAGAACGGCACCCCGACCAGCAACCAGAGAGGATAGAGGAACACTGTGTTCGGCATCGGTTGATGTCCCTGTTTTCGCATGATCCTGAGTGCATAATCGTCCCCCGGAAACGACGCGACCCAACCGATCAGGATGCCGAGCAGACCGCCCATGAGGCCAATCAGCGCGCCTTCGATCAGGAAGATCCAGAGCACCTGACTGTCGCGGGCGCCGACGGCTTTCAAGATGCCAATCTCGCGCGTTCGTTCCAGCACGGCCGTGAACATCGTATTCATGATGCCGATGGCCGCGACGATGAGAGCGATCAGCGCGATAAAGTCCATCGCGAACCCGATCAGCGAGGCATTCTGGCGAACCTGCTGCACGAACAGACCCATCGAGAATTCATTCAAGCCCATCTTCTTGATCTCGGCGACGACTTCTTCCAGATGGTCCTCATGATCGACGACGACCTGAACTCGCGAGAAGCCATTCTCCTCACGCCGGGGCAGTTGAAGGAAAAATATCTCGGCCGATTGGCGCGGCAGGATCAAGTCAGCGTCGCGGAGCGGGGAATCCAGGAAACGATCGTCGGCCGGGTCGCCCTTCACCGGAGCACGGAGCACGCCGATGATGGTGAACTCCTGTTTGATTGTTTTCTCGACCTGTTTCTTGGCGTTGGGGTTCTTGCGGTTGACGGCCGCGAGCAGCAGTTTCTTTTCCTGATCGCTGAGCGGCAACGAACCGAACGCCAGCGGCAGGAGCTTCCACGCCTTCTCAAGGGCCGCGAGTTCTTCTTCGTTGACGTTGTTCAGATCCGCGTCGAGCATGCGGAGAAGACTCAGCGGGGTGCGCCGGGCCGTGGTCAACTCGATGCGGATCGTTTTGCCGATGACGGCCTGGACGTCGGCATCATCGCGGAAGCCCCAGCGGTAGAGTAGAAACTCGTGGATCAGGCATTCGGGGGCATCAGTCGCGGAGAATTTACCGCCCACCTCGAAACGATGCTCGAATCGTTTGTAATCGAACGGCACGCCGATGACGCGGACGTCAGACGATTGCTTCTGAAAATACGCCCGACCGCTTTCATCGAGTTCGGGGATCACATCGACAACATGGGGCAGGCGGCTTAGTTGATCGATCCGTTCCAGCGTGAGCGGCTTGGGCGTCGGCGTCGTGTTTTCGCGACGCCAACGCTGAGCGAGCATCTTGCGGATGCGTTCGCGTTTGGCCTCGCTCATCTCACCCGGGGTTTCGAGAATACTTTCCGGGATGCCGTCGAACGAATCATCCGAACTCTCGCTGGCGGGGAAAACGGTGATCTGCCGCAGACGCTCCTCCGCCCGGAATTGATCCTGGAGCGTGACGCGAACCCCCTCGCCCACGGCAATGCTGACGACCAGCGTGGCCGTGCCGATAGCGACGCCCAGAATCGTCAAGCAGGTGCGCAGCTTCTGCCGCCGCAGTGAAAAGAGGCCGAACGCGATCAGGTCGGAGGTCAGCAAGTTGGTTCGGTCTCTAACGAACGATCAGCCGATAAAGATAAAGGCCGCCGCCCTGGTCATGGGCATCGAGCAAGGAAAGATAGTAGACTCCGTCGCGGGGGAGTTCAACCGCGAATAGCGGGTCGAGCGAAACAGGTGAATCATCGGCCGTCGCGATGATCCGGCCGGCTTCATCGTACAGGGTCAGCATCCCGTCCACGGGCGAACCGAAACGGTTGGCCTGCAATTCAACGTGGATCTTGGCTCCCTTCTTGCCCTCGAAGCGAAAGACATCGACGTCTTGGGCCTGCTTGATCGAACCTTCAATGACGACTGGCAGCGAGATCGTCTGCGCCTGCCGGAACCCGTCGTTGGGCTCTTTCTCGACCACAATCGGAATGTCGTCTTTGACGATCAAGGAGTGCGGCTTGCTTTCTCCGTTCGGGCCGACCACCGAGAAGGAGATGGTCGAACCGACGACTTCTTGCGGAACAATCACCTCGATCGAAATCTCGCTATCGCCAACCTGATTGACATTCGCGTTGTTGGGAAGCGGAATCTTTTTGGTATCGCCCAGCAACTTCCCCGTCGTTCGTGGTTCCTGGAAACGCACCTCAGTGACCGTGTCAATCTTCAGGCCACGCAGAACTATTTTCGCTTTCTTGCCGATCTCGACCGCCATCGGCATCGCCAAGATCACGCGCGGCGGTTCGTCCTTCGTCTCTTTCTTCGGCTGAGCGCATAGTGTGGTTGTCAGAAGAAATAGGAGGGCGAGCGTCGCTAGAACGCGATGATTGGACATCGTCAACCTCACAGATACCAAAGCCCAGGGACGGCCGTCCCTGGGCTTTCGAAGCACCACTTACCCCATCCACGGCTTACCGGTCTTACGGAAGTAGCCATAAAGGGCGGCCGAAGCGCATGACGCGAGCCGGGCGACGACATTGTCGGCCCGGCTCGTCAAAACGACCGGCACCAAGGCGCCGACGACGACGCCTGCCGCGTCGGCATGGGCCAGGAACGTCAGTTCCTTGACCACCATGTTGCCCGATTCGATGTTGGGAACGATGAGCACATCGGCGTTGCCGGCCACGAGCGAGTTGATCCCTTTGGTGCGGGCCGCTTCGACGTTAATGGCGTTGTCCATCGCCAGCGGGCCGTCGACGATGCCCCCCTTGATTTGCCCGCGTTCTGCCATCTTCGACAGGGCGGCTGCTTCGAGCGTGGCCGGCATGGCCGGGTTCACGGTCTCCACGGCACAGAGAATAGCGACCTTCGGGTTCGGGTTGCCGAGCGCCTGGGCGAGGTCAATCGCGTTCTGAGTGATGTCAACCTTGGTCATCAGATCGGGGGCGATATTTAACGCGGCGTCGGAGACGAACAGGGGCCGTTCCAAACCGGGAACATCCAGCACGAAAGTATGGCTGATGCGCCTGCCGGTCCGGAGGCCGCCTTGCGACTTAATTACTTCGTGAAGCAATTCATCGCTATGCAGGCTGCCTTTCATCACCATCTTGGCCTCGCCCGCATGAACCAGCTCAACCGCCTTGCTGGCGGCCGCGTGGGGCGTGGCAACCGGCACAAGCCTGTAACGCTCGATCGAGAGGTGAAACTGGGCGGCGAGGGCCTGGATCTTGTCGGCCGGCCCGATGAGGATCGGCTCAATGAGGCCTTGCTCGGCTGCCTCGATCGGTCCTCGGAGCGAAACTTCGTCGCAAGGGTAGGCGACCGCCGTCGGCGTCGCGCCCAAACTCCGGGCTTTTGCCAGGAGGTTGTGGTACTTTTCGTGTTTCTTGATCACCAGAGGGCCAAGACGGGTATCCTCCATGGTGATTTTCTGATCGGGGGCGGTCACGGTGCCGATGCCGTCCGAGATCAAGTCGCCCCGTTCGTTCGTCAATTTGCAATCGAACGTAACAAGGCGATCCTTGCCTTTTTCGATGACCGTGAGCTTGGCGGTCAGTTCTTCGCCGACTTTAACCCGGCGGTGGAAACGGAGCGTTTGGCTCTGGTAGATGGAGCCGACGCCCGGGAGCACGTTGCCGATGACGGCGGAGAAGAGGGAGCCGACGTACATGCCCGGCGCGACGGCGTTCTCTCCGGCGACTTCAGGAAGGTGAATCGGGTTTAAGTTGCCGGTGGCATGGGCGAAAATGATGAAATCGTCGGCCGTGCAGACACGCGTCACGCTGCCGCTTTCGCCGACTTGGATTTCGTCGTAGGTGCGATTCGTCCGACTCATGGTGCTCCTTGCGGTGCGGGTGGAAACAGCCGTTGAGCCTTTTATGATAGGAAAGCGGGCAGTTTCGCCCCAGGATGGATCTGGGATGATAATTTGCCGTTCCGCGTCGCTCCTCCGCTTTCACCGTTCCCGCGCCCCGGTTGCGTTTCTAAGATAACTCTGCTCCTTGACACGGCGTGGCTCGTGTGCTTTTACCCGAGTGTGCCGTCCCGTTTTCAACGGATTGCCTCGCATATGCAAACCCTTTCGCAGCCGGCAGCCTCGGCTTCTATCTCGGAACTCTCACGCATTGCCCAGGATCTGCAAATCCGGAAAGTGCAGGTCGAGAACGTCGCGCAAATGCTCGATGAGGGGAACACCATTCCCTTTATCACGCGTTATCGCAAGGAACGCACGGGCGGCCTGGATGAAGAGGTTCTGCGCCGAATTCAGGGCCGTTTGGTCCAGGCCAAGCAACTTAACGACCGCAAGCATACGATCCTCAAGAGCATCGAAGGTCAGGGGAAACTGACCGACGTGTTGCGTGATGCGGTGCAGGCCGCGGAGAACTCGAAACGGCTTGAGGATCTGTACCTTCCTTATAAGCCGAAGAAAAAATCGCTGGCCTCCGAGGCGCGGGAACGTGGGCTCGAACCGCTCGCCCTGGCGGTCTGGACCCGCGATCCAATCGCCGCCAACCTGGCGGAAGTGCTCCCGGGCATCGTGAATCCCGAGAAGCAGCTGAACACGCCGGAAGACGTGCTGACGGGGGTGCAACACATCCTCGCCGAGCTGATTGCCGAAATGGCCGAGGTCCGTGGCCCGGTCCGCTTCGTGGTCTGGGATACCGGGGAACTCGTTTCCACCAAAGCGGAGAACGTGCCGGAAGAGCAGGGGAAGGATTTTCGCGACTACTTCCAGTTTCGCGAAACGATCCGTTTCATCCCGCCGCACCGCATCCTGGCCGTCAATCGCGGCGAGCGTGAGAACATCCTCAAGATCAAAATTGAGTGGAATGCCGAGCGGTTGCGATCAGCGGCCATCTCGAACCTGCCGCTGGCCGATCACCCTCACAAGGAATTTCTCAATAAGGTTATCGACGACGCTCTGGCCCGGCTTCTCCTGCCCAGCCTGGAGCGCGAAGTCCGCCGGGAATTGACCGATCACGCCCAGGATAGTGCGATCTCGATCTTCGCCAAGAACCTGCGCAGCCTCCTTTTGCAACCGCCGCTACGCGGCAAGCGCGTGCTTGCCATCGACCCCGGACTTCGGACCGGTTGCAAGATCGCCGCCCTCGACGAGAGCGGCAACTTGCTCGAAGAGACCGTGATCTACCCGCACGCCCCCGCCAACAAGGTGGCGGAAGCGAAGTCGAAACTCGAACAGTGGATCCGCAAACACCAGACGTCGATCCTGGCCATCGGCAACGGCACCGCCTGCCGCGAGACCGAACAACTCGTCGCCGACCTCATCGCCGATCTCGATTCGGGCAAATCTTGTATTCTGCCCGACCCGCCGCCGAAGCCGCCGGCGCCGCCGGCGCCGCCTAAGCCACCACCGGCTGCGCCGGAGGCTATGCCTGTTCCTGGGACACAGGGGACGGATGGGACTGATGCTGTTTCCGCGGAAGGGAGTGCGCCGCCCGCTCCGGTCGAAGCGCCCGCTCCGGTCGAAGCGCCCGCTCCGGTCGAAGCGCCCGCTCCGGTCGAAGCGCCCGCT
>Ga0105047_10016500_pt1 | contig 11571 bp, 11 predicted proteins | sample MAT04_FD_78384 | JGI IMG/M metagenome (GOLD analysis project Ga0105047, IMG submission 78384) | Freshwater microbial communities from Lake Fryxell liftoff mats and glacier meltwater in Antarctica - MAT-04 (megahit assembly) | ecosystem: Environmental > Aquatic > Freshwater > Ice > Liftoff... | reverse complement strand
GTAGAACTTTTCCTTTTTCGGGTCTTCCTCCACACGGTTCGTCTGGTTTTCGATCCAGCGCTTGCGCCATTTTTCTTCTATTTCGCGGAAATTATACGCCATGGGGAATGCTTTTTTTGAAGGCGCAAAGGTATGGAAATGGGGGGATTTGGAGGGGAGGAATAGTTTACTGATTCAGTTTTAAACACTGAAGAGGTAGTGCAGCGTTTTCATAGGGATGATCATCTTTTCGCTATCCGGCAATTTTACGAAATCGTATTTCGAATAAAACCTTTCTGCTGCTTGATTCATCGGATCAACCACCACAGCAAAAGAACCCAATTCTTGCGAAATTTGATGGCTTCGCTTGAGTGCGTCGATGAGCAAGATTTTGCCGATTCCCTGGCCCTGATATTTCTTATCAATCGCCAACCTTCCGAGCAAAGTGGTTGGTATGGATTTGTAGGATTTCGGAAGTTTGACTTGAATTGATTCGGGGAAGCTGTGTAAGGGAATACTGCTGTTGGACAGTGTATAATAGCCTTTGATTTTGTTCGATTTACCTTCAGCCAATACAAAACAAGCAGATAATTTCCGCTTTACGTCTTGACCGGCCTGGCTTTTCAGATAGTTGTTCAAAAGGTCTTTCCCACAATCGAAATCGTTTCGGTCATGGTTTTTACCCAATAATTCAACCATTGGAATCCATTAAATTCGACACGAAAGTTTGGTAATCGTCAGAAGCCTTTTTCAAAGTTGTCGAAGGCTCCTTTGGATTGGTAATCGAATCAAAAAAGATTTCAGCATCTATTTCAGATGCGATGATGACTTCCTTTTCCCGGATAATCTCTTCTGATCTGCTGCGTAGTGACCGGGTAATAAAAGCACTGAAAGTCTTCTCACCACTTAACTTTTGTGCACGCACGAAATAACGTTTTTCTTCGGCCGACAAACGTATTTCAATTCTCTCTTCTTTATTTTTAGTTCTTTCAGCCATCAATATTTTATGTTTCGACTTTCAAATATACGGCATATTTCCGTACAACGATTGAATATACTTTGGGAAATAACACCAGTGCATAAGAAGATTGTTGTGCAGTAACATTTTTGATGCTCACTAAACAAAAAGCCAATAATTGAATTTGAATGAGCGTTGCTGGGATACAATGCTGATTTTTTTCGTGCTTTGTAGACTTTACATCAACCGCATTATACAAACTCTCGTGCGCAGGATATGCTATGCGTTTAAATTATTTACTTTAGCGCTCCGAAATGGCTACATCTCCTGACAAATTTGCTAAACGCCGCGCCCGATCCAGCGCCATCTCTACCGTCATTGGTATTTCATTGGTGCTGTTTATGCTGGGGATTTTGACCGTGCTGATTTTGAACGCCCAAAAACTGTCGAATTACGTCAAGGAAAATATCCAGGTGCAACTTTTTTTGGAAGATGGGGCCAACGAGGCCGACGTGATGCGGATGAAAAAAGAACTCGACGCCGAGGTTTTCACCAAAAGCACAGAGTACGTCAGCAAAGAAGACGCGGCTCAGCAACTTTCAGATGATTTGGGTGAGGACTTTCTCGAATTTTTGGGATATAACCCGCTTCAGTCCATGATCGAATTGCGGCTCAATGCAGACTATGCGCAACCAGACAGCATTCTCACCATCGTTCAGCAGATTGAAACACATCCCGAAATAGCCGAAGTGATCTACAGCCCGAATCTCATCCGGCAAATCAATGAAAACGTGAATAAAATAGGCTTGTTTTTGCTCGGATTCAGTTTCTTGCTCCTGCTGGTGGCCATTGCATTGATCAACAATACCATTCGTCTAACGATTTATTCCAAAAGATTTACCATCCGCAGCATGCAGCTCGTTGGAGCCACAGGCGGGTTCATTCAACGCCCGTTTATTTTCACAGGTATTTTACAGGGACTTTACGCGAGTTTCATTGCCATCCTGCTGATACTCGGGGTGCTCTACACCATCAGAACAGAAGTGCCGGAGTTTTTCGAGCTCAACGACCTCATCATGTTTGTGAAGCTCTTTGGACTGGTTGCCCTGTTGGGAATTGTTATCTCAGGATTGTCAACGCTATTTGCCGTAAGGCGATACCTTCGCGCCGATGCGAGCAAAATATATTAAAACTTGAAAAATGGCCAATAAAGAAATACGCCGAACCCCGGAAGCAGATGATGTTCAATTTCCATTTGGAAGGGACAACTATAAATTTTTGCTGATCGGAATTGGCATTGTCATTCTCGGATTTATCCTGATGATTGGCGGTGGAAGTGAAGATCCAAATGAATTTAGCGAAGAAATATTCAGCACGCGCCGTATTACGATTGCTCCCATCGTGGCACTCATTGGTTATGGGGTGATTTTTTACGCCATTCTGAAACGCAAACCGGGTTTTAAAAACCCAGAGAATAATTTGGAATAGGTTTTATGAGTCTTCTCGAAGCGATTATCCTGGGCATCATACAGGGTCTTACAGAATTTTTGCCGGTAAGCAGCAGCGGCCATCTCGAAATGGCGAAAGTAATCATGGGCGATGACATGGACGGCGAAGAAAGTCTGCTCTTTACCATCGTATTGCATGTGGCCACGGCTCTCAGCACAGTGGTGGTCTTTCGGAAGGATATTCTTGAGATTATCCGTGGGCTATTGAAATTTACCTGGAATGCCGAAACAAAATTTGTGACATTCATTGTTGTCAGTATGATTCCGGTGTTTTTTGTTGGCGTATTTCTCAAAGATGAAATTGAGTCGCTCTTTGCAGGAAATATTTTGCTGGTTGGAGGCTCGTTGCTTTTCACCGCGCTACTTCTCTGGAGTACGACGCGAATTCCTGATTACAAAGGTGAGCTCACATTCAAACGCGTGTTGCTGATCGGCATTGCCCAGGCGGTGGCCGTTTTGCCTGGGGTTTCCCGTTCGGGATCAACCATTTCGGTGGCTTTGTTGAGTGGTGTGGGACGCGATAAAGCTGCGCGGTTTTCATTTCTCATGGTCTTGCCAGTAATTTTTGGAGCGATGATTTTGGAGGCCAAAGACTATCTGGAAGCACCCGCCCGGACAGTCGACAATCTCAGCCTCATCGCCGGATTTATCGCTGCATTTATTGCTGGCCTTTTTGCCTGTAGTTGGATGATCAACCTGGTGAAGCGCAGTAAACTCGATTATTTCGCATACTACTGTGCAATCGTGGGATTGATTGCTGTAGGTTATGGCATTTTAAATTGAAAGATACCCTGCGTCAACTGAGCGCCGCAGACTTTCTCGAAGGGCAGATGCTGCTCATCAACAAACCACTCACCTGGACATCATTTGACGCAGTGAAGAAAATCAGGTTCATCATCCTGAAAAAATTTGGCTTGAAAAAAATCAAGGTGGGACATGCGGGCACACTCGACCCATTGGCCACGGGATTGCTGGTAATCTGCACCGGAAAATTCACCAAGAAAATCGCGGAACTCACCCTGACTGAAAAAATGTATACCGGCACTTTTCTGCTGGGATCCACCACGCCCTCTTACGATTTGGAAACAGCTGTGGAAAATGAAAAACCCACCGGACACATTACGCCTGCCATGGTGGAAAGTGTGGTCAACGGTATGCGCGGCACCCATTTACAAATGCCTCCGCAATTTTCAGCCAAACAGGTAGATGGCAAACGCGCCTATGACAGCGCCCGTCAGGGAAAAACAGTGGTGCTGGAGCCCAAAGAAATTCACATCTCACACTTCGAAGCCGACACTTCACATCTCCCCGAAGTACGGTTTAAAATCACTTGTAGCAAAGGAACTTACATCCGTTCAATGGCGCACGACCTCGGCGAAATGCTCGGTTGTGGGGCACATCTTACAAGTCTGATCCGTAAAGCCGTGGGAGCTTATCAGCTGGAAGATGCGATAAGTCCTGAGGTTTTTCAGGAGGTGATGACGGCATAATCAACAAGATCGCAGTATTGACTATCGAAGGATTACCCAGGAAAACTCCAGCTGATTGTACTCCTTCATGAAAAGTCACTCGTCCTCCAAGACAGACCCTTCCCCAAGACCCACAATCTAAGATCTACCATCTTCCTTACCAATTCCCCATACATTTTCACTACCTTTGCACCCGCTTTTTCGTGTCCCTAAATCCTTTGGTTAATGAAGCTTTCGAAATTTAAACTTAATTTCCCCACCGAACTGATTGCGCAATACCCCGCGCCAAACCGAGATGAGAGCCGCATGATGGTGCTTCACAGGAAGGATGGAAAAATCGAGCACAAAGTGTTCAAAGACATCATCAACTACTTTGGTGACAACGATACCTTCGTGATGAACAATACCCGCGTATTTCCCGCAAGGCTGTATGGCAACAAGGAAAAAACCGGCGCCCAAATCGAAGTATTCCTCCTGCGCGAACTGAACCGCGAGAGCCTGCTTTGGGATGTGCTTGTAGATCCTGCCCGCAAAATCCGCATCGGAAACAAACTTTACTTCGGCGAAGACGACTCACTCGTGGCCGAGGTGATCGACAATACCACTTCGCGTGGTCGCACCCTGCGATTCCTTTTCGACGGGCCATACGAAGACTTTAAAAAAACCATTACCGACCTCGGTGAAACGCCCATCCCAAAATACATTGACCGCAAAGTCGAAGCCATCGATGATGAGCGTTACCAAACCATTTTTGCCAAAAATGAAGGAGCTGTAGCTGTGCCTACTGCCGGTCTGCACTTCAGCCGGGAGCTGATGAAGCGCATGGAACTGAAAGGCATCCACTTTGCCGAAGTGACCCTCCACATCGGCTTGGGTACCTTCCGTCCGGTGGAGGTGGAAGACCTCACCAAGCACAAAATGGACAGCGAGCAAATGATGATTACGCAGCAGGCCGCCGACATTGTAAACCGTACCAAAGAAGTCCGCGGCAAAGTCTGCGTAGTGGGCACCACGGCTATGCGCGCTGTAGAAACCTCCGTATCAACCGACGGACGCCTGAAACCATTTGATGGATGGACAAATAAGTTCATCTTCCCTCCCTACGATTTTGAAATTGCCGATGCCATGGTGTCCAACTTCCATGAGCCCGAATCGACACTGCTCATGCAGGTGGCAGCTTTTGGAGGATACGACAATGTCATCAAAGCCTACAAAGAAGCGATTAAAGAAAAATACCGCTTTTTTGCTTACGGCGATGCGATGTTGATCATCTAAGATGTCGGGCAGGGCCGTGATTCTGGTAGCAGGCGGCACCGGCACGCGCATGCAGACCAAGGTGGCGAAACAGTTTTTGCCGCTCGGCGACAAACCCGTTCTCTTTCACACCTTTGAAGCTTTTCACCGGTTTGATCCGGACATATTTTTTGTGCTGGTTCTTTTCAAAGGATTGGAAGCCGAATGGAAAACATTGATTGAAACCCATCACTTTAAAATTCCGCATACCGTCGTTACCGGTGGTGCGGAGAGGTTTCATTCGGTAAAAAATGGTTTGGATGCCCTTCCGGGAAATATTGATCTGGTGGCGGTCCACGACGCTGTGCGGCCTTTCGCTTCGCAAGCCACCATTGCCGAATGTTTTAAAATGGCAGCAGAAACCGGGGCGGCTATCCCGGTAGTTCCCGTAACCGATACCATCAGACAAAATGCGCGGGGAATGAGCAAAACCCTTCCCCGTCATGAGCTCGTTTCGGTGCATACCCCGCAATGTTTCCGGTTGAAATTGCTCAGGGACGCCTATAATGTAGGCTATGAACCCATTTTCACAGACGATGCCTCAGTGGTGGAACATGCAGGACATCCAATATCGCTGGTCACAGGCAATAGAACAAATATCAAGATCACCACCCGCGAAGATCTCATCATCGCCGAAGCCCTGCTCAGGGAAGAAATTTAAAACCAAACGGCGCCAAATACATAAAGAAAAGCACGGTAGCCCTATTCTTTATGTCGTATAAAAATCTGCTATTTCCATTTTTCCTGCTCACCGGGATATTTGCGTTTTTTAGAAGCAGCGCAAACAAGCAAGAGCCGCTTCTAAGATTAATAGCTCCCATATCCGAACCTCTGCTGATTGTGGGTGCCATTTCCGACACGGATGAGCGTCTTACAGCAGAGTCAGTAGCCAACCTTTACGACCAGGATTTTAAAGATGTGTGAGCGGTCCCAACTTTTGGATTCAGTCCCGCGCGACATTGGATCAGATTGCGTGTGTTTAACCTTGAAAACAGGATCGCAGGAAAGATTCTGGAAGTGATAAGGACATCCAGCTGTATCAATCGGGCGATGATTACGCTTTTGCCGAAAGGCCGGTGGAACATATCAACTATTCGTTTCCGTTGGAACTTCAGCTTGATGGTATCTGGGATTTCCTCCTTGAAGTGGCTATGAATGGTGAACAACTTCAGGTGCCGCCCGGTCTCTGTTCGACTACCGAAATCTCCGTGCGCGATGAAAACGACAGACTGCTCAAAGGTACCTACTTCGGCATCATCCTTTTTGTGCTTCTGCTCAACCTTTTTCTTTACATGATCATCAGGGAGAAGTCATCCCTGTATTATGTGATTTATGTGTTTTCCCTTTTCATGTTGCAGCTTTCACCTGGCGGATTTGCTTTCAGGTATTTATGGCCTGAGTCGAGCTGCCTCGCCAATGTTGCAAACCCATTTTTTGCTTCGATGGGTATTCTGGCGTTCATCCGTTTCACACAGCTGTTCCTGAATCTCAAAGAATTTTATCCCCGACTGAACAGGTTTTATTGTGTGATCGGAGGGCTTGTTGCAGCCAACATTTTGCTAGCTCTGGTATCCACTCCCCTCACTTTTCAGATATCTGTACTGGCGATAAATTCGCTGGCCTTGCTGCTGAACATGCTGATCCTTCCGACTGTGGTGCTCGTAATGCGAAAAGATTCTAAGCCCGCGCGATTTTTCCTCTACGCATTCATTGCGCCACCGACGGGTATCCCGATCAATTTGGCGGGGCGAATAACAAAAAACTCAAGTCACGACCGCTCCTTGATATCATCGCCAATATCGCCGACATGAGCATGGCCGGACAATAGTCCCAGCCTGCCCGAACCTTTAAGCTGTGGCGGGGAGAAAATGAGCAGATCGATGATGTTTGTATGGTGGGGATTCGATTCTGATAAAAGAAATCTTCCTCAATATTTTATTTGAAAACAATAACCTTTGTATAGGCCTTAACTTTGCCGGTTTCTATCAGTTGAACAATGTAAATACCTGCTGGAATATTCTGCGGCAAAGCATCTACATATAAGCCGTTGAGTTGGTGGTAAGCAAACACTTTCTCACCGAGCAAATTTTGGAAAATCAAGGTAGCATTGTTCAATTGCAAATCTGATTGAAATGGCCTGTTTGACTGCAAAGGGTTAGGGTATAGTTGGAACTCGGTTGCTACCCGGCTTTCATTAATACCCACTGTAATTCCAATTTTAGATATGAAAGCGTCCCACTCGCCTTCAGGGTTCAGCACATTACTACCAAACTCCAATACAGGACTGTCAAAAAACCCTGTTATATAAATGTCACCGGCTAGATTATTCGCCATATCTTCAGGTTGGTCGTTACCAGAGCCTCCGGCAGAAAGTATCCAATTCAATTCGCCATCAGGTGAGTACTCCAACACAAAAATATCTTTTGAGCCTGAGTTGGTAATTGTGAAATTTCCGAAGGTGCTAATTGGACTGACGTGATAGCCAGTGGCACGAATGTTACCAGCTTGATCTACGGAAATATCTCTTCCTTCTTCTTGAAATTCACCACCTCCGCTTTTCGCCCATTGCTCATTGCCATCCGCATTGTACTTCGCAATGAAAAAATCGAAGATAGAGAGTGGGCCAGTGCCGGTAAGCATTACGTTTCCAAACTCAATGCTATTTCCGCCAAAGGAACCAGTGATATATGCGTTATCAGCCGCATCCAACGCAATGCCTAATGAAGATGTTCCATTTGCAACTCCCCTTTTTGCCCACAGCACATTGCCGTTGCCATCAAATTTTGCAATAAATAGATCTGGACCATCTTCATTGGTAAGCTGAAGATTGCCAATGGAGAAGGTGCTGCTTGAATGGTCCCCTGTGAGATAAACATCCCCATTGCTTCCCGCGGCAACATCTCTACCCCAATCTGCGCCATCTCCGCCAATGTCAATGGCCCATATCGCGTTGCCTTGCGGATCGTATTTCGCTAAAAAGGTATTCAGCCATAAATTCGAATTAGTGATGGTGATCGAACCAAAATCCAGAGCAATACTATCATAAGAACCAGTGACATAGATATTTCCAGCGGCTGTGTATGTAATGCCAAGAAACTTATCTGAACCTGATTGCCCAACATTCAGCGCATAGATCACATCGCCATCGGGGCTATACTTAACCAAAAAGGCGTCATCGGAACCCTGCGTGACAAGGGTGGTGTTGTCGAAAATCAGCGACAGGCTGCTGAAGAATCCAGCGATATAGATGTTGCCATCCGGATCTATTACCATATCGCGGCAAGAAACACTTCCAGTACCTTCGGAAGCTCTTGCCCAAATTACATTTCCAATTTCATCATACTTCACAATGAAGAGATTTGAGGAAGCTGTACTTGTCAATGTAAAATCACCAAAAGTGATAGTGCTACTATTAAAAATACCTGTAACATATACGTTTCCGCTTTGGTCCGTCTCCACTGCTCGACCTATGTCCAACTCATTTTCGCCGGCAGATACCGCCCAAGCCCATCCAAAGTTCTGGGCTAATGAAGGAAATGGTGTCAAAGCAAGAATAACCAGCGCGAAGAGACTTCGGGATATGAAGGTATTAGCCATAATGAATCGTTTAAAGTGAAGTTAAAAATATATTGGTTTGCAAAGAAATTCGCAGTATCACCACGCTTACTATCTTTTCTCTTGGTTGCATTTTAAGTGTTGCACGGTGTTTGCTCCTTTTCATCTTTATCGTCCCTTTGCAATGTTGCGGCTCCTTTAATATTTCTGAATCCATTTATGCTCAGTCGGCAACTACGATTTTTATAGTTTCAAAGCCACTAGGATCCTGCAGCACAACGGTGTATATTCCTGCTGCTATTTGAGACAGATCTAACGCAGCGCCGTTGCGCAGGCTTTCTCTTAACAAAACCTTTCCCGTAAGGTCTACGAGCATTACGTCAGTAGTGCCAGCCATACCTTCTATGAATAAATACTGTGTTGTTGGATTGGGATAAGCAGAGCGTATCTTACGTTGGTTTTCATCGACAGTCGACACCACCGAAGGATGCTGAATCTTAGTAACGTACGCATCATCAAATCCATTCGAATTGAAAGATGTATTGCCAAACCCCACTGAATTTCCTTTGAAAGTACCTGTGGCGTAGATGTACATTGGATCTACTAAAATGGCAAATCCAAAATCATCCTGTCCGCCACCTAAGCGTTGAGACCAAAGGTATTCGCCATCAGCATTGAGCGCTGATATAAAACCATCATCGGAGCCGAGAATATTATCCAGATGTGTGTCAGGTCCCGGATCGAAATCGCATGCATTAGAAACGTATCCAGTGGTATAAACTACGCCTTGTTCTACATCGATGGCAAAACATCCGCCATCTTCGGGACCTTCAAACTGCTTTGCCCATGCGAGATCGCCGTTGCTATTTAGTTTTACGATGTAGGCATCTGATAACCCTCCATTTGTGGTCATTTCAAAGACACCTGTACCGGGGTCGAAGTCAGCGACGGCACTATCGAAACCACCTGTTGCATAAACATTGTCCTGCTCATCAACCGTCATTCCAAAGAGCCATTCGTTTCCGACGCCCCCAAAACTTTTACCCCAAATCAAGTCCCCATCTTCGGTCAATTTAACGATATATCCCTGCCAATCGAGCTCACTACCATTTTCAAAAATCAATTCATCAGGACCTGGATCGCAATCTATGGAGCCGGCGAAATGGCCCGCCATAAGAATATCACCTTCACTGCTCAAGGCGACACCTGCCGCAGTTTGTAACGACTCGCCGCTAAATTTTCGAGCCCAAACAAAATTGCCGTCACTATCATATTTTGCCACAAAGGCATCGGTGTAATTAAATCCACCTATTTCCTCCAATTCCGTGACATCCTGCCCTGGATCAAAATCGACCGTATCCGAAAACTCCCCGCAGACAATCAAGTTGCCATTCGCATCTACGGCAATTCCGGTCATGAAATCTTGATATATGCCACCCAAGCCAAAAGCCCAAACCAAATCGCCGGAAGAAGTGTATTTGGCAAGAAACATATCGAATTGACCATTGGAAGTGAGTTGAATTGATTCACTACCATTCGGAAAAACGACTGTTTGCCTGAATCGACCGGATGCATACACATTACCAGCATCGTCTGTGTGTACGTCCAGCACGCGGCTTTGGCCTTCGATGGAACGCGCCCAAACAAAGCCACCACTTGCATTCAGCTTGCTGATGTATGCATTGTACGTTCCCACAGAAGTTAGAAGTGCTTCCGTATCTATGCCAGGGTCGAAGTCGATCGTAAATCTGAATTCGCCGCCTGTTATGACGTTGCCATCATTGTCTACCGCAATAGCATATGCATAATCTGTATTGCTGCCGCCCAACTGTACGGTCCATTCAAAATTGTATTGACCATAGGCCAAAAAGGCAATTAATGTGGCCAGTAGGGTGAGAAGTGCAGTGTTTTTCACGGCTCAATTTTTTAACATGAAACTCTTAGTACAAGACAATACCTTATAAACAGCTCACAGTCAATAAGTTGTTGAAATAAGATGAAAATATAAGCCTGATATTCAGTAGATTGGTGTTAATTATCCGACAAATTGACACCAATCCCAAATACCAGCTCTGGCAACGAATATACGCAGCTCTCTGATATATTTAAAATCCATTTCAAAAGGCCATCTCCACGGCAGTAGGATACGTCTTCTCAGCCTATTTACCACCACCCTATGCAAGGTAAAGTCTGTCAATTATACCAAGCTGTCCGCCGGATTTGACAATCCTGCCCTCGTTAATAGCTGTTATCGAAGGATACAGCGGTTTATGGCCCCGTCTGATCTGGCCATGGAGTGGGTGGCCAAGTTGATTTTTAAGCTTCTCCCCAACTCGGGCAAAGTGATATTGGGATGACATTGGCCCTTTTTAAATTGGGGGGGAATGGGCGGCTGCGCCGCCCATTCCCCCACCTGACCCACCACAGCGCGTGTCATCCCGGGTTTTCAAAATCAGAGATTCACAGAAAGGAGATGACAGCAATGATGAGCGTATGAACGTAAAGTAACTTCATTCTTCACTTTATAAGAGGCCAGAGGCCGGAGAAAGCGTCACCCACCAAAGGCGAAGCGACGGCGTAGGGCCCTCACCATTAATGAATTGAGAAATCTGTCATTGGTCAATGAAGTGAGGTATCGTGTGGGTGCTTGTAGGGACTTTGTCTCTCACCCTGCGAAAACCATTTCAACACAAATCCCAAATTCCCATCTCTTCCCCTACCTTTGCATCGCCATGCACACAAAGATTGATATCCGAAAACTCTCCGAAGCCGAATTGGTTGAGAAAATGACCTCGATGGGACAAAAACC
>Ga0105047_10016499_pt1 | contig 11571 bp, 11 predicted proteins | sample MAT04_FD_78384 | JGI IMG/M metagenome (GOLD analysis project Ga0105047, IMG submission 78384) | Freshwater microbial communities from Lake Fryxell liftoff mats and glacier meltwater in Antarctica - MAT-04 (megahit assembly) | ecosystem: Environmental > Aquatic > Freshwater > Ice > Liftoff... | reverse complement strand
GAGCCGAGCAACTGATGGACAAAGCGGCGGACGAGAAGAAGCAGGCGCGGGGGCCGATTCTGGAGCGGTTGGCGGAGATCGAATCGCTGCGGGGGCGGGCGGATGTGATCGCGGCCGTGATGCAGTGGCACCAGGCCCGCGTGCGGTTGACGACGGCGACAGGCGGTTACGCGGCGGTCGGTCCGCCGTGAGGAACCGGAACAGCCTCCCCGCGAGCCGGGGGCACCGGTGCGGGAAGGCGGTCGGAGTCGGCCGGCTCGGACCATCGGGGCGCGGACTTACTCGTCGTCGTCCTTGCCCTTCATCCGCATGACCACGAACACGACGATGAGCAGGACGGCGACGCCGACGAGCGGCCAGAACACCATGGGCTTGCCCATGAAATCGGTGAATGCCTGCACGATGAAGTCCTCGGAACGACGTGAGGGGAAGGTCCGGTAGCGTTGATACCGGTGGGGTCCGCCGGCCGACACGGGCGGTCGGATTCGCCGCTGTTCTACTTGCCCCCGAAACACACCGCAAGCCCCTGGCGCGAAAATTTCAGGCCGATCCTTCTTTCAACAGGTCGCGGATGCGGGCCTTCGCGTCGTCGGGCAACCGCTCGTCACCGCGGCCTGGGGCCTCCCGGAGGTACTCGCGGATGGCCGCTTCGATGGCATGCAACTGCTGGCGGTACAGGCGGCATTGGCCGCACAGCAGCCGGTGCCCGCCGGCGCACACCAACTCCGTCAGCCGTAGCCGGGCGTCCAATTCTTTCGACGTGAGTTGCACCACCCGCCGGCACGAGAACAGGATCATACGCCACCCGCCTTCGGTTCGGAGGGGTCCGTCCCGTACCAGTTCCGGGTGAGACACCGCCACATCCGCAGCCGCGCGCGGTGCAGCATCACCCACAAGTTGGACGGCGTGATGTCCACCGCCTGACAGATTTCCGCCGCCTCCGCTTCTTCCAAGTGTCGCAGGACGAACACGTCGCGGAGGCGCGGCGGCAGCTTGCCCGAACAGGACCGCACCACCTCCCAGAACTCGGCCCGGGTGGCGTCCGAGTCCGGCCCGTCGGTCTCCCACTCGGTCGGCTTCGACTTCGCCCGCCATTTGTCCGACTTGGCGAACGCCGCGTCCTCGACCTTGTCCGCCCCCACCTCGGATGTCCGCTCCCGTTCTCGCACCGTCGCCCGCAGCCAGTCGATCACTTTCCGTTTCAAAATGGCGGTCAGCCAACTCCGCACGCTCGACCGGCCCGCGAACTTGGCCCGCCCGCGCCACGCGGCCAACAGCGTCTCTTGCACCAAGTCCTCGGCCGCCTCGGCCCGGCGGACGGTGCGGAGGGCGTACCGGTACAGGTAATCGCCGTGGCGGTCCAGCCACGCCTGGCAATCGACGGCGGACGGTTCGGCGGACGGTTCGGGCATGGGAAGCCTCGCATCGGGTGACGTGGCCCCATCCGGGGCAAACGCATCTTCTCGCATACGTCGGCCACCCTTACACCGTTCGGGGCGATTGCGGCCGACGGGCACCGAACCGGGCGAACGTCGCGGAATTGCCGTAAGCATACGGCCGCCGGGTGCGACCAAGTTCGTGAACCGGTCGCTGTCCTCGCGGAGTGAACCCATGAAAGCGCAATACGTTCTCGCGGCGGCGGCCCTCGGCGTGGCCCTCGCGGTGTTGGCCGCGGCCGGTCGCGGCGACGACCCGAAGGCGGTCCCCGCTCCGGAGTTCGCCGGGGTGACGGCGTGGGTGAACACCCCGCCGCTGAAGTTGGCCGACCAGAAGGGGAAGGTCGTCATCCTGCACTTCTGGACGAACGGCTGCATCAACTGCGTCAACAACTACCCGCACTACCGCGCCTGGCAGGACAAGTACAAGGACGCCAAGGACGTGCGAATGGTGGGCGTCCACACCCCGGAGTTCGCCGCCGAAAAGGACGTGGACCGCATCAAGACGCGGATGGCGAAGAACAAGTTGACGTTCCCGGTCGCGGTGGACAACGACGGCAAGACGTGGCGGGCGTGGGGCAACCGGTACTGGCCGTGCGTGTACCTGATCGACAAAGCGGGGAACGTCCGCCAGCGGTGGGAGGGCGAACTCGGCGACGCCGGGGTCAAGAAACTGACGGCGCTAATCGACGAGTTGCGGGACGAAAAGGGGAAGTGAGCGGGTGCGGCGGGCTATTCATCCTGTAGGCCGATTCGCACGGGAGGGTTTGACATGCGGCGCGTTTCGCTGGCCATTCTGGCCCTCGCGGTCGTCGGTGCGGGTGTTGCCCTTCTCACCAGGTCCGGTTGGGATTTTGCCATGAAGCACGAACGTACCCCCGTCCGCATCGGCGTGCCGGCCGGCGGGCGACTCGAAAAGACCGACGCCGAATGGCGGGCGGAGTTGCCCCCGGACGTGTACCGGGTGGCCCGCGCGAACGGCACCGAGCGGGCCTTCACCGGCGCGACGTGGGACACCAAAGCGCCCGGCGGGTACCGCTGCGCCTGCTGCGGGCAGGTGCTGTTCGACGCCGGGACGAAATACGACTCCGGCACCGGCTGGCCCAGTTTCTGGCAGCCGTCCGATGACAACGCGGTGTCGCTGTTCTCGGAGGGCGGCATGTTCGGCTCGCGTACGGGAGTGACGTGCAGCCGATGCGACGCCCACCTCGGCCACGTCTTCGAGGACGGCCCGCGCCCCACCGGCCTGCGGTACTGCATGAACTCCGCCGCCCTCACCTTCGCGCCGAAGTGAGTGGCCCGGTCCCGTCGCCGCGCTCCGGCGACGACGTGCGCCTTGTCGTCGCCGGGGCGCGGCGACGTGCGAACCCAACTCCCATTTGAACCGCCCGCTCATACGGTAACTCACGGGTCGTCTCGTCCGGAGTGCCGCACATGTCGTTCTTCGTCAACACCAAACCCGTCACCGCCGGCGGGCGGACGGACACCGCCTACGAGCTCGGCGACGGGTCCGGCACCGTCCGCGCCGAGGTGTGGCCGGGGTTCGGGTTCAACTGCCTGAACTGGCAGATCCGCCGGCCGGACGGCACCTGGGGCGACATCCTCTACCGCTCCCCGGAGTGGGACACGAACCCGGTGCCGACCCGCTCCGGGCACCCCATCCTGTTCCCGTTCCCGAACCGGCTGAAGCACGGGAAGTTCACCTTCGAAGGCCAAGAGTACCAACTGCCGCTCAACGAGAGCAGCGGCGCGCACGCCATCCACGGGTTCACCCCGCGCAACCCGTGGCGGGTGACCGGGTCCGGTACCGAAGCGGATCACGCCTGGCTCACGGGCGAGTTGCACCTGGCCGAGGATTTGCCGCACGCCGTCGCGTTCTGGCCCGCGAACTTCATCATCAACATCAGCTATCGGTTGAGTACGACGGCGCTCATCGCCATTGCCACCGTGGACAACCCGTCGGACGCGCCGCTGCCGTTCGGCCTCGGTTTTCACCCGTACTTTTGCCATCCGTTGAAGCCGGGCGCGGTTGATGAGTTGATCCTGTCGGCCCCGGTCGCGCAGGTGTGGGAAGTGGAAAACGGGATGCCGACCGGGAAGCGGTTGCCGGTGCCGGCGGACCTCGACTTCAGCACCCCGCGCGCCATCGGTTCGACCCCACTGGACACGCTGTATCGGTTGCCCGCGCGGACGGGGGACAGCCCGACGCCGGTGGCACGGCTGACGCACCCGTCGGCCCCCGGCGAGTTGTCGGTGTGGGCACCGCCGGAGTTCGGCGAACTGCTGCTGTTCACCCCGCCGCACCGGCAGGCGGTGGCAATCGAACCGTACACCTGCGCGACGGACGCGCCGAACTTGCAGGCCGCCGGGATCGACGCCGGCTGGCGCGTGTTGCCGCCCGGTGAGCAGTTCGTCGCGGCCGTCGGCTACCGGTGGAAGGGGTGAATCGTCCAGTCGCGCCGCCTTGTCAGCCGGGCGGACGGCAGTATCATGGCGTTTTCCGACGGTCCGACACTCAACTTGCGCGGGACTCTCCCAGGAGCGACTCATGGCGACCCGACGACGGGGAACGGGGCGGCGAAAAGTGGGCCGGAAGAAGCGGCGGATGCGGGCCAAAATCCGCCACCGCAAGTAAACCGCCCGCCGAACGACGAACGCCGGTGACTCCTCGGAACCCGAATGGGCGAGGAGTTTTTTTCGCGCGCCGTCGCCGCACGCGGATTCGCGACAAGAAACCGGGTCACAACCCGGACAAGAACGGCACCGTCGGGCCGGACAGGTGAAACTCGCGGCGGACGCGGGCGTATAACTCGTCTCGCAGTAAATGCGAATCGGTGCCGGGAGGGATGGCCACGGCCCCGCCCGCACGGCGGTGATGCCCGCCGGCCGTGCCCAGGTTGCCGACCACCTGCCGTAGCAACTCGCCGGCGTTGGCGTTCGCCATAGCCGCTCGCGCCGACAGAATCACCTTATCCCCACACACCCCGCCGCAGATGGCCCACTCGATGCCCTCGGTGCGGATGAGAAAGTCCACCACCTCGGCCGCCTGATCCGGCTGCCGCAGCGGGTTCACCCAGGCGAACAGCAATTTGTCGCACGTCACCGCCGTGGTCAGCGCGAGCGACAAGGCTTCCAGGTGTCGGGCGGGCAGCGGGGCGTTGCGGATGCGGGCGAGGGCGTCGTGGTCGGCCAGCGGGTACAGGTGCGAAAGGGCGTCGTCGTCGGCCGGGGTCGCTTCGCGCGGGTAACCGCTCACTTCCGTCTCGATGCCGTAAAACAGGGCCGTCGCCAGCGCCTTCGGCGGGATCATCCGCTGTTCGCTCAGGTACTGCGTCACCATCGTGCAGCAGGCCCCCAACTCCGGGCGGATGTCGGTCACGGCCACCCCGTCCAGTTTGCCCGGCGTGATGTGGTGATCGACGACGACCGTCGGCCGCGCGGCGAACGCGCAGGTGTGCCGGCCGGTGCCGGGTTGGCTGTCCACCATCACGACCGCGTCGTCCGGGCGGCATTGCACCTGCGAGGTGGGCACCAGGTCCAGGCCGAGCGTCTCTATCATCGACCGGTTTTCCGCCCGCCCGATGACCCCGTCCTGCGTCAGGATGGCGGGCGTGCCCAACGCCGTGCGGGTCATGTGAGCGAGGCCGGCCATGCTGCCGAGGCTGTCCGGGTCCGGGTTCACGTGCGACACGAACACCACCCGTCCGGCCGAGCGAACGGCGGACAGCAGGGCGTCGGAGCGGCGCGTGTGGGTGGGAGTCGTGGGACGGCCGGGGCGTTGGGATTCGGCGCTGGGTCGCGCCATGATGGTAGTCCTTTCAAACGGCCCCCGCGTGGGGAGTGGTGGAAAAGTGTCCACGCGCTCCGGGAGTCTCGTTGAGGGGGAATTTTACCCGCCGACCCGCCCACGGCCAAGCCCGGTGCCGATTCGGAGGGCAAAAACGTCCCGCGCCAACCGCATTCATGACGCGAGTGGCCCCGGCCGCGACAACCGTCACGACCGGGGCCGCTCTGTCCTCCCGTCCGGTTCGCCGTGCGGCTCACGTCGCCATGGCGGCGGGGGCGGCCTCGGCGGCGGGGGGCGGGGGCACGGCACCGCCGGGCAGCGCTTTCTGTTTCCCTTCGCCTAAGATGAGCAGCAGCGGGCTGGCGACGTAAATGCTGCTGTACGTCCCGACGATCACGCCCGTGACCATCACGAACGCGAACAGGTGGACCCCTTCCCCACCCCAGATGTACAGCACCACCACCACCAGGAACACGGTGAGGGCGGCCAGGATGGTGCGGCTGAGCGTCTGGTTCACGCTGTCGTCGATCATCTGCGGCGTCAGCAGGGTACTCTTCCCCCGCACCTCGCGGATGCGGTCGAACACGACGATGGTGTCGTTCACCGAGTACCCGACCAGCGTCAGCAGCGCCGCCACCGCCGCCAGGTCGATCTTGAAGTCCTGCAACCCCAGCATCATCCCGAACGTGGTGTCGTGCAGGTAGTGGCAGACGGCGATGGCCCCCAGGGTGAAGCACAAGTCGTGGATCAGGCACAACACGGCGGCCAGCCCGAACGTCCAACTGCCGAACCGGAACCACAGGTACACGAGGATGGCGATCCAACTGACCGCCACGGCGAACAGTGCCCGGTCGCGGGTGGACGCCGCCAGGGCCGGGTCGAACACCTCCAGCCGGTCCGGGGCGGGCCGCTGGGAGAACGCCGTCACCGCCGAATTGACCGCCTGCTTCAAGTCCTTCTCCAACGAGGCTCGCTCGCCCGCCGGCAGTTGCGGGTCGTCCAAGTCCTTGAACTTCGGGACCGACGACAGGTCGATCCGGACGGCGTGGAACCGCTCCGACTTGTTCTCCTCGGCGGCGACGGCCGGGTCGCCACTGGATACGCCGGTGGCGGTCAGGTTGACCGTGGTGGCGGTGCTGTCCAGGCCGAACAGTTTCAGTTGAATCTCGCGGGCGATGAACCGCTTGAAGTAGCCGGGCGACACCGGCCGGTCGAACGTGACCGTCACCGCCGCCTTGGTGGCCGGCTTCGCCCCGTCGGCCGGCACCCCGTACACCTTCTCGCCGACGACCTTGGTGGCCGTCAGCAGCGGACGGTTGTCCTTCTCGTCGCGGAACAGCCGGTCGAGCATCACCTGCACCAACTCCGGCTCCTTCTCCGTCGTGCGGACGGTGAACGACCGCGACTTGTTGCCGGGGAAGTCGTCGTCTTTCAGGAACACCTGCTCGACGGAGGCGTCCGGCAGGTGGCTGGCGCGGGCCTTCAGGTCGGCCAACTGCTCGTCCGTCGTCTCCCCGGCCGGCTTGTTCGCCAGCGTCACCGTCACCTCGTCGGTGCTGCCGTTCTCGTTCTCGTAGACCAGCTTGTAGTAGTTCTCGTCGGTCGTCTTCTCGCCGGTGTCGGCGCTCGGCGTGGACAGCCACACCACCTCTTTCACCTTCAGCTTCTGGTCCTGCCGGTCGCGGTCGAGCAGGTCGAGCAGGCCGAGTTCGTCGCCCCCGCTGAGGCTCCGCTCCTCGCCGTCCGCCAACCGCCCGCCGTACACCGTCCCCTGGGTGAAGTCCACGTTCAGCATCTTCTCGCCGCGGAACAGGAACAGGGCCAGCCCGACCACCGTCAGGGTGGCCGTCAGGGAGATCATGGCGTACCGGATCCGCATGAAGTGGAACTTCGGGCGGGCGAACAGCTTCATCATCTTCAGTTGCGACAGCCACCGCTTGTGGACCCAGAAGTCGAACATCAGGCGGGTCATGTACATGGCCGTGAACAGGCTGATGATGAGGCCGAGCGTGAGGGCCACGCTGAACCCCTTCAGGTTGTCGTTCCCGAACGTGTACAGCACGATGGCGGTGAAGATGCTCGTCAAGTGGGTGTCGATGATGGTCGGCAGCGCCCGGTCGTACCCGTTGCGGATGGCCCCCACCAGCGTCGCCCCTTTCTCCCGCTCCTCGCGGATCCGCTCGTAGATCAGCACGTTCGCGTCCACCGCCATGCCGAGCATCAGCACCAGGCCGGCCAGACCGGGCAGGGTGAAGGCGGCGTTCATGGCGACCATGAACCCGACCGTCAGCAGCAAGTTGATGAGCAAGGCCATGCAGGCCACGAACCCGGCGAACCGGTAGTACACGAGCATGAACGCCAGCACCGCGGCGAACGACCCGGCGACGGACTGCAGCCCCTTGCGGATGGTGCTCTCGCCGAGGGTGGCCCCGACGGCGTTGGTGGACACCGGCTCCGGCTTCAGGTCGGCGTCCAGGTTGCCCGACTTCAAGATGCTGACCAGGCGGTTGACCGACTTCTGGGTGAAGTTGCCGCTGATGATGCCGCCCTGCCGCAGCACCGCGTTCAGGGTGGGGGCGGAGACGATCTTGTTGTCCATCACGATGGCCAGGTTCCGCAGCACGCTGGTCGGCTGGTTCCGCTCGGTCATGTCGCCGAACTTCTGCGCCCCGGTGCCGTTGAACTCGAACCCGACGGCCGGCCCCTTGCCGGGGTCTTCGGTGTTGCGGGCGAACAGCCGCACGGCGTTCTTCACCACCAGCGTGTCCTTGTCGGACACGCGGGTGAGCAGGAAGTATTCCACCTCCTTGCCCTTCGGGTTGCCGTCGGCGTCCCGCACCGGTTCGCCGTCGGCGTTCCGCTGGTATTCGTCGCGGGTCCACTGCTCGCGGGGCTTGACCACCTTCCGCGAGTACAGGATGTAACTGACCGACCGGTTCTTCTCCGGGTCGGTGTATTGGTGGACGTAGGTCTTGCCCCGGCCGGCGGCGACTTCCTTGTAGAAGCGGGTCATCCCCTCGCGGGTCTCGCCCCGGCTGACGCGGGGTTCGGGCACGGTGGCCGGGTCCGAGTACCGGTTACTCAGCCGCAGCGACTCCCGCTCTTCCGGGCCGAGTTCCAACCACTGGTAGGACACTTCGACCGGCTCGCCCTTCTCGGACGTTTTGACCGTGGGCGTCAACCGCGGGCCGACCGGCGGGCGGCCTTCCCGCGCCCGCTGCTCGTTCTCGGCCTTGATGGCCGGGTTCTTGTCCGGCTCGTCGAGCAACTCGCGGGCGGCGGCGACGCCCTCGGCGTCGTCGTTCATGTTCGCCAGGATGCGGAACTCCAGCACCCCGGCCTGCTTCACCTGCTGGCGGACCTCCTCGGCGAACTGCTCGTTGGCCGCCTCCTTGCTGCCGCCGACCGACCCGGCGTACGGCAGGATGATCTCGATCCGCGACTCGCCGACCGGCCGGACGACCACGTTCTTCAAGTCGGACGGGTCGATCCGCTTCTTGATCTTGGCGGCCAACTCCTGCATGTCCGGCTTCTCGTTGTCGTACCGCCGCTCGCGGTAGTTCTCCTTGGCCTTGTTCCGCTCGTTGTCTTCCTCGATCTTCCGCTTCATCCCCTCCACGTCCACCTCGTACACGAGGATGGTGCCGCCGGCCAAGTCGATCCCGCGGCGGAACCCGACCTGCCCGTTCATCTCCTTCTTGAACGCCAAGAACGTGAACAGCCCGGCCAACAAGGTCGGGATCAGGCAGATCAGAAACCCGCGGAAGAAGTTGCGTCGCATGGGGGGCCTTCGGGAAGAAAATCGCGTGAGTCAGTAGCTGGGAGGGCGAGTCGCCCCCTGTACGGCGAGCCGCCCCAGTGATGGGGCGGGCGGTACGGAACCCGCCCCATCACTGGGGCGGCTCGCCAAGTCTCGGTTCGGCGGTCGCGGCATCAGCTCTTGACGTCGGTGTCCTCGCCCACCACGCGGGCGATGCTGCTGCGGATGATCTTCAGTTTGCTGTCCTCGGAGCGGATCACCACCTCGTCTTCGCCGTCCTTGATCTTCACCACGGTGCCGTAGATGCCGGACGTGGTGAGCACCTTCGACCCCATCTTGATCGCCGCCAGCAGCGCCGCCGCTTCCCGCTTCTGCCGCCGCGACGCGGGCAGCATGACGACCAGGAAGAACAGGCCGAACATGGCGACGAGGAACAGCGGGTTGGCGAAGAACGGGGCCTGCGGCTGCTCTTTGGGAGCGTCGCCCTCGGCCATAATCGCGGTGAGTTTCACGGAGGACATCCTGATTCAGGCTGGCACGAACGGAACGCCCATCCTAGTTGCCGCCGCCGGGCGCGGCAAGGCAACCTGACGGGGACACCCACCCGCCCGGTTCTCGCTTTCCGCCGCGCGGGTTCCTCATGTGTCGGTTTGCACCCACAGCACGCGGCCGTCGGCGGCGGCCCGGCGGACGGGTTCCAGCAACCCCCGGAAGAACTGGTCGCGGTCGCCTTCCGGGGTGGCCGGCAGCGTCTCGAAGTGCGGGGCGACGGCCTCCAACTCCTCCAACAACAGCTGCACCTGATCCGGCTCGAACACCGTAAACATCAAATCCAGATCGGTGACGGACACCCCGGCGTAGCGGAACCCGGCCCGGCCGAACGTCGCCTCGGTCATCAGCGGGGCACCATGCTTGACGGCCAGCGCGGCGGCATCCCAGTACAGCAAGCCGTCGTTCTCGTTACTGAAGTCCATCCCGTCATCTTGAATCAGTTGGAACACCAGGTCCGACCAGATGGCCGCGTCGCCCCGCGTCAGGTCCGAGTACCAGTCGGGCGACACCAACCGCGTGCGGATCGCCTTGGCCAGCGCCAGGCGGTCGGTCGGCCACTTGTCCGGGTCGGCCGCGTCGTCCCCGTCGTACTCGACCAACAACTCGTCCAACTCGTCCAACACCAGATCGGCGGCGGACAGGCACTGACCCTTCGTCGGGGCCGTGATCAGTTGCTCGAACGCCTCGGCGTCCAGCGTGTAGAGGAAGAAGCCGGCCATGTCGCCTCCCGATTCCGGTGCGGGTGCCTACCGACGTTCTACGAATCCGCGGTGCCCGTCCGCCAAAAACCGTAGGCCAACTTTCATCGACGGGAAGGCCATTTCGGCCGGGTCCACGGCGGCGGGGGTCCGCCACTCGAACCCGGCGACCTCGTCCGCCGCGGCCGCGACGGCGGCCTCCACGACCTCGGCAATGAAGATCAGGTCGCACACCGGGTACGTCACCCCTTTGTAGTCGTAGGAATTTGGGGCCGAACAGAGCAGGCGAACGGCCGTCACTTCCAAATTCACCTCCTCGCGGATCTCACGCCGCAGCCCGTCCTCGGCCGACTCGCCGAAGTCGAGGAACCCGCCGGGGATGCCGAACTTGCCCTTCGCCGGCTCCTTCGCCCGGCGGGTCAGCAGCACCTCGCCGGCCGGGTTGAAGACGAACGCGCCGGCCGCCACGGTCGGGTTGAAGAAGAGCGTCAGGTCGCACGCCGGGCAGCGGAGCGGACTGCCGCCGGGGGCGACTGCCGCGCCGCAGCGGGGGCAGAAGCGGAACAGGTCTTGGGGTGTCATGCGGAGGATTGTACTGGGTGGAGCAACGGATATTGGCGATCCCCCTCGCTGCGCTCGGGCGAAGACGCGCGCCCTTGTCTTCGCCCGAGCGCAGCGAGGGGCGACCATCGCATCTCGCCCGGCGGTTTGATACAGTGCCAATCCCTGGACGCCTCCCTCTTCCCGGTGCCTGCCATGCGTGCCATTCCGTTCGCCGTCGCGGTCCTCTTCACCCCGGTCGCGTTCGCCGCCGAGCCGGTGTTGAAGGACGCGCCCAAGCCGCCCGCCGGATTCCCCCGGTTCAAAGTGCAGGAGATCGACACCGGGTTGAAGATCGGCTACGCCGTCATCGCGGTGGACATCGACGGCGACAAGAAGCCGGACCTCGTGGTCGTCGATCAACACAAAGTCGTCTGGTATCAGAACCCCACCTGGAAGAAGCGCGTCATCCTCGACGGCAAGACGAAGGCGGACAACGTGTGCATCACGGCGATTGATATTGATGGCGACAAGCTGCCGGAGTTGGTGTTGGGCGCGGGTTGGAAGCCGTTCGACACCGTGAACCCCGGCACCCTGCAATGGCTGAAGCGCGGCAAGACCCTCGATGACGAATGGACGACGCACCCCATCCCGTGTGAAGAACCGATGGTGCATCGCATCCGCGCCATTGATATTGATGGCGACGGCAAGCCGGAGATCGTGATGGCCCCGTTGATGGGCAAAGGGTCCACCAAGGCGAAGAACTGGATGGACGGCCGCCCGGTGCGCATCGTGTCG
>Ga0105047_10016498_pt1 | contig 11572 bp, 8 predicted proteins | sample MAT04_FD_78384 | JGI IMG/M metagenome (GOLD analysis project Ga0105047, IMG submission 78384) | Freshwater microbial communities from Lake Fryxell liftoff mats and glacier meltwater in Antarctica - MAT-04 (megahit assembly) | ecosystem: Environmental > Aquatic > Freshwater > Ice > Liftoff... | reverse complement strand
GTGCTGGGCGGTCTGTTTGTGGAAGAGACGTTTGCACAGCGGCGGCAAGTGCCAGTGCTGGGCGACATTCCGCTGCTGGGGGCGGCGTTCCAAGGCCGCGATGACCGCACGTCACGGCGCGAGCTCATTTTCCTCATCAAGCCGTCGATCGTGAGCGAAACGGTGAGCGCGATGCAGGGGACGGAGGTTGCCAAGGACATCGAGCGGATTCGCGCCGGACAGCGGCAGGGCATTCTGCCGTTCAGCCGCGAGCGGATGACGGGCGCGCTCAATATGGACGCCGAGGCGGCGGCCCGCGCCGGGGACATCAACAAGGCCAACTGGCTGCTGCAGCGTTCGCTCTCACTCAACCCGCGTCAGCCCGATGCGCTGGCGCTTCGCGAGCGGGTCTCTGGCCAGCGTGAGGTTTGGCCGGATCGGGCCATCATGGAGAACGCGTTCAACAGCGAGATGGCCCGCAAGCTGCAGCAGATTCAGCCGGCCGAGCCGGCGCCCAAACTGGTGCCCGACGGGTCTATCAGCGTGCCGGATCAGCCCGTCGATCGATCCAAGACTTCAATGAATACGGGCGGGATGGTTGGCGGGTATGAGTTTGAGCCGGGCTTTGCGGCTGGCGAAGCGGCGTTCGTTCAGAACGGCGGTTTCAACGCCCACAGCACGAACTACCCGCCGGGGAATACGGGGCAGTACCCCGAATCAAGCTCAAACCACGCCAATGGTGAGAACCAAGGCGCGATCGGACAGGGTTCAACGGGTGAGATTACCGCCGGTGGCACGCATGAGACGACGAACGCCGCGAAGGTGTTCTCGGAGGGGAACATGGCTGCCAGCACCCAGCAGCCCAACCCGAACATGACGCAGATTCCCGGCAGCGAAGAGTCGCAGCCGGTGAACAACCCAGTTACGGCGGCAGCGGTGGCTGCACCGGCGAGCACGAGTGCGGCTGCGGGTACGGATGCGGCTGCGAGCACGTACATGGCGCCGGTCACAACTCCGAGCTACGCGGTTCCGCCCGTCGCAACTGAGCAGGCGGGTGTGATCCCGGCGGCGACTGATCTGGCCGGTGCGAATGTGAGCACTGACGCGCCGACGCCGATGGCGGCGACGGGCACGGGTGCGAACAAGTCCCGGGTGATGCGCTCACCGTGGGGCATGATCAGCTACTGGTTTGCGGGCAAGCCCTTCAGTCAGACGGCGAACGTGCCGAATCAAAAGGGCACGATGACCGAGAACGCGGTTGCGCCCGTGAAAGACACGTCCACGACCGCTTCGGCCGAAGAGTCGGCCGACGGAAACAAGTAACACGACACTCAGCATGGTGCGCCGGAAACGGCGCACCATGTATTTGGACAACCCACGCGACCGCTGGCCCCGCTGGTGGAGAGAGCGCGTTTTGATCTGCCCGCTTGATAGCTGCTTGAGGGAGCACCGACCATGGCCTTGAAGAACAATCAGTCTGTTCGCTCGATCTGCGTCCTTACGGCCGTGTGCGGGCTGTCGCTCGCTCTGGGCGGGTGTATGGGTCAGGGCAAGGCCAACCAGGAGCATGTGAGCGCCGCCAAGGCGAAGATGAACCTGATGAAGGGCGCCGTTGAACAGCAGATGGCGCACGATCAGTTCATGGCGGGCGACCTTGACAAGGCGCTGCGGAGCGTGGACAAATCAATCTCGCTGGCACCGGATTCGCCAAAGGCCTGGGTGCTTCGTGGCCGGATTCAACTGGAGCGGAGCGACGTGGAGAACGCGCGGCTGAGCCTGCTGGAGGCCGAGAAGCTCGAGCCGGAGAATGTGGACGCGCAATATTACCTTGGCATTGTGTATGAGCGGTTCAGCCAACCGGAGGCGGCGCTGGCGCGGTACCAGAAGGCACAGGAGCTTGACCCATCGCACGCTCAGTATGTGGTGGCAGGCGCGGAGATGCTCATCGCGATGGCGAAGTTTGACGAGGCCGAGGCGATGCTGGCGACCAAGAGTGAGTCGCTGGCGCACAATGCCGCCATTCGCCAGACCCAGGGACAACTCATGATGCTGCGGGGCAACCCGGCCAAGGCATGCACGGCATTCAACGAGGCGCGACTGCTGGCGCCCGATGACCTGAGCATTACCGAAGACCTCGTTCAGGCGCAGATGGCGTCGGGCGCGTTTGCGGATGCCGAGTTCAATATCACGGCGCTGCAGAAGGCCAAGGGCAACGAGAACCGGCGCGACCTGCTGCAGTTGAAGTCTCGGTGTTTGATCGGGCTTGAGCGGTATAGCGAGGCGCGAAGCATTCTGTCGAACATCACGGCCGACGACCAGAGCGGCAAGGACCTGCAGAACTGGATCGCACTGGGCAACGTGTGCGTGCGGCTGGAAGACTGGGGCCGGGTGCGGCAGGTGGCAAGCCGCGTGGTGGCAACGGCGCCCGACCGGACGGAGGGGTATCTGCTTCGCGCTCAGGCCCAGCGGGCCGAGGGTGATGCGCAGGGGGCAATCGCGACGCTGCAGAAGGCGGCGCGGATTCCGGGCAAGGACACCTCAGCTTTGATCATGCTGGCGATGGTGCAGATTGACAAGAACAACCTGGGTGATGCGAAAGCCGCGCTGGCCGAGGCGATGGTTCGCAACCCGAAAGACACGTCGGTGCAGCAGCTCCTGCAGGGGCTTGAGCAGGGCCGGTTTGCGACGGTGCCGACCGATGAAGGGCATTGAGTAGACCGCGACCAGCGCGGTTTAGGCGCGGACGTAGGGGTTCGTGCGCATCTCGTGGCCGATGGTCGTAGACGGGCCGTGGCCGGGGAAGATCTCGGTGGCGGGGTCGAGCGTGTAAAGCCGGGTGCGAATGCTGTTGGCAAGAGCGGCCTGGCTACAACCGGGAAAATCAGTCCGGCCGATGCTGCCGGCGAAGAGTGCATCGCCGCTGATCGCCATGGGCGAGGCGGCGTTTTCACATACCAGGGCGATGCTGCCGGGGGAATGGCCGGGGACATGCAGGACACGCCAGCGCGAAGCGCCGAGCGTGAGGACCTGGTCATGCTTGAGGGTGCGATCGGGGCCGTGGCAGGTCGTCGGCATGCCGCTGAAGGCCGAGAGGTTGGCCTGCGGGTCGCTGGTCCAGTGCGTTTCGGCTTCGTGGATCAGGACGGGGAGGTTGGGGAAGGCGCGGCGAACTTCGTCAACGCCGGCGAGATGATCTATGTGGCCGTGGGTGAGAATGATCGCAGTTGGGGTAGCCCCCCACTTGCGCACCGCGTCCACGAGCGGGCGGGGACTGAAGCTGGCATCGACGATCCAGCACTCGTTGTGGCCGGCGGGGCGAACGACGTAGCAGTTGGTCTGGTACGGCCCAAGGGGGAAGCCCTGAAGCTCGATTGCGACGCGGTCAGCGGCGGCGGGTGTCGGGGGTTGTGGCATGGGGTGCACGCGAAGCGTAAACGGGGAAGAAATAGCGAAGAGGGAGCCAGCCGTGAAACCGCGGGGGCTTGTGAGACTAACCTCTTAGCGGCGTGAGGGCCGGGCATTGAGCCCGATTTATACGCGTGATAAGAGGATACGTCCCATGTTAATCCGCAACATTGATTCTGTGACGACCAAGCCGATGGACATGCCGGGGGTGAAGGGTGTGAAAATGGCCATCATGTGCGGGCGCGAGGATGGCGCGCCGACGTTTTCGCTGCGGCAGTTTCAGGTCGAGCCGGGTGGGCACACGCCGCGCCACAGCCATGACTATGAGCACGAGGTGTTCGTGGTCGGCGGGAGCGGGACCGTGCTGTTGGAGGGCCAAGAGCGGCCGGTGCGGAGTGGGGATGTGATTTTGGTGCCGCCGGATCAGGAACATCAGTTCAAATCGGGCAATGAAGGGCTGCGGTTTTTGTGTCTGGTGCCGGTGACGCGAAACTGTGGGGATGTGACGCCGGGCTCTTGAATATGAAACTTAATGCCGGGCAGAAGGACCAACGCCGGGCGGGCGGGCGGACGGGCGGGGTGGGCGAGTGGGTCGGACGGGGGGTGCGAACGGGTGGGACTGGCGATCGATCGACCGAAGCGACTATTGATGGCCCGGAAGGGTTTTGGACTTTCGAGAAGGACAGTGCATGTCGACGAGTGAACCGAGCATGATCGAAGGTGTTTCGCCGCCGCGGGCTAAACGGGGCGGGGCGGTCATTTTTACGCTGGTGGTCTATGGAATCGCCCTCGCGGCAGCGGCGGCGCTGGTGCTGGTGGGGAACGGGACGTTCGGCCAGCCGCGGCGCGAGGCGTTCGTGACGGCGGGGCTGACGGGGCTGTTCTTTATCTTGACGATCGGGCCAGCGGGGCTGGTCGTGGCGATGTGGTCGAGCACGGCGGCAACGGTGAAGCTCAACGCAGCGATTCGAGAGTTGACGGACACGGTGCGGATTTTGAGCGAGCAGGCGGCGCTTTCGGACGATGCGCGGCGGGTGCTGAACCGCACGGCAGAGCGCGAGATGTTGCGGCGTTCGATTGAGCAGGATATTTTGACCTCGGACTGGGAAGCGGCACTGGTGCTGTGCCGTGAGTTGGCGGACCGATTTGGGTATCGCACCGATGCGGAGGAGTTTCGGGCGCGGATTGACAAGGGGCGGGCGGCGACGCTGGGGACCGCTCTGCGGGATGGAATTGGCTCGGTCGATGGGCTGATTTTGCAGCGCCGGTTTGATGACGCTTCACGCGAGGCGGCTCGGCTGGGCCGGCTGTATCCGGAAGAGCCGAAGATCAGTGCGCTGGGGATTCGGGTGAGCGATGCGCGATTGCTCTTTAAAAATGACTTGCAGAGGCGGTTCCTGGAAGCGGCGCGGGGCGAACGGGTGGACGAGGCGATGGCGCTGCTGAAGGAGCTGGATCCGTTGCTTTCGGGCGAGGAAGCGGCGGCTTTGCGCGAAACGGCCAAGAGCGTGGTGGCGCGGCAAAGGGAGAATCTGGGGTCGCTCTTTAAGATGGCCGTTGAGGATCAGGAATGGGCCCAGGCCGTGACGGTGGGCAAGCGGATCATGGCCGAGTTTCCCAACTCGAAGATGGCCCTTGAGGTGCGGACGATGATGGATGAGTTGCTGGCCAGGGCGAACTCGGCACCTGCGGCGAACGCGGCGACCAACGGGGCCGGAACCGGAGGGAGTGCGGGGGCCTGAGAGGGCAGTTTCGGGGGAAAGGGGACCGGGGTTGCGGCTGGCCGCTTGATTACGGTCGGGATACGGTGTTTACTTGTCCCCCCGCGCTCTGGGCGCTCGGGGGTCAGGGCTCGCCCTGACAACCGATCTTTTTCCGAACTTGGAAAGTACGAGCAACTCTTATGGCGATTCGAGTCAAGGCCCGCAGCGGCGAAAGCACCGACCAGATGATGCGTCGGTTCAAGAAGATGTGTGAGAAAGAAGGTCTCACCAAAGACATCAAGCGCAAAGAGTACTACGAGAAGCCCTCAGAGCGTGAGCGTCGCGATGCGCGGAAAGCGATCGGCCGACGGATTCGCGAGGCCCTGATCGCGGCCGGTGAGAAGCCGATGAAGCGTGAAAGCCGCGGCTAAGCGGAAAAATGCAGATTTTTATACCGACGCTCATCTCGTGATGGGCGTCGTTTGTTTTCGGCACAACTAAAGCGTTTACATCGGACGTGCCGAAATACTCTCGGACCTTTGCGCTCGCTCCCCATCGAGCAAGATGCTCTTCAAGGAGGTTGCCTCATATGACTCTTGTGAATCGATTCATGGCCAGTGGTGCCAAGATTTGGATCGCCTCGCTGCTGATAGCTCTGGCATCGCTGTGCGCGGCTCCGGCGGCACGGGCGTCGGACGGCCATACGCCGGGTGGCGAGGCCAACCTTGTGCTGCCCGATGTGAGCAAGGTGAAGTTCCTCAACGGGTCGATCGATGGGCACAATCTGCTCATGATCGGCATTCTGGTCTGTGTGCTGGGGATGGGCTTTGGTCTGTGGATTTATGCCCAGCTCAAGAACATGCCGGTGCACAAGAGCATGCTGGATATCTCGGAGCTGATCTATGCGACCTGCAAGTCGTACATGATTCAGCAGGGAAAGTTCCTCCTGCTGCTGTGGGTCTTCATCGCGGCGATCGTGGGGCTGTACTTCGGCAAGCTGGTGCCAACGCTGGACGAGACCGGAGCGATTGTCGCGGGTATGCCGATCGGCAAGGTCGCCATCATCCTGGCGTTCAGCCTTGTGGGTATTGCCGGGTCGTACGGCGTGGCGTGGTTTGGTATTCGCGTCAACACCTTTGCCAATAGCCGGGCCGCGTTCGCTTCGCTTCGCGGCAAGCCGTTCCCGTGCTATGCGATTCCGCTCAAGGCGGGTATGTCGATCGGCATGGCGCTGATCTCGGTCGAACTGCTGATCATGCTGGGCATCCTGCTTTATGTGCCGGGAAACATCTCGGGCGCGTGCCTGATCGGGTTTGCGATCGGCGAGTCGCTGGGCGCCTCGGCGCTGCGTATCGCCGGCGGTATTTTCACAAAGATCGCCGACATCGGGTCGGACCTGATGAAGATCGTGTTCAAGATCAAGGAAGATGACGCCCGCAACCCGGGCGTGATCGCCGACTGCGTTGGAGACAACGCGGGCGACTCGGTTGGTCCTTCGGCCGACGGCTTTGAGACGTACGGCGTCACGGGCGTCGCGCTCATCTCGTTCATTCTTTTGGCGATCAACGAGAAGACGGCGGGCGCCGACTTCGCGACCGTCCAGATTCAACTCCTCGTCTGGCTGTTCGTGATGCGCATCGTCATGGTCCTCGCCAGCGCCGGCTCGTACTTCATCAACGAAGCATTCGCCAAGGCCAAGTACGGCAACGTCTCGAAGATGAACTTCGAGCACCCGCTCACTTCGCTGGTCATCCTGACGTCGGTGGTGTCGGTGATTCTCACCTTCATCACCTCGTACCTGCTGATCCCGACGATCGCCAACAACGATACGTGGTGGTGGAAGCTCTCGCTGATCATCACCTGCGGCACGGCCGCGGGTGCGATCATTCCCGAACTGGTCAAGGTGTTTACCTCGACGCATAGCCGGCACGTTCGCGAAGTGGTGGCGAGCTCGGAGCAGGGCGGCGCATCGCTCAACATCCTGTCCGGTCTTGTCGCGGGTAACTTCTCGGCATATTGGCTGGGCATGGCCATCATGATGCTGATGGGCGCGGCGTACTACGTATCGAATGCGTTCCCCGGAATGGACGTGAACGGCACGACCATCATGATGGCTCCGGCGGTGTTTGCGTTCGGTCTTGTCGCGTTCGGCTTCCTGGGCATGGGCCCGGTAACAATCGCCGTTGACAGCTACGGACCGGTCACGGACAACGCCCAGTCGGTCTTCGAGCTCTCGATGATCGAGACGATGCCCAACATCAAGAACGAGGTTCAGCAGCAGTTTGGCTTCTCGCCCGACTTTGAGAAGGGCAAGCAGTTCCTCGAAGAAAACGACGGCGCGGGCAACACGTTCAAGGCCACCGCCAAGCCGGTGCTCATCGGCACGGCGGTTGTCGGGGCGACAACCATGATCTTCGCGATTGTCGTGGCGCTGACCAAGGGTCTTGACCCGGCGTACCTGCCGAATCTGTCGATCCTGCACGCCCCGTTCCTGCTGGGGCTGATCACCGGCGGCGCGGTGATCTACTGGTTCACCGGCGCTTCCACACAGGCCGTGAGCACGGGTGCCTATCGCGCAGTTGAGTTCATCAAGGCGAACATCAAGCTTGACGGCTCGACAAGGGCGAGTGTTGAAGACAGCAAAAGGGTTGTCCAGATCTGCACGCAGTATGCCCAGAAGGGCATGTTCAATATCTTCCTTGGGGTGTTATTTGCCACGCTGGCCTTCGCGTTCTATGAGTCGTACTTCTTCATCGGGTACCTCATCTCGATCGCGATCGTCGGCCTCTATCAGGCCATCTTCATGGCCAACGCCGGCGGCGCGTGGGACAACGCCAAGAAGATCGTCGAAACCGATCCTGAGTTCAAGAACTCGGGCCGCGGTAAGGGTTCGGCCCTCCACGATGCCACCGTCGTGGGCGACACCGTCGGCGATCCGTTCAAGGACACCTCCTCGGTGGCCCTCAACCCGGTCATCAAGTTCACCACGCTCTTCGGGCTTTTGGCCGTTGAGCTGGCCGTGAGCATGAAGGTGTTCAACCCGCTGACGAAGAACAACGACCACACGGGCACCACCATGGGCCTGACCATCGCGTTCTTCCTGGTTTCGGCCTTCTTCGTCTACCGCTCGTTCTACGGCATGCGAATCGGTGGCAGCGCTGCCAAGCACTCGCACTAAACGGTGTGGCGCTGGGGCACGCCAGCCGGCTTAAGGCGGCTGATTAGGCTCTGGCCCCTGATTTCACCTTTGAACCCTTGCCCCCGGCCCGTGCCGGGGGTTTTTGTTTGGGGATGGGCATGGATCGGACGAGCGGGCGTAGCTGACCGGTGCAGCGATGGATCACAGCGGGGACCCGGGGGCCGTGTCACACCGTGTCTCGATGAACCGGGCGGGGATTTGCGGGGTTTGGGAGGTGTTTTGAGCCCCTGCTCGGCATGTGCCTGTCCTATCCTCCTTTCCCTCGCTTCTCCGGCTCAACTCGCGGCGGTCTTCGGCGTTCCTGGTGGTGATCGCTTCTGATCATCCCAGCACCTTCGCCACCGAAACCCCCGAGCCGCGCAGACGGCGATAGTTTGTTTTATTCCCACCTCCGCGAGTCGAAAGGTTCCTGGCTTTATGGTTGACGAGACGCTGATTGATTCCCTTGGTATGGACTTCATGCTGGAAGCGGAGAAGATGCTCAGCAAGGCCTTCCCGCAGGCCGCCGCGGGCGACATGAACTCGCTGCTGGTCGAGCAGGTGAAGAACCTTGCGACCAACGCCATCCTCGAAGGCATCATCGTGGGCATGCCGGGCGACTTCGTCGTCATCGATGTGGGCCTGAAATCCGAGGGCATGGTTCCCAAGGACGAGTGGGACAATCCGGGCGAACTCAAGATCGGCGACACCGTCAAGGTCCTCATCGAGCAGATCGACGGCCCGACGGGCGAGATCGTTATTTCCAAGCGCAAGGCCGACCGCCAGCTCAACTGGCAGCGCCTTGTTGACACGACCCGCGAGGGCGACGTGGTTGAAGGCAAGTGCACCCGCAAGATCAAGGGCGGTTTGCTCGTTGATATCGGCGTGCCGGTCTTCCTGCCCGCTTCGCAGGTCGATGTTCGCCGTCCGGGCGACATCGGCGAGTTCCTCGGCAAGACGGTTCGCGCCAGCGTGCTCAAGATCGATCTTGAGCGCAAGAACATTGTCATCAGCCGTCGCAAGTTGATCGAGGATGAGCGCGAGCACGCCAAGAAGAAGATCCTCGAGACGCTCAAAGAGGGCGAGATCATCCTCGGCACGGTCAAGAACATCGCCGACTTCGGCGCCTTCATCGACCTGGGCGGCATCGACGGCCTCCTGCACATCACCGACATGTCGTGGGGCCGCATCAACCATCCGAGCGAGATGCTCAAGATGGACCAGAAGATCGAGGTCAAGGTCCTGAACATCGACCGCGAGAAAGAGAAGATCGCGCTGGGCATCAAGCAGCGCGAGGCCTCGCCGTGGGAAGAGATCGAGCAGAAGTACCCGGTCGGCTCGCGTATCCGCGGGGCGGTCGTCAACATCATGTCGTACGGCGCGTTCGTGCGGCTTGAAGACGGCATCGAGGGGCTGGTCCACATAAGCGAGATGTCGTGGACGCGGCGCGTGAACCACCCGTCGGAGGTGGTCACGCCGGGCCTCGAGGTTGACGTGGTGGTTCTTGAGATCAATAAGGACAAGCAGGAAATCTCGCTCGGCATGAAGCAGACCGAGGTCAACCCTTGGGAACTCGTCAGCGAGAAGTATCCCCCGGGCACTGTCATCGAGGGCAGCGTTCGCAACCTGGCCAACTACGGGGCCTTCGTCGAGATCGAGCCTGGCATCGACGGCCTGCTGCACGTCAGCGACATCAGCTGGACCAAGAAAGTCACGCACCCCAACGAGATCTTCAAGAAGGGCGACATGGTCAAGTGCGTGGTGCTCGATGTTGATCGCGACAAGCAGCGCATCGGCCTGGGCGTCAAGCAGCTCACCGAGGACCCGTGGCTCACGCTCATCCCCGAGCACTACAAGCCGGGCATGGTCATCCGCGGCAAGGTCACCAAGATCACCAACTTCGGCGTGTTCGTCGAGCTGGAATCTGACCTTGAGGGCCTGCTGCACATCAGCGAGCTCGCCGACCACAAGGTCGAGAACCCGCAGGATGTCGTCAAGATCGGCGACGAGATCGACGTCAAGATCCTGCGAGTCGATACCGGCGATCGCAAGATCGGCCTGTCGCTCAAGCGTGCCCAGTGGGGCGATGCCACCGGGGCTGCGCCCGAAGGCCGCGCCGAGCGGAAATCTGCCAACCCGGCCCCGACCCGCGGCGGCATGGACGTGCACGGCGCCCTGGGCACCGACAAGATCTCGATCGGCAAGAAGAAGGACGACAAGAAGTCGGCCTCCAAGTCCGAGGCCAAGGCGGAAGCCAAGGCCGAGGCTGAGGACGACTCCAAGGCTGAGGCCAAGTCCGACTCCAAGGCTGACGCCGAGGCAGAGGCCAAGGCCCAGGCCCAGGACGAAGCCCAGGCCGAGTAAGCCCGGTCGTGACGGCCGAGCGCCCACTTGGGTGATTCGGCCGCGTGCGACAGGGTGAGTTTCGTTTGAACCTTTGAACCCCCGGCACCGAGCCGGGGGTTTTTTTACATCCGCATCCGGCTGGTCCGGCAGCGCTTGCGAGCCCGCCCGAAGCAATCCGCCGCCGCGGCGGGGGCTTGGGCGCGGGCGTAAGGTCGCTTCATGAGAATCGCCACAGCCATCCGCAAGAGTGTCAAGTGGGGCGGGGCGGCGCTGGCGATCGTCTTACTTGTGGTGTGGATCGGGAGTGGGTGGTGGTTCGTGAGTTCGCCACGCATCGGACGCCATGTGTTGGCGGTGACAGATGGTTCGCTGATGGATTATCACTTTCTTAACAGCGTGACGGGGGGTTTTGCCAGGTTCGTAATGGACTCCGCGCGCGGGCCGTTCCGCTGGTGGTTCGAGTATGTGGAACTGCCCAATGCCGCAGTGTGCATCATCCCCCTCTGGGCCCCCTTGCGCTTCACGCTCATCGTCACCGGCTTCGCGTGGCGGGCCGACCTCATCGCTCGCCGCCGCGCCATGCTGGGCAAGTGCCCCAACTGCGGCTACGCCCGCGCCGGGCTGGCGGCCGGGGCCTTGTGTCCGCAATGCGGAACGTCCCCCGTCGCGGCGTGAAGCGTGAGCACCTTGGCCGCGCTGGCGGGTTGGTGCGGCGGGTCTCCGCAGAGTTTGCCCGCCGCCCCCCGGCGCTCTGGGGGCGTTCTGCGCCCGGAGCGGGGAGCATCCCGCTCTGCGCGGGGAGCATCCCGCTCCATCCGGGGAACTCCCCGCTCCGTCCGGGGAACATCCCTCTCAGACCGGGGAGCATCAAGGCTCTGCCGGGGGCGTCACTCAACCTCCCCCGAGCGTATGCCGATAGGTTTCTGCGGCCCGCCAACGCCTGGCGCGGGCTCCGAAGGTT